>Ga0256827_10000041_pt1 | contig 62711 bp, 47 predicted proteins | sample CV84metaG_FD_185977 | JGI IMG/M metagenome (GOLD analysis project Ga0256827, IMG submission 185977) | Hydrothermal vent microbial communities from East Pacific Rise, Pacific Ocean - CV84 | ecosystem: Environmental > Aquatic > Marine > Hydrothermal vents | place: Pacific Ocean: East Pacific Rise... | reverse complement strand
TGATGCTGATTGTAAAAGTGAACAGTTATATAATATTTGTGATGGAGGGGAATGTAATCTTAATCCATGTGAAGAATCAGGAAATGAGTGTGGGTTAGGTAAATGTATTCCACATGATGACCCTAAAACAGAGGAGGATGAATGGTTTTATTGCCAGTGTGATGAGGGAGCACAGTTTTATGTACATAATGATATTCAACTTTGTGTACCTAAATGTAAAACTGATGAGGATTGTGATTACCAGCATGGAATGGATTATCAGTATTGTGATACAGAGATTGGTAACTGTGTATTTAATAATCCTAATCGCTAATTTAAATTAAAAGAGGTGCTTTTGCACCTCTTTTAAGGATATTCTTTCAATCAATATAAAATAGGTATAATAATGCTGCCTATTTGATTCTATTTCATATTGATTTTATTTCTTTTTTAAGTTAATATAAAGCTTCCTTGCTAATTCCATTTTTTGTTTTCTTTTCTTAAGCTCATCTATATTTATATTCTTATTTAAAACAATTATTTCACCATTCATAGAAAGCATTGAAGGTTTTTTATTTAAAGGGTCAAGTATTGATGCTGTTATATAGAAATCACTGTTCTTCTTACTTACAACTATAAAAAAAGTACCTGGTTTTAGATTTTTACTATTTAAAACGGGATAATCATCATATTTTATTTTTATTTTATATTTATGTTTTACATTGCCCTTTTTTAAATATATAGAATCTCCAAGATCTAATGTCTTTAAATTTTCAAAAAAACTATTTTGTGGTAATTTATTTTCTTTGGAATTAAAACCCGAAAAGACTATCTGATTAAGATTCAGCATTGTTTTTAAATTTTTATTTAAAAGTTTTGATTCACTTTCTGCTTTAGGTATAAAAAAAATAAACAATAAAAATATTATAAATATATAAATATTTGCCAGTTTTTTAAAAAGATTATTTTCTTTTTTTATAAAAACAAGTAAATCCAACACTATTTTAACAATCAAAATTATTACTATAACAACAGAATTAATTTTTTGATAATCAAAATAAAATTCCAGATTACTAATTGTATAATTCCTGTATAGTATAGCAATTAATATAGTGTAAATTATTACTGATATAAAAATAAAAAACTTTTTCATTGTTGCATCGTTAGAGAAGATGAAGGGTCAAGATTTGCTGCTTTTCTTGCTGGAAAATAAGCTCCCAAAATACAAAACAGCATTGCAAAAGGAATTGCAAGTAAAATCAACCATAATGGAAATGAAAAGTACGTATCTGGTTTATATGGAAAATCAGGTAACTTATTATTTGAAAACCAGTCTATTAAGAAGCTTAATAGGTAAGCAAAAATAATACCAAGAGAGCCTCCAAAAACTCCAATAATTGAAGATTCAAGAAGTATCATATTTTTTATATAACTTTTTGTTGCACCTAATGCTCTCATTACTGCAATTTCTTTTATTCTTGTATTTATTGATGAATAAAAAGTCTGCATAATATTTACAGCTGAAATTGCAATAATTATAAGTGAAATGACTAAAAATAACATCATTACAATTGAAATAAAAAAATTAATTCTTTCATTGTTATCTGTAACTGCAATATAATTTTTATCTTTCATTACTCTTGATTTTAATTTTGTTAGTAAATCTTTATTTTTTGCCTTAATTACAAGTTTATCATATAGTTTTGATGATTTCTCACCATTATACTCAGCCCGCCATTGCTTTAAATAACCAATTGGAACAGAAAATCCAAGCGGAACCTGTTTTGATACCCCCACAACTCTTGCTTTTAGCCTTTTTACAGGTTTATCACCTACCCTACCTCTTACAAAAGATTTTCCTAAAACAATCTTAAAAGGATAATTACTTAAAAGTAATGGAGACAATCTTGGCATACCATGACTAATTGCATAACTTCCATTATATATTTCAAATACTTCCTGTGATATAACAACGGGAACAAATTCATTATTTTTATTATATTTGAATACCTCTGGTTTTATTAAGTCTTTTTTTATCATTTCATTTTCTAAACCATAAGCAATCGCATCCATCCTAAAATAATTACCAAGTATTTTTCCTTCAACCATAAATGGAACATCCATATTCTGGATAGGATAAACAGCTTTTACTTCAGGCCATTGCTTTATTTGTTCAATACTCTCATCATCTAATTGCTTTTGAGATTTAATTGTTAGAAAATTTGCACTAGTATCAAAAATTTTATTATTAACGATTTCTTTCATTCCTTCTGAGAGTGCAGAAAAAAATACAAAAATCATAACACCAATAATAATACCAAAACTAGATAGAAAAAAGTTCTTTTTATTTCTTTTAAGGTTTAAAAAAGCTGTTTTGAGTAAAGACATATTATCCTTCTTACAAGTTTCTTTTACGGTTTTTAAGTATTTCTGATTGTCTTTCCATAATATATTCTTTTATTACAGACCTATCTTTATTTGATATATTTCTAAAAGAAAATCCAATTCTATACCGATACTTTTTATCTTTATTTGAAAGATTTAACATTGATGCCACTCTAGATATTACAGATATTTCTTTATTAAGTATTTTTAATATCATTTTAAAAATAGGTGTTTTATATGTATCCAGTGATTTAGTATCACTATATATAATAATACTTACCCCACCTTCTGAAATATCAACAACAATTGGAGAGATCGTTGATTTTTCACTATTCCAAAATGTAATAAAGTCTATAAAGTCATTTTTTAAGTCATTTTTATAATAAGGTGCCATTTTTACTTTTATAGGCATTGTTATTGATTGCTTAACTCTAACGAATTCTCTTCTTTGAAGTTTATATATTTTTGATGGTAATGCAACCTTTAACTGATTCTTATTTATGAAACTAATAAAATCTGTATTAAAACCATAGTAAATATTATTATAATTAAAAACAAAAATAATATCTTCTGATTCAAACCTTGACTTATATAAATTTAAAAACGAAATATACTCAGTAGCAATAAATGATTCATATTCTTCTGTTTTTATTTCTGAAAAAAAAGTTTTAAATACTTTTTTAGAATTTCCAACAAAAATTGTAATAGATTTTCTGGATTTTAATATTTGTTCAAGTAGCTCTGCTATAAATGTTTTATTATTTATTGCTACAAAAAAATTATCATTTGTTTTATTGTTCTTATTTTTACTTGATAAAAAATTAAAAAAAATTAAATCCACTATCCCTCAATAAGTTACATTATATACAAAATATTATTTAATCATATAAAAATCAAGTAATTTTTTTAAACTTTCAAATTTAAAAATTACAAAACACCCTTTTAAAGAAAAGAATATTTGACATTTAGATGATTTATAAATATAATTGATTAATTTTTTTGGGGTATTATGTTATCAAAAATTATAATAATTTTATTATCATTGTTGTTAGTAATTGTTTCTTTGGCTTTTTTAGGCTCTGTTGAAAATATTAATATTCAAACAGCCTTTATTCCAGATTTAAATAAATTAAATTTTTCTGAACTACCAGTTATCATAGTTTTGGCAACTGCTTTGATTTTGATGGTTCTTGGAATATTATTTTCAAGTATTGAATCTTCATCAAAAGTTAATAGATTACTTAACTTTTTAAAAAATGGTATGCCTGAAAATGATTTAAAAAAACTTGATAGAGTATCAAAAAGTATTGCAGAATATATAAGGGGTATTGGCTCTGAACCAGTTGCAGCTACAGTATCTGAAAATCCTGTGGTTAATAATGATAATAATTCTGAAAAAAATGAAACATCGGAATCAAGTGAAGCTCCAGTAAAAGAAGAACCAGAACCTTTACCATTTGAACAAGAGAAGGAAACTGAAGCAACTTCAAAAGAAACAATAGAAGATTTCCAACCAGACTTACCAAATCCTGATGAATTTGATGGAGAAGATAAAAAAACAATAGTTGCATCATCCTTTAGCTTAGAAGGACTTGGTAGCTTAAAAACAAAAGTTGAAGATGAAGAAGATTTTGCTCCAACTAACTTTTCTGATTTTGCTGATGATGACGATGATTCCAAAGATTCAGAAACAGTTATTGCAAGTGTTCCTGAAGAACTTCTAAAACAAACACAAACATTTATGGAAAACACCAGAGAACAGGAATTAAAATCTGTTTATAATAAATTTTATGAAATGAAAGTTGAACTAGGAGAATCTACAAGTTCTTTAACTGAAGCTGCTTTTATAAAAAAACTAAAAGATACCGAAAAAAAACTTATTACAACTAATAACTGTAAAAAAGTTGAATTTATGGTTTACAATAAAAATGGTAAAGCAGCTCTAAAAGCAACCCCTAAATATTAAAGGAGTATAATCTGTGGATTATAAAATTATTAAAAAACTTGCTGCTGGAGGTTTCGCAGAGGTTTTTCTTGCTACAGCTGAAGCAGTAGAAGGTTTTTCTAAATATGTTGCAATAAAAAGGATTCTTCCTAATCTTACAAATGATGATGAGAATAAAGAAACTTTTGTAAGAATGTTTTTAGATGAAGCTAGACTTTGGGCTAAATTAAATCACAATAATATCGTTCAGGTATTTGACCTAGGAACAGGAATTGAAAATAATGATAGTTTTTTTATTGTTATGGAATATGTTGATGGTGCCAATCTTGAACTTATAATGAAAGGAGTTCGAAAAAAAGGATACCAAATACCTATACATCACTCTGTTTTTATTATAATGCAAACACTAGAGGGCTTGTATTATGCTCATACAAGAAGAGATGATAATAATCAGCCATTAAATGTAGTTCATAGGGATATTTCACCTCCGAATATAATAATGACCTCCGATGGACATGTAAAAATAACTGACTTCGGGCTAGCAAAAGCAACTACTCAGCTAGAAAAAACAAGCCCTAACAGTTTAAAAGGTAAAATTGACTATATGTCTCCTGAACAAGCTAAAGGTGAATTAGTAGATCAAAGAAGTGATATTTTTGCAACAGCTATTTTATTATATGAGTTACTTTCAAATAAAAAGCTTTATTCAAATAAAGCCACAAGAGAAACTCTAGATATTGTTCAAAAAGCAGATATTCAGCCAATTAGAAATTTAAACCCTAATGTTCAGCCTGAACTTGAAGCAATTTTAAAAAAAGCACTTGCTCCAAGCCTTACAAATAGATATCAAACCGCGTTAGAGTTTCAAAATGATTTAGCAATTTACATCTTTAAAAATAACCTTAAAGTTATTACTCATGACATCTCAGAATCATTGATTCAAGCATTTACCTATAAAAAAGAAATTGATAAAGTAAAACAAAATAAAGAAGATATGATTGACCAATTAATTATGAATGCACTATTTAAAATCAAAACAATTCAGGAAGGGGATAACGTTAAAGATATTATTGCAAGTAACATAGAACTTGTTGATTCTGATAAACCACTAAATATATTTAGTGAAGAAGATGAATTAAAACAATCAGCATCAATAGTATTTGAAAAGCCTATTAAAAAGTCATCTTCTAATCATTTACTAATTATTTCTATAATTATACTTATAATTATTTCAATAGTTACTGCATTAATAATCTATATGAAGTAAATACTTATGGATTATAATACTATACTAATAATTATGTCTATTTTATTTGGTGCTTCTTGGGGTAGCTTTTTAAATGTTGTAATCTCACGTATCCCTGAAGGCTTATCAGTTGTTTCTCCTCCTAGTAGATGTCCTGTTTGTAAAAACAAGATAAAACCATATGACAATATCCCTATTTTAAGTTACCTATTCCTTAAGGGAAAATGCCGTAATTGTAGCACTAAAATATCAATAGAATACCCTATTGTGGAATTCATTGGTGGAGTAATGGGACTTTCACTATATCTTGAATTTGACTTTACTATAGAATATTTATATTTTTTTATCTTTGCTTTTGGAATGATTGCTCTCGCCTTCATCGACTTAAAGCACTGGATGGTACCTGATTCAACATTGATTTTTCTAGGTATTGTTGGATTAACAATACCTGCAGTAAGCTATTTTCTAAATTATATATTCTATATTAATATTGTAAAATCACTTATTGGTGGCCTTATTGGTTTTGGCATAATTGCAATAATAATAATTTTATATAAACTAATAAGAAACATGGATGCTCTTGGTTGGGGAGACGCTTATGTTCTTGGAATAGCAGGTATATACTTAGGGCCCAAAGGAGCAATTGCAACTTTATTTTTCTCTGTTTTTCAAGCATCTGTTATTGGTATAATAATGATAGCTATCGGTAAAAAGCAAACTGTCCCTTATGATGATATTGATGATGATGATCCAATAAAAGATAAAGCAGCTCTACCTTTTATACCTTTTTTAATTATTGGTAGCCTTGAATATTTATTTTGGGGTGAAACCATCTTAAATTGGTGGTTTCGCTTTATGAAAATAGGTAATTAGTTACATATATCCTTATTAAAACCCCTTAATAATTTATATTCTTTAGTCAATACTGGAATAAATATTGCTATACTAAGATTTGTATGGAGGGCTGAAATGAAAAAAGGATTTACTTTAATTGAAATTATGGTTGTTTTGGTGATAATTGGGATAATGTCATCAGTTGCATCAAGTTCTAGTTACTTTTTTAAAAGAAAAAATGATTTAAAAGCAGTTTCAACTAGAGGACTAAATGTAATAAAACTAGCAAGAAGCTTAGCTATTATAGCAAGAACTAGTGTCTGTGTTCAGGCAACAGGTAATAAATTTGATTACTGCGATCCTGCAAATCCACCTACTATTACTGGTGACAGAGGAACTCTTGTAAAAAACAAATTGGAAATATTAATGAAAGATGAATTTAAGCTTAAAAATGGAAATGTTAACTCTGATAATAATGAACTTAAAATTAAATTTAATTCACAAGGAATAAAAGATAGTTCAACTGCTCAGTATTTTCAATTTTCAGCATCTGATAATGATAACGAAACTGTAGCATATTACATCATAGAAATATCTATTTCAGGTGTTACAAGATTCTGCTCAGTAAGTAGCAGTTCTGTACACAAATGTAATTAGGGGGATAAATGAAAAAAGGTTTTACTCTTATTGAAGTAATGATTTCACTTTTTATATTACTAGCAGGAATGTCTGGAGTAATTAAACTACAAGCTACATCTGCAGTAATAACTAAGTTATCAGGTGATTTAACTTATGCCCAGAATTTAGCTCAAACAGCATTACAGAAACAACTTTCCAGACCTATTAATAAAGTAGCATCTTTATCAACATGCCTTCTAGGAGACGATGCAACTCTAAGTAGTACAAAAGAGGTTACCTATAAAGGAATCAAATATAAAATTGACTGTAAGATAACAGAAAACAAATCTCCAATGCTTGGACCAGCAGCTGGTAAAATAATTGGAACAACATCATCTCGTGCAGCATTTGTTGAAATAACAGTTACTTGGACAGATTTACTTGGAAGTGATCCAGTAAGTAACCACACAATATACAGCTATGGAATAATAACTAATAAATAAGGAATTGATATGAGGAGTTTAGAACAAAGAAAACAAAAAGGATTTACTCTAATAGAATTAATGGTATCAATGTTTATTGGTCTTATTGTTTTTGGAGGAGTATTCACCACATTTAAAAACCAAAAATTATTATATTCAAGGCAGGAAAAGATTATTAAAATAAATCAAGATACAAGAGCTGCATTGAGTATTATAAAAAACTATGTTAAAAGAGCAGGAGTTAGCGTACCTGACTGTTCTGCTAATGATACGAGTAAAGTATGTACTGGTCTTGAAGAAATAGACCATTCAAAATATTTTGTAATAACATCTGACCTTAATTTAAGTGGCAGTATAGATGTTCCAACTAAAATAGTAAATAACATTGAAAGAATTTCTTTCGTAAAAGGAACTGATAACTCTTTATATATATGTCCTAATAAAGTAACTAACAACCCTCAGGATGATGCTAGTTGCCAATTCCTTTTAGACAATATAAAAACACTTGAAATAAAAGCTTGTTCTACTGATGTAAATGCAGGAACTACAACATGTAGTGATTCAACAACAACTCCAGATATCATTGATAGTATTCAAATTACGCTACAAGCAGAAACCAAAGATAAAGAAATTACTGAAAATGATATGAAATTAGTAGGTAGTAAAATTACTGCAAGAATTTTTTTTATAAACAAAACTTTTCAATAGAGGCTTTATGAATAATTTATTTCTAAACAAACTTAAAGAAGAAGATGGAGCTGTTCTTATAACATCTTTACTTTTTTTAATGGTTGTAACAGTCTTAGCAATTGTTGGAATTCAATCGCCTAAAGTAGATATTATGATTTCAGGTAATGAAAAAATTTCTGTTCAGGCACAACAACTTGCTAACCTAGGAGTAATGGAAGGCAAAAACTGGTTATCATTACATTATAAACCCAATGCAATTCCATTAAATGCAGGAAATGGTGATAAATTTTTTGTTGTTGTAAGGCCAACTACAGCCTTTATTGATAAAAATTTTTCGAGAGCAGGTATATTATCTACTGCAACCCCCGCTATTAATTTTACATCAGAAGATGGAACGGATGTTGTAACTTCTCTATTTAACACCCCAACTGGATATACCCTGCCTGCAGGAGTTAACCCACTTGGTAAAGCTACCAGCTCCTCTGACTATACTTTAAAAGATAGTTCAAGTAATGTTATCGGTACATATGAATGGAGCGTAATCAGAATATCACAGGTTGGCTCAATTTTAGATCCAGAAGTAAAAGAAGCAGCAGAGACCGATATTAAACTTGCAATGTCAGGTAAAGGAAGTATAAACAGTAATTTTACTAATCCAAGACCTATTACAGAAGGATATAATGCAGCAATAGGTGAAGATAAGGCTTTTTGGCAATACTTTTACATAAATTCTGAAGGCAAATCTGATGGACTTATTGCTGAAGCAGAAGGTATTGCATCATATAAACAAATTGTTCCAAGTTCAGATTAACCTTTTCTTAAAAATTAAGTCTATATAAAGAACCTTGTGGGATTTAAATGTTTAATCTTACTGATACAGAACTTATTGAGAGAACAATTAATAAAGATAAAGATGCTGGTAGAATTTTATACTTAAGATATAGTGACCAGATTTATTATTATATTAATAGTAGAGTATATCCTTCTGATGTCTCAAAAGATTTATTACAAATAACATTTTTAAAAGCATTTAAAAGCCTTAAAAAGTTGAAAAACAAAAAAATATTTAAATCTTGGTTATATACAATTGCAAGAAATGTTATTTTTGATTTCTATAAAAAAAATAAAAATGACATAACAATAGATGAAATAGACTACAAACTTGGTAATAAAAACAAAGACTTTGTTTTAAATCTAGAACTAAAAAAAGATATGAATTCTGCAATAAATAGACTTTCTAATAGTCAGCAAAAAGTTATAAACCTGAGAATATTTAAAGAAGATAAATTTAAAGAAATAGCGAGTAAATTAAACATAAGCGAAAATAGTGCTAAAGTTACTTATCATAATGCAATTAAAAAATTAAAAAAATACTTGGAGAATGAATATGAGTGATTATAAAAAATTAAGCATGAAAGAAAAAAACATCATTTTTGAAAATGTGTGGAAAGATTATTCTGAAAATAAAGTTTTAAATAACCTATATATATATATTGCACTTGCTGCATTGTTCTTTTTTTCCATTATTTTCTACATGCCTCAAAATAAAACAAGTTTATCTGCAATAGATATATCCAATAATTCTATAAGTTATGATATTTATGATGATAAAGAAATTATTTTCGATAGCTCTATTAACGATATTAGTGAGGATGATTTAAATAATATTATTACTCAGCTTTAATTAAGAGACTGATAATATTTTTAAATTCTCAGAATTTTTTAACAGGTAATCAGATGTCTTTTCATAAGATTCAATAGTTCCAATATCCGACCAGAAATTATTATCATTGTCAATATAGGCAAAAATTTTATTTGTATTCAAGTTTTTTATATATGTATCTATTATACAGAAATCATCAATTAAGAGCATAAATTTAGAAGAAATTATATGTAAACCAGTAAATTGATACTTCTCATCACCATCTTTAAAGTAATCTGACTTAACACTTCTTATTGATGTAATAATACCATTTCTGGCAGTAACATTACCTTTTAAAGAGGGTCTTAATACCATTGTTGCAAGAGGAGAATCTTGCTTATAATAAAAATCAGTTAAATTATTAATTTTAAAATCATATAAAATATCTCCATTCATTATTATTGTTTCTGATTTCTTATTAAAATATTTTTTTGCTTGTTTTACTCCACCTCCAGTACCAAGAGGTTCATCTTCGATACTATATTTAATATTTACCGGTAATCTAGGAATAAATTTTAAAAATTTTTCCTTTAAATATGATATATTTACTACAAAATCTCTATAACCCTCTTTATAAAAAAGTTCAAAGTTATAATTAATCATTTCTTTATTAAGAATTTTTATTAATGGTTTAGGAGTATTATTAGTCAGAGGTCTTAATCTTGTACCAAGACCAGCTCCTAAAATAAAGATATTAATATGTTTCTTATTATTCACTTTTTCTCCTTTCTTTATATATTTTAAATAATAATTTACTATATGGAATAATTATTTTCAGTGGTTCTAAACCACTTTTTTCATCTTTATATATTGCTGAAATAGGAAAATCTCTAACTCTGGAATTATTTAAAGCTAATTTACCAAGAATATCATTTGGGTAACCATAGTCTCGATAAATTTCATTTGGTTTTATTTTTTTTAATGCTGATAATGATATTATTGTATAGCCTGATTGAGGGTCTCCAATATGATAATAACCAGTAGCTATTTTAGTCATTATATTTAAAGCTAATGAGCCAATAATCCTAACTAAAGGCATTTTTAAAAGTGTCCAAGGTTTTAAAAAACGATTTCCTTTTACATAGTCTAACTCATTAAACAGCATATACTTCAACATAGGAATTAGTTCTGAAGAATCCATCTGAGCATCTCCAGCCATAATAACGGTATAATCAATATTATTTTTTAAAGAATACTTATAGCCGGTTGCAATACTAGCACCTACCCCTTTATTTACTTTATGAGTTATTACAGTTAATTTTTTAATATCAAGAGCCTCTAATATTATGCCTGTATCATCATTACTTGCATCATTAATTACAATAATTTCATCTACTATATCAGGAATATCTAAAATTGTAGTTTTTATTAATTTTTCTTCATTATAAGCAGGAATAACTACTGCAATTTTATAGTTATTAAACATTTTAACTTAAATAATCTAAATTTTCTAATTTAGTTATAGTTTTAAACAAGCCACTTTCTTTTAATTCATTTATTTTTTTATCAATATTACCAACCATTACAACAACTTGTTTGTTAGGGTTAATTATTTTTTTTATTTTTCTACTTAAAGAACTATTATTCATACTTAGTACATCTGATCTATAGTTTTCAAAAAAATTATCAGGATAATTATATAATTTTAAATCAGATAAAAGTGATAATTTTTTTACTGTTGTAGAAAATTTAAAATTATATGAATTTATTATTTTATTTTTAGTAAATTCTAAATACTCCTCACTAATTTCATTATTAATATTATCAAGAAATAATTTTTTAAAATACTTGATTGAAACAAGTAAATTTTCAATATCAGGAGCATATTCCATATTAAATAAAGTAGCATATTTATATAGCGAAAACTCACTATTTGCATAATATGACCAACCATTTTTTTCTCTTATTTCTTGTGGTAGAATAGATGTAAAATCAGACCCAAAATATTTATTAAAAACAAGAATAGAAGCAATATCAATATTTTTTAAAGCAATTGAAGGAGCTCCAATTACAATATTTACCTTATTCTTATCATTTTTCTGATAATAATAAAGCTCAAAACCATCAGGCTTATATACATCTATTATTTTATTATTTTCTATATTTTCTATATCAAATTTACTAGTAAATTCTTTTAGATAATCTATATCATCATGATTATAATCCCCTCCAATTAACCAATAATGTTTTGATTTTTTTATGTAGCTCAATCTACTATTCAAATCTTCTAGATTTAATTTTTTTAAAGAATTACTATTACCTGAAGAAAGTAAACCATAATTTTTATTTTTAAAAATAATATTTGAAAATATCATTGATGATAGATATGCATCATGCTCTTTTATTCTTAGTAAAAGATTTTTAGCCTTTTCTTTTGATATTTCAAATTTTTCTTCATCAAATGATATCTTAGAAAATAATAATCTATCTAGTAATTTTAGAAAACTTATAAAATTATTAGAAGGTATTCTTGAGATTATTGCAAAATAATCATAACCACTCGCAATACTTAAAGATGCTCCGAGTTTATCAAGTTCAAAGTCTATTTCTTTTTGAGGAAAACTTTTATTACCAATTAATAACATCTGAGAAAGAAGAGATGTTATTCCTAATTCATTTTCATTTTCAGTTAATGCTCCATTTTCAAATATTAATTTAAAATAAATAATAGGAATTGAATTATCTTTTATTTTATATAAAATACTTTTATTTTCTAGTACTTCTTCTGATATATTTTTTTGCCAATTATACTTCATTATCTTTTCTCTTTGAAATCAAAACAGTTACCCTGTTTTTAGGTACAATATATTTATTAAATATATTTTTTATATCACTTACCGTAATTTTATCAATATCATTTAATTTATCATATATATAAAAAGGAGAACTTGTTAAACTAATTGATTCTCCAAATAATGATGAAATTTTATAATTACTAGAAAACGATACTGTTAAACCTGTTTTAAACTTAGTTTTGGCAACTTGTAGATCATCTTTAGATATATTTTCTATAAAAAAACTCATTTTATTATCTAAATCATCTAAAATATCTTCTTTTTTTATTTTTTTTAATGAACCATCAATAATAAAGATTGAAGGAAATTTTAAATATAATATATCAGAATTAATGTTTATTAATTTATCAGTATCAATATATTCTTTTTTTAAAAAAGCTGTTCTTGTATCTGTTAAAATCACAGATAAAAGCTTTAATTTAAAAAAGTCATTATCAGTAAAATTAGTAGCTTGATAAGCTATTAGGAATTTATCAAATAGAACATCAAATTCCTTATTAATAACCATGTTATCTGCTGTAATATTAAATGAATTAAATACCTTTTTTACAATATTTGATTCATTAATAGGAGAAAAGTATTTATCAATTAAACTCAATGTATTCTCTTCATCAAAATCACCCGTTATAACGATTGTAGCATTGTTAGGAGAATAAAATTTATTATAAAAGTAATTACAATCTTCAACTGAAATAGCTTCAATATCTTCTTTACTTCCAATTGTATCATGCTGATAAGAAGTATTTTTATAAATATTATTTAATAAAACCTCCCATGATTTACCACTCGGGTCATCATCCACCCTCAAGGTTCTTTCATTTAGAATTGCCCCTCTTTCTAAGTTTAGTGATTTAGAATTTATATCAAGATTTTTCATCCTATCAGATTCAAGATTTAAAATTAACTCAAGCTTTTCAGAAGGTAATTCAACTGTATAGGCCGTAAAATCCATACTTGTAAATGCATTACTACCGCCTCCGCCTGCCTCATCTAAAATAGTATCAAAAACACCTTGAGGATATTTTTTAGAGCCTCTAAACATCATATGTTCTAAAAAATGAGCCTGACCAGTTTTTATATTATCAATTTCATTACCTGAACCAACATCATACCATATCTGAAAACTTAGTAATGGTGCAGTTTCATTTTTTAATAATATTATATTGAGATTATTACTTAACAATTTATAATATTTTGCATTACCAATATTAAAAATCTTTCTTTTTTCAATTAATTTAATTTTTGGATTTTTCATTATTTATCACTTTCTAATTTCTTAATCTGACTTCTAACAAGTCCTGCTTCTGAATTATGAGGGTCTTTTGATAAGAAAATTTTAAAATATCTTACTGCATTTTCATTGTCTTTTCTAATTCGATATACCTCACCTAATCCCTGATAAGCTTCTGCATAATTCGGATTAACTGAAATTGCATATTTAAACTTTTTAATTGCAGATGATAATCTATTTGAATCTATTAAATTCCAACCTATTTCAGTTGCTTTTGACGCAGACAACTTTTTAGGAGGTTTTTTACTTTTTACAGACACTTCTTTTTTTACTTTATCTTTTGGTGTTTTATCTTTTAATGCATTATCTTTTTTATTTTTATCATCTTTCTTTTCATCATCAAGCTTATTTTCAGCTGGTTTTTTTTCAACTAAAAGATCCTTATTTTTTATCAATTCATTTAGTAACATTATATATTCAGTTGCCAGTTGATTAACAGGTGAAAGTCCTTTAATTCCCTTGAAACTATATTTAGCCTCTCCAAATTTATTCTGATTCAATAATTCAAATGAACTTAAAAATTTTAATGGAATAGAATTTGCATATTTAGTTGTTAACTCATCTAAAATCAATAAATAGCTTTTATCATTTTTAGTTTTTAAGTGTAATAATTTCAATAATGCAGTTTTAGAAGAATCAGAATTTAAAGTTGTTGCATCTGCAAGATATTTTTTAAGAGCATTATTATTTTTATTAAAATAACTTATTAAGCCCATAATCACAGCTATGTCATGATTCTTCTTAGTAGTAAGTCCTTTTAATTTACTCTGGTAATCTTCTGTTAGTAGAGAATTTAGTTCTTTTAAGTATTCTTTTGATTTTAATAGCTTTTTATTGTTATTACTTAAAATTTTATTTATTATTTCATTATTATTTTGCTTTAATAATATTTCAAGTTTTTTAGAAAGCTTTTCTCTAAATTCAATATTCAAATTTTCAAAATATATACTATAAGTTATATAGATTGCTTTTCCAATCAATGAGAGTTCGTAATTAGGATTATCCTTTAAACTATCATTAAATAACTTTAATATCTTATCCTTATCTTTAATATCATAGTTTTTAAGAAGGCTCATTGCTCTATTATAATTATCTTCTGACTTTATACTATTTTTAGAGTTTATTTGAGTGAATATTTTTTTTACAAGCTTAGGTTTAATAAGGGCAAAAATACCAGCACCCATAATAATAAACAAAATAAACCATATAAAGAAATGATTTTTCTTTGGTTTATAAGAATCAGATGATTCAATTATGCTATCATCATAATCTGTATAATCAATCTTCTTATATGGCTTAACAACAGGAGCCTCTTCATTTTCAGTTTCCTTTTTCTCATTTTCTAAAGTTGGTTCATCTGCAAGCTCTTTATCTAAAGCTTTTTCTTTTTTTTCTTTTTTTTCAAAAATACTTAAAAACTCAGGTATTTGTTCCAAATTACTCCAGCTAGTATTATCTTTTGATATACTATGCTCCCTTAATAATCTGTTTTCTTGAATCCATTCAATAACTTCCTCATTACTTGCTTCATATACATTTTCACCATCAGTTGTTATATACCAATCTGGAGCTTCATCTAATGGGAAATCAATATCTATCATTGTTTTACACTTTGAACATTCTACTTTTGCACCTGTTTCAGGTATTTTAGTACCATCGATTTCATATTCTGCACCACACTGAGGACAATTAATATTCATACACCTCCTAAAAAGTCATTGTATTTTAATTTTTTTTAATAGAATTGTCAATCTTTTTGATATTTAGAGTTAAATTGTTATCTTTCACTCGTAATGACGAACTTTGAACCACTGTTAATCGTACCAGCATCTTGGTCTCCAAATACATGATTATAATCAGAATAGATAGATTTGAAAGTTATCATAGAATCTCCACCTGTTTTTTGAGAATATTTATTCCCTTGTATTGCTCCATAAACAAATTCAATTTTTACAGGATGTATTGATTGAACACTTGATAAATCACACTTATACCTATACCCATTATCAAAAATAATTTCAAATGATGCTTCTGTATAGCCATGATTCGTTTCTGTAAATAACCTAACATCTCTCCATTCAACAACTAATTTACGAGAACGATATTCACAATTAGCTTCATTTGGATAAGCCACATAATTTGTAATCCCTGCATAATATTTTTCAGGTTTTATATCAGTAACAATATTTCTTAAATTAAAACCAGTATTATCTGAATAACAATAAGGTGAATTGCCAGTAGGCAAAGATTTAAGCTCTTTTCCAGTATTAACATCTAACTCTTCACTCTTTGAAGAACCTAAACAGTTTGCCCAAACATCACCATCACCATCAACACCAATTCCAGTAGGCATCTTACAATCATTTGCCCCTTCCGGACCTGTATTGTTATTTATATGAAATAATGCTACAGCTGTTCCATCTGAAGCAAACTTTCCAACAGCAGAAGCTGCTCCATCACCATTTACAAAATACACCCACTTTGCTTCACTCCATTTGCCATTATACCAACCTGCATTTCTCCAGTATTTATCTCTTAAACCTGAATAGGCAATATAAATATAGCCATTAGCATCAATAGCAACACCTCTTGAATAACCAACATCTTCTCCTCCATAAGAAGAAAAATTCTCAAAAATTAATTTATCATTAACTTCATCATAGTGAGCTCTTGTAATGGCTCTATCTTTACTTGTATGCCCCCAGTTACCAAGCCACAAATCACCATTTAGATCAATAGCTATACCATAATAATAAAAAGGTGTTCCATCATTACCATTAGTAACTCCACCTCTTGACTCCCATTTTGAACCAACTGCATATGCATCAGTAGAATACCCTCTAAACCTTTTATAAAACCCAGCATCATTAGGGGTTTTATTAGTATCTATTCTCAAGAAATAACTGTGAGTATCATTATGAGTACCTGGAGAGGACCATAAAATACCATGCTTGTCAATTGCAAATCCATAATGACCATAATTTTCATGACCTTTAAATGATAAATCAGAACTAGTATCTCCATTAGCTCTAATATCAAGAATATCACATCTATTTCCTGATTGATTGTGATTATCTCTAATTTTATAAACCCGGCCATCTGGAGATTTATTTTTCCATGCACCACAACCTACCCAAACATTTTCGTCCTTATCTAAAGCAAGTGCTCTTGGAGCACAATTATTGACTAAGTTAACAGTACAAATTTTATTACCATCTCTATCCAGTTTAGTAACATTATAACTATTTCTGTTTCCAACCCAGACACTTCCATCAAAACCAACAGCTGTTCTTGATGGACTCTTACCAACAGGAAACGGACCAGTTACTGTTCCATCATGTGTATTTATTTTAGATAATGAATTTCCACCTGCATTTGCAATCCACATAAAATCATTTTCAATATTCTCATAAGGTGTTTGTAATGATATATGAGATTTATTTAAAATATCTGTTTGATAAAAAATATTTCCCCACATTGGAGCTGTTACTATCGCTGCATCATTATCATTACCAAAACTAACTGCCCCTGTTGAATCAACAAATAATTGATTATACTCTCTGCCTTTAAAAGAAAACTTATAGTTTTGAGAAGTTAAATCATAAATAGTATAAGGTTTATCCCCATATAGCTTTTCAAGATATTCACCTGCTCCAAAACCTGGATGTTCTATTGGGATATCAATAAAATCTGCATTTGTTTCACCTGTAAAAAGATTCCTTGCCTCTATATAATCAGGAGAAGGAGGTGTCCACTCATAACATTCATTAGAACTTAACACACTTGTATTATAAGATAGTTGAGTATAATTAGTTTTAAGCTTTCTTACACCAATTGTTGCACTATCACCTGTATGATACGAACCAGATAAATCTCCATAACAATATAATATATTAGGGCTATTTTCTCTAATTATCAATTGTGTTGAAATCCTTGAAGCACCACCAACGTCACCATGAGGAACAGCATTATATGATAGTATAAACTCTCTATTTGGAGCATTTCCTATTGTTGTATAGAAAATCCCCGAAGCAGGACTTGTATTTGCCCTTGGATCTAGATCATCCCAAAAAAGAGCAAGAGAGTTATCATATGCATTAATACTTGATAACTTTTTGTTTGTTCCTAATATTTGAGTATTCAAATTATCTTCAAATTTAGCAAGACCATTGCTACCAATTGTGATATTATTAAATGTATTTCCCATAAAATTATATGGAAATCCTATTGCAACATTTTCTTCACCTGCATCTTCATTGCTCACTGTTGAACGAGTTGCAATTATATGATTGGGAGGATATTTATAAACAGGTGTATATGAAACACATTTTGATGTAGATACCAAGTTTTGTAAATTATTATTATTTGCGATGTTATCATCTTTATCATATCTTATACCAGAAATATAACTTAAATCATCTGAACTAGCTCCATTATCCATGTTATTATAACAAAAATACATTTGACCATCTTCATAAATTTGAGCTTGAAAAGTATACCAGCCAACTTGTTTATTTTGATTTATTCTTCTTATATCTTTCCACTCAATAACAAGTACATCCTGATTATTCTTATTTGTTTGAAGAGATCTTATTTTTGTTGTAGAAACTAAATGTAAGTCATTCCAATATAAAAACATACCCTGATTCGGATGTCCTGGAGCTGCATCATAATTTATATTATCAGGTTCTTTCCAATACATACTTTCAGGTTCAACAGTAATTCCACCATTTGATTGGACATAGAATGTTGTTCTTGGTTGTCCATAAAATTTAAATGTTGCTCCAGCTGTTGCTGACACAGGTTCATAGTCATCATTACTTAAAGGTAATACTGTACCAGCAGATGTATCTATCCATTCATTTGTAGGTGTAATAGTTTGCTCATATCTTACAAATTCTGTTTTAGGTTGGTCATCTATTAATTTCCACTGATATGCAACTTTCGAGAATTTACCATTTACCCCATTTGTAGTATTTGAGTTTCTAAATTCGTTACCAATTCCACTCCAAGTATAGCTATTTGCCAAATAATCATTAGGAATAAATACAATTGACTTACCTTGCTTTAATACAGGATTATTTGATATTACTGAAATATAATCACTACTATCTTTTTTAATACCAATTGAAGATGCAATTCCATTACAAAAACTTGAACCATTATTTGTTCCATAAATAAATTCAATAATATTTGATGTCTCATATAATACTACTTCAAATGTACAAATATGAGGTTCATTATTGCTACTATCAAGTATTCTTATTTTATCATATAAAAATATAGCTTTTCGACTTGGAAAACTTCCTACTACATTATATAATATATTACCACCTCTTACTGATTTTAAATCTATATCTGAAAATAAAGGAGCTATTACATTATCTAAACCAATTTCATTAACAGGCATTGCTACATCTTTACTTGGTTTTTGAGAATAAAAGTTATAATTTTCAGAATCAAAAAATAAATAACCGTTTTCATGAACTTTCACTTCATTAAAAGAATCACCATAAAAATTAAAATAAAATGGCAACTCTACTTTTTTAGCTCCATCATACATTAAAGGTATTGTTAATAACTTTGCAGAACACTTTCCTGACTTACATAAATCAGTTAATTTACATTGTGAACTTTCTGTACAATCTTCAGTTTCTTCTAAATATCTTGAAATATCAATAAAATCACTTACAAGGTTTGTATCTAAGCTTTTTCTGTACTGATCAAAATTTAAGTCAGGAGCCTTAAATGAAATAATTGTACCATCAAAAATTATTGGCTTAGGCTGAGTATTTTCATCTTCAGGAGATATTATATACTGTTTATTAGGACTATATAAGCCTATTATAGCATTTGTTCCTAAATGCTTTTGTGTGTTATCAGAATAAGAACTTGACAAACCATATAAAAAAGCAATTCTATTAGAGTTTTCATATATTATAACTTCAAAATTCTGTCTTGCTTTAGGGTCTGTTGTTCTATGCATATTTTCAAACTGAACAAGAAGCATTCTTCTTGGTTGAAGTCCTCTGATTTGATAATATATATGAGAATCACTCCCCATTGTTATTTCTGGATCAGCAAATGGAGCAATTATATCATTATTACTAAAATCACTTGTAAAAGAACAGTCTCCTCCACTTAGTTTCAAATATCCTTGCTGACAAACTCTTACTTCATTGATTCCTTCTTGATAGAATTGAAAAAAGTTTTTTACAGGTGAAGAGACAAGATTTATTACATCATTATGATTAATAGTAGTTGATTTATCTGTTTTAGATAAATCAATAAAAGATCTTACATCCTTATAAAACTGAATATTATCATCAATTGAAATATTTATAGGACGAATAATCAATGGCTCATCTTCATCTGTTTTAATTGCAATTTCAAATTTAAAATTTCCATTTTCTATTGGTTTACCTGATATTAATCCAGTATCTTCATTTAATTCCAAACCTTTAGGAAGGTTATTTGAATAAATATAGAATTTCTCACCATTAAGATGAGCTTCTGATTTTAAATCATAAAAATATTCCTTATTTAAATAACCATTAAACATACTAATATTTTTATTTTCAGTATGATTAAAATTACTTGTTCGATTAATTAAAATATCCTTTACTTTTATAGAATTTGAATTCAATTCAGTATCTGATAAAGTATTTTCATTATTATTACAAGAAATAACAAGAACAGTTACCATAATCATATAGATAAATAACCTGTACATAAAGCCTCCAAATAACTTTCCATTAAGTAATAAAAGCAATGTTTTTTCCTAAATAAATAAATATTTTAGAAAACTTATTTATAATATCGGCTATCATCCTGCTTTTATGTAGTTATTTACATAGAAAAATGACAAAATTTGTTTATTTGTTATAAGTTTTATATAAATTAAAGAGTAAATTTCTTAACACATTAAATCTGTAAACTCCTGATGAACGAATATCATCAAGTGGAGAAACATCTTCTTTTAAAATAACTTCAAAATCTTTTTTAGTAAGCCCCTTTTCAAAAAATCTCTTTTCTGTTGCAAATAATCTTTTAGGATAAGCAAATGCAGAACCTGCTGAAAGTAAAATTTCATTGTTTTTATATGAATAAGCCAATGAAATTTTTGTTATACTCATGGCTTTTCTTGTTCCTATCTCTATAAAATCAGATTTATAGTCACTTATAGGTATGACAATACTGGATATAATTTCATTGTTTTTAATTTCAAGTTGCTTATATCCTTTATAAAAATCTTTTAACTCTACAAATCGTTCACCCTTAGCAGATAAAAGCCCCACTTTAGCATTTAGTGTTAAAAGAGCAGGTAATGAATCTGCTGCAGGTGAAGCATTAACTATATTTCCAGCAAGAGTTGCCATACTTTGAATAGTATACCCCCCAATTAATTTTGAAGCTTTAATAAAAGCAGGAAAGTATTCATTTAATAAGTCATTTTTTTGTATTTTGGCAAAAGTTGTCAGTGATTTAATTATTACTTCATTATTCTTTTTTTCAATTCCAGAAAATTCTTCTTTTAAAAATGATAAATCAATTAAATCTTCTCTCTTTTCAATTCCTTTCTTAATAGAAGGCATAACATCAGTTCCACCAGCTAAAAAAAGATAATTTTTATCTTCTTTATCAAGTATCTCAAAAAGTTCTTTTGTAGTTTTTGGCCTTAAAACAGAAATCATTTATCCCCCTTTTTATTATGACGAACAATAGCTTCTTTTACTCCATCAATAATTTTGGTATAACCAGTGCATCTGCAAAAATTACCACTTAGAGCTTCTTTGATTTTGATTTCATTTATTTCACCAACTTCTTCAATATATTTATGAGTCGCAAGTACAAAACCTGGTGTACAAAAACCACATTGAACTGCTCCCTTATCAATAAAAGCCTGCTGAATATAAGAAGGTTCATCATTATCACTCATCCCTTCTATTGTTAAAATATCTTTACCTTCAAGCTGAGTAGCAGGAGTAATACAAGCTAAACTCAATTCACCATCAATTAAAACAGAACATGCTCCACATTCACCTTCACCACAACCTTCTTTGGTACCTGTTAATTTTAAATCTTCTCTTAATATATCAAGAAGCCTTCTTAAAGGTGTTGTTTCTATTTCATACTCTTTATTATTTACTTTAAAAGATACTTTTATTTTATCCATTTTATCTCCTTTATGTCTTACCTATTGCATCCAAGTGCAAACACAGGGATTCGCCCCTACATCATTATCTTTCCATTTCATCCATTATGCTTTCTGGTGATAATGGTAAATTAAATAAATCAACTCCTATTGCATTCCTAATTGCATTATTTACAGCAGGAGCTCCTCCATCCATTGGTAATTCACCTAATCCTTTTGCACCATAAGGGCCAAATTCATATTCTCTATTATAAAAATCAACATGCATATTTGGCACATCCATAATAGATGGAATAATATAATTTGTAAAATCAGCATTCCAGTATTTACCTGTTTTATCAAATAAAATATTCTCTGTTAAAGCATAACCAAATGATTGAATCATTCCACCTTCAACCTGCCCACTTGCAAGTAATGGATTAATCACTTTACCAATATCAAATACACTCCAGGCATCAATTAGTTTAACATCATAAGATAGCGTATCCACCTCTGCCAAAACACCATAAGATGCCCACGCATAAGTACCATAAGCATCACCTCTGTAATTTTCATCATCCCAAACAATTTTTGGAGGTTTATTATAAGTTTCATAGAAGTTTTCAGATTCTTTTTCACCTAAATAAGCCTTAACCTTTTCTAAGTAATCTGCTTCGCTATTATAATTCAACTTTCCTTTTATTGTTTTTCCAACTCTTCTTAGTATTTCACCAACAATCATAGTTGTTCTTGATGCAACGGTTGGTCCTGAATTTGGAACAATAGAAGTATCAACTTTTTCTGTTCTGACAAAATCCATTGAAACACCTAAAGCTTCAGCCACAATTTGAGGTAAAACAGTATGAGCACCCTGTCCCATTTCAGTATTTGCAACAAGTACAAAAACTTTACCATCTTTTTGAAGCCTTACACCAGCTTTTGATGCAACCATAACTTCACCATTCCCAGTAAAACCAGCTCCATGAAAAAATGTTGAAAATCCAAAACCTCTTTTTTTAGTTGTATTATTTTTATTAAATTCTTCTATTTCTTTTTGTAAGTTTTCATAATTAGCATTTTCTAGCATCTGGTTAAAAACTTCTGTCATTAAAACATCATCTCCTAAAAGTTGCCCTGTTGGAAATGTTCCATTCTTTTTAACAAAGTTTATTTTTCTTAATTCAGAAGGAGATATATTTAGTTTTTGAGCTATTAAATCAATTTGACTTTCTATTGCAAAAAATGACTGAGGAGCTCCGAACCCCCTAAAAGCACCATTTGGAGGAGTATTTGTAGCAACAATCACTCCATTTATCCTTACATTATCAAGCTCATAAGGTCCAAAAGCATGTAGCATTCCTCTTGCTAAAATTACTGAACTCATTGTTTCATAAGCACCACCATCAAGAATAAAATCCATATCAAGTGCGGTTATTTTACCATTTTTCTTAACACCTATTTTAACAATTGACTTTGAAGGATGCCTTTTGGTTGTAATTTTTAAATCCAGGTCTCTATCGTATATTATTTTAATAGTTTTACCTGATTTTAATGCTAATAATGCAGCATGTCCAGAAATAACAGTCGGATAATCCTCTTTTCCACCAAAAGCACCACCAACAGCAGACTGAGCAACAATCACCTCATCATCTTTTTTAGCAAAAAGAACTTTTAATCCACCGTGAATATAATACGGACATTGCATTGTTCCTTTTATATAAACTTTATCATCTTTCCATTTTGCTGTCATTGCAAAAGGCTCTATATATGCTTGTTCTTGATGAGGAGTATAGTATGTATTTTCAAACACAAAGTCTGCATTTTCAAATCCTTGTTTCAAATCCCCTCTGTGTAATAGTTTAGTTTTAAACACATTGTCTTCTCTTGCCATTATGATTTTTTTAGACAAAGACTCATCTATTGTTGTAACGAAAGGCAATTCTTCTATATCAAAAGAAATATTTTCAACACCTTCTTCTAAGGTTTCCTTATTTTCATGAGCAAGTAAAAGAATTGGCTGGCCATGATATCTTATTTCTTTCTCTACTAAAAAAGGCATATCCCAAACTACAGATTCAACTTCATTCTTTCCAGGAATATCTTTATAATCAACAAAAGTAAATCCTGTCCAATCAAAATCAGAATTTTTAATTACTTTTTTTAATATTCCTCTTGCAACAGGAGATCCAACTTGTGCTCCATATAAAAAGCTTCCAATTTCCATATCATCTGCATAAATGGCTTTTCCCATAACTTTTGATTTTGCATCAAATCGTTCTATATTTTTTCCAACAATTTTTTCCATTAATAACCCCAGCTAAAAATCTAGGTTAAATATTATTCTTTTTATTGTATAAAGTCAATATTATTTATGCTGTTTCAACTGCTAAAAGCATTTTCCACAGAAAAAAGTAAAGCAAAGCTTTCTTTTTTAGAAAAAGCAAAGCTTTTTTTTAATCAAAGCACAGCTTTTTCATTTTTAAGTAAACATAATAGAAGTTAGAAAATAATCACTGATAAAAATTAAAATTGAAGATGAAACAACGGCCTTTGTTGTTGCCTCCCCTACTCCTCTTGCTCCACCAGTTGTATTATAGCCATAATAAGTACCATTTAAAGAAATAATAGCTCCAAAAACAAGAGCCTTTATTAATCCGCTATTTAAATCTCCAACAGAAACAATCCATTTAATTTTATCCATGAAGATACCTGGGTCAATATTCATCATTACAACAGCAACTAAATAAGCTCCAATCATTCCAACAATATTAAAAATCATTGTCAAAACAGGCATCATAAATATTGTTGAAAATATTCTTGGAGAAACCAAATAGTGAACAGGATCAACCGCCATTGTATGCAAAGCATCAATTTGCTCAGTAACTCTCATTGTTCCTATTTCTGTTGCCATTGCACTTACTGCACGGCCAGTGACCATTAAACCAGTTAAAACAGGTGCAAGTTCACGAGTTAATGTTAATGCAACAGTTGCTCCGGTTAAGCCTTCAGCATTAAACTGACTAAAAGCATAAGCTCCCTGAAGAGCAAGAACAGCACCAGTAAAGCTTCCTGTTAAAAATATAATAAAAATAGAGCCAACTCCAACAAATTCCAATGTTTCTATATAGTTTTTAAATCGATATGGAGGCTTAAATACCAATAATACAGCATAAAAGAAAAAAATCATCATTTTTCCAAAATTATCTATAGAGTTTATAAATTTACTCCCTAGTTGTTCTATTTTATTCTTTATAAACACCTGATTCCTAATTTATCTTATTTTCTGAAAATATTCCATTAATTTATTTGTGTTATAAATTGTAAGTCTTTTATCCTCTATACTTAAAATATGTTTTTCAAGCATTTTATTTAATGCTCTTGTTACAGATTCCCTTGTTGTTCCTACTCTTGCCGCAATATCTTTATGTGTAAAAGCAAAATCAACAACAGCTCCAGCAACTAAAGGCACTTCATTTGAAATAAATATTTTAGTAATGAATCTGGATATTCTACCTAAAACATCATGAATAGATAAGCTATTTATTATATCATCAGCTTTTCTTAATCTTCCAACAAGCTCTTTTAATATATTTATTGAAATATTTGGATACTGTATTAATAAATTCATAAAATCATTTCTTTTAATCATTATTGTTTCAGTTTTATCAATTGTTATTATATTTGCAGAACGAGGCATCTTATCAATAATAGACATTTCCCCAAAAAAACCACCTTGCTTTATTATATCTAAAATAACTTCCCTGCCATTTTCACTAAAGAGAGAAACCTTAACACTACCATTTAAAATAATAAACATTGCATCTCCCATGTCATTATGTCTTACGATAGTATAATTCTTAGGATATTCCTTATAAATTACAATTTCCATTAATGAAGCAATTTCATTTTCTGAAAGATTTTCAAAAATTGAAATACTTTTAAAGATTTGAATATATTCTGTATACCTAGCCATTTCACCCCCTAAAATTAAACACCTTTTTTTGTATCAGGCCAAATTATTTTATGTAATTGAATCTGTAACCTTATATTCTTCATTTTTGAAGCTAATACCCATGTTGCCAGTTTCTGATAATTTAGCCTTTCACTAATTGGAGAAAATAATATATGAGACTTTAAATTTAACTTAAATCTTTTAATAATATCAATTGCAAAATTAAAATCTTCTTTTGAACCACATACAAACTTAATTTCATCCCATGGCCTTAAATATTTAAAATTACTATAATCATTTCTATCTGCCATTAAAGATGAAGGGGTTTTTATATCCATAATAACCTTAACTCTTTTCCATTCTTTTTTGGCAATATTTTTAACAGACAAAGAACCACTTGTCTCTATTGAAATTTGCTTTCTTAAACTTACTAATTTTTTTATTAAAAGTAACAAATCTTTTTGTAGAAGAGGTTCTCCTCCGGTTAAACAAACATATTCTGCTTTATATCCTGATACTTCCTTTAAAATTTCTTCTAAAGTTTTTTTATCTCCATTATGATAAGCATATTCTGTATCACAATAACTACATCTAAGATTACATCCTGTAAAACGAATAAATACTGTTGGAATCCCTGTTGTAGTTGACTCCCCTTGTATTGAATAAAATATCTCATTTACATTAAAATCCATCACTTACTTCCTCATAACTATCTTCCATTCTATTTTCAAATCTTACAAAATCACTTAAAAATACGAGTAAAAAATCACCTATAGTTCCATGTCTATTCTTTGCAATAATAACTTCAGCAACTCCTTCTTCCATATCTTTATCATTATAAACTTCACCACGATAAATAAAAAGAATTTGATCTGCATCTTGTTCTATTGCTCCTGATTCTCTTAAATCAGAAATCATAGGTCTTTTATTTGGCCTTGAATCTACTTTTCTATTTAGCTGACTTAATACAAGCATTGGTACATTTAATTCCTTTGCTAACACCTTTAAAGACCTTGAAATAGTTGAAATTTCAAGTTCACGGCTTGCTTCTCCTGTTCCTTTCATTAATTGAATATAGTCAATTACAACTAAATCAAGCCCTTGCTTCATTTTTAGCATTCTTGTTTTACTAGCAAGTTCAGCAACAGTAATACTACCTGTATCATCAATAAAAATACTGCGTTTAATAAGATTTGTTATTCCAATTTCTAATTTATTCCAATCATCTGTATTTAACTTACCCTTTCTTAAATTTGATGAATTTAAACTTGCTTCAGAAGCAATTAACCTACCAACAAGTTGCTGAACAGGCATTTCAAGAGAGAACATAGCAACTTTATGCCCTGCTTTTGCCGCATTTGCAAGTATATTTAATGCAAGTGAAGTTTTACCCATTGCAGGACGAGCAGCAAGAATTATTAAATCAGAAGGCTGTAACCCACCTGTAACATCATCAAGCTTTTTAAAACCGGTTGTTACACCAGTTAAAGATGATTTTTGTTCCTGCATCTTTTTAAGATTACCAAAAAACTCCTTTAAAGCATCTTTTAGCTCAACAACTTCATTTTTAGTTCTTTTCATGGATAAATCAAATATTCCTTGTTGTACCTTATCCATAAATTCATCGGTATCTTCAGGAAGTAACTTAGCTTCTTCCATCATAGATTTCATCATTAAGATCAGTTTTTTTAATTTAGATTTTTTGGCAACAATATCAATATAAGATTGTATATTACTAGGAGATGCAACAACATCCAAAAGCTCCATAACATAATTTTCAGGAACATCATTTTTTAGTTTAGGGTGTGAATCCAAATAATCTTCTAGAGTTACAAATTCAACAGTTCTTCCCTGGTCACTTAAATCCCTTATAGCTTTCATTATTGCAATATGTTCTTTAAAATGAAAGTCTAGCTCAGAAAGTTCAACAAAAACCTCACTAATTTTTTCATTTTCCATTAAAATACTATTAATTATAGATTTTTCTGCATCAAGGCTATAAGGTAGTTTATCCATACAACTCCATAAAGAGCTTTCTTATAACATAATTTTCATAAAAAATTAAAATTTTTTTTATTTTTTGGAAGTTTTTTCTATAATACTTTTTTTATAATAATTTCTATAAGATAAATTTCTTAATACAATTCTAAAAAGAAGTAATATAGATATACTAAAAATATCAAAAATAATTTATATATTACAGAATATTTATTATTTACTTCTGTCTATAATATATGTTAAGTTAAATCACTTTAACTATAGGAGGAATTATGAAAGAAGTATTTACAATTCAAAAAACTATTATTATTATTTTACTAACTATATTACAAGTAACTCATCTTTTTGCAAAAAGTAATGATGACATTGACTCTTTATTTGATAAAATAATGAGTTCAGAAGGTCTAAGAAAAACACAGTTAATTGACAAATTATCTGATTATCCAATAAAAAAAGTAGTTAGCAAAACCAAAAAATATCTATCATCATCTGATATAGAAAATAAAGAAACTGCTGCTGAAATAAGTGGTATAATAAAAAGCAAATCCTATGAAAAGACAATTAAAAAAGAATTAAAAAAGGCAAAAGATTTTCAACTTATAAATTCTTTAATATTTTCAATTGGTGAAAATAGATATCATAAACTTGGAAACTCTATTTGTAAATACATTAATGATAAAAAACATGTTAAAACTGCCTATTTTGCATTAATTAAATTAAACGATAATAGTTGTTTCAAAAAGTTTAACAAAATATTAAAAAAAGGAACTCCAGAAAAACAACTACCTATTTTAGAGTTTATAATAAAAACAAAAAATAAAAAATACTTAAAAAGCTTAAAGAAACTATTTAAAAAATCTAAAAATTCTTCAGTAAAATATTCATCTTCAATTGCATTACTTACCTTAAATGATAAATCTTCTACTTCCTATATGATAAACTACTTAAATAAAGAACTTGATTCAGATTATCTTACTTTGAACGCATATAAAAGCCTTGAAAAGCTACTTGATAAAGACAATGTAAATACAGATATAATATTTTTAAATGGAATAAAGAGTAAATATGAAAATGTTAAATTATTTTCAATTATGGTAATGTCAAAAAATAACAAGTATGATAAACTATCAGAAGAAGATGTTGACTTTATTGAAAGTTTTTCAAAAACCCAAAGTCCACAAAAATATGTATACTATGCAGAATATAAAAGATTCTTAAAAATTTATAAAAGAGAAGAAAACGAAAGAGCAAAAAAAGCAATTAACAAAAACGAAGATGCAAAGCCTGAATAATAAAAATTTTAAAAGAGAGGATAAATGATTAAAGTAATTATAATACTATTGCTAACTATAGAAGTGTCAATAATTTTTGCATCAGAAAAAGATAAGAAATTTGAAGATGCAATTTATTTATTTAACGCAAAACTATATGCTGAAAGTTTAAAAAAAACAGATAAAGAAAAGCATCCTTTTTTTACTGGATTGGCTTACTTTAGAAACAAAAATTATTCTGAAGCATTGATTTATTTTAATAAAGTTAATTTAAAAAATACTCCTTTCATAAAAAATGAATTACATTACTACATATCCTATTCCTTATACAATATAGATAATTATGAAGACAGTTTAAAAGAATTAGAAAAAATTGATGATGATTTTATCTTAAAAAAACAAAAAGACATATTATATTTTAAACTTTCTTTAAAGCTTCAGGTGGATTCTAAAACTTTAAAAGATAAAATAGAAAAATATAAAAAAATGAAGATAAATTTATCCTCTGATATGGAGCTGGCAATTCTAATTGCAAAAAATCAATTAAAATATAAAAAATCTCCAGAAAATATAAAAAAAGCAAAAGATACTATTATCAAAATACTAATAAAAAATCCTCATAAAATAGTAAAAGATGAAATAGATTCAATAATAGATGATTATGGGCTAAAAATCAGCTTAAATACTCAAGAAAAAATAGAAAAATGTACTAATTTAATTAAATTACATCAAAACTTAGAGGGAAATAAGTGTTTTAATGAATTTATTAATAAAATTACAATAAAAAATAATGATAATTACTGTAAAGCACATTATTTTAATGGAGCAGCCTTAAAAAAAAGAAGAAAGCATAAACTTGCAATAGAAGAGTTTAATAAAGTAATCAAAACATGTAAAAAATATAAAAAACTTGATAAAGTTAATTATCTGGCAGGCCTCTCTTCATTAATGAGAAAGGATTATAAAAGCTCAATTAAATTTTTTACAACACTTTATAAAAACTATCCTAAAAGTAATCTTGCAGATGATGGCATTAACTATATTGGCTTTATCTATTCCCTTCAAAAGAAATACAAAAAAGCAGAAAAAATATATTTACATCAAATAAATAAATTTCCAGAAGGAGATACAACACAAGATGCAATTTGGAAAATGGCATATAATTTCTATAAACAAAAAAAATATAAAAAATACATTAACTTTGTAAAAGAAAATAACTTTAAAGAAGACAAATACTATTCAAAAGGAAGGCTTAAATACTGGCTAGGAAAGACATACGAAAAATTAAATAACAAAAAAGAAGCTCAAAAAATATACAGGGAAATAATACTTAACAAACATAATAATTTCTATGCTTTTTTATCAAGAATGAAATATCAAGGAGTTCTTCCTAAAGAAGACATAATAGAAACTAAAGATAACTATAATGAATTTATCTCTTATTTAAAAGAAACTAAAAAATTAGAAAAGCTTAACTGGCTCATAGAAAATGGACTTAATGAATTCCTGATTTATGAAATAAATAATATGAATGAAAAAGATAGAATATTTACTAAATATAAAAAAGAAATTTCTATATTTTTGATTAATGCGAAAATATATTATTTACCATTTTGGCATAATAAACTAAATCAAAAATGGATATCCTATGATATTGATTTTTTAAAAAACAAAAACTACTTACTTAAACTATACCCAAAAGCATACTATATTTATGTTGAAAAATATTCCAAAAAAAGAAATATATCACCATTTTTAATACTTTCAATTATGAGAGAGGAATCTTACTTTCATGCCTCAATAGAATCATGGGCAAATGCTTATGGCTTAATGCAAATAATCGAACCTACAGCAAAACACCTAGCAAAAAACTTAAAAATAACTTACAAAAGAAAATCTCTATTTAACCCTGATTACAATATTAAACTTGGTAGTTCCTATTTAAAGTGGAGCTCAAAAAGATTTAAAAATAAAGAATACTATATAATTCCTTCTTATAATGCTGGATTAAATGCTGTAAGAAAATGGAAAAAATTAAAGTTTAATAATAAAATGAAAGATTATGATATGTTTATTGAAGATATTCCATATACAGAAACAAGACATTATACTAAAAGAGTTTTAACTACTTATTTTATTTATAATAGATTATACAGAAATGAATTTATTAAATTTTAACTAGTAAACTTCATTAAAATATGCAAATGGAACTGATGATGATTTATTGCTATCAGCATTGTTTCCGTTTGGTCTTTCCCATCTAATTATATTCTCATCTCTTTGCCCTTGGCCAAGAATAGGATCACCATCATTAGGGTCTGCTTCACCAGAAATACCAAAATACATAGTATTACCTCTTAATACAGGAGCAGTTGCAATACCTTTACCTAATTTTGCTTTGTATTTATTAGCATTAGGATTACTAGTTGTTCCATCTCCTAATGTATCAAAAGCAGAATTATGACATCCACTAAACAGCTTAAATGAATATAACCAGGATGTACCAAGGTGACCACTACATTCATTATTTCCTGCTGATGCAACACCATGCTCATATACAGTAAAATAAACATAATTATCTACAATAACAGGTTTTCCAACAAGTTTTTGATTAGAAGGAAGGTTATATTTCCAACCTAAACTATCTTTATAATCAATTTTACTACATTTTGTAGGATCTGCCTCTACATTCTCATCAAGTGTTCTTAAAGATGTTACTTGAGTTTTACCAACAGATTGTCCAGCAGTATCAGAAACTTCCCAAGTATGGTCTTTAATTGCAAGTAATACATTTGTACCACTATTATCTTTAATACCGTCTAAACTAACATCTCCTGTTCCTGTATAAACCCATACACTTGTATCGTCTTCAATACTAGCATTACCTACATTTGAAGTTTTACCATCATGAGTAATAGCAACAGATTTAAAGATATAATCTTTATGACTAGTAGTTGAATGATTATCATAAAGCTTTAAACATTCTAATGTATTTGTTGAATCACTACATGTGATAACCTTTCCATTAGTTGCAATATCATTATCATTAACTGTTAGTCTCCAAACTCTTCCTGACATATCAGCTGTATAAATCTGAGCCATTATTCTATTTTGGATACCAGAAATACCAGCTTTTTGAGGCTTAGGTAAAATTGATACTCTTGCTGGAATTCTCTCAGGAATATTATTTGAACTAGCAGGAATATCATAACGAGTTAAAATTTTACCATCATTCATTACATCAATTATATAAACAGAGCTTCCAAAAACAAGATTACTATCATAACAATTACTATTATCTCCATCCTCTGCTTCATTTGGATTAGAGCTTTTATATGGATAATTTCCTCCTCCTCCAATAACAGCTACGAATTTACCAGTGCTACTATCTGTTCCACCGATTTGAGCAACTACAGGTTCAGACCATGTTTTACCAAGTCGAGAATAATCATACTGAGGATAATCATCAAGTATTAAATCTGTTTTTTTAATATGGTCAGATCTATCATGTACAAGGTCTTGATTAGGATTCATTTTATCAGCTAAATTTGAATATGCAAAAATATTACCATCTTTATCCCATCTTAAAACTCTTCTAAATTGCTCACAATTATCTAAGTCATTAAATAGAGGTGACTTGAAAATTCTTGGTGTTTCATTCAATATCGCCCATAAGAACTTAGGTGAATCTAAAATAGTAATATCTAATGCCATAATTGCTTCTTGTGCTTCACCAAATCCCATAACAAGAACTCTCTTCCAGTTATCTTTTGAATCTGAGCAATCAGCTGCATCACAAACATCCATTACTTTTACTGAAGAGTCAAGAAGAAACTGACTAACAGTTTGATTATAAGAATCATTACCGACAATTTCTTTTAATTTAGCTAAAAGAGTTGGAGGAACAAAGGACCATACTTCTCCACCACCACCTGCAATAGTATTATCATCAGGATTTATAGCATGTAACAGTCCATCATTTGCTCCAAAAAGTATAATTGATTCGCTAATAGGTTTAACATTTTGTGCCTGAAAAAGTCTATAACCAGAATAAGTATACATCTGACTTGGTGTTCCAATATATTTAACTCTACTATTATAAATATCAGCTAAAGGAAATTTTCTCTTTTCGCAAGCACCATTTCTTGTACCATCATTATTATAAGCACATTTAGTAGCAGTATCTTCTTCAAAACTGTCATATCCACTAATAAAATCAATTAAACGTCCTGTTAATTTAACATCATCAACGCTTAAAGCATCTCTGCCAGCAGATTCATTTTCATCTCCACTAAATGCCCATCTATAGTTAGTTATATCTTGAGGCTGTGTCTGGTAAGATGATAGAATAAATGCAATATCATTATTATTAGTACTAGAGTGAAAAGTTAATTTAACTCTGGTTGTATTTATCCCCTCTGGTACACTGCTGTCAGGAAATTCATATTTTTTATCTATAGCAGGATAAGGTATACATTTACCATTACCAATATCAAGATGTATAGGACTACTACCTACAGCACTCAACAAAGCACTTTCAGGACATCTATATTCTATATTACCATTGTTATTATCTGTAGTAAAAATATGAACAACATTATTACCATCACTTCTAAATTCTTTAACAGCTAAATAATCTGAAAACCAATTTACAAGATTAGCCTCAGAAGTACTGTTTGAAAAGGTTAAGTCTTTTAAAGTAAGATATACAGTACCAGTTCCAGGTTTATTAATATCAAGTACAGAATTTAAACCATTTTTATAATTAGGCATAGTCTGCTCTTCCCAAACAGATTCATTACTATAGTCAATTGCTGGTCCAACACAATAACCGATAGGATCTGGGTCATCTGGACTACCAAAATAACAACTTGGCTCAGCAGGTATTCTTGGTTCATCAAGAGCAACTGTTCCTCCACAATCAGTATTTTGAGAACATGGCCTAGCCTTTCCAGTACTTGGCTGTCCATTTGCTAAAGAACCTTCCCATCTACTATAACAACCACAAAATGTATTATTATGCTGACATAAATATCTTTGAATAAATCTAGCTTTATCTCTTCTTGTTAATGTTCCATAACCGGGATAAAAAGTATCTCCATCACTACAATCAAGTGGTGTTCCAGGAGGAAGAATACCAACCCCAACAGCATAATCTTCAAAATCAGAAAAATAGCATATATTTTGATAAGCAGAATATTCTCCATCTATCATATCTACAATACTTTCACTTCCCAAACAAACAGGGTCAATCCACTCTCTTGTTGGTGTACAACCATCAACAACATGAGTAACTTCATTTTTGTGATTTTGCCAGCCTGCACCACTACAACCAACTACTTCAGGCCCTGGAGGAAAAGTTTGTTTTATTCCTGCAATCATTGGATTACCTGCACCACCACTAGCAGACTGAAGCATACAAAAAGCTATTGCTTCTGCATTTCCAAGTGTAAAATCAGTTACTTTATTTCCATCTTTGTCTTTACAAATAGTTTTTATAGTCCTGCTTCCTATTTGTGAAGCTAACTGTGTGCTTAAATCCCATTTAGGAACTCCATCTAAAATATTAGCTCCAGATGTTGTTAATCTGTATTTAAATAAATGACCAGACCATTGTTTTGAAGCTCTTGGTTGAAAATTTGTTAAATATACAACATCATTTTCAGGGCCTGCAAAACCAGGAATTAAAGTAGGAGAAGTTGATGTTATATTTTTTGCTCCAATATCTGCGATAATTTTATCAAAAGCAGTTTTAAGTTCTACTGAGTTAGATGCAGTATAACCATGTTCAGTACCACCACCATCTGAATTATAATAAGTATCATCAGCAGTACCAAGAATTCTATCTGAACCAGAGTGAGTACCACTTGCAATATAGTCAACATTTGTATCACTACCAAATGCAATGGCATAAACAAGTAAACGAGTATCAACTAATGCGTCACCATTACTAGCTGTTGTTCCTGCTAAACCAAAATTATAAGCAGCATAAGCAGCATCAGCAACATTCTTCTTGCTTCCATTAGGCTCTCCATCTGTAAATAATATAATATAATTCTTTTGGCATTTATCAATAATTGGGGTATTACATGCAGCTGCGTTATAGTATCCATAAGCAGCAGGCTTACAGACATCAGTACCTGCAGTTCCTTTAAAGTATTTTTTTGCTTTATTAATAGCATCTGTTAAAGGAGTACCTCCACCTGCAACAAGTAAAGATATTTCATGTTTCATAACATTAATATGAAGCTGATTTGTCCCAGGAGCAATATCAGTAGTATCTCTTGAAGGAACAGTTAACATATTACTTGGATTTTTATTTGGAAACCATGTTAATCCAGGTCTTACAGAAGAAGAAATTCCAGCATCATTCATTAACATTGTTAATGCCTCTCTTGTATCTTCAATTCTGGTATTTTTATTGTTACTATGACACCATGATTGATTACAACAAGAACTTCCTTCACAACCTAACATAGAACCTGATGTATCAATAACAAATAAAACATTGGGTTTTACAGAAACTCCTGCCCCAGGTGGTAAAGGTTTATATGCAAATAATGCAATACTTAGTAAAAATAATGATAAAAACAGCCATTTCATAATATCTCCCTAGAAAATCAACTTAACACAACCATATTAAGCAATAAAATTTCCTGTTTTATATAATAAAAAGATACTTTATTTAAACTGACATAATAAAAAAGATATAAAAAAATGAATACTATGTAATAAGTTACACATTAAGATATTAAAACTGTAAAGCTAGGCCAAATCTCCAGTAAAGAGAACCAAGTTCAAAACCATCACCTCCAAAATCATTAATTTTTGAAGAATTATATTCAACAAATAAATAACTTCCATTTACACCATATTGACCATCAAAATCTTTAGCTGCCTGTGGGTCTAAAAAATCTAATAGAAAACGAAGCCCTAAACCATAGTGCCATCCCTTTTTACCACCATAAGAATTTCCATCTTCATACTCAACAGTAGAACCACTTCCATCTGTTACCCACCAAAAATTATAATTAAGCCCTATTTTAGCATAAAAAACAAAAGGAAAATTAAACAATACCTCTAATTGATCTATATTATAGACAATAGCAACCTCTAAAGGAATCATTGAAAGAGATGTTTTATCTTCACTTTCTTCAGTCGGATCATTTTCATACCTTCCTTTTCCAGATACAAGAAAATACTCTGCTCCTGAAAGAAATGAGAGAGTTCCAAAATATTGATGACTTATAATCTCATAGGAATATGTTGAACCAAATCTTAAACCACTTCTATTAAATATATCTTTATATGGAGTTCCTACTAATCCTTCTTCTTCATCAATATTAGGAGTAAAAAAACCAAAATGTATTTCAATTAAACTATTATGCTCAGATTCGGCAAATAAAAATGGAGTTGTGAATAAAAATATAAATAAAATAATAATAAATTTATACATAGTAAATCCTCCTTACTCTAATTTTAACAAATAATAAAAGCATAAAAAAAGAAAGTAAAAGAGATTTAAACCAAATAGTTGCATATAAAAAGAAGTCAGCATAAAGAACAAAAGGCTCAAGTAAACCCCTTGTAACAAAACTTAAAACCTTTGACTTGGCAATTATATTTGCCAAAGCCGGAGAATATTTATAATATGTATCAATAAAAGACTGAGGTAAATAACTATCTCTAAAATCTCTTAAAATTTTTACCATACCATCATCATAGGAGCCATAAGCAGCAGTTGCAATAAAACAATAGCCTCCATCTTCCTTTCCACCAGATTTTCTGTAATATGTGTAAAAATCATCTACAGGAACAGGTATTTCTGTTAATTCTTCAGTTTTTTCACTCTCATTACCTGCTAAATCAAGAGTAACCATATAAACACCATATTCAACTTCGTTTTCAAGATTTTTTATTCTATCACTTGTAACTACACCACTAACTTCTTGTTGAATATAATCAACAGAAGATGTTTTTTTATAATAAATCATATTTTTATTACGGTCAGCTAAAACAGCATTATCAGGATACTTCCATGAAACATTTATATTCTCATTACCTGCAACTAATTTAAAATCAGTTGGCATTTTAGGAGGAATTGTATCATAGTGAAATGTAAATCTAATTGTTTTTGTTTCTTCAATACCTGAAAGTTTATAGGTTGAAACAAAGTCTATATCAAAATAATCTTCAGCATTACTAGGCGTTGAGGAAAATATCTCATCAAGCCTAAAAGTCAGCTTTGAATCAAGACGCGTTGAACTACTCAATCTGTTTCCTGAATACTTTAGCTCAAATACCGTATCAGATACTCCTGTAATTGTGCTATCAAACTTATAATTAATTGTAATTAATGAATTCTCTTCAAAATCTTTTATTCCTAATGGATTTTTATTAAAATTCAATGGCTCTGAATCCTCTGGATTTATAAAAAAGTTAACCGTTCCATTTTTTACAGCAGTAATCGTAATATACCCTTCTGTATATTCTGCAAAAATGGATACAGAGAACAGTATCATAAGTGTAAGTATTATCCTTTTCATTTATCTTCCTCCTTGTGGAAAGAATCAGCTAGTTTATTCATAAATTGCTCTGTTAATTCAAATTTAAATAATTTAGCTATTTTTTTAATATGATCATAGTATATAATATCCCTTGAATTTAAATATCCAGCAATAAAAACAATTCTTTTCACAACTTCTGATTTAATATTTTCTTCTGTAAAATCATTATTAAGCAGATAACTCATATACTTTATCATAGCTTCATTGTTATTACTTAAAAACAAGATTAAGTATGGTATTGTTTTATCTAATTCAATAATATAGTTACTTATTATTTTTTCAAGCTCTAGTTCAGGAATATTTTCAATATCTTCATCTGTATAAAAAATAGGATTTAAACTTCTTATGTAATTTTCAGTATTTTTACTCTTATTTATATAATTAAAAGCATTTATGAAAATTGAAATATCAAGATGAATTTTTCTAAAAATTGAAACAGGAATATCTATTTGTAAATAGTCTCCGTTTTCTATTTTAACAAGAGCATCTTCGACCCTTATCCATTCAAAATCTTTAAAATAATATGAAAGCCATGCTTTGTTTATAAGTTTATATAAAACAGGGCCTGAAAATACAAAATCAAAACTTTTTATTGGTACAAAATCACTACTTACAAAAATAAAGTTTATTTTTTTATTTTCTAATATATATTTAATAAATGAAGCATCAGATAAATTACCAAAAAATAAATCTATATTAAATGGATTATCTCCATATTCTGTATGAAATAAAAAATGAAACAACAAGTTTTTTGGAAAATCTATAGTTGAGTTAAAGTCAATTCCAACAACTGATTCAAATGCCCTAACCTGAACAATAGATAATTTTACCCATATTTGATATTCATTAATTTCTTCATTAAAAAAATAAGCAACACTACCAGTCTTTTCTAACCGTTTTTTTAAGAGTGACTCATTATTATCTATATCACTATATGTTAATTTTACTATTTCTTTTCCTTTTATTGAATCAGTAAAATTTTTTATTAATTGTGAGTTATTATAGAAGTCTTCAACAGTTAAAATTGACTTATCTTCCTTTTGAAACAAATATTTATATATCTTTAACGTATCATCTTCCTTTAACTGATATGTTTCCAGAATAAAAAATAAAAGCGTTATTCTTTCATTAGTATATTTAGCTTTTAAAACATCTATAAAAAATGATATTTCCTCTTCTTTTAGTTTAGTAGCAAGAATATAAAGAAACCCATCAAGTTTTTCATCACTAAATTTCTCAAGAAATGATAAATAATTTTTAAATATCTCTGAATAATTAAAGAGAAGTACTGTTTCAAAAATATTATATAATAAAGAACTCTCTGTAACAGATGAAGAAAATACAATGTAAAGAGCTAATTTTTTTAACTCTAAATCCTCATTTTGAAAATAAGAGTTTAAATATGCAAGTAAGGTATCATCATAATCTTTAAAAAAGAAAAGAGTGTTTGAAAAATCAAAATCAAGACTGTGCTTATAATATAAATTCTCAATTTCATTTAATCTGTCAATTATATTCATTAAACCTCATAAAAATAAAGCCCGAGTTTACCATAATTACCTTATTTTTTCAAATAAGTAAGATTTTATTGAATAGAAAGTTTTTTTCATTATAATAGAACGGTTGCGTTCAGAGGTTATATGAAATATTTTTTGTTTTTTTTTATTATTATATTTACTCTCCCTTTGAAGTCTGAGTTTAATAATGTAAATTTATATACTGAATTTAATAAATTTTATTATCAAAAAGAATATAAAAAAGCCTTCTTAATCGCTCAAGATTACTTAAAAAAAGTTGATGACAATCCTAATTTAGGAGATTTAGCATCTTTATATCTAAGAACTTATGATAAACATCCAATACCTGAAATAAAACCTATTGAATTTCTTGTAAAAGTTGCAAACACCAAAAAAGACTATATTACAAAAGAAAGAATTGTAATTGCAATCGCTGATTTTTTCTTTGAAAAAGAAAAATATTATTCTGCGATAAAGTATTACAGATGGATAGAAAAAAATCATAATATTAAATCCCTAGTTTATGATGATGCTCTATGGTCTTCATTTCTGATTTATAAAAATATAAAAGCATATAATGAAGCTCTTAAATATCTTGATAAAATAATTTCTACCCATGAATATGCAATTTATGTAGGAACTTATAATCAATTTCACTTGTACGATGCCTATATTGAAAAATCTGAAATTTTAATAAAACAAAATAAAACTAAAGAAGCCATAAAAACACTTAACGACTTTATAAGTAACTTTCATAAAAATGATAAAATAGATGATGCATATTATAAATTATGTCAAATAGATAATAAAAAATACTGCTGTGAGCTAATAAAAAAGAAAAAAACATCATCATTTTTTAATGAAGCTAAAAAGGTATGCGATGAAATCAGTAATTAAATTTGAAAAAGTTTCATTTGAAGATAGTGGAAATTTAATACTTAACAATATTTCATTTGAAATAAAAAAAGGAGAAAACATTTCTCTTATTGGTAATAGTAATACAGGAAAAACTCTGATTTTTAAACTAATTTCAGGGCTAATTAAACCAACAAGTGGTGAAATATTCGTTTTTGAAGAAAATATTACTAAAATAAAAGAAAATAAACTATTTAAAATACAAAAAGAAATAGGATTACTATTTCAGAACAATGCTCTCTTCGATGATTTAACATGTTTAAAAAATATTATTTTTCCCCTTCTAAGAAGAGATTTTGATAAAGAAGAAGCCAAAACCAAAGCAAAACTATTATTAAAAGAATTAAAACTTGATAATGTAGAAAATCTATACCCTGATGAACTATCAGGAGGAATGAAAAAACGGGTTGCAATAGCTAGAATGTTAATTTATGCCCCAAAATTACTCCTTTTTGACGACCCAACAGCAGGTCTTGACCCAATTACTGCAGCAAAAATATATAAAATAATCAAAAATAATCAAAATTCTGATAACAGCTCTATAATTATTTCTCAGGATTTGGACAATATATTTAATTTAACAAATAGAATTATTATTTTAAATAAAAACATCATTGGTTTTGATGGAACTCAAAATGAATTTAATAAAATTGAAAATAAAGAATTAAGGGATTTTTTAAGAATTTAACTATTGAGCAACATCTGAAGCACTTCTAGGTTCAAGTTTACTGTTTTCTCTTTGATACCTTAAAACTCCCGTAATAGAAGTAAAACTATCTCCAACAACTGCACTGATTGGATATATCATTTTACCTATGTATAAACCACCAGTAACTTCCAGCTGACTATACTCATCTGGAGCAACAGCAGTAACACTAACATTTTCAACTTTAACTAAAACACCTTCATAAGCACCAGCTAAAGAACCACCTGTACTTATATCAGACGCATTAACAACAACAGCATCAGGAATTGTTCCTTCTGGAGTTAATTTTGTTACATTGCTTACACTTGCCATTTCAATTTCACCATAATACTCTTTAGTAGTACCCGTTACTGAAACATAGTCACCAAGAGTAAGGCTATTATTCCCTGTTCTGTAAACATATATCCCAGAAAACTTCTCTTTTAAAGTACTGTCTTGGTCTTCTTTTGAAAGCTGAATAAAAAAGTTATCAGTATGAGCACTGTCAATTGCAGTAACATACCCTTTAACTGTTACAGTTGAACCTAAAGCAAGTGTTTTTTGTTTCACATCCTGAATACTTGCAGGACATCCCATTGCTCCTGGATTTGCAATATCCGGACAAGCATCACAAACATCACCTTTTCCATCATTATCTGCATCTGCTTGGTCTGCATTTGCTGTAGTTGGGCAATTATCATTACTTCCAATTCCATCATCATCTTTATCATAAGGAGATTTTGCTTCACATGTTTCTCCTGTTACAGTAGGACAAAGATCACAAGCATCACCTATTCCATCATTATCAACATCTGATTGAACTCCGTTATCCATTGGTCTTATTGGATTAAAGATATCAATACAATTATCACTATTATCATCAACTCCATCACCATCTCTGTCACTTCCTGCCAAATCACCATTATATTCTTGTGGTCTCATAGGTTCACAAGTTGGCTCATCTCTTGGAGTTCCACAGAAAAATAAATCATAAGATTTATATTTTTTATCAGGTAAATCAAAATCATTAGCATCTTTTAATGCAGAAAAACTTTTTCCAATTTCTCTTTGAGTACATAATGTTTTATCCACTCCACAAACATCACCAATTGCTTCACAACCATTTGAAGTACTTTCAAATTGATTCATTACCTCAGTATCACCATAAGTTGCTACTCCAGCCTTTAAAACAAGTATAACATCATTCATTTTTGCATCAATTACTGCTCTGTAAGGATTTATTGCATCGTTTAAAGCATAAACAGAAATATCAGCAATTCTACCTTCTTTTAATATACCTATTCTATCAGAAATCAATAAAGCTTCTGCATTATTTCTTGTTGCAAGTTCCCAGATTTGCTTATCACTTAAAGCTTTAGCATAATGGTTTGTATTTAAATAATCAACACATTGTAATTCTCTGAGCATATTTATTGAGCCCGATGGAGTCCAGTCTGTACCTAAGCCAACTAAAACACCTAAATTAAAATACATAGGAATTTGAGCAGTATTTCCATATAGTGAAATATTTGACCTTGGAGACCAAATTACAGCAGTATGCTCATTTGCAACTTCTTTTGCATCTGTTGCATTTAAACCAATCATATGAACAAATGCAGAATTAGCTTCTGTTAAATCATGACCACCATTATTTGTAGAGCTTAAACATAAGAATTCATTTCTTGCTCCTTTTGTTATACCTTCTGAAACATGAGGCAAATAGCAATGATTACTTAAAACACTTTCAGTATCTCTGTAATTATAACCACAACCACTATCAATAGTTGTACCACCTGTATCCCCAAGAGGAAAGGTATTGTATTTAACACCATTCAATACAACATTATCATTCATTCCTCTATCAACATTTCTTAAAAATCCTTTAGCTCCCCCACTTCCTGCCATTACAGTTGCACCAGCCATTAAATTTCTAAGTTCTCCCCATGCCTGCTCATCAGAAGATCCTCCACTTCTAATTACTTTTTCACCATCCTTAGTAACAGCTTGAAGATTAGTATGATTATTGTTACCCTTTCTCCAATCATGCCTGTGGTCATATCTTTCACTTATATAAGCAGATAAATCACCTGGGTCACTTTGAGTATAAGAAATATGGTCGTGAGCATTGATTAATGCTGGAGAAATAACATTATTTCCACAGTTAATTACTGTTGCATCAGTTGAATCAGCAGAACAATCAGCTCCTACACATAGAATTGTACCATCAGATGAAAATACAAGCTGAGCATTTTCAAGGTATGAATCTTCCATTAAAATTGTACCAACCATTAAGGTATTTGTTCCCGTACCCTTTGTTACCACACAAGCAGTTTGAGCTTCTTCACAGGTTCCGCTATTATCTATAAAACCTGCATCACATGAACACTCTATTTCATGATTTACAATTGAACATTGTGTTTTATTTGTTTCTGTACATGAATCTGTTTCGCATGTCTTTTCTAAAGTACAAGCACCTTCTTTATCATAGTAACCACTATCACATGAACATGTATAGTCATCAATAGTAGTACCAGTTTCAGTACATGTTGTTTTATTTGTTTCAGTACATGGGTTTGGAGTACATGGAGTTACTTCTTTTGCTTTACATACTGCACCATTAGCCTCATATCCATCTTCACAAACACATTTGAAATCGTTTCCATCAACTTCACATTTTGTTTTATGTAAAATTAAACTATCCTTACAAGGATTACCTTCACACAAATCAGCATCATTTGTATCTCCACAACCTGTAAACAGAACAGTAGCAGAGGTTAAAATCATCAATAAAATAAATTTCTTCATACATTTCTCCTAAACAATGTTTCGTATTATAGATTATTAATTTATTTTTTGCAAATTAGATTTATTTTCATTAATTATTAGATAACATGTTAAATCAAGTAATCATGATTTTAAAAATACTAAAAAAGGAGTTTAAATTACTTTAAAAATCTTTCTAAATCCCATGAAAAATCTTTTAATGAAATCTTCTGCTCTACCTTTTCCCTTAAAAGGCCTTTTATAATAAAAATAGATAGAAATATTGCAATATGACACATAACAGAAGGCATTGAGCCTCTTACAGACCCAACAAGAGCACTTACTCCTAAACTTGGAATAATAAACATTATAGAGCCTATGGCAAATTCAGATACTAATGCCCTGTCTCTCTTCTTTTCAATTATAACCATTGCTCTTATTGAGAAAATAACCATTGCAAGCATTCCTAATTGATAATATATTCCATAATAATTATAAACTGGATAAGAATTACCATAGGTTGCATAAAAAGACTGACATGATTTTAGTATAGCTGTAGAAGGATTTAAAATAAACCATGCAGTAAAAAAACTTGCACTAAGAAAAAACATATTTTTAATCCCTTTGAGAAATATAAATTTTTTAGGACTAAAACTATAAGCAGTGTAAACTCCTAGTGCAGGAAGCCATGTAATATCAGCAAATGCAGCTCTTACTAAAAATTTATTACCATATCCCATGCAGTTTATTGCCTCTAAAATCTGATACCCTGATAAGAAAAACAAAATTAAAATCATTCCTTTTATTCCATTTTTTTTATCTTTAAAAAGCATTGTAAAATAAGTTGCTGCCACAAATTCAATTCCACCAGTAAGCACTGCAAGCTCTGGTATATAACTATTCATTATTACTCCAGTATTCGTCAAAAAAATTATTAATCATAGACACTGCTTTATTGTAATCATTAATAGGCATTAAATTTGCTTTTAATTCATTTGCACCCTTAATATCTCTTATATAAGCAGCATAAAACTTCTTCATTTTATATATACCCCTTTCTTCTCCATAATATTCAATAATTAATTCAAAATGCCTTTTCATTATTCTATAAATTTCTTTTATAGAAGGCTCAGCTATCTCTTTTGAAAATATCCACGGATACTTTAAAGCACTTCTTCCAATCATTATACCATCACAACCAAGTTTAAAAACTCGCTCAATATCCTCTTTATTATTAATTTCTCCATTACAAATAAATGGAATTGTTGCCATATCTGCGATTTCTTTAAATATATCTTCATCAAAAAAACCTTTATAAGCCTGCGAAGTCGTTCTTCTATGAACAGTAAAAGCATCAGCCCCAGCATTTTGAATATTTTTTATAACTTCTTTATATGTTAATTCATTATTATTCCATCCTAACCTTATTTTAACCGTTAGAGGTATATCTATATTATCCTTAACTTCTTTAACAATATCATAGATTTTATCAGGGTTTCTAAGTAGTGCTGAACCTGCTCCCTTTTTGATAATTTTTCTTGCAGGACATCCCATATTCAAATCAAGTATATCAGCACTAGAATCTTTAACATGAGGTAATGCTTTTAAAAAAGTTTCTGTATCGGATGCAGCAATTTGGACAATAAATGGGTTGTCATGTTTTCCTCTTTCCATTAATTGAAAGCCTTTTTTATTTTTATATATTAAACTATTTGCCATTATCATTTCTGTAACTGCAAAATCAGCACCAAGCTCATAAGCTAAATTTCTAAAAGGAATATCTGTAGAGCCTGCCATTGGAGCTAAAATTAAAGGTTTATTAAACTCAAATCTTCCAATCCTCAAAGATAACTCCTTAAAAAAACTTAGATTTTACATATAGTTTAGATATTTTCAAGTTTTTTATTATTTCATCCAATAAATCAGTCTATTATTATAAAAATCATTTATTTATTTAATATATTATATAATTGTCTTAATGCCCTATAAGTGAAATATAAAATAATTGTTATACTTTATAAGTATAGCTGTTTTTAACAGGAGGTAACCTATGAAAATAATTTTTAAAATTTCATTTTTTTTATCTGTTTTTATACTTTCCTTATCCTGTAGCAATGCCTCAGCAAAAAAAGATGTAGAGAAAAGTACATGTGAAGAAGTTGGCATTTTCTGTGATGAAGAAGAGAATACACTTTATGATTGTATAAAAAATAATAATGGAACTCTTCTAAGAGAGGTTTTCGAAACATGTAAATCAAATGAAACATGTATAACAGGTGTTTGTTCCTCTTCAGAATGTATACCTACAGGAGAGGAAGTATGTGATGGAATTGATAATGATTGTGATAACTTTATTGATGAAGCACTTATTGCACCACCTGCAAGCTTACAAAGTGGGGTATGTAAAGGAAGTAAAAAAATATGCAAAGGAACAAGAGGCTGGGTGGATCCTGACTATGAAAAGATTGAAGGTTATCAAACAATAGAAAGTAAATGTGACGGAATTGATGAAAATTGTGATGGTAAAATTGATGAAGGTTTAAAAAACACATATTATGAAGATAATGATAAAGATGGCTATGGTGACCCTACCTCACTTACTGAAAGATGTGACATTACAGATAAATATGTTAATAACAGTTTAGATTGTAATGATAATAATAAAGATATTAACCCTGATGCTAATGAAATATGTGATGGAATAGATAATGATTGTGATGGTAAAATTGATATAGAAGACGATAGCTTAGAGGTAGCTCCTCTCAACACCAATCAAATAGGTATTTGTGAAAAAAGTAAACAAATATGTACAGGAGAAAAAGGTTGGAATGACCCAGTACTTGTAGATTTACCAGACTACGATATAGATGACCTAAACTGTGATGGTATTGATAATAATTGTAATGAAAAAATTGATGAAGGTTATACTCCTACAATATGTACTCCAATTAATTCAGATAATTTAGGAGTAACAAAATGTGTTTCTGGTCAACCTTACTGTTCTCCCGTAAAATCATGCTTGGAAATAAAAACATATTATACAAATTCTGATAGTGGTTTTTATCAAATTGACCCTGATGAAAATGGAGGTAATCCACCATTTGAGGTTTATTGTGATATGGATTATGATGGTGGTGGTTGGACCGTTTTTGAAGCAACAGAAGCAAAAGGAATTGCGAAAAATGGATTTCCAGGTACTTTTCCTTCGGGACAACTAATAATTGGAGCAAGTATAAGTGAGTATAATAGAAAAAGTTTTATGAAATTTAACTACAACCAAATAAAATCAGTTCCTTATACACAAGCAAAATTCAAATTAAATGTAATCGGTGGAGATGATAACTGGAATTCTGGAAACATTCAATTTAGAATAATTAAGGAAAATTGGAATGCATCTGATTTAACATGGGATAACCGACCTGAGTATAGAGAAACACCTTCTTTTTTAATAACTCTTGGGCAAGAGTCTGCTATCGGTGAATATACAGTAGAAGACATTAAAACTTATTTAGATTCAGACATTGGTACAATTCAATATGGTTTGGCGATGCCAACGGCAACAGCTGGAGATGATGTCTATATGGCAAATATAGATAATACAGACTATCATGGACCTGAAATCTGGATAAAATAATATTCTTTATATAAAAATATGAATAAAATAATATTCTTTATGTCCAAGAGTTGTTTATTGTGGAGAATAATTATGAAAACTAAATTAACAGTTAAACTTTTTTTAATTTTAACACTACTATTAACAACCACCCTTTCAGCAATGCAGGATAATGATTTTAAAAAATTAATAACTCAGTTTAAGAAAGAAAGTTTTGCAAGTGATAAAATTAATTTTCTTAAAACAATTGATAATAGTTCAACTTTTACCTCAAAACAAGTATCACTTTTAATAAAAGAAATATCCTTTGCAAGTGATAAAATGAAAGCTCTTAAATTACTATTAAATAAAATGGAAGATAAAAAAAACATAAATGAAATAGTAAATACTTTCTCTTTTGATGATGAAAAGAAAAAAGTCAGAAAGTTATTGGATACTACTAAAACAGCAAAAAAAACAGGAAATATTAAAAAGAAATTACCATTAATTGTAAATCAAATTGGTGCATGGGAAACTAATGATTTCAATAAACTTTTAAGAGATATAAATAAAGAATCCTTTTCAGATGAAAAAATTAAAGCTTTAAAAAATGGAATAAAGGACAATAATGCAGGTTTTAATTCGAAACAGGCAATAAAACTAATAAAGTCTTTAAATTTCAGCTCTGATATGGTCAAAATTGCTAAAATATTAGATACTAGAATTCTAGGAATTACTTCAAATGAATTAAAGAAAATCTTAACCGTATTTTCTTTTGGAAGTGATAAATTAAAAGCTTTGGAAGCATTAAAAAATACAATTACAGATATAGAAAATAAATATGTAATACTTTCCGCATTTTCATTTAGTGGTGATAAAGAAAAAGCAAGAAAGATACTTGAAACAATTAAACCTCGTTCTTTGGTTTATGGTTTAATCAGAAGTAAAAACATTGTATTTGTTGTTGATATATCAGGAAGCATGGAAGCAAGATTTATGACAAGCCAAAATGAATCAACATCAAGACTAGGATTTGTCATTAATGAAATTAAAAAAGTATTAATAGAACAAATGGATAAAAATAATAATTTTAATATTATAGTTTTTAATAACAAAGTAAGACTATGGAAAACTAAACTAGTAAAAGCAAATCCTCAAAATGTAAAAAAAGCAATCAACTTTCTTGATACATTATCACCAAGAGGTGGTACAAATATTTATGATTCTTTAAAGAGTTCAATTAATTTAAAAAATATTGAAACAGTTTATTTTTTAACAGATGGAATGCCAACTGCAGGAAGAAAACTAGATACAGCAAGTATTATAAATGATTTAAAATCATGGAATAAGGATAAAAAAATCATTATAAATACAACTGCATTTCTTATAGGTAAATTTAATGGAGATAATGAAAAAAAATCAATTGAATTAATGAAATCAATTGCCAAAACAACAAATGGAGTATATAGAGCTATTGACGATTAATTTAAACAGCTTATTTGAGTTTTTTAAAAAAAGATGTTATAATTTAAGGATGAGTTTAAAGCATGGAGTTACATGAAGTATTTCATTTTTATATTACCTTTAATATTTTTTATATCTTGCAACAATACAACAAGTTCAACTAAAAAACCATGTAAAAATGAATGCAATAAAGAAGGAATTTTCTGTGCTAAAGATAAAAAAACTTTATATAATTGTGCAATAAACAATAATACTTGCTTTATAAGAGAGTTCTTTGATAATTGTAACGAAAATGAAATATGTGAAATAAACGAATGCATACCTGACAGCACAAAACCAGCAAATGAAATATGTGATGGCATAGATAATGATTTTGATGGAATGATTGATGAAGATATTAATCAAGAAATATCATGTGGAAAGGGTATTTGTAAAAATACAGGTATAAAAAAATGTGTGAATGGTAAAAAAATTATTGAATGTACCCCTCTTGATGTTGCAACTGATGAAAAATGTGATGGACTTGATAATAACTGTAATGGTGAAATTGATGAAAATTATATAGAAGAAGAAATTTCATGTGGAGAAGGTATTTGTAAAAATACAGGTATAAAAAAATGTACTAATGGTAAAGAAATTAGTGAATGCACTCCTCTTGATATTGCAACAGATGAAATATGTGATGGTATTGACAATAACTGTAATGGTGAAATAGATGAAAACTTTATAGATACAGACAATGATAATATTCCAGATTGTATAGATAACTGCTTATATAAGCCAAATGAAAATCAAACTGATTCTGATAATGATGGACTTGGCGATGCTTGTGATTGTTATCCAGACAAAGAAACTATTACCATTACAGAAACTTGTAATGGAGCTGACGATAACTGTAATGGTTTAATAGATGAAGGTAATATCTGTTCTGATTCTGAAAACAATTGTATACAAAGAGTATATGATAACCATAATTATATTTTTTGTTCAGGAGAAAATATTAAAACAACATGGGAAGGAGCAAGAAAATACTGTAATAAAAGAAATTATAATTTACTTACAGCTGAAGAAGATGAAGAAAAAGAATGGATTAAATCAATAATAACAAGTGAATTCTGGATAGGTTTGAATGATATTCGAATAGAAGATTATCATGTTTGGGAGAGTGGATTTGAAGAAGCATTGATATTAAACTATGATGAATATAATAAGAATTGCTGGATTACAAAAACAGGAGAAACACCATATTCAAATAAAAACTGTATGGAACATCATGGTTTTATATGTGAAGAAAATTACAACATCATAACACAAGCAACATTAGAAACTTCATGTAAAGAAATTATGGAAAATACAGCAACAAATGGAACAAGACCAGAATCAGGTTATTATTATATAAATATAGGTACAATTGAGAATCCAGTTCCTAAACTCGTACTTTGTGATATGAAAACAGAAGGTGGAGGGTGGACATTAGTGGCTTCATGGTACTATGACTACAATTGGACTAAAACAAGTAATTCAACTTCTAATTTTTTTGGAATAGGAACTGAAGATACAATTTCATCTAATTTTGGAAATATGATTGTTAATAATTTTAGAATTGTTGCTGCCAAAAACTTATCAAGTATTGGTGTTGGTCCAGAAAGATATAATGATGAAGATAATCTAATTAACAGTATAAAAGCGGATTGGTATTACCACTATGACACAGCTTTAATGTGGAAAGAAATATGGGCACCAAATGCACATAATGGAGCGACTCAAGATGATTGCAGCAATGGTTATACATCTGAAGGAACAGTTAGGCAATCCTTAAAAAAATTCGATTATTCTTATAATATAAAATATGGATATCAAAATCCATCACATCACTGGAATAATTTAAGTGATTGGGGAACAACATGGAGTACAAATAATCACCCTCAATCATGTGACAGAATTGCAGATTACTGGAAAGCATTTACAGTAAAAAATACTGAATTTACTGTTTTTGATAATGCAGGAGATTATGATCCCGTTAGTGATGGAACATTAGGAATACCAATAAAAGGAAACAACACTCCAATAACAGGACATGATGTAACAACTAACTATAGTGCCAGAGTTGGTTATGACGATAATCATGTAAATGCCTGCTATGGAACAAGTGAATCTAATATTTCAATTTTTAATAATGACACAGTTGATGCCACTAGGTCAACAAAACTCTGGTGGTTTATAAAATAACTACTTATCTCTTATGTAAAATTGTTAATTTAAAAAACAATAATGCAATAACATACAGCTCAATAAATACAAATACCCATTTCTGAATAGAAAATACACCACTAATCATAACTAAATAAGAAGGCATTTGGTAGTTTGTTGCAATAAAATAAATATGGAAAGTATTTTCTATTATATCAAATAAAGAAATTATAAAAGGGAGAAGTAAAAATATAACTCCCCTACTCTTTACATTTGCATGATTATAAAAGAATGACACTATAGAAAATAATAAGAGTGCATAAAAAATTAAATATATAAAATCTATATAAAAATGAAGATGATACGCATTTATTTGTGCTTCATTCCATGAATTTATTATAGAAACAAATTTTTCTTTATTTAAAGTTATTTGCATCTCTAAAAATTCTTTCATATTGATATCTCTCATTATAACAGCCATAACAATTTGAATTATTATTGTTAAAATAAAAAGCATTATAATACTCTTCTTTTTTCCTAATTTTTCTCTCAAATAATACAACATTTTGAACCCTAAAATAAACAAGTATAAATATAACATTTTTTACCATTTTGTAAAATATAAATTTTATGCTATAATCTTGTTGATTTGGCTTAATGGAGAGTTATGTTTATTGAACCTAAAGTATTTAGAAATGAAAACGTTTCATCTGGATTTTCTTTTAATGATAAAATTTATAAATCACAGGAAAGTTTAGAAAAAGAATTATTAGGTGCAAAGAATAAAAAGATGCTCTTTTTAAATCAAAAACACACAAATAAAGTGGCCATTTATCCAGGAAGTGATTTAAAATCACCTTTTGATGCTATAATTACACAAAGAAAAGGGTATTATCTGTTTCTAAAAACAGCTGATTGTAATCCTATATTATTTTTTAATACAAAAGTAAAAGTTATTGGAGCAATTCATGCAGGCTGGAAAGGAATACATAGTAAAATAATTACCAAAACGATTGAATTAGCACAAAAAAAATATCAAATGCCTCTTGAGTCTACTAAATTTGTAATAGGGCCAAGCATAAGGTCATGTTGCTATGAAGTAAAAAACGATTTAGTAGAAACTTTTGAAAAAGAATTTAAAAATACAGATAATTTTTTTATAAATCGTGGAAAGAACATTCATTTTGACCAAATTGAAGCAATAAATCAAGAATTTAATAACTTAGGAATTAAAGAAGAAAATATAGAAATAATTGATCAATGTACTCATTGTTCCGAAGGGTTTTTTAGCTATCGTAAAGATGGTACTGAATTAAGAAATATCTCTTTTATAGGAATGACGTGATAGTTTTTTTATTTTTTTTGAATTTTAGCTTTAGCAATATAAACAATCATCATATTACAATAAACTCTAATATGGATTTATATAAAAAAGATAACCGTTTCCCTGTTACATACAATGAAGATATTGATAAAATGGTTTGGTATTACACACATAATGCCAAAAAATACTATGAGAAAACAATCGGTAAGTCAGAAGATTACAAAGATGTTATTTTTGAAGAATTAGACAAAGCAAACTTACCTCATGAATTATTTTTACTACCATTTATAGAAAGTGGCTATAGAGAAGTTGCTACATCATCTGCAAAAGCACAAGGATTATGGCAATTAATGCCATTTACAGCAGTTTCATTAGGCTCAAAAGTAGATATTTTTGTTGATGAAAGACGAAATTATCAAAAAGCAACTCAACATGCAGTAAAATTTTTAAAAGAATTATATGATAGATATGATGACTGGTACTTAACACTAGCAGCTTATAACTGTGGTCCGGGCTGTGTAGATAAACGAATAGAAAAAAGAGAAAGTAGAGATTTCTGGAAAATAAAAGATAGTTTTCCAAAAGAAACTCAAAATTATGTTAGCAAATTTGTTGCAGTATTAATTGTATATAAAGAGCTTGAAGAATTTGGATTATCTCCTGTTGTTAACCTCAAAAAGGAAATATTTGAATTTGATTTATTAAATCCTGTACCATTAAGCTTTATTGCAAAAGCAAGTGGTTTATCAATTGATGATATTAAAAAATACAACAATGAATTAACCACAAATATAACTCCTCCGAATGTAGATATCTATAAATTAAAACTTCCAATATCAGTTAAAGAAAAGTTTATTGAAAACTTTGAAAAAATGAAAGATGACATTAAAAAAGGATTCATTTTTCATTATTTAAAAAGAGGAGAAACAATTTCTGGTCTAGCTGTTTTATATTCAACTTCAACAAAAGCAATTATGCTTGCCAATAATTTAAAAAACACAAGAAAGTTACAAATTAATCAAAGATTGTTAATTCCAATAGACCCTGCAAAACTATCAAGAAATGGCAAACATTATTCACTTGAAACAACTCTTGATAAAAATAAAAAAAAGTATATTCATAAAATCAAAAGAGGCGAATCATTATGGAGCATTTCAAGAGACTTTAATGTATCATTAAATGATATAAAAAGATGGAATCCTAAACTTCAGCCAAGAAAATTAATGGTTGACGATGCAATTACTTTAAAAGTCAGAGGTTTTAGTAATAAAACATACTATGAACCACTAACTAGAAGAAATATTACAGCCAGATATAATATAAAAAAAGGTGAATCTCTATGGCTTTTGGCTTTAAGATATAAAATTCCATTAAACGAAATTAAAAGAAAAAATAAAATAAAAAAATCAACAAAAATACAAATTGGCAAAGAGTTAAAACTAAATATTTCAAAAAAAATATACTACAAATATAAAAAAGATTTAAAAATTGATAAAAACAGTAAAAAAAGAATATAAACAGTAGAAAAATAATAAAATTATTTAGTTTTTTGGTAAAGTATGTTAAATTTCTTTAATTAATTTAAAGGAAGTCATGATTTATAAGTCTAAAACAAAAGAATATAAAGTAATAAAAAAACTTGGTGAAGGAGAAAGTGGAATAACATATTTAGTTGAATCAAACAATAAACAATTTGTTTTAAAAGAGTTAAAAATTCTAAATATGGAAAGGTGGAGTATTGCTGAAAGGTTTAAAAAAGAAATAGAAATCCTAAAAAACATAAACCATAAAGGTATTCCTAAATTTATTGATATAATTGAAGATAGTGAAAGTATTGCGTATATACAGGAATATATTGAGGGTAAAACATTTAAAGAAATAATTGAAAATAAAGAAAAAACATCTGATATTGATTTTAAAAATTATTTTTTACAGGCATTGGATATTTTAAACTATTTACATAAAATGCTCCCTCCAATAATACATCAGGATATTTCTCCTAAAAATATAATTATTAGCAATAAAAAATTATATTTAATAGATTTTGGAGCAGTAAAAACTGCTGTTACGGGCAATAAAACTCAAGGCTTAACAACTGTTGGAACACTTGGCTATATGGCACCTGAGCAAATTATGGGCAAAGCCATTACATCTTCTGATATATTTTCTCTTGGAATGACATTTTTAGCAATAAAAAATCAAAAAAAAGCAAGTAGTTTTGAAATTAATGACAATACTGGTGACTTAAACATTAAAGAATTGCTAAAAAAAATTCCTCTTGAATTTAAAGAAATTATAAAAAAATCAGTTTTATCTAATTCAAAACAAAGGTTTAAATCAATAGAAGAAATTTACAACTTTATTAATTTACAACCCAAAAAACAAAAAACAAAAAAAATCTATCAAAAAAAGAGATATATTATTCCCACTATTTTATTGTTAGTTCTTTTGTTTCTCTATATTAAATCACTAATCCCCCAAAAAGATGAAATAAAAAAATTTGGAGGATGGTTTAGTGGTCATGGAAGACTAATTGATAGCATTACTGGAAGCTTAGGAAATAGTTCTTTTTTTCGTAACAATAACATCATTCATGATATTAAAATATCACATAACAATAAATATATGGCTTCATTATCAACTAAAAGTTTAATTATATGGGACTATAAATCTTCAAAAATTATATCAAAAATTAATAAAACTCTTGGATACAGTATTGAATTTAGCAAAAATGATAAATTTATTTATATACTCGCTTCTGGAAAAGGTAAATACAGAGTATTTGATATAGAAAAGAAGAAAATAATTAAAAACATTGATTTAACTGAAATATTACTAAAAAACAATGAAGATGTAAGCCTAAATAAAATAAAATGTAGTGGAAACTCCACTAAAAAGAGAGAAATAACCTGCGTATCTGAAGACCAAAAAGATAATATATCAATATACCTTATCAATTTAATAAAAAATAAATCTGAGCACATCGGTAATCTCTCAGGGGCATTTTCAGCAAAAAGTTTTTATATTGAATCAATTAATAAATTTATAATTCCGATATATTCAAATAGCAAAGTATATCCTTTTACATATTACACCTACTCCCCTACTGAAAAATCATTAAATAACTTGCCTCAAACAAAAGAAATCACTGCAATGAATAAAGAAGCTCTTGTTTCAGTAAAACATTCCAGAGCTCAATCTCTTTATGTTATTACAAAAGATAATAATCTTAATTTTAGATGTACAGTTGAAAAAACAACTAGCAATAAAGCATATTTATCTCCAGATAGTAAATACTTCGTTTTATGGCCTAGTTATGCCAGAAAAGGAGGAAATGTTGAAATTTATGATGCCCAAAACTGTAAACCATTAAAAACTATAAAAAGACCAGCATTTGGTATTGGACATATAGAAATAAAAAATGATTTAATTTTAATAGCAGATACAGATGAAAACATTAGGTTGTTTAAAATCAAATAATAAGGGTTTAATATGATGTATGAATCAAAAACAAGTGAATATGAAATAATTAAAAAACTAGGTGAAGGAGCAAATGGTATAACATATCTTGTAAAATCAAATAATAAAGAGTTTGTATTAAAAGAATTAAAACTCTCCAATACAGAAGATTGGAAAACTATTGACAGATTTAAAAAAGAAATCAAAAACCTTAAGAATCTTAACCACCCTAATATCCCTAAATATATTGATACAATAGAAAGTGATAAAATTATTGCTTATGTGCAGGAATATATAAAGGGGGTATCACTTCAAAATATGATAGAAAATGAAATCCCTATTTCTCCTGAAGTATTACTCTCATACATAAAGCAAGGATTAAATATTTTAAACTATATACACAATTTAACTCCTCCTTTAATTCATAGGGACATATCCCCTAAAAATATTATTGTAAATGGAAGTAATCTTTATATAATTGATTTAGGAGTAGCATTAAATTACAATGAAAACAATACAATTACAACAGCAGGAACTTTTGGATATATGGCTCCAGAACAAATAATAGGACAACCAACGCCACAATCTGATATTTACTCATTTGGAATAACAATAGCTTCAGTTATTAACCAAGTAGATGTAGACAAGCTTCCTTTAAAAGATAATGGTAAAATTGATATAGAAAAATCTTTATCCTTTCTTCCAAAGAGAATAAAAACACTATTAACATCAATGACACAAAAAGGTACTGCTAAAAGATTAGAAAATGCTAAAAAAGGAATAGAATATCTTAATAATAAAATTGGACGACTTAATTTTGAAAACGATCAAATATCAAAAAACAAAAAATTAAATATTAAAAAGTTTATAAAATTTAAATATTTCTTTATTTTATTTCTAGTATCAATTTTAGCATACACAACAATAAGATATAATAAATTAACAGAAGTAAATAAAAAAAGAGTAAAAGTATTTGGTTCTTTCACCAAAGGTCATACTTCTGTAATATCACTAATTACAGGAATATTATTTAATGATTACAATCTAATTATAAGTGGTGGCTATATTAATTTTGTTACAACATTACAAAATGATAAATATTTATTAAGCATAGGAAAAAGAATTATTTTGTGGGACTTTAAAACAAAAAAAATTATATGGAATATTGAAGCTCCATATAATTTATATAATGCAAAAATTTATTTTAATGAAAAAGAAGATATTGCTTATCTAAGTAACTATTTTAATTTAAAACTTTATATAAAAGACGGAAAACTAGATGAAGTAAATAAAAAAGAAATAAATAGTTCCAAAAATTTAAAACTATATACCAAACATTCTGATAATAAATACCAAGATTTAATGAATAAAGATAGAAAAATAAAAGATATTATATATTCAATTAACGAAAACAGAAACGAAATTATTATAATAAAAAAAAATTATTACTATTTATTTGACAAAGAAAAAGAAAAATATATCTGTAAAATAAGAAATCCCTTAGGTATAACATTTAACTTAAAAATTGAATTATCTATTGTCCCTAAAGGATTATGGGCAATAAAAAATGAAGATAAAGTTACAATATATAATTCAAAATGTAAAAAGATAAATACTATTCCAGTATTAAGATATGGAGTAGAGATAAAATTTTCTGATAATGAAAAATATTTGATAGTTGGAGAAAGAACAGGGCTTATCAGTGTATGGAAAACAAAAAATAAACAGTAATGGTTATTTTTACTGTGTAAAACAAGTTTTACTTGGTTGAAACAGCATAAATTTAAAACAAAGTTGAAAAAATACTCTCTATCTGTTATATCTAAAATCTGTTTGAATATTGAGGTATAAAATGATAATGAAATTGAAGGATTATTTTACAGCAGGTAATATTGTTTGTGGAGGAATATCAACATTTTTAGTAATTGAAGGGCTTCGTCAAGGTAATCCAGATATCACAAAATCATATTTTAACTGGGCAGCATACTTTATTATGTTTGGCTGGATATTTGATGTACTTGATGGTGTTGTTGCTAGATTAACAAAACAATTTAATAAATTTGGTGCTGAATTTGATAATATTGCAGACTTAGTAAATTACTCAATTGCCCCCTCTGCTCTAATATATGGCTGGTACTCATTTTTAAACCCTACTTTACAAGGTAAAATTATTGGTGCAGTATTAGCTCTAATGCCTCCTGTTTTTGGTTCAATAAGAATTGCAAGATTTAATATAAAAAGAATTGAATACCCCGGAATATGGTTCGGTTTACCACGCCCTGCATCAGCTTTTTTAATTGTAAACTTATTTGGCTTAAGCTTTTTTACAAAAATACCTGAAATTGGATATATTATTATTCCTTTTATTTCAGTAATGAATGTTGCAGTATTTCCATTTGTAGGACATCATAAAAGAAAAATTCCTAAATCATGGATAATAGTTGTATTAATGGTTACTGTTATTATTTTTGGCTCATGGCTTGTTTCATTATTTACAGAATTTAAGCATTTCTTTGATGTTACATTCTTTTTCTTCTCATTATACTTTTTAACATATCCAATACTTGTTTCAAAAGATGAAAAAATAAAAATACAAGAATTTCTAGCAAACTGGAAAGCCGAAGAACAAGAATTATTATAATCAGGATAAAAAATGTTTAAAAACACCGTTATTAAATTAGTAAAATCAATAATTAAATATCATACAATAATTACAATATTTACAATATTATTTACAATAATTACTCTTTTTATTGCAATTGAAAGATTTAAAATAAAAACATCACTAACCGCATTACTACCAGACCACTCAGAATCAGTAATTGTACTTAATGAAGTAAAGAAAACAAAAGGCTCTACAGATAATATGATTATTATTCTTGAAGACAGTGACACAAATAAATTAAAAGAATTTGCAAAATTAGTTCATGATAAACTAGTTGGTGATTCTATGATTCTTACTGTTGAGTACCATAGAAATATTGATTTCATTAAAGACCGAATTTTATTTCATGTTCCTCTTAAAGATTTAGAAGAAATGGAAGTAAAGTTAAGAGAAAGAATATCTAAAACAAAATTTGATAAAATTACAGATATTGGCCTTGATGATGATGATATAAATCCTGAAATCACAGATAGTGATGGAGATGTTCTTGAAACAGAAGGAGATCCTTTTAAAAAGGACATGAAAAATAGAAAAATAAACAAAGATGTTAAACTTACATATAATGCTGATAAAAATGGAGCAGAAGTAGAGAAAACATTAGAAAACTGTGACCCTGATACAGATGAGGATTGTAATGAAGACCTTGAATTTAATACAGAAGGTGACCCTTTTAAAACAAAATTAGGAAATACAAAAGAAAAGAAAAAGACTAAAAAAGAAGATGAAGAATTTTTAACATATTTAAATGATAAATTAAATACATATAAAATGAGTCCTTATGCAAATGAATTTAAGGAATGGAGATTATCTCCTGATGGAAGAGTTTTAGTTATAATGCTGGTACCTTCAAAACCAGCAGGTGATGTTGCCTATGCCAAAGCTCTCAAATCACATTTAGACGATGTTATTATTAAATTAAAAAAAGAAAACCCAAAATATTCAAATATTAATATAAACTATTCGGGCTCTTATGTAACAACTGTTGAAGAAACATCAGAAGTAAAAAAAGATGTCGTTTCTTCAATTGGATTAAGTATTTTTTTAATACTACTTGTATTATTTTTATATTTTGGAAAAGTTAAATCCGTTTTAACAATACTGACACCATTACTTATTGGTATGATATGGACATCTGGAATATTTTTTATTTTTGACAGCTATTTAAATTTGATTGCAGCATTTATTTTCGCAATACTTTTAGGCCTTGGAATAGATTTTGGTATACACATTCTTGACAGATATCTTCATGAAAGAAAAGAAGGTAAAGAAGTTGAAGAATCATTATTAATAAGTATGACTGAAACAGGTAAATCTATTGTTATTGGAGGTTTAACAACTTCTGCAGCATTTTTATCTCTGGTTTTTGCAGATTTTAAGGGCTTTAGTCAATTTGGAAGGCTTGCTTCATTAGGGATATTCTTGAATATTATTTCAATTTATGTAATATTTCCAATTCTAATTATATTTTTTGAAAATCGTAAAAAAGGTTTTGGAACAAGAAGAAATTGGTATAAAATTATATTTAGTAAAATATTTAAAGGCCTTAATAAAAATATCTTTATTAAAACAAAAATAATAATAATTACAATTACATTAATTCTTACAGGACTTGCTGTTACAAGATTACTTGAAAAACCAGTTAAATTTGAATATGATTTTAGAAAATTAAATAAGAAATCAAAAACCAAGAAAAAATTAGTCAGACGATATTCTTCTGCCACTAAACTATCTCTTTCTCCTGCTGTAATTTTAACAAATTCGGCTAAAGAAACCAAAGAGATACATGATGTTCTTACAAAATTAACTAAAAACCAGGAAGACCTCGTTAAACAACCTGCGATTTTTCCAATAATCAAAGAATACAATGTTGTTAAAACATATAATATGACCAAATCCATAGACACATTTGGCTCTATTTATTCATTTTATCCAGACCACCAAGAAGAAAAGCAAAAAGTATTAAAATCAATTGATAAAATGCTTACTAAAAAAAGAATAAAACACTTGTCAAAAGATGAACAAGAATCAGTAGAAGAAATTAAACCTTATCTACTAAAAGCTATTCCATTTAAAATAGATGAATTACCTCAATTTATTAAAAATATCTTTAAAGACAAAAAAGAAAATTATGATAAAATGTTATTTTTATATGTAAAATTAAATACAACAAATGGTAAAAATGCTATTAAATTTGCAAATGAAATTCGTTCCATTAGAGTTAATGGTAAAAAGTTAAAAGTTACAGCACAATCTTTGATATTTGCAGATATCTTAATTTTAATGGTTCAGGATAGCTATAAAGTTACAATGATTTCATTTGTATTTATACTACTAATACTTCTATTATTTAATCGATCTATAAAGAAAACATTAATAATGATAATACCACTTGTGCTTGGAATGCTGGCAACTCTATTTTTTATGTCCTATTTCGGTATAAAACTTAGTTTTTTCAATATGATGATAATTCCAACACTAATAGGTATGGGAATTGATAACTCAGTCCATTTAATGCATCGATATGAAGCTCTTGGTGAAAGTAATGTATATTATGCCTATAAAAATATAATTGGTTCCATTACTCTTTCAACAGCAACAACAATGATAGGCTTTGCAGGTCTTCTTACAGCAAATCATCAAGGCTTAAACAGTATTGGCGAACTTGCAATTATAGGAATGTCTTCAATGTGGTTTATGATTTTTATTCCAATGCCTGCATTTTTACAATTATTGAATAGAAATAAAAACAAAGAGAAAATTTCTTGATAATTTACTGATTTTGATTGAGCTTTACTTGTATAGTATGATATAATAAGCTTTATTTTAAGAGTATTATGGTAAAAATAATTGGTTTAACAGGCTCAATTGCAACAGGAAAATCCTTTGTTGCTCATTTTATCAAAAATAAATTACATTATCCCGTAATAGATGCAGATAGACTTGCAAGAGAAATAGTTGAAATAAATAAACCTGCTTATAACGAAATAGTTAAAAACTTTGGAGAGAATATATTAAAAATAAATAAAGATATAAACCGTAAAGAATTAGGCAAAATTATCTTTAATAATCTGGAAAAAAGAGAGCTATTAAATAAAATCACCCATAAATATATTAAAATTGAATATCTTAAAAAAGTTGAAACTTATCAACAAGAAGGTCACAGTTTAATATTCTATGATGTACCATTACTATTTGAAGCTAAATTACAAGATTTATTCTATAAAATTATCGTTGTTTACATTCCAGAAGACCTACAAATAAAAAGGCTTGTAAACCGTGATAATATCACAAGAACAGAAGCTATTAAAATAATAAACTCACAAATAAATATAGAAGAAAAAAGAAATAAAGCTGATTTTATAATAGATAATAGCAATACAAAAAATGAAACATATAAACAAATTATAAATATAATAGATACCATAAAGGAGTCCTAAATGAAAAACATTGCTTTTTTAACAGGTTTACCACATTTTTTTGCATACAAACTACTAAACAGAATGCTAGATGATGATTTTTTTATAAAAATTTTTGTTTTAATTAAAAAAGAGCATACAAAGAAACTATATAATTATATAAATAAAAATCTTTCTGCATCTCAGGGTTCAAGAATTACAGTTTTAGAAGGAGATGTTATTGCTGTTGATTTAGGACTAAGTGGAAGTGAGTACTCTATAGCAACAAAAGAAACCACTCATATTTATCATACTGCAAGCAGATATTTTTATGGGATGGACGAAAAAATAGCATATAAAGTAAATGTAGTAGGAACAAGACACACAATTGAGCTTGCAATCAATACAAAAAACTTAAAAAGGTTTAACTTTTATTCAACAGCATTTGTATCAGGTAATAAAGAAGGGACAATAATGGAAGATGAGTTAATTCTTCCTAAAAAATTCAACAATCACTATGAAAAAACAAAATATGAAGCAGAGCAACTCGTCCACTCATTTATAGATAAAATCCCCACAACGATATACAGACCAAGTATTATTGTTGGTGATAGTATAAATGGTAAAATTGATAAGTTTAAAGGGCCATATTACTTAATAAAATTATTTATGTTCTCCAATTTAATGTTACCAATGCCTAAAAAAGGAAAAGCTCCAATTAATATTGTGCCAATAGATTTTGTCATAAACTCACTTTATTATCTTTCACTAGAACCCAAAGCTATAGGAAAGACCTTTCATCTTGTAGACCCAAATCCTATTACGGTTAAACAAATTGCAAATATTCTATCTG
>Ga0256827_10000040_pt1 | contig 62782 bp, 64 predicted proteins | sample CV84metaG_FD_185977 | JGI IMG/M metagenome (GOLD analysis project Ga0256827, IMG submission 185977) | Hydrothermal vent microbial communities from East Pacific Rise, Pacific Ocean - CV84 | ecosystem: Environmental > Aquatic > Marine > Hydrothermal vents | place: Pacific Ocean: East Pacific Rise... | reverse complement strand
GAAAACATATAGAATTAACTCCAAAAGAATTTCAAATTCTTGAATATTTGATGAAAAATAAAAATAAAGTAATTCCCAAAAAAGAACTTCTGGAATATATTTGGTGAATAAATAATGATATCTGGTCAGATGTTGTTAGAAGTCATATTCAGACTTTGAGAAGTAAACTAAATAAAGGATTTTCTGATGATCCAATAAAAACTATCAGAGGTATTTGATTTAAGTTTGAAGAAAATGAAAAATAAACTTTCCATAAAATCTAGAGTATTTATAAGTTTTACTATTTTTATAATTTTGATAGTAAATATTTTTGCTGTTTTTCTTTTTAATTCTACAAAACAAAACATTATTTTAGATAACAAAAAATCTATAGTTAATGAGTTCGAAACTATAAAAACTTTTATTGATTTGCAAAATACTTGAATTTTTGTTTTGCCACAAGTTGAAATTGAAAAAATAAATAATATGTGATTTTATTTATATATCTGAAATAATGATAAGAATATTAAAGAAAAATATAAAATATGATTTATAAAAAATAATGACTCTTTAATTTTTAGATGAGATTATTATAATTATAATATTGTTTTATGAAAAAAACTTTTTGAACTTACTTTATTTGAACAAAAATTTTATGAAATCTTATTATTTTTAAATATTTTTCTTATAATTTTAAGTTTTATTATTTCTTATTTTATCACAAAATTTTCTTTAAATCCTCTCTATAAATTATCAGATTTTTTAAATAATTATGAATTTTCAAATAAGAATAATACTTTGAAAAATAATTACAAAAATACTGAAATTTGAATTTTAACTGATTCTATAAATAAATTTATAAAACAAAATAATAATATTCTAGACACTCAGAAAAACTTTATTCAAGATGTTAGTCATGAGCTAAAAACTCCCCTAATGCAAATTGAATCTAATATAGAAATGATAGAAGAGAAATCCCCCCCTAGCCCCCCTTTGGAGGGAGGAAGAAATTCCTTTTATAAAAGATTAGAACAAATAAAAACTTCTAGTAAAGATATAAATGAAATAATTTCAAATTTATGATTTATTTTAAGATGAGAAGAAATAGTTAAAAATAAGCAAAATATAAATATATATAATTATTTTGAAAAATTTATTAAAAATTATGAAGTTTTAGCTCAACAAAAAAAAATTGAAATAAAAATTATAAAAAATTATGATTTAGTTTTAGAAAATAATACTTATTATTTAGATAGATTATTCTGAAATTTACTTTCAAATGCAATTCACTATAACAAATGAGAATGAGAAATAAATATAATTATAGATAAAAATAAAATAACTATTTCAGATAATTGAATCTGAATAGAAAAATCTGAAATAGAAAAGATATTTTCAAGATTTTATAGAAATAAAAATTCAACTCTTTATTACAATTCTTGAAATTGATTAGGACTTGTGATAGTAAAAAAAATTATAGATATGTTTGGTTGGAAAATTGAGGTGGAGAGTGAAGTTGGGAAAGGGAGTAGGTTTGAGATTTTTGTGAAATAATTTGAATATTTTAATTTAAGAAAATAAAAAAACTAGATGTGAAATCTAGTTTAATCATTTCTATATTCATAATGAGTTGCATTAATTTGATTATTCATAGCTGAAAATTGATTTACTTCTTTTTTACTTGGATTTTTTATTGGATCATAAATGTAAAAATCTCCAGTTTTACTATCAATTGCTAAACTACTGCTATCTGAGATTAAAATTTTATGCTTATTTTTCATATTATTTCAAACAACTGTATTTATCCAGCTGATAATTTCTTCTTTTTGTTCATCTGCAAAACTTCATCAAGAAATAATTATTTTAAAATCTTTTCATTTATTGTTTCAAATAAAAAATAATAGTTGAGTTAATGAAGATTTATTTTGATTATAAATTTCTTTAAAAGGATCATTGTATTTAGAACTTATTTTATTCATAGCTGAAAAATGAGCTAAAGCTGCTTTTCATTCAGAATATCATCAAACAATAATACAAGGTCAAGCTCAATATGTAGCTAAAATATTTTTGTTTTTATCTGAAATTGTTGTAGCTGATTCTGCCATATGAATTTCTGCAACATTTTCAAATTTATCTTCTAAAATTCCTTCTATTTTTGTATATTTTAAATTAGGAAATTTCTCTAAAAAATTATCAATATTATGTCATCACATCACTAAATCATCTACTATTTTTTTCTTAAAATTAATAACTCAATCTATTGTTCTGTTCTGTTCTGTTCTGTTCTGTTCTGTTCTGTTCTTTACTTGTTATATCTTCTAATAACATATTTTTTTTATTTAAATATTAATTTATAAATATATATTATCACAAAAATTAAATAAAAACAAATATTTTTATAAGTAAAAAACATCAAATTAGCACCTAAATAAATTAAGTGCTAAAAATCTTTTGACATATAATATTTTTTGAATAAAATATTTTTATACAGCTGGTCAACAGAGGGTTTTAACTCTTTGAAAAATTAGCTTGAAATGTTAATTTACTTATTAACTACAAAAATTATGAACATAGAAAAATTTACAATGAATTCTAGTAAAAGGATTCAGGAGGCCCAAGATTTGGCAAATAAAAGAAAGAATTCACAAATTTTACCTGTACACTTGTTGTATAGCATGTTAAAATCTGATGATTCTTTGGTTAAAGAAATTTTGCTAGAACTTTGAGTGGATTTACAAATATTGACTAAAAATGTAAAAGATGCTATGAATAGCATATCTACAATAGATTGAAATTATCAATTGGCTCTTTCTAATGAATTGAATAATATTTTTATTGAGGCTGAAAAAATTGCTGATAGAAATAAAGACCAATTTGTTACAGAAGAACATTTACTTTTGGCTTTGATAGATTTTGCTGATACTAAAACAAAAGAGTTTTTTAGTACTTTGGCAATAACTAGTCCAAAGGTAAAAGAAGTTATTGATAAAATGAGAGGTTGAGAAAAAGTTACTGATAATGATCCTGAAAATAAGATGAATGCACTTAAAAAATATTGAATTGATTTAGTTGAGCTAGCTAAAAAATGAAAAATTGATCCTGTTATTTGAAGAGAAGAAGAAATTAGAAGAACTCTGCAAATTTTATCTAGAAGAACAAAAAACAATCCTGTTTTAGTTTGAGAACCATGAGTTGGTAAAACTGCTCTTATTGAATGAATTGCTCTTAAAATAGCAAATAAAGAAGTTCCAGAAAACTTACAAAACAAAAGATTAATTACTCTTGATATGTGAGCTTTACTTGCTTGAGCAAAATATAGATGAGAATTTGAAGAAAGATTAAAAGCAGTAATTAAAGAAGTTGAAAAATCTGATGGACAAATTATTCTATTTATAGATGAAATCCACACTATTGTTGGAGCAGGAGCAAGTGAGTGACAAGGTGATGCTGGTAATTTATTAAAACCTAGTTTAGCTAGATGAGCATTAAAACTTATCTGAGCAACTACAATTAATGAATACAGAAAATATATTGAAAAAGATCCAGCACTTGAAAGAAGATTTGCAAAAGTAATAGTTGATGAGCCTTCTGCTGAAGAAACTCTAGCTATTATTAGATGAATAAAAGACAAATATGAAGCTCATCACTGATTAAAAATCACTGATTCAGCAATTGTTGCTGCTGTAGAACTTTCTACTAAATTTATCCCAGATAGACAACTGCCTGATAAAGCTATTGACTTAATGGATGAAGCTCTTTCAGCTGTAAAAATGAAGAGTATTTCTAAGCCTATGGAAGTTGAGATTTTAGAAAAAAAATTAAGAACTTTAGAAATAGAATTAGAAGCTAAAAAAGCTGAAATCAGTAGTGACAGCAGATCTGCTGTCACTACAAATATACTTCAAGAATTAGAAAAGAAAATAGCTTCTACAAAAGAGCAAGTTCAAACTCTAGTTTCAGCTTGGAAAAAAGAAAAAGATTCAATAGTTGAAATTAAATCTTTAAGAGAAAAAATAGATTCTCTAAAAGTTGAAGCAGATAGTTTTGAAAGACAAGGTAATTTCTGAGAAGTAGCTAGAATTAGATATGGAGAAATACCAGAAGCTGAAAAGAAAATAATTGAAGCTGAGGAAAAATTAAAAAGTCTTCACAAAAATGGACAAAGTTTTTTAAGAGATAGAGTTGAAGCTGAAGATATTGCTGAAATTATTGCAAAATGGACAGGAATTCCAGCTACAAAACTTCTTGAAACTGAAAAAGAAAAACTTTTAAAAATGGAAGATTACATGAGAAAAAGAGTTATTGGGCAGCAAAAAGCAGTTGAAGCTGTTTCTAATGCAATTAGAAGAGCAAAAGCTGGACTTAATGAAGAATGAAAACCACTTGGATCTTTCTTATTCTTAGGACCTACTTGAGTTGGTAAAACTGAAACTGCTAAGGCTTTAGCTGAATTATTATTCAATGACCCAAATGCACTTATTAGAATTGATATGTCTGAATATATGGAAAAACATGCTGTTTCTAGATTAATTGGTTCACCTCCTGGATATGTATGACATGAAGAAGGATGACAATTAACAGAAGCTGTTAGGAGAAAACCTTATTCAGTTGTGTTGTTTGATGAAGTAGAAAAAGCTCATAAAGATGTTTTTAATACTTTATTACAAGTACTTGATGATGGTAGATTAACTGATTCTAAATGAAGAACTGTTGATTTCAAGAACACAATTATTATCATGACAAGTAACCTCATCCCTAACCCTTCTCCTTTAGAGGAGAAGGGAAACAGCAAAGATGATTTTGCTTATTTAAAAGAATTTTTTAGACCAGAATTTTTAAATAGAATTGATGATATTGTTAAATTTAATGAATTAGATGAAAATGTAATTATCTGAATTATTGATGTATTACTTGAAAATATTTCTAAAGTTTTAGCTAAAAAAGGTATAAAAGCAGAATTCTCAGACAAACTTAAAAAGCATATTGCCAAAGTTGGTTATGATAAAGAATTTGGTGCAAGACCTTTAAAAAGAGCAATTACAAATGAAATAATGAATTCTCTAAGTATGAAATTACTATCAGGAGAAGTTCAAGAATGAGATAATATTGTTTTGAGTATTGATGATAAAGGAAATTTAGAAGTTGAAAAAAAATATTAATTAGTATAATGAATGTACTTATTTTCTAATTATTACTATTATGAAAAAAATAAAAATGTTTTTTGTACTGTTGAGTGTTTTTGCTTTGTGAATTTTGAGTGTTGGGGCTACATATAATAGTTCTGCTAATAATTGATACAATGCAGCTATATTTGATTGAAGTATTAAGTTTAATGCAGAATTAAGAGATTGAAAAGTTTATGCTTCTTGGACAAAGTATAACAAAAATGAGGGTTTTAAATACTATAAAGTTATAAAATCACAAAAAGTTTTAAGTCCAATTTATCCAGATAACTGATATATTAAATATTCAAGTGATATAAATTATCTTAGTTATGTTGATGAAAAAGTTAAAAGTGGTATTAATTATTATAGAGTCTGTGCTATAACTAAAGAAAAAAATAGATATTGTAGTAATGTGGTTAAAATTGTTAATGAAAAAGAATTAAGAGTTTGAGGGGATAGAGATAGTCATGGTTGTTATAGTTCAGCAGGTTATACTTGGTGTGGAGTAAAAAATAAATGTATTAGAACTTGGGAAGAAAAATGTGAAGTTTCACAAATAAGTGAAAGTAAAAAAATGAAATTAGATAAATTGGTTTCTAAATTTGTGAAAAAGATAGAAGATAAATATGGAACTAATGAAAAAAGAGTTAGAATTTTAAAAATTGTTGTACAAAAATTAAATAAACTAGCTGTTAAAAGACCAAAAATTAAATATATTATTGATTATATAAATACAAAACTTAAAGAAAAAGTTTTTGAATTTGAATCAGATATTGAAAGTGTTGAGAATATTTTTAATGAATATTAGAAAAATAAAAATAACTTTTAGAATTATATCTCTAAAGGTTATTTTTTTATTTTTTAGTAAAAACTTATGAATAATTGCTTTTTATGAATTTATATATTATTATTGTTATAATGTAAATAATTTAAATTTTATAAAAAAATGGCTACTAAAAAAATAATATTCAAAACAATAATAATAACATTGATAGTACAGTTATTAATAGTATGAAGTGTAACAGTTGTTGTTTATTATAATTATGATAAAGTTGTAAAAACAAATAGTTGAATTTCTACAAAAACTAATTTAAAAACTTTAGATTTTTCAGAATTTAAAATACCTGAAAAAATAAATGATGACTATATTTTGTATCAATGAAATTTATGATATATAAAACATATTGATGTTTCAAAATGAAAAGAATGATTTTTATTGTGAAAAAAAAGTTATAATTATGTTATAAATAAAGAATTTTTAAAGAAAGTTTCAATTATTAATATTTTGGATAATAAAAAAATATTAGATAAATATATTTATAAGTTTCTATATAATTTAGATAATAATATTGAAACAGAATTAACAAATTTGATTAATTTTGCTATTTTATTAGATTGTAAAATAGATAAAAACACAATTTTGAAAGAAATTGATACTGAATATAATAATAAAATAAAGGAAATAAATAAAAAAATTTCAGAAAAAGATTATAAAAAGTTATCTTTATATCTAGAAAAAGTAGAAAAAGATTATTTTGAAAAAGTAAAAAGCATACCAGGTAATATTTTTATTAAAAATAATATTTTGGCAGATAATAGGTTGCAATATGTAATAAATAAATTGTACAGTGAACCATATTATTCAAAAATACAAAATACTGCAAAATTATTTAATATTGATGAAAAACTAATAATTAGTTCTATTTGAGTTGAACAATTAAGATATTTATTAACATTAAGAGGGTATACAAAATCATTAATTAAACAAAATAAGTATTTAACAAATTTTTCTAAATTTAGTTTTTGACTGTGATGAATAAAAGTTCCAACTGCTAGAAAAATTCAAAATCAAATCAAAATAAATAATCCAAATATCTATAATCAATATTTTAAAATAGATGATTGAGTTTCAGATTCTATAATAATACAAAAATTAGAAAAATATTCTGGTTGAATTTTGTATGCAGGAGCTTTAATTTCAATAATTGAAAATAGATGGAAAAAATGATGAATGGATCTGAATAATAATCCAGGTGTAATAATTACATTATATAATATGTGAAATCCTATTAAAAAAATTCCACATAAAACTCCAGATGTTTGAGGTTCAATTTTAAATATTAACTGAAAAAAATTATATTTTTGAGAAATGTGACATTTAATATATCATTACTTAAATTATTATATTGAAAACAAAAAAATAAATTCTGAAATTGTATTTATCAAAAATGAAAAATATGAAAAAATATTAAAAGAATTAAATACTGAGATTGAAGATGATTTTTTAAAAAATAAAAATAATTGAAAAAATATTAATAATGAATTAAATGAAATAAAAAAAAGAAAAATACTTAAAAAGTTAAAGCAAAAAATATTAGAAAGAAATAGATTGAAAAAAATGAAAATAATACAAAAAAAGAGCTAATTTAGCTCTTTTTATTCTCAAATATTTTCTTCAATTCTTCTCATAATTTCTTTATTGATATTATTTTCATCAGAATTGATCATATCAATCAAATCATCCAAAGTTAATACAATCATTGTTGTGTCTGTAATTGCTTCAACTGTTGCAGTTCTTTCTTCTTCATTAAGAAGAGCAATTTCACCTACAATATTTCATTCTGCTAAATCTACTATTTTAGTTCAATTAATTGAAACTTTTACATTTCAATTTTTAATAATATATCATTTTCAATTAGATTCTGCTCATTGCATCATAATAATTTCTCATGCAGCAAAATTTTCTTCATCACAATTAAGAATTATAGAATTTACAGTTTCTCTATCAATTCATCTAAAAATAGCTAGATTATATATTGTTTCAGTCATATTTTTTTATTTATTTAAATAATATATCTTTATTTTATTATACTTTTTAAAAAAATACAAGAAAAAAATGTTGATTTTCTAAAAAAAATATTATTATATAGCAGATAATTGGATTTAAAATAAAAAAGATGGGAAAAATTATAAGAAATTTTAGTTTAATAATGTTTATAAATTTATTTGCATTTTTAGCTATTTGACATACACTGGATGTGTTTTTGGAAACAAAAGCTCAATATAAAATTATATTTTTGGTTCTTAGTGTAGCTTCTTTGATTTTTTTGTCTAAAAAGTTTTTTAATAAAACTATGAAAGATATGGAAAAAATAAGTCCAAAAGTAAATAATAATAAACAAAATAAAAATGAGTCAAAATAATATAGAACATACTACTGAAATAATTGCAAAACCACATGTTCCAGAAATTCAATGAGAAAGAATAGAGGGGCTAGGTGGAATTTCAAATACAAATTTGTCATCTTTTATTTTTTTGATATTAATATTAATAATGTCTATTTTTGCTAACAAAGCATTAAAAAGTAATAGAAAATCAAAAATGAGAACTTTCTTTTTAAGTTTTATTAAATTTGTTGATTGACAAATAAGAGATTGATTTTGATGAAAAAAGAAATTTGCTAGAAAATATTTTTCTTTAATTTTATGACTATTTTTAATAGTATTTTTAGGAAATATTTGGGGATTAGTAATTGATTGGCTGTGAGCATCTATTAATCATAATATTTTAGAATATTTAAGACCAATGCATTCTGATTTAAATACTACAGTTGCAATGGCAGCTATGGTTGTTGTTACATTTTTAGCAGTTTGATATAAAACACATTGAACTATTGGATATTCAAAATCATATTTATTCAATTGGAAATGAAATAATGTTTGAGAAAAATGTATTAATGTATTTGTAGGTTGGCTTCATTTTATTTGAATAGGTTCAACTATTGCTTCATTATCTCTAAGGTTATTTGGTAATATATTTGCTTGAATTGTTTTAATTTGAGTTATTGCTTATTTATGAGATTTAATGACTCATAATTTATTGGATTTTGGTAGATTATTAACAATTCCGTTTTGGTTCTTTGAATTATTTGTTGCAATTGTTCAAGCATTAGTATTTGCACTTCTTGCATTATCTTATATTTGACAAGCAAAAGAAGAACACTAAAATGTAGATTTAGGAATTATTATTAAAATAATAATAATTCTCAATTTGTATTTTATACTTAATAACAAAAAAAACATGGAATATAAAGAATTAGCAATGGCTTTAGCTATTGGTTTAGGTGCTATTGGACCTGGTATAGGTATCGGTATGATTGGTAAAGGTGCTTTAGAAGCTATAGGAAGAAATCCTAATGCTGCTGGTAAAATTCAAAGTGGTGCTATATTATATATTGCTTTTGCTGAAGCTGTAGCTATTTATGCTTTAGTAATTGCATTTATTATTGGTTTTGCAATGTAATTGTTGTATTATTATTTAAAAGAATAAAAAATGAGTGGATTTGTATCACCAGATACTTTTGTTATTCAATTTATTATTCTTCTTTTAATTATTTGGGTTTTAAAAAAATTTATTTTCATACCTTATTTAAAGTATTTAGATAAATGGGAAGATAAACAAAAAAAATTAGAAGAAGACTATAAAAATATTGATGCACTAATTGCAGAAGCAAATAAAGAAAAAGAGTCTATTTTAAAAAAGGCTAGAAAAAAATCTGATGAAATGTTGACTGAAGCAGAAACTATTGCAAAAAATAAGAGAAATTCTCTTATTGAAAAAGCAGAAAATGATGCTAAAGCTATTATAGAATCAGGTAGAGCTGAAATTGAAAAAGAAAAACTTTCTATGCTTTGAGAAGTGAAATCTAATATTGTTGATCTAGTTCTTAGATTTAATAAAAAATTATTTTGATCTGAAAAAGTTTCTAGTGAATTTGTAGAAAAAGAAATTGAATTAATGAAATAAAATTATGGAAAAAATTGAAAAATTAAATTCTAGTGAATTAAAAGCAATTTTAAAATGATTAAAATTGTATTCTGATTTAACTAAGAAGTTATGAAATAGATGAAGATCTATTTTTAATAATAAATTATCAGGACAAAAATCTTATAAAGTTGAATATACTTCTGCTTTGTGAAAAGATTCTGCTTGGGAAAAATCTAAATTAGCTTTTAAAAAAGCTTTTTGAGAAAAACCTAAAAAAGAAAATGTATCTTTTGTTATAAACAATGATATATTTGGTGGAATAAAAATTTTTGAAGATGATAATATGGTTGATCTTAGTCTTTCAAAAGCTATTGATCAAATTAAATAAAGATGTTTTTGCCAAACATCTCTACAATTTTATGTAGAGACCTTTGGTAAAAAGGTCTTATAAAAAAAATAATTAATATTTAAATAAAAAATATTATATGTCTAATGACTTATTAAAAAGTATTATAAACGACATTGAAACTAAAATAGACTCAGCTGATTTAACTCCTTGAGTTGAAAATGTAGGTGAGGTATTTTACGTTTGAGACTGAGTTGCGAAAGTTTCTGGTCTTAGAAGTGTTGGTTTTAATGAACTTGTAGAATTTGCAAGTGGAGCAAAATGAGTAGCCATGAATTTGGAAGACCATTTTGTTTGAGTGGTTATTCTTGAATGATTTAATAAACTTAAAGAATGAGAAACTGCTAAAGCAACAGGAAAAGTATTAAATGTTCCAGTTGGTAAAAGTTTAATTGGTAGAGTAGTTGATGCTCTTTGAAATCCTATTGATGGATTAGGAGAGTTAAAAGATACTGAACAATATCCAATTGAAAGAAAAGCTAAATGAGTTATGGATAGAAAATCTGTTCATGAATCTATGGAAACTTGAATTAAAGCTATTGATGCACTTGTACCAATTGGTAGAGGACAAAGAGAACTTATTATTTGAGATAGACAAACAGGTAAAACTCAAGTTGCAATTGATGCAATCCTTAACCAAAAAGGTAAAGGAGTTACTTGTGTTTATGTAGCTATTGGTCAAAAAGAGGGTAAAGTAGCTAGAATTGTAGAAGAATTAAAGAAAAGAGGAGCAATGGATTATACTATTGTTGTAACTGCTTGAGCTTCTGATCCTGCTGCTATGCAATTTCTTTCTCCATATGCAGGTTGTGCTATGGCTGAATATTTTATGCTTAATGGTGAACATTCACTAATTGTATATGATGATTTATCTAAACAAGCTACGGCTTATAGAGAAATGTCATTACTTTTAAGAAGACCACCAGGTAGAGAAGCTTATCCTTGAGATGTATTTTACTCTCATTCTAGATTACTAGAAAGATCAGCTAAATTAAATGAAGAATTATGAAGTGGTTCAATGACAGCATTGCCTATTATTGAAACTCAAGCTTGAGATGTTTCTGCTTATATTCCAACTAATGTAATTTCTATTACAGATGGTCAAATATTCTTAGATTCAAACTTATTTAATTCTGGTCAAAGACCAGCTATTGATGTTGGTTTATCAGTTTCAAGAGTATGAGGTTCTGCTCAAATTAAAGCTATCAAAAAAGTTTCTGGTACATTAAAATTAGATTTAGCTCAATATAGAGAACTTGCTGCATTTTCTCAATTTGCTTCTGACTTAGATGAAGATACTAGAAAACAACTTGAAAGAGGTGAAAGAATGTTAGAACTTTTAAAACAAGGAATTTATGCTCCAGTTATTGTTGAAAAACAAACTTGTGCATTATATGCTGGTTGAAAAGGTTTCTTTGATAATGTTCCAGTTAGTAAAATTTCTAAATTTGAAGCAGAATTATATGCTTCTCTTGATGAAGAAAAAACTATTCTTGCTGACATTTCTACTAACAAAAAAATGAGTGATGAATCTACTGAAAAATTAGAAACAATTCTAAAAAAAGTAGCTGAAATGAATAAATAGTTTAGTTTTTAAATTAAATATTATGGCAAAAATTGATGATATGGATTATTATGTTGAATCATTTGAAGAATTATCTGAAGATTTTGAAGTTGATTGAGAATTACTTTTAGAAATGTTTTTGTGATATCGTGCTTTATATTTAGCTGATAAAAATTATTTAAATAAAGAAGATTTTTGAGAAAATTTATATAATGAATCATTAGAAAATTATAATAATGGTGATTTATTTAAAATATGAGATTTTTTATATGATAATTTTGATTGAAAATTATATGAAGAAATGCTATCAAAAGAATGATTAGATTTTTTTCAAAAATATTTTGATCCAGATTCTGAAAATTGATATACAATGGATTTTTTTAGTAAATTTTTACCTAAATTAGATGAAATTGTGCCAAATATAAAAAATTATGAAATTCTTAAAGAAATAATTGATAAACCAAAAAAAGGTTGATTATTTTCTTTCTTTAATTAAAAAAGGAACTTAACCAATAATATCTCTTTCCTGAATCCTTACTCTTTTACAAAGAGCAAGGGGCTACACTGTACTAATATTTAGAATTAATTTTAAATATTAAAATTAAAAATGTGCTTTCTTGCTCTTAGTATAAGAGTAAGATACAGAAAGAGATATAAAAGTTTTTCCTTCTTAAAAACTACTGAGTTAGAATCTCATAAAAAATTCTAAAAAAAAGACAAAAAAGTTTCTAAAATTTAAATTTAGACAAAAAATGGCAAATGCTAAAGAAATAAAAAGAAAAATATGATCAATTAAGAATACTGCTAAAATTACTGGTGCTATGGAGTTAATTTCAACTGTAAAGATGAAAAAGGCTCAAGATTTAGCATTAGAAAAAAAAGAGTTTGTTCTTGAAATTTTAAAAATGTTTATGCATTTAGAAAAATCATTTGAAGATTTTCCACTTTTTACAGAAAAGAAATGAGAAAAAACATTAGCAGTTGTTGTAACTTCAAACAAATGACTTTGTTGAGGTTATAATGTTAATGTTTTCAAAAAAGTTAATTCATATATGAAAGAAACTTGAGAAGAATTAGAATTTATTACTATTTGAAATAAAGCAGCACAATTTGTTGCTTCAACAGGTAATACATTATTAGCTAATTTTTCAGATGATTTTTCAGATGAAATTAAATCATACTTCACAAGATCAGTTGTAGATTTACTTATGACAGAATTTTTAACAGGGAAATATAAAAAAGTAAAAATATTTTATAATTATTATGTTTCAGCTATTAAACAAATTCCTGTTTCAAGAAGTTTTTTACCTATTTCAAAAGAATGAGTAAAAGATTATCTTATAAAAGTAGCATCTCAACATGTTGATATTGATGAAGAAATGAAAAAAACTGAAGAGTTAGATTCATTTGAAGTTGAACCATCAAAAGCAGAATTGGCTGAAAAAATTCTACCAATTATTGTTCATATGATGTTTTTTGATATAATGTTAGAAGCTAAAGCAAGTGAACATTCTTCAAGAATGATTGCTATGAAGAATGCTAAAGAAGCTGCATTAAAAATTGCAAAAAAACTTACACTTCAATATAATAAAGCTAGACAAGCAATGATTACAAGAGAAGTCTCTGAAATTACTGCTTGAGTAGAATCAATGAAAGATGTATAAAAATAACTAATTAAAAAATATGGCACATATTTGAAAAATTACAAAAATTGTTTGAGTAGTTATTGATGTTAAATTTGATGGAGGTTATGTTCCTTCAATTCTTGAAGCATTAGAAATTAAAGGACACTCTGAAAGAGTTGTTCTTGAAACTCAACAACAATTATGAGATGGAGTAGTGAGAACTATTGCCATGAATAGAACTGATGGTCTTAGAAGAGGACTTGAAGTTGAAGCACTTGAATCACCTATTAGAACTCCAGTTTGAGAAAAAGTTCTATGAAGAATGTTTGATGTTTTAGGTGATCCAATTGATGGTCTTGAAAAACCAGTTACTGAATTTAATGATCCAATCCATAGAGATGCTCCTAAATTTAGTGATTTAACTACTAATGCTGAAGTTTTTGAAACTTGAATTAAAGTAGTTGATCTTATTGCTCCAATGCTTAAAGGTTGAAAAGTAGGACTTTTTGGTTGAGCATGAGTAGGGAAAACTGTAATTATGCAAGAATTAATCCATAATATTGCTCAAGGGCATGGTGGATATTCAGTTGTTGCATGAGTAGGTGAAAGAACAAGAGAATGAAATGATCTTTACCATGAAATGAAAGATTCAGGTGTTATCTGAAAAACTGCAATGGTATTTGGACAAATGGATGAAGCTCCAGGTCCAAGAGCTAGAGTTGCCTTAACTGGTTTAACTATGGCTGAACATTTCAGAGATAGAGAAGGAAAAGATGTATTATTATTTATTGATAATATATTTAGATTTACTCAAGCATGATCAGAAATTTCTGCTCTTTTAGGTAGAATTCCTTCTGCTGTAGGTTACCAACCAACTCTGGCAACAGATATGGGTGCTCTACAAGAAAGAATTACTTCTACTAAAAAAGGTTCAATTACTTCTGTACAAGCTGTATATGTTCCTGCTGATGATCTTACTGATCCAGCTCCAGCAAATACTTTTGCTCATTTAGATTCAACAATTACTCTTAATAGATCTATTGCTGAATTAGGTATATATCCTGCTGTTGATCCTCTTGATTCTTCTTCTACTGTACTTGATCCATCTATTGTTGGTGAAGAACATTATGAAGTTGCTAGAAAAGTTCAACAAATTCTTCAAAAATATAAAGAATTACAAGATATTATTGCTATTCTTGGTATGGATGAATTATCTGATGAAGATAAAAGAACTGTAGCAAGAGCTAGAAGAATGCAAAAATTCTTATCTCAACCTTTTTATGTAGCTGAACAATTTACTTGAGTTTCTTGAGTTTACTGTAAAGTTTCTGATACTGTTTCAGGTTTTAAAGGAATTATTGATGGTGAATATGATAATATCCCAGAAAAATTCTTTATGTATAAAGAATCAATGAGAGAAGTAATTGCTGCTTATGAAAAAGCACAAGAAGAAGAAAAAGCAGATAAAAAAGAAAAGAAAAAAGAAGAAAAAGCTGAAAAAAAGGAAGAAAAAAAATCTGATAAAAAAGATAAAAAAAAGAAAAAATAAAAGCCCTCACCTAACCTCTCCCAAAGGAGAGGAATATAAGGAGAGAATATTTTTAATTAAAAAAATATGGAACTTAAAATTTTATCATTTGAGTGAGAAAGTTTTCTAAATGAAAGAGTTGTTTCTGTTACTATGTTAACATGAGTAGGAGAAATTACTGTTTTAGAAGACCATGAACCTCTTATGACATATGTTGAACCATCTACATTGTATGTTGTTTTCAAAGATGAAAATAATATTGAACATAGAGATGATTTTGCTGTATGAAGATGAGTTGTTGAAATTAGTTGAACAGAAATAAAAATTTTAACTGATATGTTAACTGATATAAAAGATTTAGATGTTGATAAAGTAAAAAGAGCTAAATTAAAAGCCAAAGAAATTATGGAAAAATATAAAAATTCTTCTGATAAAATGGATATGGCTAAATTTATTGAAGCTGAAGATGCTTTACTAAGATCTATTGCTCAACTAAAATTATATGATATAAAAAAATAAGAAAATTAATTTTCTTATTTTTTTTATTGAAAAAAAAGTGTTTTTATCTATACTAAAAGAGCTAAAATATAACTAAAAGCTTACATTGTAAGTTCTGAATAAAAATAAAGATGGGTAACTTAGGTTACTCACCCTTCTTTTTGTTTTTTATTCAGATTGAAGTTATGTTTTAGCAAACAGAGTGTACTTAAGTTACCCTTTTTTGTTTGCTAAAACTATAATTATCAATCTGAAAAACTCAATTTATAAAATTGAGATATTTTGGCATATTAATTTTTAATATGCTTTTTATATGGAGAAAAAATCTTGAAATAAAAATTTAAAAACAGCAAAAAAATCAAAAAATGATGAGTTTTATACTCAATTACCTGATATTGAAAAAGAATTATGACATTACAAAGAACAATTGAAATGAAAAATAATTTTTTGTAATTGTGATGATCCAGAAGAAAGTAATTTTTTTAGATATTTTTCTTTAAATTTTGAATATCTCTGATTAAAAAAACTTATTTCTACACATTTTGAAGAAAAGAAAAAATCATATAAATTAGAAATAACTAGGTGATTAGATTTAAATAATGATTGAAAAATTGATTTTAAAGATACTGTTAAAACTGCATTAAAACAAAATTGAGATTTTAGAAGTCCAGAATGTATAGAAATTTTAAAAGAATGTGATATTGTGATTTCTAATCCTCCATTTTCACTTTTCAGAGAATATATTGAGCAATTATTTGAATATAATAAAAACTTTTTATTAATTTGAAATATGAATGCTATTACTTATAAAGAAATATTTAAATTAATTAAAGATAATAAAATTTGGTCTTGATATTGATTTAATTTAAGTATGGTTTTTAAATCTCTTTATGAAAATAATCTTGAAGCAAATAAAAAATTTTGTGAACAGAAATGATATTTTTGAAAGAATTTTATAAAAACACCAGCTATAAATTGGTTTACAAATCTTGATACTCAAAAAAGGCATGAAGATATGATTTTATATAAAATTTATAATTCAACTGAGTATCCAAAATATGATAATTATGATGCCATAAATGTTGATAAAGTAAAAGATATTCCTTTAGATTATAAATGATATATGTGAGTTCCAATTACCTTTTTAAATAAACATAATCCAGAACAATTTGAAATAATAGGTTTAAGTAGATATATAAAAACACAATGAATGTCTAAAGAATTTGTTGATAAGTATTATCAATCTTGACAAACAGGATCTATTAGTGAATGACATCCTGATTTATGTTATTATGATAAAAATAATAAACCAATTGTACCATATATGAGAATTTTGATTAAAAATAAAAAACTTTAATTTATAAAACTTTAATTATGAAAATAGAATTAAAAGAAGTAAAAATTAGTGAAGTTGTTGATTGATATGTAAATAATGATGAAGAATGAGTAGTTGGTTATGGTGGAAAATTGAATATTAGACCAAAATATCAGAGGGAATTTGTTTATAAAGATAAACAGAGAGATTCTGTTATTGAAACTGTTGTGAAAGATTTTCCCTTGAATGTGATGTATTGGGTAAAAAATGAAGATGATAGTTATGAAGTTTTGGACTGACAACAAAGAACTATAAGTATTTGTGAATATGTTTCTTGAAAGTTTTCACTTAATTTTCAATATTTTCATAATCTTGAAAAAGAAGAACAAGAACAAATTTTGAATTATAAATTAATGGTTTATTTTTGTGAATGAACTGATAGAGAAAAATTAGATTGGTTTAAAACTATAAATATTGCTTGAGAAAAATTAACTGATCAAGAATTAAGAAATGCTATTTATACTTGAACTTGGCTGACTGAAGCAAAAAAATATTTTAGTAAATCTGGTTGTCCAGCTTATGGAATTGCTAGTGATTATTTAAAAGGTTCATCAATTAGACAAGAATATTTAGAAACTGCTATTTCTTGGATTAGTGATTGAAATATTGAAAAATATATGGCAGAAAATCAAAAAGAACCAAATGCTAATGAATTATGGTTATATTTTCAAAATGTTATTAATTGGGTGCAAATTGTTTTTCCAAATTACAGAAAAGAAATGAAAGGAATTTCTTGGGGAATTTTGTATAATGAATTTAAAAATGAAAAATTTGATTCTAAAAAATTGGAAGAAGAAGTGAGTAGATTAATGCAAGATGAAGATGTAACAAAAAGATGAGGAATTTATGAATTTTTATTGACTGGAAAAGAAAAGTATTTGAATATTAGAGCTTTTAAAGATAATGAAAAAAGAAAAGTTTATGAAAAACAAAAATGAATTTGTACAGAATGTAAGAAACATTTTGGAATAAATGAAATGGAAGCAGACCATATAACTCCTTGGCATGAGTGATGAAAAACAAATGTAGAAAATTGCCAAATGTTGTGTAAAAATTGTAATAGAACAAAATCAGGTAAATAAAAAAACTCACTTTTGTGAGTTTTTTTGTTTTTACCATTTCCATTGAGTAATTAAATCACTTGGAATTTCAAGTGGAATATCATCTTTTATAGAATAATCAATATCTTTGTATTCAATAGTAGCTAAAGTTACATCATCAAGTTGAATAGGATTATATCACATATATTGAGATAATTTTATTGAAATGTGATTAAAAACAGTTCTTGCAGATTTAAAATTTTTTCATGATAGATTTGGAGAATCTTCTATAGTTTTTTCTAGTCTATCTTCTCAAAACATTATTTCAGATCAATCTCTCTTTGATTTATTAATTGCTTCAGTTATTCAATCACTGTATAGAACTATTATATCATGTGGTTCAAATGCTATTTGTTGTTCTTTTACTAATTTATGAATATTTTTAATCATTCATAAAGCTACTCAACCAGATTTAATTCTAAAACATTTTTGTTGTTTTTGTTTATATATCATTAAATATTCATGTCATGCACCAGTCATAAATATTTTTTTGGTTTTAGCATCCCATCTTAACATTAATAAGCTCATAAGTAAATTTGCTTTTACTCTTGGTTTTAAAACTTCATTTGTATTTGCTAATATTTGAGCTCCAGACTTATATATTTTTGCAAAGGCACTAATTAATGTATTTACCATAATCATGATGAAACCAGCTCATACTCAATGACCAGTTGCATCTCATACATAAATATAATAGTTTTCTTCTTGCTTTATTATATCATAAGAATCTCATCAAATTTCTCATGCAGGTTTAGATTTTGCTATTATATTTAGATATGGAACATCAATAAGTTTTTTAGATAACATTTTTCATTGAATTTCTTTTCAAATAGAAACTTCTCATTTAATTTCTTTTCAATGAAGGAATTCATCCTTAATATTTTTTAAAGTATCAAGTGTTTTTATGAAAAATGTTATTATATAATTGATATTTGGATTTAAACTTTTTTTTATATTTATATCTTTTCATTTTAAATCTCAAATATAAAATTTTTGAATTAAATATTTTAATTCAGAAATAGGTTTTGAATAAAAGTTTTTTATTAAAATTATAATAATAAGTGCTTCAGTAAAAAAAACTCAAGCTAGGATAATAAGTTGACTATTCCTTTCTTCTTCAAAAAACAAATCAATAAAAAAGTATGCTAATAAAAAATTTCAAGCAAAAATGATTAGTATCAATATATTAAATAATTTGAAAATTTGTCCCATTGTTCTTTTATAATAGATAATTTTATAAATATATCTTATCATACTTTTTTTTATTTTACAAGAAATATTAAAACTTTTTAACATTGTTTTTAAAATATAATTGGGAAACTATAAAAATAGCTTATAATAGCTATATATAAAGGTAAATAAAAAAACAGTAAACCTTTATTTAAAGCACAAAAAAATGTATAAAAATATAGAACATTAAGAAATAAATAAATAAAAATATGAGTTTTGATAATACAATTACAACAATAGACATATGAAGTTCTAAAATTAGAACTATTATATGAAGTTTTGATTGAGAAAAAAAAGATAAATTTATGGTTCTGGGAATAGGTGTTGCAAATTCAACAGCAATCAGAAAATGAAATATTCTTGATATGGAAGAATTTAAAAACAATATAGATAAATCTCTAGAAGAGGCTGAAAAAATGGCATGACAACAAGTTTCTCATGTGTATCTATCTTTAAATTCATCATCATTTGATGTTGTATCAAGTAGGTGAGTTATTGCAATATCTTGAGAAGAAATTACTCAAGAAGATGTTGATAGAGCACTTGATATGACTAGAAGTTGAGTTGAATTTCCAAATAGAGAAATATTAAAAGTAATTCCTGAATTTTTTAGTGTTGATGTTGAAGACTGAGTTAAAAATCCAGTTTGAATGGCAGCTAGAAAATTAGAAGTTATAGCTAGAATTTTTTCCATTAATACTAATGTCCTTAACAATATTAGAAAATCTGTAAGTGATGTTTGAATTGAAGTTTTGGATGTTTATCCAAATCTATTAAGCTCACCTGAATGAGTTTTAACTAGAAGACAAAAAGAATTAGGGGTTGTTTGTGTTGATATATGAGCATCAACTACAGGTGTTACTATTTATGAAGAATGAGTGTTAAAACATGCTGTAGTAATTCCTCTTGGTTGAGATAATGTTACAAATGATATTGCTTTATGACTTAGAACTTCAACTTTAGTTGCAGAAAAATTAAAATTAGAACAATCAATTATTTCAACTGATGAAAATGATGTAAAAGAAAAACTTTTTGATTTATGAAAATTAAATATGTGAGAAGAGTGAGGTATTGATTTAAAATATTTATCACAAATTACAACAGCAAGATATGAAGAAATATTTTATTATATCAGAGAAGAATTAAAAAGTATTTGAAAAGATTGAATGCTACCTGAATGAGCTGTTTTTGTTTGATGATGAGTTAAAACAGCCAAATTCTTAGAATCTGCTAAACAAAATTTGAAATTACCTTGTTTTATCTGAACACCAAAAATTAATGATGAAATGTCTGATAATTTCATACATGATCCTGTATATTCTGCTATTATTTGAACACTACTTTTAAGTAATAGATATAGTATTGAAACTTGATGAGTAAGTTTTAATATGTGAGGTATTTTCACTTCAATAATGAATGTTTTTAAAAAACTTTTACCATAATATTAAATTAATAATTATAAAAAAATGACAAGAGATGATAAATTAAAAAATCTACTTTCTGGAAAAATAGATACTTTTACAACAGGTCCACAAGAAATAGATCTTTCAGGTTCTATTTCACCAATAGCTAAAATAAAAGTTATTTGAGTTGGAGGAGGATGATTGAATGCTGTAAATAGAATGATCGAATGAGGTCTTGAATGAGTTGAATTTATTGCTATGAATACTGATTCTCAAGCATTATTTAGTTCTTTGGCAGAAAAAAAATTAAATATCTGAAAAGTAATTACTTGAGGTCTTTGAGCTGGTAGTGATCCTGAAATTGGTAGAAAAGCAGCTGATGAATCTAGTGAAGATATAAAAGCTATTCTTGAATGAGCTGATATGGTATTTATTACTTGTGGATTATGAGGAGGAACTGGTACTGGTGCAGCTCCAGTTGTTGCTAGAATTGCTAGAGAAATGTGAGCATTAACTGTTTGAGTTGTTACAAAACCTTTTGGATTTGAATGACAAAATAGAATGGCAAAATCAATAGATTGATTTATAGAATTAAAAGATAATGTTGATACACTTATTACAATTCCAAATGATAGAATTTTATCTATTATTGATAAAAAAACTCCGTTACTTGATGCTTTTGGGATTGTTGATGAAGTTTTAAGTCAATGAGTACAATGAGTTTCAGATTTAATTACTCAAGCAGGTCTTATTAATGTGGATTTTGCTGATGTAAAATCTGTAATGACAAATGCTGGTTCAGCATTAATGGGTATTGGTTATGGTTCAGGTGAAAATAGAGCAATTGAAGCAGCTAGAGCAGCAATTGATTCTCCACTTTTAGAACTTTCTATTGCAGGTGCTAAATGAGTATTATTCAATATTACAGGTTGAACAGATTTAAGTATGTTTGAAGTTGATGAAGCAGCTAAAATTATTACTGAATCAGTTGACCCAGAAGCAAATATTATATTTGGTGCTACAATTAGAGAGGATTATGAAGGTGAATTAAAAATTACTGTTGTTGCAGCAGGTTTTGATGAAAATTCAAATCAAGAATTTAATTCTACTGCATCTACAACTACTTCTAAACCAAATCCTTTTGGAAAAAAACAAGTTAGTGATTCTAGAATTTCTTCACCAACTTCAGTTATAACTTCAAATAATCCTATGACAAGACCTTCTTCTTGAGATGATTTAGATGTTCCAACATTTTTAAGAAAAAAAATGTAAATTAATAAAATAATAAAAAAAAATGATTTCTGTAATATACAGAAATCATTTTTTTAATATTTACATAAAATATTAAAATTATAATTTTTTATTTAGCTGTGTCTTCAGATATAACATCTTTAATGACTTCTATAATTTCTTTAGAAGAGTCAGTAGCAACTTCTTTAACTTCTTTAACTTCTTTAATAGAATTACTTGCAGATTCTTTAGTTACTTTAACGGAATCAGTAGTAGCTTCTTTGATATCTTTAATAGGATCAGTAGCAACTTCTTTAATGTCTTCATTAGAGTCTGTAGCAACTTCTTTAATATCTTCAATTAAATCAGTAGTAACTTCTTCAATTTCTTCTATAGACCCAGTAGCAACTTTTTTAACTTCTTCTATAGAATCAACAGTAACTTCTTTGATTTCTTCAACAGAACCAGTAGCAATTTCAGTTACATTATTAACAGTATCAGCAACTTTTTCTTGACAAGAAGTAAGAGTTACTAATGATAGTAGCATAGCTACTATTACAAATTTTTTCATTATATGAAATCATTATGTGTATAAAATATGACCATTAGATTTATTCTTACGGTGGCTATATTATAGTACTAAAAATTATTTTTCAACATTTTTTTAACATTTTATACTATACTTTACTTTAGAATATTGTATAATATCTCTTTTTTGTAAAAAGCTAAAAAAATTTTGTATTTTTGAATTATTGGATATCATATAGGTTATAAATAACTAATTATAAATTATGAGAAATAGAAAAACTAATAATATTAAAAATATAAAAGATTATATAGTTCCAATTATAATTTTTTCATTAATTTTTACTTTACTTTATTTTGCATTTTCAGATTCAAATAGTACAAGTAATTGAACAAATGATATTCCTAATAATAATAGTAAAACTAGTAAATCTTTAGAAATAACATTTTGAAGTATTGATGCAGAGGTTGAAGTTATTGATAATGCTAATAAAAAAAGATCATTAAAGAATTGATGATTTTTAAATATGTGAGAAAGTATTATTATTAAATCTTGAGATGTAGCATTTTCAGTTCCTGAAAAAGCTAATTTTAAATTAAATACTAATTGAAAAATTATATATTTGGATAATTCTGATATAAAATTAGAATCAAATTCTTTATGGGTAGAAACAATAAATAAGCAAAATATTTTAACAAAATATGCAACTATAAGTATTTGACAAAATTCTATAGCTAATATTGAGCAAAATGAAGTTAATTCAACTTTATACTTATTAAAATGAAAAGCTGAAATTAAAACTTTAGCAGGTTTGAATACTTTTATATCTCCTTGAAAAAAAATATTAATATCTAATAAAAATACTTCAGATGCAGATTTAGATTTAAATTTATTAAAAGAAGATTTTGATGCTTATTTCCCAATAAGTGATTGGTATTTAAAAAATAATGGTTGAGTTTATACTAATGCAGAATCAAGTAATAATATAGAGTCTTCAACATGAGTTTTAATAGGTAGTGGAAAGATAGAAGTAGAAAAGAAAAATATGAATATATCAGGATTGTTATCATTTGATAATATTTATGATGAATGATTTGTAAATTCTAAAGTAATAAATGTATCTTGAAAATTCTTAGATAATAGAATTTCTAAAATTATTATAAATTGAAAGAAAGCTATAATTAATTCAGAAAACAAAATTTTTAATTTAGTATGAGTTAATACAGGTAATAAAGAAAATGATATAAAAATAAAAATATATGATTCTGAAAATAATATTTTATGAAAATATCTTTATACTTTATATTACAATGAATGAAAAAATACAAATGATTCTGCAGGTTTTTCTAAAGTAAACACAGAATCTTATCCAGTTAATTGAGAAGATTTTATAATAAATATACCAACTGTAACAAATGGAGAAACTTATTCTTCAGAAAATACTTTTTATTGAACAGTTAAAAATCCAAATGTTAAATCTGTAACTGTAAATGGGTATAAATTAAAAACATTTAATTGAAAAAAATTTAGATATCATGCATTTGAAAAGTATAATAATTTATGAGAATGAGTTAATAACTATGAAATAAAATATTTTAATGCTGCTTGAGAGGTTATATTAAAAAAATATGTTACTATTAATAAAAAATCTAAAAAACTAAAAAGTTCTAAAAAGATTAGTAATGAAGCAGGAATTAATTAAAAATAAAGAATAGAAATTATCTGTATACAATAAAAAACTATAATTAATTTGTAATTATAGTTTTTTATTGTATTGGATATAAATATTCAGTTTTTATTATTTTCCAATTTTTATCATTTTTTTGTAATAGTTTAAAAACTCATTTAAAATGTAGTAATCAATATGTAATAAATATTTTATTATGTTTAGAATTGATTATTTCATTTGATAAAACATCATTTCTTTTATTTAATATTATTTTAAATAAATTTTTATTTGTAAAATTATTAGTTAAAGTAGTTTGTATTGTTTCACTTCATAAAATTAAATTAAGCATTGCTTTATTTAAGTATCTTAATATTTTCATTTCTTTCTTGTTGAATTGAGAAAGAGTTTTTATAACTTCTCAATTTATATCTACAACTTTTTCTGATTTTAAAATAGAAGATTGATTTGTAGTTTCTAATTCTTCATAATATTCTATTATTTCATCAATACTTAAGTCTATATTATAATCTTTATTATTTACTAAGTTATAATAAATAGAATTATCTTGTTGAGTGACTCAATATAATTTTGAAAAGTTTTTATATAAATTTTTATCAAATTTTATTCAAATTGCTTTATTGAATTTCTTTCTATTTTCATCTGTTCAATTTTTTACTCATTCATAAAAATAGATATATCAATTTTTCTTTGCATTTATAAGATTTGTTTTAATAGAATTATAAAAATCATTTGATCAAATATGACTCATTGCTTGAAAAATTACAGTTTTTTCTCAATTACTTATTGTATAAGTAGGCATTGGTGCAGGTGATATTTTATTACTATAATAAGACAATCAAGTAATTAAAAAAATTGAAATATACATTCACATTAAAACCTTAAATAAAAAATAATTAATAAATTTATCAAAGCTTAAATATTCCTTATTTATTATATTTTTCCAGATTATATATATGAAAAAAGCTATAAAAACATAAAAAATAAAAAGTAATATTGAATTTAAAACTCAGATTAGTCAACTAACAAAGTATAGAGTTGATAAAAATATTATACTAAAGATTATATTAAAGATATTTTTTTTATTCATTTTCTTGCAAAAGTTATTATTATGTATTATAATAAAGATATTAATGATTTATTTTAAAAATCATAATTTAAAAATTAAAAAAAATATATGACAAAAATATTAAAAATATTAACTTTATTTCTTTTTTCATTAACTCTATTTATGAATTATTGAACAATAAATACATATGCCTTATGAGGTTGAACAGATACTTGAATTAGTTATTGTAAATGAAATTCATGTTGAATAGATAAATGAATAAAACTTGTAAAGTGATGAGTTAAAGAAATAAAAACAGAATGAACAGCAAGTGATTATATTCAATGAATTGTAAAAAGACTATTAAAATATATTACTTTAATAGCAATTATTTTTATAATTTATTCTTGATTTAGAATTCTTACTTCAAGTGGTGAAGATGAAACAATTAAAAATGCTAAAAAAACAATTATATATGTTGTTGTATGAATTTTAGTAATATGGTTTGCTTGGGCAATTGCTAATTTTGCAGTTACTTTATGAGCTAGTTGAAAATAATATAAGAAATATCTTTATAAAAAAGTCTATTTTAAATAATAGATTTTTTTTGTGTTTTATTGGAATAATATAAAATAATGTATTATCATTACTTTGTATAATATTAAATAAATAAAATAAATATGATTGACATACCAAAAAGCAAATCTAATTCTAAAGGGATAAATTTTCCATTAATATTTTTGATTTTCATTTTATTAGCTACTATTTGATTGTATTGATATAATTTTTATATTGAAAGAGATAATAGTATAATTGAATCAAGAATTTCTGAGAAAGAATTAGAAATAGAAAAAATAAAAAAAGACAAAAATATTCAAGTTTATGCTTTAATATCAGAGAATAAAAAGATTTTAGATAAATTAGAATCTTATTCTCAGATAACAGTAATTATGAATCATTTAACTTATATAAAAGATAACTATAATCTAATATTAGAGTGATTTAGTTATTCTAATTGAGTAGTTAATACAAAAGCAACTACAGACTCTAAAAGAGTTTGAAAAGCATATAGTGCAACTGCATATTTTATAGATAATTATAGAAAAGATAAAGATGCTCTTTTTGGTTTACCTTTTATATCAAAAATAACTTGACATACACAAATATCTTTTAATTTAAAATTAAAAGTTAAAGATAATTTAATAAATAATAAAAATTAATATGAAAAATATTCAAAGAGAACAAAAATTTATACAATTAGTCTTAGTACTTATTTCATTATTTATATTTATCTTTTTTACAAGATCATACTATGATAATTTAATTTTAAATCTAGATATAAAAGAAGAACATAATAGAGTTTATAAAGAGAAATTAGAAGAAGCTAATTATTTATCAAAAAGACAAAAAGAATTAGAAAAAGCTATGGAGTGAGGAAAAGAAACAAAAGAATATAAAGAAATAAAAAAATATTTGGAACCAATTTCAGAAGATAAAATTATTGAAGAAATCTATTCATCTGTTTCTAATAAAGTTAGAGGTAGAATAAAAGTATTATCTTTGACTATGTGAGAATGAGTAGAGAATGAATTAGGATTTATGGAATCAAAATTAGATATTTCTTTACTTGTAAAAAGTGAAGAGACTATGAAGGATTTATTTGATTATTTGAATAATGATTCTAGATATAAAATTTTTATTAATAGATTTAATATGCCAAAAAAAGCAAATATATTAGGTTATAAAATACAAATTCCAGCAACAATATTTTATATTGAAACTAAATAATAAACTATCCTTAGCTTTCCTATTGTAAAAAGGGAAAATAATATGTAAATATAATTATGACAAAAGAACAAACAACAAAAACAGATTTTATATTATTTAAAACTGTTACATCTACAGAAAAATACAATTTTTATGAATATTTATCAGTAATGATAGATGCATGAGTTTGATTTTCTAGTGCTTTAGAATCAGTACAGAATAGATTATGAAATCCATTTTTTAAAGAAAAAGTTAAGGAATTAAATACATATATTAGTAGTTGAGACTCTTTTTCAAAATCAATGAGGAAAGTCCCTCAAATTTTTAATATATGAGAAGTTTCAATTATAGAAGCTTGAGAACAAACAGGTAAATTAGTTCAATCATTACAGAAATTAAGTGATGATTTGAAAAAGATGGATGAACTAAAGAAAAAAGTAAAATGAGCTTTAACTTATCCAATTGTAATATTTTTGTTTTTATTTTTAGCAGTTGTGATTGTGTTAACTTATGTAATCCCACAATTGTTACCACTTTTCAAAGATTCAGGAGTGGAACTTCCTGCTGCAACTAAAGCATTAATGTTAACATCGGATTTTTTAATTAATAATTACTGGTATATTATTTTTGTGATTTTTTCTATAGTTGTAGCTTTTATTTGATATAAATCTACAAATGAATGAAGAGTAACAATTAATAATATATTAATTAAAACACCATTAATTGGTAATGTTTATAAAAATTATGCTCTAGCTAATATTTCATCAAGTTTATGAAGTTTAATTGGTTCAGGTGTTAGTATTATAAAAGCATTAAAATTAACTTGAAAAGCTTCTGGAAGTTCTCTTTATGAATGATTATTTGATCAAATAATTATAAAAGTTTCCAATGGTTCAAAAATAGTTGATGCTATGGAAGAGGTTGATGAAGAAGGGATTTATTTTCCAATTGATTTTTTGCAAATGCTTTCTGTTTGAGAAAGAGCTGCAAAATTAGAAGAAATTAATAAAAAAATTAATGAACAATATATGAGAGAAGTAGATTTCTCTCTATGAAATATGACAAAATGGATAGAACCTGTAGCTTTATTATTAGCTGCTTCATTCGTTTTATGGTTTGCATTTGCTATCTTTGGTGCAATTTTAAAAGTAACTCAAACAGTAGGATAATGAAAAAAAATAAACTACATAGACAGTGATTTACTCTAATAGAATTATTAGTGGTTATAAGTATAATGGCTATTCTAGGTTTAATGTCTTATGCTCCTTTTGCTCATTATCAGAAAAAACAAAGAGTTATTAATTCTGCTAAAATAATATCACAAGTTTTAAGTGATTCTAGAAATTCAGCAATTTATGGAATATCAAGTTCTAGTTGAAATTTAGATATTTGAGTTTTATTAGAAGAAAATGGAAATGAATTGAAAATAATGAATTATCCATTTTCTGATAAAAATCCACCAGCTGATTATTTTGAAGATAAATATTTATCTGAAACTATTCCTCTTGAAAAATGAGTAGAAATTACATCTAGTGGAAGTTTATTTTTATTTAAAACTATTACTTGAAGTTGAATTTATAAAAATGTTACAATTACAGATAATAAAACTCTCATTGCAGTTTGAATGAAATGAGCCAATAGTTGACCACTTTCAAAAAAAATAGAATATTATACTAAAACTTATATTAGTGATGTTAAATAAACAAAAAAACCTTCAAAAAGGAAAAATTAATAAACAAGCTATGTCTATCATTGAGGTAATGATAGCAATTTTTATATTTACCTTATGATTAGCCTCTGTTTTTATGATTATAAGTTCAGCAGGTAATATAAATAATTATAATAAAGACTTTATTATTGCTTCTAATCTTGCTCGTGAGCAAATTGAGTTAATTAGAAATGTTAGAGATACAAATTATATTAAATTCCAGAAATGGAATATGTTAGAGCCAGCTTGAACTAATTATTATAAGGTATTTACATGATCAACTTCTATGTTGTATAAATTTGAAAATTGAATTTCAATTTGATGATTTCATATAAAATCATCAACTTGACCTTATATTGTTGATTTTAGAAAAGCATTAAAAGATAGTAAAAATAATGATAAAGAAGAATATAGATTATGTTTAGAAAATAATAAATATATTTATTGTAATTGAGTGACTTGAAAAATAAAAACTCAATTTTATAAATTTATGAGAATAGAAGAATTAAAAGATTGAGAATGAAAAATCATTAAAAATTCTTTTAAAATAAATTCTTCAGTTTGGTGGAATAAAAAGTGAATTCATAGAATTGAAATACCAACTATTTTAGCAGATTATAAAAGATTATAAATTATGAAAAAATACAATATTAGTAAACAGGCTTTTACATTAATAGAAATTTTAATTTCTATGACTATTTTTTCTATGATTATGATTTCTGTTATGATGATTTATATTACAGCTTCAGATATCTCTAAAAAATATGACATTAATAGAGAAATGAGAAATAATATAAAGTCGGTAGTTGAAGATATTGCTGAAGAGGTTAGAAAAAATGATATAGAATGAGTTAAAAGTGATTATACTTGAAACTATAGCTTTATAAATAAAAAAGGATCAAGATTAAAAGTGTGAGAAATTGAATATAGAATTAAAAAATCGGAACCAACTTTTGATTGTTCTGATATAAAAAATATTTGTACAATTTATAAATATAAAAATTGAGTAGAAATTTGACCATTATCTAATTCAAAAGTTTCATTTACAAATTTAGAGTTTGCTGTAAGTTGAGAAAATGAAATTCCAAAAGTTACATTAATTTTTACTGCTAGAGCAGCTATTAGAGCTTGAATTAGAGGTAAATTAGCTGAAAAAACTAGACTTGTTTTTCAAACTACAATTAGTGAGAGAGTATTAAAAATTAAGTAAAAAAAGTAGAGATGTCTATTTATGGCATCTCTTTAATAATCCAACAAAAATCTATCTTCTTCATTATTAACTATTATTACTTGTTTCTTTTCAAGTAATATTTTTTTTATTTCAAAATTTGGTTTATATAAAATTCTTTTTATAGATTTTTTTGGATTATACAAAACTATTAAATCTCAAGAAAATTCTGAATAATTAAAATTATTTTTAATATTTTTATCAGAGTTTTTTATAATTCAAATATATTCTCAATTATTTATTACAAAGTCTGAAAAAGTAGGAAAATACTCTAGTTTTTTATTTTTTTTAATAAAAAATCACTTTTCAGTAATTATATATAAATTATTATTTAAATATTTTATATAATTTATTTTTATATTTAATTTTAAATTCTCTAATTTAAGTAATCTATCATTATAAATAAAATTAAATATATTTTTTTCTGATAAAGTTATTAAAAATAAATTTTCATTTCACTCTATTTTTTGAATCTTTAAATTTTTTATACTATTTAGTTTTAATATTTTTTTTATTTTCTCTAAAATTTTATTATTATTTTTAATTTCAATGTTTTTAGCTTCTTCTTCTGTCAATGATAATAAACTTTCTTTAGTTTTAGTTTTTTCTATTTTTTCTAAACTAATTTTTTTTATTATTTTTTTAGCTTGGATTTTAATATTTTCTTCTTTTTTAATATTTATTGGATTTTTTTCAACTCAATAATAATATCCTAGTCATAATAATATAAATGCTAGAATTATGAATAATCATATTAATCTATTTGTCATAAAAGGGTGTTTTATTTAAATTTATTTTTTATTCCTAAATTATCTTTTAATAATAAATTTCAAGGTTCACTTAAAATATTTGAAATTAATTTATCTCAATATTCTAATCTATTATAAAAATCTTCTACAGAAATTACAGCATATTTTACTTTTCTATTAAAGAAAACTCAAGATAAAAATTCAGCAAATTCTGTTCTATTAATATCTCATATTAAAAAAATATCTAATATAGATTTTGTTTCTTTTGTTAATTTTGTCTGAATGGCAGAATTAACTATTACTACTTCAAGGTCTAGTTGAGTTTTAAAATAGTTTTTTATTTTTTCTATTGGATTATAGTTTTTTAGAAATATTTCAGTAAATTCATCAACATAAGGAAAATTTTTATTTACAAAAAATATTTTTTTTCTAAGTTCTTCTCTATACTTTAAAACTCATAATTCAGTTAAATTATCAAGTTCTCTTTTAATAGAATTAATTTGTTCTTCTAAATCACGAGATAAAAGTCTCATATGATATCAGTTATTATTTCCAGATTGATTTTCTAGTAGAAATTTTTCTAGTATTTTTGTTCTACAATTAGAACCAAAGATTTTTGATAAGTCTAAGTTTTTCATGAAAAAGGTGTATAAAATATTACAACATAGTTATAATTTACACAAAACTCTTTAAAATGCAAACAAAATTATGTTTTTAACAAAAAAACTTGAAAAATAAAATATTATTACTATAATCATTTTTATAATTTATTAAATAAGTTTAAATATATGGCAAATAGTCATGGGTTAAAATCCAACATTGTTAAAAAACAAGCAAAAGCTAGAAAATTAGCTAAAGGTAAGAAAAAAGGAGATTTTAGTGTTTATATTGGTAATGAAAATTTAGCAGTAAGAAAAGCACAATCATATAAAGATAGAAATCACTACTTGGAAAATAAACAAAAATTTCCTAAAAAAAGATTAAAATCTAAGAATGTTCAAACTTTAAAAGAATCTTGAGTTATTGATGAAAGAGGTTTTTTTGTGAAAGGTAAAAAGAAAAACTTTATCACTAAATCTATGGTTGATGAAAAAGGTATGGATTTTTATGGTATGCCTAGATAAAACAGAGATTTATTCTTTGTTTTTTATTATTTAATTTTCAAAATATGTGAAGAGGACCAGTTGTAGCAAAAAGAAGAGATGCAGTTAATGCTGTTAAATGAAAAGTTTTTGCTATTCATGCTAAATTAATAGCACTTGCTGCTCAAAGTTGAGGAGATCCAGATATGAATCCTCATTTAGCAATGGAAATGGAAAAAGCTAGAAAAGCTTGAGTTCCAAATGATAATATTACAAGAGCAATAAAGAAATGAACTTGAGAAGATAAAGAAGCAGCTGTAATTACAGAAATTGTTTATGAATGATATGCTTCTGGAGGGGTTTCTCTTATGGTTTCAACACTAACAGATAATAAAAATAGAACTGTTGCAAATATAAGACATATTTTTGCAAAATACAGCTGAAATATGTGAGAATCTTGAGCAGTTTCATGGATGTTTCACAGAAAATGAGTTATCTTTATTGATACTGAAAAACACACTCCAGATGAAATTGAAGAATTAGTTTATGATAGTTCAGCAGAAGATTTTATAGCACAAGATTGATATATAAAAATAATAACAGCAGTAGAAGATTTTTGAGAAGTAGTTAAATTTTTTGAAGAAAAGGGAATTGTTATATTAGAATCAAAAATTGATTTTATTCCAGATACAGAAACAGAAATTACAGAGTTTGATAAAGCTCTAAAATTTACAAAGATGATGGAAGCATTTGATGAAGATGAAGATGTTAATACAGTTTCTACAAATGAAATTATTGATGAAAAACTTCAAAAAGAAGTAGATGAATTTATAGAAAAAAATACATTTAGGACATAAAAAGAGATTGTTAAAAAATAAGAGAATCAAAAATGAAGTATACAAGGCCCTAAAGGGAACCTTGTTGATTTGTTGGATTTTTCATACAAATCAACAGGATGCTTTAGCTTTCTGTAATTTGAAATTTTGATTTCCCTACAACTTTAATAAGAAATTAATTTTTCTTATTTTTTTTTATTTAAACTTGATTTATATTAAGAATATGATATTATTCAGTTATATCTTATCAATAAACAATATAAAAATGAATAAAATATTGGAAAATTATATTAATAAAATAAAACACAGAACAAAATATTTTGATGATTTTAATAATTTTTGTTTTGCTCCATTTATTAAAATTATTATTTGAGCAAGAAGAGTAGGAAAAAGTTTTTTTGTTTTTCAAACAATAAAAAAACTTTTAGAAGAAAAAAAAATAAAAAAATCAGAAATTTTTTATATAAATAAAGAATGGTTAGAATTTGATGAAATAAAGGATTATAAAGATTTAAATAACTTTTTTGAAAATTGGAAAGAAAAAAATAACATTTGAAATATTTTTTTTGTATGAATTGATGAAATTCAAGAAATAAAAAATTGGGAGAAATTTATTTTATCTGTTTGGAGTAGTTTTCCTGAAAGTATTATTTATATAACAGGAAGTAATTCAAAACTTTTATCAAAGGATATTTGAACAAATTTGAGATGAAGATATATTTCAAAAAAAATTTATCCACTTAGTTTGTCTGAATTTTCAGAATTTAAGTGAGAAAAAATAAATAAAAAATTATTTTGAGAATATATAAATTTTGGATGACTTCCAGCAATGCCTTCAATAGAATCAGAAAACATTAAAATAGATTATTTAAAATGAGTTTATAATACAATTTTTGTAAAAGATTTAATTGAATACGAAAATATTAGAAATGTTTCATTATTAAAAAATATTCATAAGTTTTTATTTAAAGAAGTTTGAAATCTGATAAATTCTAAAAATATTTCTGATTATCTAAAAAAAGAAAAAATAAATACTTCTGTTGAAACAATATTAAATTATATTGAATTTAGTTGTAATTCATTTTTGATAGACGAAGTGAATAGATATGATATTAGAGGAAAAAAACTTTTTGAAATTACAAAGAAAATATTTTCTTTTGATTTATGAATTAGAAATTCTCTTATTTGAATAGATTTGAAAAATGATATTTGATGAATTTATGAAAATATAGTTTATAATCATTTAGTTTCTAATTGATATGATGTAAAAGTAGGTATTTTATGAGATAAAGAAATTGATTTTATTGCTGAAAAAAATAATAAAAAAATTTATATTCAAGTTGCCTATTTACTTTCATCTGAAAAAGTTATTGATAGAGAATTTTGAAATCTAATGAAAATTAAAGATTGATGGGAAAAAATAGTAATCAGTAATGATGAATTATTTGTAGATAATTATGAAGGAATAAATCATTATAACATATTAGATTGGTTAAAAAATATGAAATAAAAATATGAAATTAATTTTTCTTATTTTTTTTGTTTATATATTTTTATTTTACAATATACTATTATTAATAATTTTTTAAATATAAAATATGGAAACATTTAGAGCAGATGAAATTAATATAGAAGATTTATTTTCAAATAAATTAACTTATGAAATTCCTAATTATCAAAGACCATATAGTTGGGGAAAAGACCAAATAGAAAAATTTTGTGATGATATAATGCTTGCTTTTGAAAATGATGAAGAATATCTATTAAGCTCAATTATTTTAGTAGAAGTAGAAAAATCTAGATTATATGAAGTTATTGACTGACAACAAAGATTAACTACAATTAGTATTTTACTATCAACCTTAAGTCATTTTATAAATGATGAAAATAAAGATGATGTATCAACTAGAATATTTAAAAAATCTTCTGAAACTAGAGTACAAAGAATAACTACTGATAAATCAAAGATTCATATATTTGATAAAGTTCTTAAAAATTTTGATTATGAATATATAAAAAATGAATTAAAGAAAAAGGAACATAAAAAAAATAATTACTATTTAAATTCTGTATATTTATATGATTTCTTTTTTGCATTAAAAGAAAATAATTTTGATTTTGATAAGTTCTATGAATTTTTTATGGAAAGAATTTATTTAATAGGTGTATATACTATAAATCAAAGTAAGGCAATGAGATTATTTGAAGTATTAAATGCAAGATGACTTCCATTAAAAAACTCAGATTTAATTAAAAATTTTGTTATTGAAAAAATATATGAAAAATTTAATAAAGAAGAAGATATAAAAGATGCAAAAAATGAAGAAGAAAATTTCTCAAGCAGATGGAAAGATATTGATAATAAAATGACTTTTTTAAATGAAAGTATAGAAGATTTATTTACATATTTTATTTATCATAAATTATGAGAAAATCCTAAAAAAGACTTATTTGAAGAATTTAAAAAAGTTTATGAAAAAAGTTTTTGAGATAATATATCTGAATTAATAAGAGAAATATATAATTTTTATGATTTATACATTTCTTTATATGAAGATAAAAATGATATAGGTATTTTTAGAAAAATTCATTCTATGAAACATTTAAAAGAATGAAGATTCTGGAAAACTATATTATTAAGTTATTTAATTAAAAATTCTAAAGATAACAATTATAAAAAATTAGTTAATGAAATATTTAGATTCTATTATCTTAATTGGTTTGCTAGAGAAACTGTTAATCCTTACAAACAACTTTCTTTTTGAATTATTAAATCTATTAATGAATGAATTTTTATTTTGCCTAAAGATAAATATCAGAAAATTATATGACAAGAATTTAATATAAATAAATTAAGAGAAGTTTTTGAAATATATTTAGAAGATAGAAGTGTTTTACAAAAAGTGAATAAAGAATTTAATGAAGATGTTTATCATGAAAAATGGATTAAACCATTATTATTACTTATTGAATATCATTTGAAGGAAAAAGAAAGTGATAGAGTATATCAAGTAAATGATAAACAAATTACTATTGAACATATATATCCTCAAAATGCTTTAGATATTGATGAAGAAATAAAAATTAATTTAAATTCTTTATGAAATCTTACATTATTATATCAAGGTAAAAATTCTAGTTTTTCAAATTCTAATTTTGATGATAAGAAAACTAAATTTAAGGAAAAAAAATTAACTGAATTTCAAATAACTACAGAATTATTTACTAAATATAATTCTTGGAATCTAGAAGATTTAGTAAAAAGAAAAAATGAATTATTTAGTTATATAAATGATATACTAGATATTGAATTAGAATCAATTAAATAAAAAAACTCACTTTTGTGAGTTTTTTTTATGCAAAATATTTAGTTAATTCTGGAACTACTTGTTTTTTTCTTGAAAGTCTGTTTTTTAAATCTGCTAAATTGTCTTTAATTTCTGTATTAAATACTTCAGAAATAACTTCACTTTCTTTTCAGTCTAAACAAATTGTTGTATTTTTTTCTCAGATTATATCAACTATTGAAAGCATTATAAAATCTAGGTTATCTTGTTTTTTAATTTTTTCTAAACCTTCTAAAATTTCTTCTTTTCTTCCTAATCAGTATCCAGGATTAGTTGTTTCTAGTGTTCAAATACCTGTTTTAGTTCAATTAAAATCAAATTCTTTATAATCATACTTAATTAAATCTTCTATTGGCATATATCATAAATCTGATTTTGCATTAAACATTGGCATAGCAAATGCTTCAAAATCTGTAATTCCTGTTATTTCCTTTAGCTCTTCTGCTAAAACTGTGTCTTCTTTAGTTGTTGTAGCTGATCTAAAAAGTAGAGAATCAGATAATATACAAGCAAGTATCATTGTTCCAATTTTTTTAGAGATTTCAAAACCTGCTTCTTTGTACATTTTGTATAAAATTGAACCAGTTGAACAAATTGGTTCTACTCTTACATTTAATGGAGTAGTTGTTTCAAATTTTAATTTGTGGTGGTCTATAACCCATTCTACATTTAGTTCTGATAAATTATCTAGAGTTTGGAATTCTTCATTATGGTCTACTAAACATACATTTGTTCCAGCTGGAAAGCTAGTTTGAACTTCTGGAGTTTCTATATTTAATTTTTTAAGTAAAAATTCTGTTTCTTTGTTTAATCATCCTTGAATATAAGGAGTAGCTTTGTTATATCATTTTTTTTCTAAATAATCACAAGCAATAATTGCAGATAAAACACAATCTGTATCTGGAACTTTATGTCCAACAACTTTAATTTCTCTCATTTGTTTTTTTATTAATTTATAAATTAAAAGTATTATATAAAAAAATAAAATTTTACAAAAATTTTCTTGCAAAAAAAAGTATTTAATATATAATAATTTTAGTTAAGAATTAACGGGTTTTCAGAAATGAATTCTCGTTTTCTTTATATATTAAATTAATAATAAAAAAATATGTTAGATTTAAAAGCAATTGAGGCAGCAATAAAAATGATATCTGAGGATAAAAATATTCCTGAAGAAAAAATAAAGGAAATTATAGAATCAGCTCTTAAAACAGCTTATAAGAAAGACTATTCTCAACATAGAGATGAAGTTGTAAATGTAAATTTGAATTTTGATACTTATGAAATAGATATTGAATTAGAAAAAACTATAGTTAAGGAAGTTGAAAATCCTGGACTTGAAATTAGTTTTGAAGAATTGGGAGATGATGCTGAAGGTTTTAGTGAATGAGATATTATTGAACTAGATGTTACTGATGAAGTAATGAAAGATTGAGGTGAAAGTTTTGGTAGAATTGCTTCTCAAGCAGCTAGACAAGTAATTATTCAAAAATTAGGAGATAGTGAAAAAGAAAAAATTTATGAATTATTTAAAGATAAACAAGGTGAATTAATTCATGTAAAAGTTGAAATGGTTGAAGGAGGTAAAGTAATATTTGATTATCAATGAAATCAAGTTGTATTACCTAAATCTGAACAAGTTTCAAGAGATACTTATGTTCCTCAACAAAGATATTATCTTTATATTGCAGAAGTAGAAAAAGAAGAAAACACTGCTCCAAAAGTTATATTGTCAAGAAAAAGAAAAGAATTAGTTCCATTAATTTTTGCTGAACATGCTCCTGAAATTGAAGAAGGTGTTGTTGAAATTGATAGAGTTGTAAGAGTACCATGAGTGAAAACAAAAATGCTTGTTTCTACAACTTTTGATGAGATTGATCCAGTTGGAACATTAATTGGTCAAAAAGGTATAAGAGTAAAAGCAGTTATGGATGAAATTGGTGGTGAAAAAATTGATATTATTCCAAATAGTGCAGATGTTTCTCTTGTTATTAAAAAATCACTTTCTCCAGCTAATGTTATTTCAGTTGATGTAAATGAAAAAGATGGAGAAGTTATAGCATATATTCCTGAAGGAGAAAGAGCTAGAGCTGTTGGTAAGAATGGTTTAAATGTTAATCTTGCTTCTCAATTAACAGGTTATAGAATTTCTATTGAAGAAATCAAAGAAGAAAAAAAAGATTAATTTAGTTTTTAATGTATAGAAATTATGAGAGTATTATTCAAAGAATTAGTAGTAAATGTTGGACATCCTTGAGATATAAAAGAAGTTTCTACAGGTTATGCTCAAAATTTTTTACTTCCACAAGGAAAAGCTGTTGAATTAACTCCAGCTGAAGAAAAAAAATTGAATGAAAAATTAAAGAGAGAAGATAAACATAATAGAGAATTAGTAGAAAATAGACATAAAATTGCTGAAGAACTTAATTGAAAAACTTTAGACTTTAAATTAAGAACTGGTGCAAATGGAAAAGTTTTTGGTTGAATTGGTGAAAAAGATGTAATTAAAGCAGTTAAATCTAAATTTAAAATAGAATTAACAAAAAAGCATATTGATTTACCAGGATGACATATTAAAAAACTATGAGATTCTCAAATTTTTGTAAAATTATGAAAAGATTCTATGGCTAAATTAACTGCTAATGTAATATCAGAATAATGACAGCTATATGAATTGATTATTGAGATAAAAGGTGTTGAATAGCTGTTGAAGTTGCAGGTTTTAGTATGGCTAAAGAAATATGTCTTAGAGTTAAAATAATGTGAGTAATTAGAAAATATTGTAGGGAATATAATTGTGATACAATAGTTGTTTGATTACCATATGATTTATTTTGAAAAAATATGGTTCAGCTAGATAAAACAGAAAAATTTATAAAAAATGTAAAAGAATTATTCCCTGATAAAAAAGTAGTTTGAGTTGATGAAAGATTTACAAGTTTTGAGGCAGATTCTATTTTAAAAGAAATGTGAATTTATAATACAAGAAATAAAAAAGATGATATTTCTGCTCAGATTATCTTGGAAACATATCTAAATTGAAAAAAAGCATAAAAGAAATGCTTTTTTTTATCTTTATTTTTATTTAAGAATAGCTATTTTTTATTTTTTACAAAGTATTTGATTAAAAAGTAAAGCTTTTTTTTGACAGAAGTGTATTTATGTGTTTTAATATTAGTGTATTCAAGAAAAGAAAACATTTAATTTAATAATATAAAATATTATGAAACATTTAGTAAAAAATATAGCAGTACTTTGATTTAGTGTACTATTTCTATTACTATCTATAAAATCTTCATATGCTGAAGAAACTTATACTCTGAATTCTATTACTGCAACATCAACAAAAACAGTAGAATTAGAATTTGATAAAAAAAATAACCAAAGTTTTGATGAAAGTGATTTAGAAATTTATAAATCTATAAATAATACTGTAGAAAAAGATGAAAAAGAGACAAATAAGATAATTTTAAAATTAGAATCTAATATAGAAAAAAATACTTCTTATTCATTAATATCTCTTTCTTCAATTAATTGAGATATGATTTTCAGAACAAGTGATAATGTAATTTGAGAAGAAATACAAAATAACTGATTAGATTCTGATATTGAATGAATTAAAAGTATTTTAATAAAAGATCCACAAACAGTAATCTTAACTTTTTTACAAGATATAGATACTGATGATTTTGAATTTCAATTTTTAAAAACTTTGGAAGTATCAAAAGTATTTACTATTATTGATACTAATAAAATAAAAGTTACTTTAAAATGAGAAATGCTAAATAATGAAGAATATTTGTCTACTGTTACTTATTTTCAAAATAAATCATTTAAAAAAATTACAATTTCAAAAGGGGTGATATATTTTACAACTTGAGAATTAAAAAAATATGAATGACCTAGTCAAGAAGAAATACAAGCTGATTTAGATTCAGAGAATAATTTATCTTTAGAAGAATCTTTAATGAAAGCATTAAATGAATCAGAATCATCTAACTCTTGAGATTTAGATGCTTCAGAAAATGAATTTAAAAATGAACTTAATTCTGCATCTGAAGACCCAGCTAATAATGAAAAAACTCAGCTTGAAGAATTAGCATTATCACAAAAAGAAACTCCTGATTCAGGAGCAGAGACTTGGGTTATATTACTTGCTACATTTATTATAAATACTTTTTACTATTTATCTAGAAGAAAAAAAGTCACTTTAGCATAATTATTTGCAAGAAAAATAAAAATATAGTTAACTATATATAGTATCCTTTAATGGATTATATTAGTAAATTAACTATATTTTTTTTATGTCTACAGACACTATAATTTTAAAAGAACACAAGATAAAGGATCAACTTCTACAAGTTATGATAGATAATGAAGGAAGTGATATGTATATTACTGTTTGAACACATCCTTGAATTAAAATTTGAGGAGAAATTTTGAGAATTGATGAATGAATAAAAGTTTTTGATGAAAAAGATACTAAAATGTTTGCTGAATCAGTTATAACAGAAGAACAACATGATAGGTTAATTAAAACCAAAAATTTAGATTTTTCATTTAGTTTTTGATGAAGAAGATTTAGAGGAAATGTTAGTTTTCAAATGAATAATTATATGGTTGTTTTAAGACTTTTAACTTGAAAAGTTCCTAATATAGATTCACTTAATTTACCAGATATTTTTAAAGATGTTTGTAAGGTAGGTCAATGACTTATTCTTGTTACATGACCAACAGGTTCTGGTAAATCAACAACGTTGGCTGCAATGATTGATTATATTAATGAAAATTATGAAAAACATATTATAACAATTGAAGATCCAATTGAATATGTACATGCTCATAAAAAATCTATTATGGAGCATAAAGAAATTTGAAGAGATATACCAAATTATAATATTGCTTTGAAAGGTGCAATGAGACAAAATCCTCAAGTAATTTTATTCTGAGAAATGAGGGATAGGGAAGAAATAGAAATGGCTCTTACTTTAGCTGAAACATGACATTTAGTTTTTTCTACTCTTCATACAAAATCTGCTTCACAAACTATTTCAAGAGTTATTGATAGTTTTCCTGCTGCTAATCAAAACCAAATAAGATTAGGTTTAGCAGATTCACTTGTTGCAGTTTTCTCACAAAGATTATTAAAAACTCAAGATTGAACTTGAGTAAGAATGGTAAAAGAAATTTTGGTAAATAATTGAGCAATTGCTAATCTTATTAGAGAAAATGATATTTTTCAAATTCCATCAATTATGCAAATGTGATCTAGAGAATGAATGCAGCTTTTAGAGTCAGATATTATTGATTTAGTTGCTTCTGGTAAAATATCAGAAGAGGAATGACTTAAATATGCAAATAACCCAAAATTAGTAAGAGAATGATTACAATAAAAAAAATTAGATTTTAAAATCTAATTTTTTTTTTTATATTTCTAATTTCTTATATATTAGTATAAGTGTAAAGTAGAAGCAAGAGTAGCTTTATTAAGAACTCAACTACCACTATTATCAGAAACAGCAATTATACCATCAACATCATTATTACCAATTTTTAAATAATTACCTTTTACAACAGCTGTATAGCTATTATCAGCATTTTTGATTTCTCAAGCAACTTGGTAAAAAGCATTATCATTATCTAATACAGCAGAAGCAGCAACATATTCTCTAGTTAATTCACCATCTGTATAATTGAAATCAGAACTATTAACTCTTAAAGCTAAAAAGTTAATTTTTCAAACAGAGTAAGTTCAATCAGTACCAAGAGTTGATCCAGAAGCATATTCTCCAGAAACTGTATTTGTAGCTAATGTACCATCACTAATTTCTGACATAGTTACTTTACCTTCAGTTACTTTTGTTTCAATAGCTGTAATAATTGTTCTTAAGTCAGAAACAACTTTAGAATTTTTAGCTTGTTGAGTTTTACCTGCTAAAGAGATAAAAGCAACAGTAGCAAGAATAGCAAGAATAGTAATAACTACTATTAATTCAACCAATGTAAAGGCTGATTTTGTATATTTTTTCATTTATGGAAAAATTACAATATAAAATATAATTATTTAAAATAATTATTATATAAAAATATTTTATTGGTTAGTTAGTCCATATTTTTATTTTAAATTATTTTAGGTTAATAGAACCTTTTATTAAAATTATTTTCATTTAATTGCTCTAACTAAAAGCGACACTATTCTATAGGAAAAGGGGTCTTTTTGCAAGATTTTTATTAATTTTAAATAGACAGATATTCAAAAGTATTTTTTAATATAAAACTAAAAAATAGAGATATATTTTTGATTTCAGCTATTTGTAGAGATTTATAAAAAAGTAGATATATTTTTTTATAAAAACATATCTACTTTTTTACTATATATTGACTTTATTACATTTTTGCTGCTACATCACCCAATTTAAAGAAAGGTAACATAATAGCAATTACAATTGTACCAACTAAAAATCATACAATTACAATAATTACAGGTTCCATCATAGATGATAGATTTCAAATATATCTCTGTAATTCTTTATTATAATTTTTTCATATTTTTTCTAATGATTTTGATAGACTTCAAGTTTCTTCTCATGTACTTACAACATAAGCAAATTCTTCAGAAAATAATTCATTATGATAAATACTAGTTTCATATTCAAGATTTAATCATAAGGCTTTTGAAATAGTTAATCATACTTCAACTTCATTTTTAACCCTAATTAACTCTCTTTTATATAATAAATTTGGAACAACACGACTTGAAGTTTTTATTGCATCAAGAAGTAAAACTCAAGAATTTTGAAGTAATGTAAAAGCTTTTATAAAATAGATAACATTTGATTGTTTTACAATAAAACCAAAAATGGGAAGTTTTGTAAACAATGCTGCAAAAAATATTTTTCAATAATATGTTCTATTAATCATTTTCATAATAAATATGAATGCAAACAATTCAGCTAATAAGATATACCATTTTCATATTAAAAAATCAGATACACCAACTACAAATTGTGTTAATGCAGGTAACTCTGATCATGCTTTATTAAAAGATTCTGTAATTCTAGGAATAATAAAAATCATCATAAATACAACCATCATTATTGTAAGAGTAAGTAATATCATTGGATATATCATTGCTCATTTTACCTTTCATTTCAATTCAATATTATCAAGTAAAGTTAAATCAAGTTCTTCAAGAATTAGTCACAGTTGTCATGTTTGTTCTCAAACATTAATTAATGAAATAGTAAGATTATCAAAAACTTTTGGATAATTAGACATTGTTTCACTTATACTAATTCAATGGTCGATATTTTGCCTTATTTCTTTTACTATTTTCTGCATATAAGGATTTTTTGTTTGTTTTATCAAAATTGCAAGAGCTCATTTAATATCAATTCAAGAATTCAAAAAAATTGAAAGCTTATTTATAAACTGCCATAATTCTTTTTTTCAAACACTATTAAAAAGACTAATTTCTTTATTCTGAAATGTTGGTCATCCAGAATTTTTATCCTTAGCTTTTTTGCTTTTTTCTAAAAGAGTGATAAATTTTTTATTATCAAAATTTCAGTATCTGTCATAAAATGTTGCTTGTCCAAACATATTTTTTATTTTAAAAGTTTTTATCTTCCCTTTTCAAGGAAAGTCTCTGAAGGAGGATGGGTTATAATAAGTTTTCCTATATATCTCAATCTTTAGAAATAATATCTTCAATTTCTCTTATAACTGTGTCATAGTCTCATTTTTTATATAATTGCTTAATTACATTATATTTATTTTCTATTTTTTTATTTTTTAGATTTATTTTATATTTAGCTTCATTATTCATAGCTTTTTTAAGATAATTATTTATATCTTTATGAACCCATCATTCTTTGATATATCTAATAGATTCTTGTTTTAACTTTAAAAATTCTCAAACATGGTATAATTTTTTTAAATTATTAATTATAAGATATAATTGTTTTTCCTTTTTTATTTCTTGTAATTCATCAAATATTTCTTTCTTATTTTTTCAGATAAGTTTTTTTGCATCTTTTCTATCAAGACTTTCTTTTTCAGATAAATTTTTTATAAAAAGAGAATCTTTTGTTTGTATGTCAGAATTTTCATCTCTTTTTAATAATAATATAGTTGTATCATCATCAAAAGCACTTCATCATCTAAAAGCAACTAAATGATCAATTAAATGTTTGTAAATTTTATTTGATTCATTTTCAATTTGACAAATTTTTAGAAATGAATCTTTAAATCTATCAAGTCAATAATATTCTCAATTAGTTCATTTTGATTCTAATACTCAATCACTATAGGTTAATATTATATCTCATTCTAGCATTGAAATATCCTTAATTCTGATATTTTGAATATCTTTAATCATTCTTATTCCTGCTGCTAATCATCCTGGAATAAGTTTTTCTACAGTTTTTGTTTTTGCTCTATATATAAGCATAGGTTCATGTCACATTCATACATATTTAACAATATTAGTTTTATCTTTTTCAATTTCAAATAATATTCATGTAATAAAATTCCTAGATTCTAAATCTTGTTTTAATCAATTATTAATTAAAAAAGCTAAATCTTTTAAAGTTTTATTTTTTGCATTATTATTAAATAATCTTGTTAAAAGAGTTACAATTAGTCATGCTTTTATTCAATGACCTGTTGCATCTCATAAAAATAAGTTATATTTTTTTGAAGATTCTGCTAGTCAGAAAGTATCTCATGAAATCTTATCTGCTCAAAGTATTTTTCAATAAAGGTCATATCAATTTATATTTTTATGTTCAATTTCTTTAGTTAGTCATTTGTGGATATTTGCTAATTTTTTACTAGCAATTTCTTCATTTAAATTTTTATTTTCATCTATTAATAATACTACTTCATCAATTAATTGTTTTTTTCTAATTTTTTCTTTTATTTTACTGTAGAAATTAATTTTATTTTTCATTCTTTTAAAAAAACCTTCTTCTTTAGTATTATCTGTGTCATCTTTTCAAAAAGTTATTGTTTTTCAAATAAGTTTTGATGCTTCTAATTTTATGTTTTGTTGTAACTTTTTTTCTTCAGACTCTTTTATTTTTTCAATATTTTTTAATATTTGTTCTTTTTCTGTGTTGTAAAATTTTATAACAGAAAAGTTTTGTTTATTTTCTTCAAGAAAATGTTTTAAAAGATTTAATGCTTCAGGATTTTTTCAAGTTTTTGTCAAAATCTCAACTTCAGTTTTTATTCTCTTAAATCTTATTTTAAATTTTTCAATTTCAACAATCTCATTATATTTTTTTTCAAGTTTATTTGATTTATTTAATAAGTTATTAAGTTGATTTTCTTTTTTATTATATATTTGTAATTGTTTTGATTTTTCTGTTTCAAACTCTATTTCATTTCATTCTTCTTCAAGTCTTGTTAATAAATTATCAAAAGCTTTTTTTTCTACTTTTTTAATTTCAGAAATAGCTTTTTTAACTTCATTCCATTCTTTTAATAATATTAATGTTTTTATTGATTTTATTGCATCCTCATATTTTTTAATTCTTTCAGGAATAAATTTATATTTTTCTTCATATTGCTCTAAATTTGCTTGTAATTTTTTTAATTGAGAAATATTTTTAACTAATATTCAATTTATTTTATCTTTATTTAAATTAAATTCTATTTCATTATTTTTATCTAATTTTTCTATATTAATTAATGCATTATTTTTTTCAATTTTAATTGTTTCATTTAATGTTAAATGTGCTTTTTCCCAATTTTTTTCTTCAATATAAAAACTAATCAAGTTTAATATATCTTGAAAATTTTTTATATTATTTGGATCAGGTTTTTTTTTGAAAAAATTAAACATTTTTGTGTTTTTTAATTAAATTAATTTAAGTGCTTCCTCTACTGTTGTATCTCAAAAAGTAGCTTTAATAAGTCAATCTTGGACAATAGTTATCATTCAATGCTTTATAGCTTCTTCTTTCATTTCATTTGCTGATTTTTTAGCAAGAATCATTGGTTCTAAGTAATCCTCAATTATTAATACTTCATGTATTCATAATCTTCATTTATAACCAGATCAACTACATTTTTCACAACCAGCTCAGTGATAAAAAGTTATTTGGTCTACAGAATCTTCAGCTGCAATTGGTAATAAGTGTTCTTCTATCATTTTTGTTTCAGCCTCAGTTGGTTTGTATTCTTCTTTACAGAATTTACAAATTCTTTTTCATAATCTTTGACTTATTATCATTTTCATAGCAGATGATAATAAAAATGGTTCTACTCACATATTTATCAATCTTTGAACTGTTCAAGGGGCTGAATTTGTATGAATTGTTGAAACAACTAAATGCCCAGTAAGAGCTGCTTCTACAGCAAGAGTTGCTGTTTCTTCATCTCTTATTTCCCCTACCATAATGATATCAGGATCTTGTCTTACTAATGATTTTAATCAAGCAGCAAATGTATATCAGATTTGAGGTTTTACTTGAGATTGATGTACATATTCAATATCATATTCAATTGGATCTTCTAAAGTTGAAATATTATATTCAAGAGGATTATAATTTTTTAAAATTCAAAAAAGTGTTGTAGACTTTCATGAACCAGTTGGTCAAGAAACTAGAATAATTCAATATTTACTTTTTAATGCTTCTCTAACTTTTTCTAAGTTTATGTCTATTAATCAAAGTGCTTCAACACTAGTTAAATTATCATCTGGTTTTAGTATTCTCATTACAATTTTTTCTCAATATGTTGTTGGTAGAGAAGAGAATCTGATATCAATATTCATATCTTCTTTTTCATAGTAAAATACAATTTTACCATCTTGAGGTTTTTTATTTTCATCAATTTTTACTTTAGCTAAAACTTTTAATCTAGTAATAATTGCTGAGATATTATCTCTATCAATCTTATCATAAATTTGAAAATCTCAATCTTGTCTAAATCTTATAAGTAATGAATTTTTTAAAGGTTCAATATGTATATCAGAAGCTTCAATTTTTACTGCTTCATTAAATATACTATCAATATAATTTATTGTATCTCAAAGATTTTTTCTAACTTTAATTTCATTTATTTCAGAAGTTTTATACATATTTTTTAATTTAATTTATATATTACTTAAATAATAGCATGTTTTTATTTTAAAGTTAAAAATATTCTATTGACAGATTATAATTTTTATTTCAAATTAAAAAAACTAAATAATCTTTATTTAGTTTTTTTAGCTTCAATTAATAATTTTTTTAATTTATTTTTTTTAAATTTAATATTATTAGATGTATCAATAGGTGTTTTCTGAGGATGTTTTTTTCTATTAAGTAAAAAATCCTCTAATTTTTCTTTTTTCAGTTCTTCTTTTTGTATTTCCTCTAATTTTTCTTTTTCTAATTTTGCTTTTAAATTAGAAGCCTTTCTTTTTGTTCTTTCTGATGAAATATTATTAATATGAATTTGTTTTTCATTAGATCATAAAATAGAAGTTTTTAAATAACTATTATCAGGTGAAATAAACACTAATCAGCTTACTCATATAATAAGAAATCAGAGCATTCAAAAAACTAATATAGGTCTTGTTTTAGGTAATTTTTTTAATTTTTTAATTTTATCAATAATAGATTCTTGTTTTACAGCAAAATCTGATTCATAATTGTTGAATAAATTTTCAGGTTCTTTTAATAATGTTTCACCTCATATTTTTACTAAGTTTTCTTTTGTTTTAATTTCTTCTGTATCAATTTTATTTATTACAGTTTGCTTTTTTTCATTGTTTACTGAATTTGGTTTTTTTTCAGCTGTAATATTTATTGTATTTCCTTTTGTTTTATTAATTGATTCTATTTTATTTATTTCTTCTTTTTCTTCTTTTTTTTCAATATTTTCAATTTTTGTTTCAGGCAAATTATTGTTTTTTAGAATATCTTTTTTCTTTCATAATGAAATTTGAATTTTAGGCTTTTTTATGTCCTTATTAATATTTTCTATTTTAGGAGATACATGTGTGCTATCTTCTTTGCTGGATTCAGTATTATTATTTTTTAATGCTGAAAAATTTATTTTTGTAGTATTTTCATTCATAATTTATTCTTATATTTAGTTGTAAAATATTTTTTATAACTATATAATATTATATTTAATAAAATAAATCAAATAAAAGTCAAATAAACTATAGAAAATAATGATTTTATATAATAAATAAAAGATAAAATGCTTTAAAATAAATAAAAACACAACTATTTACAAGTTGTGTTTTTATTTTATAATAATGGGAAAATTATACTCTTATTTTTGTGATTTTTTCACCAAATTTCATACATTTACTTGGAATACATTTTCAAGTGATACCAGCAAATAAAGGAAGAAAGGCAAAAATAACAACTAATACATCAAAATCTAGGTTAGCTGTATCTTTTATCAAACCAGCAAATATAAATAAAAATATTCAGAAAATAAACTGTGCAATTTTAATATACTTTTTTGGAGCAATACATTTATTAATTATAGAAACAATAATTGGTATTAAAGAGATTGCTATTAATATATATTTTAATATTAAAGCAGTTTGTTCATTAATTGTTATTCCCCAAAAACTTGTTTCCATTGCATCTCCTTGGTATATAAGGTTGTAATATGCTCATCAAGCAAGTATTAAACCAAATAAAATTCTACCTATTCTAATAGTTAAATCACTAGGTCTTTTTTGTACAAAACTTATAAATCACATCATAAAAATTATATTATTATTTTTTAAATTACTTAAAGATTTAATCTTTAATTGCCCTTATTTTATAAAAATTAAAAAAAAATCAAAATTAATTTTGACTTTTTATAATAAAATATATAATGAAGCAGCTTTCAAAGAAAAAAGAAGCATTTAATGGGATATCGCCAAGCGGTAAGGCAACGGACTTTGACTCCGTTATCGGGGGTTCGAATCCCTCTATCCCAACCATTAAATATAAAAAATTAATATTTTCAAAATAAAAAATAAAACTAGAGTCAAATTAGGGGATTCTATTTTTGGGTTTTATCCATAAAAATATTTTATATAATTAAAAAAAAATAGTATGATAGCTGTTATAGAATTAGGAGGTAATCAATTTACTGTTAAAGTTGGAGATGTTATTGATGTTAAAAAATTAGCTTTAGAAGTTGGTAAAACATCATCAACAGAAGCTTTACTTATATCTGATGAAGATGGAAAAGAAACAAAAGTAGGAACACCTACTATTGAAGCTTCTAAAATTGAATTCAAGGTTCTTGAACAATTTAAAGGTGAAAAAGTTAGAGTTTTCAAAATGAAATCTAAAAAAAGATATTCTAAAAATGTTGGTTTCAGACCTCATTTAACAAAAATTGAAATTACAAAAATTGCATAATTTTATAAGAAAACTTGTTTTTTATAATAATTTTATTATTATATTAACAAGTTTTTTTATTGGTAAATTAATTTCTAAAAAATAATTGTGAGTGATCATAAAGTAAATTTACAAGCAAGAATTAAAAGACATTCTAGAATATTAAAAGATAATTTGTGAAATAGTTTGCATTATTCTAAAACAAATACTACTTGATATAAAATTGTAGCAATTTTTTTGATTTTGCTTTTTCCTATTTATCCTGCTTTTTCTTATTTTTGAACTACAGCAGAATCATTTTATAGATGAAATGTAGATGAATCTTCAATTCTTGAATCTTATGATGTAGATCAGAGAATGGTTGATAGTTTAGCAGATACAACATTATTTGAATCCAAAGATTCTTTTTTAAGTATTTGAACATTAGTGGAAGATGATAATTCTATATCTAATACAATGATAGAATATGATATTATTAAATGAGATACTTTAGAATTAATTGCAAAAAAATATAATGTTTCACAAAATACTATATTATGGGCAAATCCTTCTATAAATACTAAAACTAAGAAATTAACACCTTGAACTAAGTTAATTTTCCCACCTATAACTTGAGTAGTTTATTCAGTAAAAAGTTGAGATTCTATTTCATGAATTGCTCATAAATATCATGTTTATACAAAAGATATCGTAAGGCAGAATAATATAAAAAATAATTATTTAAAAATATCTCAACAATTAATTATTCCAAATTGAAAATATATAAAAGAAGAAGTAAAGAAAAAGGCAATTTATTGAAAAAATCCTTATTATAACAAAACATATAAATCAAAAACTAGCTATATGGCTAAGGCATCAAATACTAAATGACTTTACTCATTGAAATATAGAAAACCATATTCTTGAGCATGGTGAAATTGTACTTGGTATGTAGCTTCATATAAAAAAGTTAATTGGAGATGAAATGCTAATCAATGGTTGAAAAATGCAAGAGCTAGATGAAATAGTACTGGTAGTGAAGCAAGAAATGGGGCAATTGTTGTTTTATGATGAAGATGATATAATAGATGGTATGGTCATGTTGCAATTGTTAGAAGAATAGAAAAAAATCATTTAATTATTTCTGATATGAATTATAGGAAATTAGGTCAAATGACTATTAGAAAAATAAAAAGATATTGAGGTCATATAAAATGATATATTTATGTTTGAGATTAAAAATCTGGTTTTCCAGATTTTTTTTATTGACAATTCTTCAGAAAATCATATAGTAAAATTAATGAATTTAGGTAGGTTAAATAAAAATAAATGCAAAACAAAATTTTAACATCATTTGTACCACCATTCTTTATTAAATCCCCCATGATTTGATAAAGTTTGTTTTGTGAAAAATTTCACACTAAAAAAGCAATTTATTCATTTTCATGAATAAGTTGCTTTTTTTATTTTAAAATTTAATAATATAAAAAAATATGTGCAGTGAAACAAATGCCCTTGGGGTAAAAAAAGAAATAATGAATGAGGAATTTTGATTAAGTTCCTGAGACACTGTTGTAGTAAAAGTTGGTTCAAATGTTTTAGCTTGAAGTGATAATTGAGTTAATTTAAAGAATATAGAAAATATTGTTAATGAAATATCATATTTGATGGAAATATGATTAAATGTATTTTTAGTGAGTTCTTGAGCAGTTGCTATATGAAAGAATATAGAAAATGCAGAATATAGAAGAAATGAAGATGAATCTAAAATTGCATTTTATTCTACTATATGACAAAGTAAGTTAATAGAATTTTATTTTAATTTATTTAATAAGAAAAATATTAAGGTTTCACAAAATTTATTAACTCATAATGATTTTGAAGAAGAAAGAAGACTAAAACATTTAAAAAATGTTTGGAAACATAACACACAAAATTGAGTTTTAGCAATAATTAATGAAAATGATGCTATCTCAAAAGAAGAATTATGATTTTCTGATAATGATAAATTAGCTTGATTAGTTGCAAAGGCAATAAATGCAAAAGTTTTAATTTTGCTATCTGATATAAATTGAATTTATAAGAATTTTTGAAAAAATAATGAAGAATTAATTGAAACTATTTCAGATACTTCTAAAATAGAATCTGAAATAGTTAAAAAATTAGAATTATCTAATTGAACTTGATGAGCAAAATCTAAATTAGATGTTATGCAAGAAATGATGAATATTTGAGTTACTTGAATATTATCTAATTGATGAGAAGAAAATATTATACAAAAAATATTTTCTTGAAAAAATTGTAATAAAACAATTTTTAGAGTTTAAAAAATAATATTGATTAAGTTCTGAAAAAGTGTAAAATTATAAAGAAATTAATTAAATAAATTATGGAATTAAAAAAATTAGAAAAAGAAATTAAAAAATGCACAAAGTGTTCTGATATTTTTGATAGATATTGAATAAAACCAAAACCTATATTTGAGTGAAAAAGTGATTTTGAAATTATGCTTGTATGACAGGCTCCTTGAATTTCTGAATATAAATTCTGAAAACCTTTTGTTTGAGATACAGGAAAAAGTATTAAAAAATTATTTCTGGATTGCTGATTAGAAAATTTTGAAAAAAAAGTTTATCAGACTTCTGTGATTAAATGTTTTCCTTGAAGAAAAGATTGAATTTCAACTGATAGAAAACCATCAAAAATTGAAATAAATAATTGTTCATGATTTTTAGTAAAACAAATAGAAATTTTAAAACCAAAAATTATAGTTTGCCTTTGAATGGTTTCTTGGAAAGCACTTATTGAATTAAAAGAAAAAGAAAAATTATGATTTATTTTAAAAAGTTTTAATAAAAAATTATCAGAATTAAAAGTTCCAGATATTGTATGAAAAAGTTTTAAATATAAAGATTTTTTAGTTATCCCAATGATTCACCCATCAGGTGCTGCTAATTGAGTAAGAAGTAAAAATAAAGAATTGCATTTGAAATCTATTGAAATATTGAGAAATAGCTTAAAATAGAACTAGATTTTTTTGAAAAATATGTATAATAAAATTGTGTTATTAATTTTAATAAAAAATCTTATTTAACTTTAAGTCAATGAAAATGTATTGATAATAAAAGATTTATAAAAAAGATTTGAACATTATCAAAATCTGATTTATTTGAAATAAAAAAAGAATTAAAAACATTTTGGTTTTAATTCTAATAATTCCTCACTTAATTAAAAGTGAGCGGAACCACAACAAGATTACTCTTGAGGGCATTTGTATAAATATTATATTAAATATTTATAGATTTGTCAAATTTAAATTATTTTAAAAAAATTATGATAAAACAAGAAACATTAAAAGAATTTTTTAAATATTTGGATTATATAAATTTAAATTATGAAAAATTAACAATAAAAAATAATCTTTCACAAGAAGAAAAGATTATGGCTAATCTTGCTTGTTTAACTGAAGAGGTTTGAGAAGTAAGTACAGAAGTTAGAAAAATGACAAAATTATCTTTTAATCAGAAAAAAATAGACTCTTTTGAAAAGGAAGATTTAGAAGATGAAATTATTGATGTATTAATTACAAATTTACTTTTAGCAAAAGCTTGTTGAATAGAAAATTTTGAGGAAGCAATTGCTAGAAAAATTAAAAAAAATAATGATAGGGGGTATTAAAAATAATAAAATTTCTTTGTGCTTTCTTTTTACTACTTGAAAAAGAAATATATATTCTTCTTCAAGATTTTAGCACAAACTCAATTGCTATTCTTTCAAACATAAGCAATTTTGTTAGGAAATAAAAAAACTTTCCTAACTACAAGACTTTCCTATAGTTAGGAAAGCAAAAGAATTATATATAAATAATATAATTTGTATAATTAAAAATTAATAAAAATAAAAATGATAAAATTAAGTAATTTCCCATTTAAAACACAAAAAACAACACCTAATGGGAGTGATAATAAATCAACTTGAATATTACTTCAAGCTGGTTTTATAAGACAAACAATGGCTTGAGTTTATAGTTATACAACTTTAGGACTAAAAGTTTTAAGAAAAATAGAAAATATAGTTAGGGAGGAAATGAATAATTATGGAGTTTCTGAAACTCTTATGCCATCACTTTCACCAAAAGAACTTTGGGAAAAAACAGGTAGATGGGACACAATTGATGTTATGTTTCACCTTCCTGCAGCTAATAATAAGGAATATGGACTTAATTCAACTCATGAAGAAATAGTTACTCCTTTAGTATGAGAATTTATTCAATCATATAAAGATTTACCAACAAGTGTTTACCAAATTCAAAATAAATTTAGAAATGAAAAAAGAGCAAAATCTTGAATTTTAAGATGAAGAGAATTTTTGATGAAAGATGCTTATTCTTTCCACTCAAGCAATGAAGATTTTGAAAAATATTATGAATGAATGAAAGAAGTTTATCTAAATATTTTTAAAAGAATTGGACTTTGAGAAGATACAATTATAGCCCTTGCTGATTGATGAACTTTTACAGAAAAATTTTCTCATGAATTTCAAGTAAAAACAGAAATAGGGGAAGATACTATTTATGAATGTCAAAAATGTAAAATTAATTGTAATGAAGAGTTAGTAGATTTAGAAAAAGGTTTTGAATGTTTGAAATGTAATAGTAAGGAATTTATAAAATTTTCTGCATCTGAAATTTGAAATATTTTTCCACTTGAAACAAAATTCACAAAGGCTTTTTGAGTACAATATTTAGGAGAAGATAATAAAATGCAAACTCCATTGATGGGGTGTTATGGGATTTGAGTAAGTAGAGCAATGTGATTGGTTGCTGAAAAATATGTTTGAGAAAAGGGAATAGCTTGGCCAGAAAGTGTTGCTCCAGCTAAATATTATATTGCTGTAATTTGAGAAGAAAATATAGAAAAAGCAGAAGAATTAATTGAAAAATTAAATTTGGATAAATCTGAAATTATTTTAGATGACAGAATATGAAGAAAAATTGGTTTTGGTCAAAAAATGTGAGATGCTGAATTATTAGGAATTCCAAATGTTATAGTGATTTCTAAAAAAACTTTAGAACAAAATTCTTATGAATTAAATTGAGAATTAATAAAAATTTAACTTGTATTTTGTAAAAAAAACATATAATTTGTGTGTTAATATTTAAAAATAAAAAAGATGAGTGAAAAAGAAAATTTAGAAGAGAATGAATTTACTAAAGAAATAATAGATTTTTTTAGAGATTTAGTAATAATTATAGCAATTGTATTATTTACAACACAATTTTTTGTTTCAATATTTATAATTAAAGGGCAATCAATGTCTTCTTCTTATTATGATAAAGAATGGATTTTAGTTGATAGATTTACAACTAATAGTTTCTGGTGAGTAAAGGATAGAGATATAAAAAGATGAGATGTAGTTGTAGTTGAGCCTTGAGTTAATAAAAATAAAAAGTATTTTATTAAAAGAATTATTTGATTACCAAATGAGGAATTAAAAATTGAATGAGGTAATGTATTTTTAAAAAAAGTTTGAGAAAAAGAATTTTCTAAACTAAATGAAAAATATTTAAACAAAGAAAATTATTGAAAAACTAGAACAGATAATGATTCAATTATTTATAAAATTCCTGATGGAAAATATTTTGTAATGGGAGATAATAGAAATCATTCAAGTGATTCAAGATCTTGTTTTTATTATAGTTGTTCTTCAATAGATAGAGATAATTATATTTTTGAAAAAAATGTAGTTTGAAAAGTTTTACTTGATTTTGGTTATATTAATTTTGATATTCAATTTTTTGACTCAAAATGAAATTTTAATTTTGAATATAATGGTATAAAATTAACTCATCCAGTTATAAAAGAAGATTGAAAATATATTTCTACAAAACCTAAGTGGACTAATTCAGTAGATAGTTATAATTACTAATTTATGGAAAATTTTTATTTAATAGATAAAGAAATTTGAATTTCTAGTTTTGATATAATTAGAAAATTAAGAAAAAAAATAAATATCAAGAAAATGTGACATACTTGAACTCTTGATCCATTAGCTACTGGATTAGTTTTAGTTGCAACAGGGAATTATACAAAATTAATTCCTTTTTTAGAAAAAGATAAAAAAACTTATGTAACAACTATTAGATTAGATTGAATAACTTCAAGTTTTGATTTAGCAGAAGAAATTGATTTTTTATCAGAAGAAAAAAAAGAACATTTTAAACAAAATTTATCACAAGAAAAAATACAAGAAATATTAAAAAATAATTTTACTTGAATCATAGAACAAACTCCTCCAAAATTTTCAGCTGTAAAAATAGATTGAAAAAGAGCTTATGATTTAGCTAGAAAATGAAAAGATTTTGAAATAAAATCAAAAAAAATAGAAATTTTTAATATAAAAATATTAAATTATAATTATCCTGATTTAGAACTAGAAATAGAAGTTAGTGCAGGAACTTATATTAGAAGTATTGCAAAAGATTTATGAAATATTTTGGAAACTGGATGATATTTAGTAAAATTAAGAAGAACAAAAATTGCTAAAATAGATTTAGAAAAATCTAATTTATTGTCAGCAGAGGGCTTTAGCCCTTTGCAAGTTAAAAATATATTTAATCCAAAATATTTTTTAGAAGTAGATAAAAATTGAAATTATAATAATTGAAAAATCAATACACAAGATTTTATTAGATTAAATAACTGACTTGAAAGATTAAGAAAATTTAATTTAGAAATTAATAAAAATTATTTTTTATATGATTGAAAAACGATTACTAATGTAGTTATGTTTGACTGAGAAAAATTAATTCCTATAAAAAAAATAATATAAAAAAATACTTTTCATAGAAAAGTATTTTTTTGTAGAGATGTTTGGAAAAAACATCTTTTTTTTAGTTTTTTTAGAAAAATTTTATTTTATCAGCATTTGGATGATCTTTTAGTTTTTCAAGAGTTTTAGCTTCAATTTGTCTAATTCTTTCTCTTGTAACTCAAAATTCTCTACCAACTTCTTCTAAAGTATGGACATCTCAACCATCAAGACCAAATCTCATTATGATAATTTTTCTTTCTCTAGGAGTAAGAAAATCAAGCATTTTATAAAGATTTGTTTTTAATAAGTTCATATTTGTTTGTTGATCTGGTCCTGGAGTTTTATCATCTTCAATGAAGTTTCAAAGAGAAGTATCTTCTTCACTACCAACTGGAGCATCAAGACTAAGAATATCTTGAGAAATTCTCATTATTTGTCTAACTTTTCTAATATCCATTTCAAGCTCTTGAGCAAGTTCTTCCATTAATGGTTCTCTTGTAAGTTCTTGAGTTAATCTTCTAAAAGTATGAGTAAATTTATTAATTGTTTCAACCATGTGAACTGGAACTCTAATTGTTCTAGCTTGATCTGCAACTGCTCTTGTTACTCATTGTCTTATCCACCAAGTTGCATAAGTAGAAAATTTAAAACCTTTATCTGGATCAAATTTATCAACAGCTCTAAATAAACCTACATTTCATTCTTGAATTAAATCTAATAATCCCAAACCTCTTCACATATATTTTTTAGCAATTGAAACAACAAGTCTTAAATTAGCTGCCGCTAATTTTTTTCTTGCATCCATATCTCAAGTTCTAATTCTTTTTCAAAGAGCAATTTCTTCTTCTCAACTTAATAGTTCAACTCTTCATATTTCATTAAGGTACATTCTAATTGAATCATTTGATATTTCAGATAATGAAATATCATTTTTTGTTTTTGCTTTTTTTGAACTTGAATCAGTTGAAGAAAAAAGATTATCTTTTTCTAAATTATCAACAATATCAATTTTCAACTCCATAAATCTTTTGAAGATATCATCTAATAAGTCAATATCTTCTTCAGCATTTGGAATAGCTGACATTAATTCATCTTGTGTAACTTGTCATTCAGTTTTTCATTTTTTCATTAGAATTTGAACTTCATCATTCATTCATTCAAGTAAATGTTCTGGAACTTTTACATCAATAAAAGATTGAATTCATTTTCAAATTCTTCTTTTATCATCTTCTCTATCTATTGGAATTTTAGAACCTTTAGAATCTTTTTTAGAAGATTCTCATATAATGGAGTTTTTATCTTCTTTAACATCTTTTTCTTCAATATTTAAAGAATCTAAGTCAACCTCTTCAATTAATTTATCAATATTTTTTAAATCATCTTCAGTTAAATTTATTTTTTTAGGGTCTTTTTTTGTAGCCATTTTTTAGAGTTTATATATATATTTTTTTGTATTATATCTTTTTTTTTTAATTCTCAACCTTTTTTTTCAACTTTTTTCTTAATTTCTTCAATTAAGTTATTTTTTACTTTATCATCAAGAGTTCATTCATCAGATTGAATATAGATTTTGAAAGATAAACTTCTTTTTCAAGGTAATTTTTCTTCACTTTCAAATATATCAAACAATTCAACTTTTTTAATTAAGTTTTTATCAGCAGCCTTTATAGTAGTTGCAATATTTTTTCATTTAACTGATTTATCTACAACAAAATTTAGATCAAAATTATTCATTTGGAATTGTGAGATTTCAGTTGCTTTAACTATTTGGTAAGTTCAATCTAATATTTTATCAATATTTATATAGAAAAATGCTACTCTTGATTTTACATCAAATCTTTTTGAAATTTCAGGATGAACTTCTCAAACAAAACCAACTTCCTGACCTCTAACAATAATTTTTGCTACTCTTCAAGGATGAGCATAACTTGGTGTAGAGACAATTCATGAATTGTCTCTACATGTATCAAAAGAAAAATTAAATACTCAAATTGTTTTTAAATAATCAGAAACTTGATTTTGCATTTCATAATAAGGAATTTCAGCTTCACTAGTTATTACACTTGCAACTTCATAGTTTTCAATTATCCCCCTATCCCCCTCCAGGTACTTTCCCCCCAAGGGAGAAAGAGTAAAAACTTTTTCTATTTCAAATAATTTTAAATCCTTATTTTCTCTAATATTTTCCTGTAGAGAATTCATTAAATTTGGAATTAAACTTCATTTCATATGAGTTAATTCTGCTGAAAGTGCATTTTTTAGTGGAACTAAATTTTCACAATCTCATTCTAATTTTTGCATTAACTCTTCATTTACAAAAGAATAGTTATACATATCATAAAAACCTTTTGAAGAGAAAAAACTTCTTGTATCATTTTTAATTCTATAAGTATTTGATTGAGAAACTGCTCACATATTAATTGATGGTGGAGTAGTTTCGATATTATCAAATCAATCTATTCTAGCTATTTCTTCAGCAATATCTGCTTTATAATTTAATTCTTTTCTCCAAAATGGAATTTGTAGGGTAGGGAATGAAAATTTTCATTCCCTACAAATAGTTATTCATAAATTTTCTAAAATTTTATCACAAGTTTCTTTAGAATATTCTTTTCAAATTAAATTATTTACAAAAGCTATATCGTATTCAATTTCAACTGCTTTTTGTTTATTTTCATAACAATCTTTAATACTTTCAATTTTTAAATTAGAAAATTCTTTTTCTAATTCTGAAATTATTAAACTTGCTCATCTACTACACATTTCTGGAAGTAAATCTTTTTCAAAAACATTTAAAGCATCAGTTCTTAAACCTAAAGTTTTTCAAGTTTTTCTTAAAATTGCTTGGTCAAAATTAGCAGATTCAATAATAATATTTTTTGTAGTATCTGAAACTGAACTTTCTTTTCCTCAAATAACTCAACCTAAAGCTAAAACTTTTACTTCATCAGCAATTACAATATCTTCATTTGAAAGTTTATATTCTTTATCATCTAAAGCTAAAAATTCTTCATCTTGTTTTGCAAATCTAATAATAATTTTTCATTCTACTTTATCAGCATCAAAAATATGAGTTGGTTGTCCATAAAAATAAAGAGAATAATTTGTGATATCAATTAATAATCATTTTGAATCAATTCAAGCACTTGCAATTACTTGTTTTATATATTCTGGAGTTTTAGAATTTTCTACTCAAGAAACTTTTATTCACATATATCTTTTTACTGCTTCTGGAATTGTGTTTTCTAAATCCATACTTTCTATCCCTCTCCCTTTGGGAGAGGCTAGGTGAGGGCTATTTTCAAATTCAAAATCAAATTTTTCTCAGTTAATTGCACAAATTTCTCTCATTATTCCAACATGAGAAAATAAGTCAGGTCTATGATTAATAGCCTTATTATCAATATCTAAATAACAATCATCTTTTTTTAAAATTTCTGATAAATTATCTCAAGCATTTATATTAAGATTTGATAAATCTAATATTTCAGTTCAGCTTTCTGCTGGAAATTCATTTTTTAAACCAATTTCTTCAGAAGCACAAATCATACCTAAACTTTCAACTCATCTGATTTTTGTTTTTTTCATTTCAATAGTTTCTGTTCAATGCCAAGAAACAACTGCTCATAATTTAGCAACAGCTACTTTTTGATTTAATTCAAGATTTGTTCCACCACAAACAATTTGAGTATTTTCTCCTTCTCAAATATTCACTGAACAAACCTTTAGTTTATCAGCATCAGGATGAGCATTGATTTCTTTTATTTCTCAAACAACTATATTATCAAAACTAGCACCTTCATAAACAATTTCTTCAACTTCAGCTGTATGCATAATCAAATCTTGAGCTACACCTTCAGCTGATTTAATATTTGGAATATATTTTTTTAATGTATTATAAGAAACTTTCATTTTTTAATTATTTTTAAATTTTAATAGCAATACTATATGAAAAAATAGGGAAAAGGCAAGAAAAAACACAAATGAAATTATTAAAATAATTTTGCAAAAATATAAAAAAGTAGTACAATGTAAATAATATTAAATAATTGTTATAAAAATGGCTACAAAAGTAAATGTGAACATTAGGTTAGATGAAGAATTAAAGGTAAAAGCAAAAATTATTGCTGCTAAAAAGTGAACAAATTTGAGTACAATTATAAATATGTATTTAGTTGATTTTGTAGAAACTTGAAAAATTAAATACTTATGAAGTGAGGAAAATAAATTAGAAATTGAGGAATTTTCAAAAGAGGAAGAAAAAGAATTAGAAAAAATGCCAAATTTTAATTCATTAATAAATACTTTTGAATGAATATCATAATAACAAAATCTTTTTTAGAAAACTTTAAGAAAGATTTTAGAAAATATAATTTTTCTATAATTACATTAGTAGATGAACTAAAAAAAGAGAAATTAATAACTCTAAAAATTCCTTATTTTAAAGTAAAATTTAAATTAAATAAAATTTCTATAAGATGAGTGGTTTTAGTTAATCATAATGATTTTATTTTACCAATTTATATTGTCCTAAAAAAAGATAAAAAATATTGAGAAAATTTAATTTTAAATAAAGATTTAAGAAATCTAATTGAAAAACTATCTAAAGAAATTGAAATAGATTTAATAAATAAAGATTTTATAAAATATTAAAAATAGGGAAAAGGCAAGAAAAAACACAATAATTTATTTATTGTGTTTTAATGAATTAAATTTTGATAATTTTCTTCACTTCAGAATATATATTCAATAATTACATTTTTAGAAAAAATAAAATATAAGAACATAGCCATAAAGGGACAATGTTGATTTATTGATTTTTTTCAAACAAATCAACAGAATGCTTTAGCTTTCTGCTAACTAGTAAATTTGATTTTTCTATAAATTTACTAGATTTTTTCAAAGTTTATTAATAAACTTTTTTCCTTCTATATAAGCCTTTTCAAAAGAAATAGTTTCTTCATTTTTTCTTGAATTTATTCTTTGCATTATTTCAGCTTTTGAAATTTCTTGAGTCTGAATTATCATAATTTAATATTAATTTATATTATGTATTTATAATATAAATTAATAGGGAGAAGGCAAGAAAAAACACAATAAATTTTTATTGTGTTTTGGGTGATAATTATTATTTTTTTAATTTTCCTAATAATGATTTTACCCATTCATTAAATAATTCCATAGAAGTTTTTACTTCTTCATTTGTTTTTTTATCCTCTGTAGTTTCTAAAACATTTTTATTTTTTTTATTTTTTTCTTCAGTTTCTTTATTAAAAATATCAGTAAAATGTTTATAATCTTCCGTAGCTTTATTTATAAAATTTACAAATTCTTTAACCTCATTTATAAATTCTTCTTTATGACTTTTTAAAGCATTAGTATATTTATAATCTCTTAATTTTTTTATTTTATTTTCAAATTCTTCAAAAAAATAATCTATATTTCCAAAGAATTCTTTTATCTCTTTTTCTTTACTAGAAAGAGTTTTATTTTCTTCCATTATACCAATTTTATTTAATAAATTTTCAGTATTTTCTTTAGTAAAAGTTTCTCTAATTGGTGTGAAAATTTTTTCTTCTACAGAATCTAATCATTTATTTAATGCATCTTCTCCATAATAAAGTTTCATATTATCTGTTAGAAAACTATGAAAAGACAATCCAACACTATCTTTAAAATCTTGTTTACTTAAATTTATTTCAGGAAATAATGAAATTTCTAATATAGATTCAATTTTATTCTCTGTTTCTTGTATGGGATTATTTATTTTTGATGTTTTCTTAAGAGTTCATATATTTTCTGGTAATTCAAATTGTTCTGTTCCTCATTCAGCATATTTTATTTTATCTACTTCTGTTAAAGCAGTATATTCAGTAATATTATTTGTCATAATTTATGTAATTATTTAATTAAGGATTATTAATGTAATTAAATATTACAATATAAAAAATGAAAGTCAAATATAATTTTAACTTTTTTTATACTTTAATCTCTATTTTTATATTTTCTTTAAAACTTGTGTTTCAGACTATTCAGTTTTTATCTTTTCTGGGTGGGAGAAATTTTATTTCTAAAATATTTTCTTCCAAAATTATTTTATTATTATTATATTTACTTATTAATTCAGTGAATATTTTAGATAATTTTGCGTCTGCATTTATATACTTTTGAGTTAAATTTTCAAATATTTCTATTTCTTTTAAAAAATCTATAAATTCTGAATTTGTAAATAGTAAATTAATTAAATCAGCAGATAGAAAATAAATTTTTCAGAATAATTTTTTGTCTGTTTTGTTAAAAATTATATAATTTCTATTTTTTAATTTTTCTTCACTAAATTCTCTTAAATAAAGGTTTAATCAAGTAGAAATATTTGCTTGAGTTTTTATATCTATTAAAATTCTAGAATTTTTTTTATGACTTTCATAAATCAAATCTACTCACATTTTATCATATTCACCTCCTGGAATTTCAAAATAAATTTTCATTAAATTAGTCCAATAATCCAAAATTTCAATAAATAAATTATTATCAACTTGTAGGTTAGTAGTATCTTTCTTTCAAACAGAAGCAGAATTATTTATTTCAACAACTTCAGTTATATTTCAGACTATTTTGATGTATTTTGACATAATTTTAATTATATAACTATTTATAATAGACTTATTTGTACTAAAGTGTATGGTTGTGTAGAAAAAATTTTGTAAATTCTATAAAATTTAAAAGAATTATAAGCAAACTAATTGTTTTTCCAAAAGTTTTTCATATTTTTGCATAGGTGTGAGGAGTC
>Ga0256827_10000039_pt1 | contig 64190 bp, 73 predicted proteins | sample CV84metaG_FD_185977 | JGI IMG/M metagenome (GOLD analysis project Ga0256827, IMG submission 185977) | Hydrothermal vent microbial communities from East Pacific Rise, Pacific Ocean - CV84 | ecosystem: Environmental > Aquatic > Marine > Hydrothermal vents | place: Pacific Ocean: East Pacific Rise... | reverse complement strand
AAATAGACTAGAGAGTGCAGGGTATAAAGCAGGGTTTAAAAATATCGTTTTTCAATATGAACCTATTGCTGCTGCTCTCTCCTATGAGGATAAAATCGACAGAGAGGAGCTGATCTTAGTTGCTGATATTGGTGGGGGGACTACTGACTATTCGGTTATCAAAGTAGGAGGTGATAGTCGTAATAGAATGGATAGAAAAGATGATATTTTATCCAATCATGGTGTCTATGTTGGGGGAAATAGTTTTGATTCTTCTATTATCAAAGAGTATATTGCTCCACATTTGGGGCAGGGGACAATCTATAAAAGTATGGGAAAAGAGATGGAAGTTCCCACTGAACTCTATTATGATCTGTCCGAGTGGCATCTGTTTCAGCGAATGTTTGACAAAAAGGTTTTAAATCGTATCGATAAGCTTCTGATGATGGCATATGAAAAAGATAAGATAGAACGGCTTTTGGAGTTGATTCAAGATAATCTCTATTTTGATTTTGCCAATGAGATTGTAGATGCTAAAATTAGGCTCTCTTCCTCAAATAGAGCTACTCTGGATATGAAGATGTTTTATGATAAGTTCTCATTGGATTTGAGTCTAATGCAGTTTGAAAATGCCATTGATCCTTATACCCAAAAGATAGAAAAGGCTTTAGATGAAGCTCTAATTCAAGCCAATGTAACAGCTAATCAGATAGATAAAGTCTTCTTAACAGGTGGTTCTACCCTAGTTCCTAAAGTAAAAAGTATCTATAGCAACTACTTCTCTACAGAGAAAATCTTTCATACGGATGTTTTTGCTAGTGTGGGATATGGGTTGACCTTACATGCTCAAAGAGTTGGATTTTAAAGTTTTTTGATATCGAGATTGGTGGAGTATAACGGGATCGAACCGATGACCTCTTCGCTGCCAGCGAAGCGCTCTCCCAGCTGAGCTAATACCCCATGTTTTGATGTGTGTGATTATAGCCTATTTAAGGTAAAATTATTATAGTTTTAATCTAAAGTCTCTCATTTTTTTGTTATAAATATAAAGTACTTTATATTGAAAGGAGTATAGAACTATGAAAATTTTATTACTTATTACTACTTTAACAATCTTTCTATTTTCAAATAGTGCAGAGGATACTTTTGAGAAAAAGTGTTCAACCTGTCATAAGGGGTATATTGCTCAGAGTCAACTGATAAAAAATTATGAGCAGAATAATAGCCTTTTTAAACTCAAAGCACCTACTCTTACAGAACTCTCATTTGCTCTTAGAGATCAAATTGGTGATCGTATGGGAGATAAAGAGTCTCAACTGATGGAGATAGAGGATTTTTTGAAAAACTATCTTTCAGATCCTAATAAAAAGAGATCCATTTTGTCCAAAAGTGTAACTAGACATTTTGAGACGATGCCAAAAATGAAAGGTAAGCTCAAAGATGAAGAGATAGAAGCTTTGGCTTCTTATATGTTTGATTACTCAGAGGAGATGATCGCCAAGCACTCTGTCAAACGCTATAGTTATGAGGATGCTCTCAAAAAGGCAAAAGCAGAAGATAAAATTGTCTTGATAGAGGGGTATATAATTTTCTGTAGAGGTTGTATGATGATGGATAGAGAGGTTTTTGTAGAAGATGTTGTCAAAGAGGCTCTCGATAAGGATTTCGTCTTTGTTAAGGAAAATATGCTCAAAGAGAAACTCCCTTTTGGGATGAAGTCTATGGGTACTCCCTCTTTCTATTTTATTACCAATGATGGTAAAAAGGTTATTGATAAGATTCAGGGTATGGGTACTGTTGATGAGTTTTTGGAGTTGTTGGATGAGATAAAATCTGCCCTGAAAAAAGGTGAATTTGTGATAGATAAAAGTTAAAAGAGATACGATTATATGAGACTTACACTTCTATGGACAGATATGATGGTTTGGATTTTGGTTTTTGCTCTTCTTGGATGGGGATGGGTGATCTCTCGCTCTCCTCAGGCTCAAAAGCAGTGGCGTACTATATTTAGGTCATCTATCGCTATAACATCAGCGATAGTTTTACTATTTTATCTGATATTTGCTCTACTTGATTCTGTACATTTCAAAGTTGAGAAACAAGGGGATATGGTAAGCCTATTGGATATGGTTTTTGATCATCGTATTAAGCATACAGAGAGAACATATTCTGCTCCTTTTGCCTCTGTGGAGTATGCCAAATCTGTAGTGGTCAAAGATGGTGTGACTCAACAGGTTAATCTCCCTTTGAAGTATGTCAATCAAGATAGTATATTTCAAGGATCGTTGATTGCTATAGTGGTGGGTCTATTGATCTCTTCTCTTCTGATAGGAGGACATCTCTTTTGGAGAAAGAGGCGTGGGTGGAGAGATGAGATCCCTTGGAGTACTGCTTATGTCGTTTTTACCCTTATTATAATTATATTCTCATGGCTCTATCTAATGAGCTTCGACTATCATGTATTGGGGACAGACAAGGTAGGAGGAGATGTACTATATCAGAGTCTAAAGAGTATTAGAACAGGTGTTCTTATTGGTATTTTGACTACACTACTGACTCTCCCTATTGCTATTATCTTAGGTATTAGTGCAGGGCTGTTTAGAGGCTGGATAGATGATCTTATCCAGTATATCTATACTACTCTGAACTCTATTCCTAGTGTTTTACTTATCGCTGCTTCTGTATTGTTGATGCAGGTTGTGATGGACAATAACCCTCAATGGTTTGAGACCTCACAAGAGCGATCTGATTTTCGTCTACTATTTTTAATTGTGATTTTGGGTATCACCTCTTGGACAGGGCTTTGTAGACTTCTTCGTGCAGAGACCCTAAAGATCTCACAAGTAGAGTTTGTGACCGCAGCAAAGGCATTTGGAGTTAGTAAATTTGGGATTATAAGAAAACATATCATTCCAAATTTGATGCATATTATCTTGATCTCTATAGTCTTGGATTTCTCAGGGTTGGTATTAGCAGAAGCAGTACTCTCCTATATTGGGATAGGAGTTGATCCTATTATGTATAGTTGGGGAAATATGATTAATCAGGCACGATTAGAGATGGCGAGAGAGCCTATGGTCTGGTGGTCACTCTTTTCAGCATTTATTTTTATGTTTGTCTTGGTACTATCAGCCAATCTCTTTTCGGATAGAATTCAAACCGTTTTAGATCCTCGAAATAAGGTTTAACTTATTTGAGTCTATATCTAACTCCCATAAAGAAATCCCCATCCCACTCGGGGGTCTCTATAGAGTTTCCATTTGTTCCATTAGTTTTACTCATCGATATAGTACTATCTACTGTCAAATTATTTGCCAAATAGTATCTAAAACCAGCAGAAATTTTATTTTTTAATAGATCTTCTCCCTCATGGTACTTTTCAAAGTCAAAACTCCAACTATTCTCCCAATCTATTAGATCAGTGATCTCATAGGTGTAACTCATATAGTTTGTAAATGTAAAATCAATAGCTTTGGTATTATCTAAAGTTTTGGAGAGTAGAGCATTTTCTACATATTGTGCTTGGTATCCTATTGGTAGACCATAGGAGAACTCGGCATCTACAGTTGTACTCTCATTCTCTCCATTGTAGCTAGATAGAACCTGACCAACACCTCCTCTAATTTTCCATCCATGAAACCGTCCTGCTACTCTCTCTATCTCAATGACCTCTTCCATTTTGAGTATACCTATTGCACCTAGATGCTCTTGGTATGATACTTCTGCTTCTCTAAAGACCTCCTCCATTGCCAAAAACCAATACTTTTTATAGTTTTCAAGACCATGTTTACTTAGATAATTATCTTTAGTGCCTATGATTTTAGCTAGTTTTAAAATATCTATATCTTCTAAATCTTTGTATATGATTTTATATGCTTTAAGCTCCTCTTCGATACGCAGAGCAACGGCTAAAGGAGTAGCATTATAAACTCGACCATAACCGACTCCTATACCTACTTTTGCAAATAGATCATCTGGATCATCTGCCTCTTGCTCTTTTTTATATCCAATATCTCCACCACCATAGATAAAGAGGTTGTCATAGTCTAAATATCTGTCATATCGTAGAGATGTAAATACCTTATAGGAGTTTTTATTAGATGAGTTTTTGTCTTCACCTTGGGATAGTCCTGTATCTCCTTTTGCTAAAAATTCAAAAGAGTAGGGAGCTGTAGTGTAGATAGTTCGGGTATTTGCATTGAGGAGTAGATCATACCCTGTCTGCTCTTGATTTCCAGATGTGGCTTTGAATGAACCATTTATATATGCTTCATCATATTGACCATAAATGACTCGATAATCTGTCATCTCAATAGCTTTCATATCTATTATAAGTATAAAAAACAGTATAAATTTTCTCATTAGATAACCTTTTTTAATATATAATAACATAATAACATATCCTGTTTTAAATAAAGATTTATAAAAAATAGTCTATAATCTTCGAATAAGGTTGAAACTATGTTAAAAAAAAATATAATAATATTAATAATGATGATGCTTTTCTTTATGTCGGGATGCTCCTCAAAAAAGGTTGTATTAGATGACTTCAGAGCAGATATTGTAGATGTGAATAAACGAGTAGACTCTTTGAACAGAGAGTTAGTTTTAGAGATCTGTAGCGTAGAAAAAGAGAATCTTCTAAAGGTTCAAGAGGAGAATCATGCCACAATTGATAAAGTTTTATATCTGGATAATCTATTGAGTTATTCAGATTTTTCATATAAAGATAAAAAAGAGATAGAGGAGTCTTTGAATAAAGTATTAGAGCATCTATTTATTCTGCGTCAAAGATCTCGGGATAGACTAGTTGAATTGGATAGCTCAAAAATAGATAGATCTTCTGTTTTCCCAAAGAAAAAGAGTGGTTTCTTGTGTAACATTGAGAGAAAACCTATTTCAGAAAAAGAAGATTGTGTTAATTGTAGAGCAGTTCTCAATTAACCTCGATATAATCACAAAAAATTAGAAGGAACAGATATGCCACTATTAGATAGTTTTACGGTAGATCATACTAAGATGTCAGCACCTGCTGTCAGAGTTGCGAAAACAATGCATTCAGAGAGTGGAGATACTATTACTGTATTTGATTTAAGATTTTGTAAACCAAATAAAAATACTCTAAGTTCTGAAGGAATTCATACACTAGAACACCTATTTGCTGGTTTTATGAGAGATCATCTCAATGGTGATGGAGTAGAGGTTATTGACCTATCTCCAATGGGATGTAGAACAGGATTCTATATGTCTCTTCTTGGTGCTCCAAAGAAAAAAAGAGTTGTAAAAGCTTGGAGAAACTCAATGAAAGATGTACTTAATGTACCCACAGAAGATGATATTCCAGAGCTAAATATATATCAATGTGGTACATATAAGATGCACTCTCTCAATGATGCCAAAAATATTGCTCAAGAGGTATTGGATCAAGGGATTGGTACAATGAGTAATAAAAAATTAAAGTTAAGCAAAAAAATACTAAAAGGACTTTAGGATGTTGATTTGGATACCTGTGGATGGAAAAGATGAGAAATTATCCAATGTTACTACTCTAAATGAGCTCAAACAGTGGGCTTTGGTAGAGTTTGATGGGGGAGAGACTAAGTCAGTTCGTTTTTTTGACAAGAGAGAAGATTATAGTGACTGGGTAGATTTTATTATCTTAGAGAATAAGTTTGAGTCTTATATTGATTTTATGAATGATGGTATGATGGTGCTTTGTGTTCGAGAAGAGAGAACTATCGAAGATATTATGGAAGCTTATAAGTTCAAAGAGTTAGACGAAGTTGGACTCTAGCCAACTTTATACTCCCTCTCTTCGGGATAAAAAAGAGCGAGTTGTAACAGAAGATGGTACAGCTACTCTCTACTCTGAGGAGTTTGGAGAGTCCTATCACTCTACCTATGATGGTGCTTTGCATGAGACTTTAGAGAAACATGTTATTCCTGCTATCTCCTTTCAGCGAGGAAAATATGAGATCAAAATACTAGATATCTGTTTTGGTCTAGGTTATAATACTTTAGCTACAATTTACTATATAAAAAGAGAAAAGCTCTCTACAAAAGTTCATATCATATCTCCTGAATTTGACGAATCACTTGTTCGTTCTCTTGACTCATTTGATTATCCTCTTGAGTTTAATTCTCTACAAGATATTATTTTTGAGTTAAGCCAGAAATTTTATTATGAAGATGAACAGTTTAAGATAGAGATTTTGATAGGAGATGCGAGAGAGACTATCCCTAATATCAAAGAGAAATTTGATATTGTCTATCAAGATGCCTTTAGTCCGACACAAAATCCTCTGCTTTGGACAAGAGAGTATTTTAGAGATATTAGGGCTGTGAGTAGAGAAGATACTATTTTGACAACCTATTCAACAGCGATAGCTGTTCGTATGGGACTTTATGAGAATGGGTTTAAGATCTTTGTACTTTATGGTAAAGATGTTCGATACTCTACAGTTGCTTCATCTAATATGTTGGAGTTAGAGTATATAGATATGGAGTTAAAAAAATCTCGAAATCTTGAAGCTAGAAGTTTAAGGGATAGTGATATTTTTGGGTAATTTTTGATTAGAAAAGCTTTTGCCTTGCCTAAGGGCTTTGCGTTAATTTTTATGAGACAAAAGCTTTATAATAAAGAGACACGATAAACATAGGAGGGGAAATCTATGTCTCTCATGTCCGTAGTATAACAGTAATATGTGTTTTAATTGTGAATATAGTATAAAACTTTACAGAGCCTCTTCATCCTCTTCTCCTGTACGGATACGGATAGTCTTCTCTATATCACTAACAAAGATTTTACCATCACCAATCTTCCCTGAGTGAGCAGCCTCTTTGATCGCATTAATAGCTAGATTTAGGTACTCTTCTCCACTTACTACAATCTCTAGTTTTACTTTAGGAATAAACTCAACTACATACTCTGCACCTCTATATAGCTCAGAGTGACCCTGTTGTCGTCCATAACCTTTAACCTCAGAGATAGTCATCCCTTCGATACCTGCTTCTACTAATGCCTCTTTGACATCATCTAGTTTAAATGGTTTGATGATTGCTTCTATTTTTTTCATATTATATTCCTTTATTATTTTAGTTATATAGTTCGTTTGAACTCTGGATAGGCTTCTATCCCGCACTCTGTTGCATCGATTCCTTCTAGTTGCTCTTCATCTTCTGCTCGAAGTGTAAAGATTTTGTTGATAACAAAAATAACAACAAAAGAGATAGGAAATACAATAGCTCCTACAACCACAATACCTTTGAGCTGTGCCATAATACTAACATCTGAAACAAAAATACCAACAGCTAGTGTTCCCCATATACCATTAACAAGGTGAACAGATAAAGCTCCAACTGGGTCATCCATTTTGAGTTTATCAAAGATAGGTACAAATAGAACAACCAATGCTCCACCAATTGCACCAATCAAAATTGGAGTATAGATACCATATTGATCTGGTCCTGCGGTTACTGCAACTAATCCACCCAATGCACCATTTAGGATCATTGTAATATCGAATTTTTTATAACGGAAATAGGTCATCAACCAACCTATAATCGCACCTGATAGACCAGCTGTATTGGTGTTCATAATAGTCAGTGATACTGCATCAGCATTCTCTTTTGATGAGATAGCTCCTACTGATCCACCATTGAATCCAAACCAACCAATCCATAATAGAAATGCACCTAGTGTTACTAGAGGAATACTGGATGCAGGGATAACCTGAATTGCTCCATTCTTTTTATATCGTCCTCTTCTTGGACCCATGATTAATATTGCTGCGAGTAATGCCCATCCACCTGTTGAGTGAATAACAGTTGATCCAGCAAGGTCAGCCATACCAGAAATATCCAGAGCAGTACCTGATAAAAAGTTAGCTCCCCAAGTGATATTGACAATAGTAGGATAGATAAATGCCCCAACAGCTATTGTGAAAAGAGCTAGAGGTAGGATACGAGATCTTTCACTCACTCCACCACTCATAATATTGACAACTTTTCCAACAAAAGCCATCTGAAAGAGGAAGAAAGCATATTTGCTTATACCATCTTGATGATCCCAAGATCCAAATGCATAGGTGTAGCCTATAAGTAAAAAAGACATAGAGGCTATAGCATAAATCATAACATTTACGGTAAGCACAGCTGTGACATTTTTGGTTCGAACAAGTCCTGCTTCAAGCATAGCAAAACCTGGAACCATAAATATAATTAATGTCATTGCGAAGATAGCAAAAAAGGTGTCTATCACATAATTCATTTCCATATTTTCTCCTTTAGAATGAAAAGTCTAAAGAGTATAACTAAAAGAGTGGATAAATTAGAAGAAAAGGTTTTATTGAAACTGTATAATAAATAGTCAAAAAAATGCGAATATTAAAATAAACTTAAAAATATGTGTTGTATATTGTTCAGAAAATAGGCAGGGTGGAGGAGAATCCACCCTAGAAGAAAATGTGTTATTATTTGTTATAGAGCTTCTGCGTCTGTTTCGCCTGTACGAACTCTAATTACATTTGAGATATCACTAACAAAGATCTTACCATCACCGATTTTACCAGTGTGTGCTGACTCTTTGATCGCAGCTATTGCTGCATCTGCAAACTCTTGTGAGCTTACAACAATCTCAATTTTTACTTTAGGAATAAACTCAACTACATACTCTGCACCTCTATAGAGTTCAGAGTGACCCTGTTGTCGTCCATAACCTTTAACCTCAGAGATAGTCATCCCTTCGATACCTGCTTCTACCAATGCTTCTTTTACATCTTCAAGCTTAAATGGCTTGATGATAGCTTCTATCTTTTTCATATTTTATTCCTTTGTATCTGCTCTATATATTCATAGCTGTTTCACCATGTACAGCCTCATCAAGACCTTTGTACTCAGTCTCTTCATCAACTCTACCACCACCTGTCAAGGCACTTGAGATATAGAATATAATAGCTGTTACAATAGAACTATATGCAATAGTTAATCCAATCGCTTTAAGTTGGTTCATAAGTTGAGCCATCATGTTGTAGTCATCGGCCATTAGATATGGAGCGATAAAGATAGCAGTTGCTATTGAACCCCAGATACCAACAAGACCATGTACCCAAAATGCATCCAAACTATCATCTACTTTGAATATTTTTTTAAGTTTTGCAACACCGATAAATCCAATGATACCACCCACAAGACCGATAATAATAGCACCTGTCACTCCAGCACTACCAGAAGCAGGAGTAATTGCAACTAAACCAGCAACAGCACCTGAAGCACCACCAATTAGTGTAGGAGTTTTATATACAATATACTCAGCAATCAACCAACCGATAACACCAAGAGAGGCGGCGACATTGGTTATAAGAAATGCGTTACCTGCAAGACCATCTGCTGCTACTTCTGAACCAGCATTGAATCCGAACCAACCAAACCATAGTAAAGCCGCACCAAGTACAGCAAATACAGGAGAGAATGGTTTCATAGCAGATTTGCCATAACCTTTTCTTTTACCAAGAATCATAGCTACAACAAAACCAGCAACACCAGCATTGATATGTACAACTGTACCACCAGCAAAATCCATTTCGCCAAAGTTTAGTGTCTCACCACCACCCCATGCCCAGTGTGTTACAGGTGCATATACAGCTAGAATCCAAAGTGCAGAGAATATAACGAATGTTGAGAATTTTACTCTCTCAATCATAGATCCACTAGCAATTGCAACAGCGATAGCAGCAAATGTTCCTTGGAAAGCTACAAATAGTAGTTCAGGAATTGTACCACTTACACTTTTGTCAGTAATACCATCTAATAGTATCTTTCCTGTCCCAAAAAAGTCACCATCACCAAAGGCTATACTATATCCAGCAACAACCCATACAAGTGTTCCAACAGCAAAAGCGATCAAACTCATACCCATAGTGTTAAGAACATTTTTACTTCGTGTCATACCGCCGTAAAATAGTGCTAAACCTGCTGGGGTCATGAGCATTACAAATGCTGTGGCAACAAGCATCCATGCCGTATCACCACTACTTAGAGTGTCTTCAGCAGATGCTAAAATAGGTAGAGATAACAGTGTTATCAGTGCTAGAAATTTATTTTTCATAAACTTACTCCTTCAATATTTTTTTATGATGGCACAGTATAGCTTTTTTGTTTTCCTAAAAGAATAGGGTACTTGTATAAAAAATAACCAATATAGGTTTATAATTTGTATCTATAAAAATCATAAGATTATTAAATATATATTAGATAAAAAAATTACTATTTTGTTACAAATTTAAAAATGGTTAAAATTTAATCACTACTTTTTACTAAACTAAGAAAAATTTAGATTATAATGGTCATACAACAATTTCAAAAGGAGTTTATAAGAATGAAGTTTACAAAATTGAGTTTGATTACTATTTTAGCTGTAAGTACAATGAGTACTCTAGTATCAGCAGAGGAGAGTGCAACAACAGTTACAGGGAAGAGTCAGGTCTATTATTATACAACTGATAATGCAGGTGAAGGAAGTCTTACAGATAAAGAGTCTACAGCATCAGGTGCAGCAGTAACACTTGATGTTACTCATAAAATAACAGATAATTTTACAGCAAACTTTTCAGCAGTAGGACACTCTCATTTGGGTGATAGTATTGGTCAAAACAAGATGGAAGGTTCAAATACTGGTGGATATTTTAATATTGCTAACTTGACTGGAACTTTTGGTGATACAACAGTGATTGCTGGTCGTCAGCAGTTAGCAACACCAATGTTAGGTGGTTTTGATTGGTTGTTAGCTCCAGGTAGTTTTGAGGCTTATACTATGGCTAATAAATCTATTGACAAGGTTACTTTGATTGCTTCTTATGTAAATAAATGGAGAGGAAATAACTCAGGTGATAATTTTGCAAAATTGGCTGATGATAACTATGCAATAGGTGCAGTTTATAATGATGTAGTAGATGCCAACTTATGGTACTATAATGTTGATGCACTTGACTATACACAGATCTATTTTGATGTATCTAAAAAGCTAGATCCTGTCACTGTTTCAGGACAAGTAGCAACTACTGATTATGGTACAGGTGATGACTCTACTGCTTACGGTATCAAAGTTGGAACTTCTCTTTCTGGTTTTGATCTAAATGTTGCATATAATAATGTAGATGATAGATCAGCAGGTATGGTAGGTATTGATTCTATGTATACAAGCTCTTGGAATAACTTCGCATCACAAGATGTAGGTGCTTCATGGAAACTAGATGCTTCTAAGGAGTTCTCAGGAGTAAGTACATCTTTAAGTTATGCTGATTATGAGACAAATGGTGAAGAGCTTGATCTTGTTTTGGGATATGGCGTAGCTGATAATATGTCATTAGATGCTATATTTACAAATACAAAATATAGTGAAGATGATGATGCAGAGAATGCATTAGAACTTATCGCTACTTATACTTTCTAGACTATCTTTAATGACCTATGGTATGTCTTAAAACTGCCTTTTGTGATTTTCACATTTTCACATCCTTATATTTTCTAAAATACTTCGGTATTTTAGAAATACTGTCTCTAAATCACCCATATATTTACAATAGTAGCACTTAATGATTAAATTTTAATCAGTTAAAAGAGTTCTAACCATAAGTTAATTACAATAGTACATGGACAAAATAAATTTCTTCTCTCATTCACCCTTAGTAGATGGTATTGTCAAAGGTCTAACTTTAAGTAAGTCTCTTTTTGTATCAACCATCATTTATGGAGAGCCACACAGTGGAAAACTGACACTGGTTCGCTCTTTTTTTCCAAAGTCATATATTGTTGATGCTAATAATTTAGAGAGGCTCAAACAGGCTTTGGAGAGTCATGATGAGTTGATTATCTATAATTTTGAAGTGATACAGAGTGTAGATATGCTTGGTTTGGAAAATAAGCGTATAATCGCTATTGCAAACTATGAAACTCCTCCTCCTAGTATAGAGATGCATTTTGCTTTTATCTATAGGATGCCTCCTCTAAGAGAGAGAATTGAGGATGTATACTATTTTCTTGAAATGTTTCTAAAAGAGTTTAAAAATGACTTGATGATAGAAGAGAGTGTAAAGATAGATATAGACCATCTTGACCTATCTCAAAATTTTAAATCATTAAAAATATCTCTACATCGAGAGTTGATCAAAAAGACACTTTCAGCACAAGATATAGAGGAGATACTCTATGATTATCTCTATAAAAATTTAGAAGGCAAAAATGGTTATCGTGAGTATCTCGTACTATATGAAAAACCACTGATCGAAGCAGGACTGAAAAAGTTTAAATCACAACTAAAGCTCTCAGAGATTCTGGGTGTTAATCGTAATACATTAAGAAAGAAAATCCATGAGCATGATATTGACTGATTTTAGATTCCTTGTAGAGAACAACAACAACCCCTTATTGGTATTTAGTAGTGGTGGAAAGGTAAAATATTTTAATGATAGTGCAGAGCTTTTGGTGGGTATGCATCTAAGTCATGAACTTTTTAAGTTGGCTGTTACCTATGCACCTCAAAATTTTGGTTCGCGAACAGTTCATATTGATTTGACTTATGGGACAGATACCTTCTGTTCTATTACTGTTTTTTATGAGAATGAGGATGAATTATGTATCTATCTATATCGAAAATCTCACGCTTCATTTTCAAAAAATTGGGTTTTGGATGGTTATAGTCCTACGGATATAAATCTTTTGCTAGAGGCTAATATTGAGCTATTTAAGATGAAGTATACAAATAAGCTTACGCTGTTTACTGATTATAGTCTTCCTAAGTTGCAGATTCAACAAAATAGCTTCTCTCTTCTACTTCGTAGTATTTTTGATCAGTGTCTTGTTGCAACTCGGGTTGATATAACTCTAAAGGTGAAGATAGGGGAGATGATGATTGTAGATGACAAACGCTACCCTATCTTGATGCTAATTGTTGATGCTGATAAGAAGAGTGATGAGAGTAATCCTGTTATAGAGAAGTTGGCATCCAAAAATCATATTTTAGCCTATATTAGAGAGTACTCTTTGATTTTGGATATTCCATATATCATGAGTAAAGATTAAAATCTATAATCGAGATGAAAACCATAGTAGGGGTAGCTGATTGTATCCATCCCTTTACTATAGTCTAGCATTAGACTTAGTGAATCCATCCCCTTTAATGCTCCTGAGATACCCATTGATAGACTTGTTCCTATATCTTTCTGATCATTGACTGCTATACCCAATACTCCAAAAGGTCTCCATCCTCTCTTTATATTGTGTTGACTGCTAGTTCCTATGCTGAGTTGTGATCCAAACTCCAAAAAGTTTTGAGGCAGAGGTAGGTTTTTATTTTCTGACTCATATTCGTTGTGACTTAGATATGTATTTAATCGTATATCAGGATAACCTGATCTCAAAAGATAGTTGCTGTTTATATTGAGATGAGATGAGTTCCCCACTTTTTCCATACTTTGACTCTTATACTCACTTATTTTATACGATAAACCTAGTTGTACCCTATGATTTATAGAGCTTTTTAGATCAAATGCTATTGAGTTTTCAACTCCTTGTGCTTGAAGTTTAGGTGTCTGCTCTGTTTTGACTTGATACTCTGACAATATATTAAAGTATGTCTCATCCACTCTATACTGTAGTGATAATGATGAGCTGATAAAATTATCCTCTGCAAGATGTTCTGCTAGTGTGAACTCCCATAGTAGATCTGAGTCACTATTTTGAAGCGATAGTGAAAGTTGATTATCTTCTATATTAGATCTTTTTTCTCTTGTATAGTTATAGTGATTGAGAGATAGTTTGCTCTCTATTCCCTTATATAATCTCCATCTATAGCTTATTTGATTCTCTATAAAAGATAGATAAGGTGTTAGATGTTTATATTGGGTGCTTATCTCTGTATCAGGAGAGTAGCTATTTACCATATCCCACTCTTTACTCTCTCTTAGTCTCATAATATCATTATATACATCTCTGTATTCAGGATTGTTATCTTTTTTAAGAAGTGGCTTTAACCAACGAAGAGCTACATCTTCTTGTTGTAAAATCAATGCTCCTATAACAGCTGTAAACCCTACCTCTTTTTGTAGCTTTGGATTTTTTCTGAGTAATATGATCTCTTTTTTAAGTGCTTGGTACATTCTGTGATCCATTAGAAACCAAAGATATGTTTCATGTGTCTTTGCACTTTTGCTATCTAGTTTGAGAGCCTTTTCAAATGCTATGGTTGATTTTTGGATCTGATCAGTTTTGAAGTAGTATTTCGCCATCAATATTTGATAGTGAACATTTCTCTCTAGCTCTTTTTTATCTTTTGGTTTTAATCCTTTGACAAGAGACTCTAGTTTTTTAAACTCTTTATTTTTTATATATAGATAGAGCAGGGAGAAGAGATAGCTCTTTCTTGAGGTATTCTCCCACGTTTTCTGATATAGATATGCTAGTCTCTTTGAGTTATTGAGTGCTTTTTCAAGTTGTACTAGCTTGGTATAGTTATTGTACTGTAGCTCCTGTTGATCTTCTCTTTTCCACAATATATTATATAGGTATTGATAATCTTTCTCTATCCATCCCATATCTATAAGTTTAGTATAGAGTCGAAAATCATTATGTAGATCCAGATTTTTTAGGAGGGCTTGTAACTTTTTGTTATATCTCTCTTTGCTCTCTAGCTCCTTAGTAAAAAGGTAAGCTTGTTTTACTTTTTTAAGTGCGAGAAGTTTTTTTATAGATAGCTTCTGTAGAGATTTATCCATGCCATATTTTTTTTTGTATTGTCTATATAGCTCTAATCCTTGTTCAAAATGGCTATTTTTATAAGAGAATAGAATTGCCTGTTTATGTACCTCTTGATCTCTATCTTTTTTGAATATATCTAAAAAGTATCTCTCTCCATTAGGTACATCCCCAATATAGTCATAATACTCAGCAACCTTTGTAATCATGCTGTGATTACCTCTTTCTAGCTGGTTCTTGTAGATCTCTCCTAGTATGCTATATGCTGAATCTAGGGTTGTTGATTTGAGTAAATACTTCTCATATTTTTTATCTTTATAGGTTCTATACCCTTTGATATTTAGGTCTACAGCATCTTGCATTTGCCCTAGCCATTGAGATAGTTTGATACTTTGATCTAGCCATTTTGATTCATGAAATTTATTGTAGGCAAAGTTTGAAATCTCTAGTGCTGGAGCTAGTTCTTGACAATAGATTAGGCTCTTTATTGCTAACTCTATATTTTTTTTATCAAAATATTGTGGATGAGTCTGAAAAAGAGCAAGAGCAGACTCTCCTGCTCCTGTGACATCACCTATCTGTAGTAGGCTTGAGAGTATGAGTTGTATATCATGGGCTTTTAGATCTCTACTCCCTTGGTATAGTGCGATGAGGTTTCTCACCTCCTCTTTTGTGCTATCTTTATTTTGATTGATAGCGTATAGCGCTAGATTAAAAAATGAGACAATCTCATCTTGATCTCTGCTCTCTAGGAGTAGAGAGGTTGCTAGGAGTGTAGCTTTTTCGAACTCTTTGAACTCTATTAGAGAGTTTAGGGCATAAGTTTTTAGCTGTTTTGTTATATCGTCATACTCCAAAAGTTTAAGGAGATGACTATGTGCCTCTCTTTTGTATCCTAGATTTGAAGCTATATAGAATGCCTCTTTTTCAAAACCATAATCTATAAGCTCAGGTTGATCTTCCATCAATCCTATAATAGATATATATTTTAGATCCAAAAAATCCATCTGTGAAGACTCTGCAAAGAAGAACATATAGTCTATATCATCTGTAGAGTATCCAAAGCAGTCATATAACTTTTCTCTTATTTTTGGAAGTAGCTCTTTATCATTAGTCTGAAAATATATCTCTTTCATCAATGAGTATTGTGTCTTGTATAGCTCTCCCAATGTCTTTTTGTCTTCTGTCTCTAATATCAACTCATTGGCAAGAGAGAGAGCTTTTTGTATCTCTCCTGCATAGTCATAGTTTTTAATGAGAATCATCTTTAGTTTTTTGTTGTCAGGATAGAAGAGTAACATACTCTCTAGGTAGTTTATAGATAGGTTTGTATTTTTACCTTTTGTCTCTATAATCTGTTCTATATTATCTTTTGGAAATAGCAGATATAGTACCATGCTAAATACAAAAACTATTCCAATAATCTCTTTGAGTGAGAGTATAGAGGTACTGGTATCACGGTTATTTACACTTAAATGCAACAGTTACTCCTTGCCTCTTTTTTGCGATTATAGATAGTCTATTTTTGGCTTTTCTCTTTTTTATCTCTTTTGCTAAGCTCTCTTGACAACTTTTTGGTAGATAGAAGTTTGCCTCTATTGCTACATTTGATTTGAGTTCAAATTTGTAGTTATTCTTGTTTGTAGTAACACTCTCTACCCAGCCATTAGAGTCAATCAAATATGGGGTCTCAGTAGATAAATCGGTGATTTTTAATCGATGTTGATCTCTTTTATCTAGGGTGACATAAGTTACATTTTGAGTCTTATCCTGAATAAAACCTGCTACTCCTTGGCTATTATCTATATCTATATTTACTATCTTATCAAAGCGAACACTACGGAGGTATCCTGAGTTTCTGATCTCATACTCATCTCCTATCTTTGCAATAGCTGTGTGGTAGAACCCTTGTGCTTTTTTGATATATTGTGAAGCGTAGAGTTTAGAAGTCTTCTGCTTTATCGCCCAACGATATACACTATCTAGTGCATTGAGTGAGGCTAGTCTGGATCCTGAGTAGAGGTGATAGTAGATATTGATCGGTTTTAATCTTTTTGGTCTATTGGTCATCTCAAAAGTCTCTATTACATTGCGATAGCCCCAAAAAGGGCCTAACCAATCATTTGTATAGACATTTTCATTCTGTTGAGCAGTATAGATCTGCCAATACTCATCTCTTTGAAGTCCAAAAGGGGCAATATGACTCAGCCAAGGATCATCCTTTTTGATGGTAGTATCCCCTCCATTCATAGACAAGATACCTTTTCTCTCTATAAATGCCAAGATCTCTCTTGTCGGAAGGCAGTCTCCTGTCCAGAAAAGTACATGCTCTTTCTGTTTATACTTTGGTGCAAAAGAGAGTGCAAAATCGATGCTACCTTTGGTCTCTTTTTCTAGTGAAAAGTGGTAGTTAGGTAGGGCAAGGTGAAACTTTTTACCTACAGAGGGTTTTGCATTTTCAGGTAAAATCGCTTTGTTCCAAAAAAATGGGTGAGATAGAGTATGACTAGCTGGTTCAATCCACGGTATCTGATAGAGCTTTTTTGAGATCTTTTTCATCCTAGAGCTTAGTTTTGGATACATCCCTATACTATCAACCTCCCCTTGAATGATAGATACGGTTTGAGGAATATGATACTTATTGTAGATGTGCTTAATCAACTCTTCTGTAGCGAGTTCCTCTCTATTGGTTCGAACTCTCTCTACAAAGCCATCACCATCAACATGAATAAATAGAATTCGTCTACCCGCCTCTGTAGTAGGGTCAGGTACAGGAATATCATCTAATCTCAATGCCTCTTTAAAAAATTTAAAAGGATCAACTGTCCAGTAGTTCTCATCTCCAATACTCAACAGATAAGCATTCTCTAGTGCATATCCACCCCAAGGAGTGATTGCTATAGGTGTGTGAATTTGACCATTTTGATATTTGACTGTAATGATCTTTTTTGAATCTATTGGATCAATTAGCATCTCTTCATACTGTATTGATGCCTTTATCTCATAAGGCTTATAAGAGCTTATATATTTAGTCTCAGTTTTTGTTGCAAAGCTATTTTTGTTCTTTTGTATAGAGAGATTTAGGTTTTTTGCTATATTATCTGTTAGTTCAAAGACAAAGTTGTTCAAAAAAAGAACTTTGATGTTCTTTTTTTTGACACTATTGATCCACTCATATATCTTTGAATTGTTTTTTGTATCTCCATCACTCCATACTATTACTGAATGGTATCTGTCTTCAACTCTAGTTGGAAGATCTTTTGTTGAGAGATCATATAGCACAGGTATATAGCCAAAATACTCTATTGGTACAGATGCCAATAGATGTACATCAGAGTATACTTCATTGTGATTTTTGAAAAGAGATCTATTGAATAGAATAAGGATATCCCTACGAACTCTAGTAATATGGCACTCCCCTTGCTCTTGTAGAAGCCCATCGGTTACATAGGGTAAAATCCCCAATTTTTTTACTTTTTTTGCTATCTCTTCTCTCTGTTTGGTACTTTGATCGGTGTACTCTATTGAGATAGTATCTAGTCCATACTCTTGAGCTTTCTTAAAATTTGATAGAAGCCACTCTCTATCCTCTTTTGGTACTTTTAGGTACTCTTTTTTGGCATGGTCATAGCGATTGAGTAGACTCTCTGCGACAACAGCATCTATATCTTTATGTATCTCTTCTAGTAGTTCAAATCCTCGATTTACGATAATCTTGGAATCAGGATACTTTTTGTGAAGTTTGTGAATAAAATTAATAAGAGCTTTTTGCTGTTTTTGAAATAGCTCCTTGTCTTTTGCTGTGACATGGTAGGCATCCATAGTATCCAAAAAAAAGTTTCTATAACCACTCTTGTAGAGAGACTCTATTCGCTCAAATATAAAATTTTGATAAGCCTCTTTTCTTAGGTCAGCGATCAGTGAGTTCCATGTCTTATTTTTTGATATGATCCACGATTTGTCATATGGGTTTTTGGTTTTTCTCCATGGCTCAATCTCTCCTACACTTACATAGGCAACCATCTTGTTAGGGTACCTGATTGCATAGATATTATCTATCGCATCAGCTTCTACTACAATTTTATCATAGAAGTTTATAAACCTATCATCTATATTTTTACTATAGATAAAGGCATATCTTTCATCTGCTAATAATCCTGAAAATAGTAGTATTAAGAGAAATACTATTTTGCTTGTTATGTGCATCTTTTTTCCTTTGTTTCTCATTATGTTTAGCTACTGCAACATGAACGTTCTGTAGTCCAACTCTTGCAGTAGATTGTTGAGGGTGTGTATACTCGCTACAAAAAGTATAAGTAGAGTGATACTATATCCATAGCCATAAAAAAATGGTCCTAATTGAATACTTATCCATGTAAGAAATGCATTTAGTAGAACAAAAAATAGGGTATAGTAGAGAGCCTCCTTTTGTCGGTCTAAATAGTAGAGGTATGCTAAAATAGACATAAATCCAAGTTGTAGTTGAACTCCAATAACATCAACATAAAAGAGAGGTAGATAGAGTTTTGGTAACAAAAGTAGTTCAAAGAGTCTCTCTGCACCAAGAAATAGCAAAATATTGAACATCCCTTGAACAAATAGTATCTCTTGAAGACTTATTTTGACTGCATTGATCATCTCCTGTTTGTGTTGTTTGATCTGTTTTTGTGTGCCATGTCTATTGATAGCTCGATAAAATTTATCATAAGCCATCGCAAAATCAACCTCTAATCTATAGAAAAAGATAGCCATTCCAGGAATAATAGATAGATAAGCTAGAAAAATAGGAAAGTCATACACCATAGATGCATGAAGTTTATCTATAACTACATATCCTACAATTGGAGTAAACCAAAAAATTGCCTTATCTATCCAAATAGCGATATTATATAGCATCCCTGACCATCCCAATTTCCAATAAAATTTTCCAAAAGTTGACTGAAACATATCGAAACGGATAAACTTTTTGTTTTTGTTATTGTATGATGGGTAGTGGTATATGATCCCCAAAAATAGCATAAAGAAGAGTAGACTATTTCCGATAAGAAAAGATAACAGAAGACCAATTATCTCATACTCTCTTAGAAAAATAGAGCTAATATATATAGCGACATATCCTAAAAGATAAAATAGGATAACCAGTTTATATAGTTTTAGACTGGCTGCTAAGATATTGGCTATCCATACACAACTAAGTACAACAAATAGCGATATATATAGCAGAAGAAATAGATTTGTCTGTGTATCAAAAAGAAAAATACTCAGAGGCAGAGATATTAAAAATCCAAAAACAATAGTAACAATAAGTGTCCCTATAAAGTTAGGAAGGATGAGGTAGCTCTTTTTTTCATATATTCTATCTGCGATAAAACGAGTAAAAGGGAGTTGAAAAAATCCCGTATATATAGAGCTAATAGCTAGAGCAGATACATACGAAACAGAGGCTTGTAGCATAAGTTGGTTGGATACACTACTACGAGATAGATAGACAGAGCTTAGTCCAATACCTAGTATAATAATCATAGAGATAACCCAAGGACCACTACTTAGTACTGCTGAGTAGCCAAATGTTTTCATTACAGAGGTTAGAGACTTCTCTTTGATAATCTGTTTTAGCTCAAAACCTATTCCTGCCATTTTGTCTCCAGCTCACTAAATATATCTTCATATATTTTTTGATATGTATCCAAAAAAAGCTCTTGGGTATAGAATCGATTTACTCTCTCTATGGCGACTCGTTGTGCATCTAGCCAAGCCTCTTCATCTGTCAAAAATTTTATATATCCCTCTGCTAGTTGTGTTATATTTGCTATCTCACACACTTTTCCTGCAATCCCTAGTGCTTTATCTTCAGGGTTTTCTCCTCCATATATCAGATCTTTACATGATCCTACATCTGTACTAACACAAGGTACTCCCGCTGCAAATCCCTCTAATATAACAAGAGGCATTCCTTCGCTAATAGAGGTTAGAGTAAGAAGACCACTTTTAGGTAGAATATCAGCAATATTTTGAAATCCCAAAAATTTGATATGTTCAGTTAAATCAAGTACGGATATAAGCTCTCTACACTCCTGTGCATACTCCTTCTCTTCATCATCTGGCCCTACAATCCATGCTTCTACTTCTGGAATTTTGGATGCAGTTATCCTCATTGCTCGTACAAAAGTCTTTATATCTTTTATTGATACAACTCTTCCTATCAGAGTAATCACTTTGGGGATACCTTTTGGTCGATGTTTTAGTGTTTTTGCTAACTTCTCTACATCTACTCCATTTGGAATAACTCTACATATATCTTTGTTTGCTCCATACAGTATCTGTGTCTCTTTGGCTACAGAGTAGAGAGAGAGAATCGGATTGGCTCTACTATAGCTCATCTTTCCAATTCCCTCAAAGAATTTAACCCACATATTTTGAATATAGTTATCTTCTCCTGATTCCCTAAATAGATCTAGTTTTTTATAGCCCGATAGTGTACTTGATATAATATCTATCTTTCTCTCTTTAGTATAGATACCATGCTCTGTAAGCAGATATGGTTTCTCTTTGTCATAAGAGATGAGTGTAGATAAAAATCCAGCATATCCTGTAGAGGGAGAGTGTATGATTTTACCTTTATCTCCTATGAATTTTGCCAGTTTTGCCATTTTCCATATGGGTAGGTGGATACTTCGTACTGTCCAAAAGTAGTCCAAAAAAGGAGTGTCAGAAGAGTTTTCATTATTTTTTTGACTTGTAAAATACCATGACTCTCTGCTATATAAAAAAACTGATTCATCCATAGTTTTGAGATAAAAACTTAGTTTTTTAATATCTTCAGGAAAGGGTAACTCTTTCTCGTTTCCTCTAAACCACTCATAGAGTTTTTGAATCTGTTTAAAGGTATCAACCTCACCATCCAGTGCTTTAATCGGTGGTTTTTCATCTTCATCAAACATATATAGCTCTACTATATAGACTAGATTATCAGGAAATGGATAGAGAGGTTTTTTTGGATACTCCTCTTGTTTACTTCCTACAAAAGCGATACCAAAAGTATATTGTGGTAGACCAGCAATTAGCTGTGCAATCCATGAGGATACACCTCCTCTAACATATGGATATGTCCCCTCTGCTGGGATTAATATATCAGGCTCTCCCCTGTTTAGTGTTATTTTCATGTTGTTTTCCAAACTTGATATAGAGGTTTCATTCTTAGATCTATAGCAAACTCCTCTTGAGACATATACTGAGATACTTCATTATAAGCCTTTTGTCCATATTTAGCTTCTGCGAAGAAGGTAGATACGGACTCCTCTGTTGCTCCTAGCTTGATCGCTTCTTTAAAATACTCTTCTGCCTCTTTATATCTATGATTGAAAATATATATTTTGCCAAGCAATACAGATGCATTTGCTTTATGTTTGATACTCTCTAGTGTATCTTCTATCTTTTGAGTATAAAAAAGGACCAATCTCTCATTTGCAACACCATGAAATATAAACTGCCAATATGTCAGTGCTAGATTAAAATAGTACCCCTCTTTTTTCTCTATATCTTCTGTCTCATCTATCCTGTCTTGAAGCTCTTTTAGTTGACTATTGAGCCTCTTTTCATAAGATGAGATTAGAGCAAATGCATAGAGCCTAGTCTCATCAGAGCTATCAGACAAAAATAGCTTGATCTTTCCAATATTGCCTTGTGCATTACTATCATATAGTATCTTTAGGGACTTGATCTTCTCATCACTAGAGATCTCTTGACTATGGTGTTCTATAGCCAAAACACCTTCATGGAACTTACTATATACCATAGGAAAAGAGGAGGTGTACTCATCAAAATCAACTACCTCATAGCTAGGTTTATTGACCCTATGTGTTGCCCAAGAGAAGCCAAAAATAAGCATAAGTAGTGTCAAGAGCATTCCCATAAAAAGTAGACCAACATTTATAACCAAAAAGAAGATAAAAATCTCTTTTCTATAAGGGTTATATTTTTTAGGTATAAATAGGACTAAAATGGCAGATACAACGATCCAAAATCCTATCTCAGCTAATATAACTATTAGTAGATCAGAGCTATTTGTCTCTTGTAGTATTAGTTGAATCCTAAGCAGATCAAAATTATCAAACACAACCATACTCCGTGAGTAGATGATTGAAGTTTTTGACACTGACATGTTTTTTTCTTAGCTTTTCAAAACTCTCATCACTTAGGTGGTATTTTAATCCATCTTCAAACATATCTACTCTAATTCCACTCTCTATATCTTCAATAGCCTCATCTAAGTCTCTATTAACCTGATATATCGCAGATGCAGAGACAAAAGGAAATAGAATAAAATGAATATATTTCTCTTGGCATTTGATAGATATATGTTGATCCAAAACCTCAAGAAGCTCATTTTGGTAGAGATAGTCATTAATTTCTCTATCCAAATCAACATTTGTAGTATAGAGAGAGTATATTCTACTATCGATGTTGAATCCATCTAAGATATTATTTAGTCTCAAAACCTCTAGTTTAAAATCTACTATATCTTGTCGTTCATGGTTGTTATTATTTAACGCGATAGCCTCTTTTTTCTCAAGGCGTATCCTATCTAGTGAGGCTCTTTTTTTATACTCTGTCCAGATATAGTTAAATACGACATGAATTTTGAGTAGAGTATCTTCATGATAGAAGAGAAAAGGTATCTCTTTTATGACTAAAATAGCAACCACTGTATCTCTCTTGTCCAAAAATGGAACAGCATATATATATTCGCTCTGCTCTTTATCCTCTAAATCTTTTAGAAAAACAGCTTTTCTAAAATTTAGTGCCTCTTGGATCAACTCATCCTCTTGCTTCGGATTTGTATCTATATCTCCTATAGAGTAAAAAGAGCGTTGAAGAGAACCTTTTTTGACTCTTAGAATCATTGCAGAGTTTACAGAAAAAAACTTTTTTAATACCATCAGAGTGTTTTTTGCACTCAATTCAGGGGTGTTGTGTTCACAACTTTCCAAAATGTCAGCAATAACAAATCTAAATGAAGCAGGTTGAGTGATATATATAGACTCTAGTTTATCATGAGATATTTTTAGAGTAAAAAAGGCACTTGTTAGCTCTTTTAGCCTGAGTTGTAGGTATCTAATTTTGATCTCATGCTTATCTAGTTCATTATGTAGATTAGAGAAAAATAGTCCAAAGAGAAAGACAAAAAATAGATTCTCTAGTAGAGTTGAGATAAAAAGAGTATCATCGATATATACAAATGAAGCAAAAGCTCCAAAAAATGTCCACATCACCAATCCCATAGTTAGTCCATAAAATAGGGTTACGATAGCTAACCATAGGATAAGAAAGCTAAATGAATAGTGTATTAATAGAGGATCATTATCATCGATATAGTAGCCTACAAAAGCTATAATGAGGGTAATTATAGCAACTTCAAAACCTTGTAAATAAGGGGAGCGTTTTTTTAGTGTCATTGTTTTAAACTATTCTATAAACTTGGGGATAAGTTCTTTTGCTATCTCTTGTGCTACTACACCTATGGACTTGTGTCCCCATCCGCTTTTTGCTCCTACCCCATTGAAGATTATAGCTTCTGTTTTTAGATCGATAATTTTAATAGAGTAACTTACAACAGGTTCCCCATCTATACCTGTTTTATATCTCCACTCTTGTACATTCCCCATGATTAGATACTCTGCCCCGAGAGATTTTGCTTGAGCTTTTTTTAATTTTAAAAAATTCAGTTTGCTTTTTGCTTCATCTATCTCCTCATTCGTATCTATAAGAGAGTATAGATATATCGGCTCTTTTGATAAAACAGACTCAACAATAGAAGAGGCTCGTAGCCCAGCCATAGGAGTCTCTGTATAGTTCCAAAATGAGCTAATAGCATATTTTTTATTTGATGGAAGATTCAAACTCTTTTTATTTATAACAGATGAACATCCTGATAATAAAATTATAAAAATAGTTAAAATTGATAGATGCTTGTTTAACATTTTTAAGCTCCTAAATAAGTAAAGATTATTAATATATTGTATAGAGTTACACTTAATATTTTTATAAATAGAGCATAAAGGAGAGATTTTGTCTCTTTATTTTTGTATGCTGTAACCATTGCTCCTAGTTTTAATTTTATCCTGTTTAATAGTGGTGATAAAATAAATTAAATTTATTATTATCATATTTAATTCTTATTAAAGTTCTTTTATGTTAGAGTTTATGTATGGGTTATATTTTACATGATAAACAGATAAAGTTAACATCAACCTTGGTTCAAAAGCTAATTATAGTTTTTGCTATGACTTTTATGATCATAGGTATCTTCTCTTTTTTTACTCCTCTTTATGATCACTCCTCCTCTGACGCTCTCTCTTCTACTATTGTTGTTAAAAAGAGTTATTATGGTGATCATAGTATCAAAAAAATCACACACCTTCTTCATAAAAAAAAGCATGGATCTTTTATCGAATATTATAAAAATGGTGCTATTGAGTGGGAGAGTAATTTTAAAAATGGTTTAAAAGATGGTATGCAGAGATGGTATAATCCCGATTCTATTTTAGAGTGGTCTTGTGAATATAAAGATAACAAAAAAGATGGTCTAGAGAGTATATACTACTCTAATGGTCTATTGAGACGAGAAACTAACTATAAAATGGGACATAAGCATGGCTGGGAGAGAGTCTATTATAAAGATGGTCAAGTTCAACTTGAAATAGAGTATCTAAACAACTCATATCACGGAAAGTATAGAAAATATAATAAAGATGGAAAATTGATTATTAATCATAGATATGAGAATAATAAAAGAGTGAAATAGTATAATGCATATTCAAAAATAACTATTAAGGACATTAGAATGAGTAAAAGAGACGATATAATTGAAGCTATGATTATTGAAGCAAAAAAATTGGATTTAACTATCTCTGATGAGTTGATTGGTAAAGTCGCAGTAGGACTTGGCCCATCTATCTATAACAAAGATAGCTCATCTGTAGCATGTAGTCAAAAATCTGAACTAGAGACAGTCAAAAATAATTTTTTAAAAAAGAAGTTGGGCTTAACACTAGATGATGCTGAGTTAGATTCTGCTATCAAAGAGGTATGTACTCAACTATCTGCAACAAGAAACAAAAAAAGAATACTAGTTTATGCACTACTTGCAATGAAGTTTAATAAAGAGAGCGTTTACGCTTAAGATATTTTGTGGTAATTCAGAGAGGAAGGGATTCGAACCCTCGATGAGTTGCCCCATACCCGCGTTCCAGGCGAGCGCCTTCGACCACTCGGCCACCTCTCTATAAGCTCTTCTTTTGGGAAGAGAGTGGAATTATATCAAATAGTTTTTAAAATATACTAATTATTTAATATTTTATAAGTTATTTTTCGTTATCATTCCCTACCTTTTTCAGCCCTATGCGACGGTATAGGTGGACAACGGGTCAGGATGGGAACATAGCAGCCCACCCACCCTTACTGGGTGCCGTAGGTAACTGGAAGAGGTACTATCCTCATTTTTAATTATTCTTTTATATAAAATTTAACATTAGAACTAATACATTTAAATATAATAAAATTAAAGTTGTTGTATACTCTAAATACACTATTTTAGGAGAACTTCAATTATGAAACTTATAGCAACATTTTTAACTCTGTTACTACTTTTTACCTCGTCACTTTTTGCTCTTAGTGATAAAGAGTTAGCCATCTCTATTAACCTGTCTGGAAAACAGCGAATGCTCTCTCAAAAGATGACAAAAGAGTCATTTTTGATTCGCTCAAATATAGATAAGAAAATCAATATTGAAAAGCTTAAAAAGAGTAGCCAACTCTTTGATAAGACGCTTAATGGCTTGATGAATGGAGATAAGTCATTAAAACTTGTTGCTATAAAGAGTAGTGAAATAGATACTCAACTTAAAAAGGTTGATACACTGTGGAAACCTTTTTTTAAAGAGATAAAGTCTGTAATAGCTGGAACAGCTACAGATAGTAGTTATGATCTATTGGAGAAAAACAATATGAATCTTTTAAAAGAGATGAATATAGCAGTTGGACTCTATGCATCTCAAAGTAAGGGTAAAAATAAACTTGCACTGGCAAATGATATTAATCTTGCAGGAAAACAGAGGATGTTGACTCAAAAGATGGCCAAATCTCTACTTTTTGCAAGTAATGATCTGAAAAAGAAGTTCTATATTGAGGATTTTAAAAAATCAAGAAAACTTTTTTCTGAAACTCTGAATGGACTCTTTTATGGGAGTAAGATATTGAATCTCACGGGGACAAAACTTCCAAAGATCACATCTCAGCTAAAAGTTGTAGAGAAGCTATGGAAAGAGCAACAGCCTCTTCTTGATAATGCCCTAAAAAACAAAGATCTAAAAAAAGCAATTGATGGATTAGATAATATATTAGTGGAGATGAATAAAGGTGTCTTTATCTACACTAAGTCAGTAAATCGCCAAAAACAGAGATTGCAGTTTGCTTCTCTCATTGGTAACTTTATGAATAAGAGCAATATTTTGAAAAAGAGAGTAAACCTCTCTGGAAAACAGAGAATGTTGACTCAAAGAATGACAAAACTGGCTCTTCTTGTTAGCTCGAATATAGATAAAAAAGCCAATATTGAAAACTTGATTAAATACTCAAATCTTTATGCTCAAACACTCAAAGCTTTTAGAGATGGAGATAAAAAATTGGGATGTATTCCTTCCAATGGAAAAGATATTAAAGCACAGATCTCCATAATTGAGAAAGAGTGGAAATTATTTTATGCAAGTGTCAAAAAAATTATAGAGGGAAAAGATACCAATGGAAAGGCTTTAGCCTATATGATTGATAAGAATGAACATCTTCTTAAAATATCAAATGAATTGGTTAAAAAATATGAGAAGTCAAATAGATCTAGTAACTATCTTGATAAGGCAAAACTTCATATTGTTAATGTTGCAGGTCGTCAGAGAATGTTGACCCAGAAGATGACAAAAGAGAAACTTTTAATAAAAAATGGTAAAAGTGAGTATGCCCCACAGTTGAAGAAAACAGTTAAGCTTTTTGATGATTCTCTTAAAGCATTAATAAATGGAGACTCTAAACAGATGATGGTTAAACCGACTAATAAAAAGATCAAAAAACAGTTAGCTATAGTTTTTGATATGTGGAAAAAGCTAAAACCACTCTATCTTAAAGATAAACCTTCAAAACAAGAGATGGATACTATTATCAAAGATAATCCAATACTTCTCTCAGAGATGAATAAAATGGTTAATATGGCACAAGTTGAAGTGGAGTATTAATACTCCTCATCGTTGATTACTACCCACTCATAAAAGGGTAGTGCTTCAAACAGTATCTCCTCTATCTTAAATATATATTGTGATGCAACTGTTACAATATATACCTTTTCTACTCCTGCTTTTTTGTAGACCGAAAATCGACTTTGTGCTTTTTTCCAAAAACTCTCTTCACCTGCAAAGGGAGCAGGAATAATTAGATTTTTTTTATCTGTTATGTATCCTACTAGTCCAAAAGCTTTTAGTGGCACTTGATGTTTTATCAAAGAGAGTGCAACCATAGTATCAAATTGTTTGGGAAAGCTTTGGGAGAGTGAAAGATATTTGGCAAGAGCAAAATCAAGAAATATCATTTTTTTGTTACTAGAGTTGATAGTATCAGGAATAAAATTTATGATATTTTTCTCTTTAAAGTTTTTTATCTGTCTATATATTAGATCTTTTGATATTTTATATCGATCTTTTGCATAGCTATATATCTGATGTGTTGTGACCATCGATGTATTGAAATGAGCAAGAACATTAAGAAGTTTTCGCTCTGAATTATCAAAATGACTATATATAAAATGTTGAAATAGTTGCTCTTTAGGTGTTGATTGTATAGCCAGTGCAGGGAGTGTTCCTTGGCGTAAAAACTGATTAAATATATGTATCTCTGTACCTCTCTTTTGAAAAGAGAAGAACTCCTCATAGTCTAATAGTGGTAGCTCTATATTTTTAAACTCATTACTATACTCATAAAACTTATCAGATATAATAATAAGCTTTTCTACAATGGGTAGTTTTTCAAAATACTCATGTGTATAGTGGTCAAGAACAACTATTTTTATCTCATTTGCTACTACAAAGCCTTCAATATCCTCTTCCATTATGTCTATAAATTGAAATTTTGGATCTAAAAAGTCAATATATAGTATCTCTTCAGGGTCATAACTCATAATATAATCTAAGGTAAGAGATGTTTTTCCTGAGGCAGGAGATCCATATATGAGTATATGGTTATCCTCTGGAATATTAAATTTTCGTTGATGGTATGTTGTTATCTCATTGTTTCTATCATAGAAATATTCTAGTAATTGCATCTCTAATAATATCGTTATTTCCTTTTGAAAAGGAAATAAAATTCAAAAAACTACAAAAAACAGCTAAAAACACCCCTCACATAAAAGTTAATCTCGCTACAATACGACTCCAAATTTTAGTTAAGGAAGCCATGCGTATTGGTAAACTTAACGAGTTCTTTATAAGGTAAAATAAATGGAAAAAATTAGACTTAAGCTCAAAGCTTATGATCACCGTGTGTTAGACAGATCAGTTGCTTCAATTGTTGAAGCTGTTAGACGAACAGGTGCAGAACTTATTGGCCCAATCCCAATGCCAACTAAGATCAAAAAGTACACCGTTCTTAAATCGCCTCATGTTAATAAAGATTCAAGAGAGCAGTTTGAGATCAGAATTCATGCGAGAATGATTGATATTGTTTCAGCAACACCAGATACTATCGATTCACTTATGAAGTTGGATCTAGCACCTGAAGTTGATGTTGAAATTAGATCAATGGACAAATAGGAGTAGATGATGGAATTTATTATTGAAAAAATAGGTATGAGCAGAACAGTTAGTGTACCAACTATTCCTGTGACACTTTTAAAAGTTATCGAAACTAAGGTATGTGAAGTTCGTGAAGATGGTAAAGCTATTGTGGCTTATCACAGCAGTAAAAAGATGAACAAGGCTATTGAAGGTCAACAGGCTAAATACGGTATCGACAAAGAGTTTAATAAGTTTATGACTATTAGCGTAGCAGAGGGTACAGAGGCTGGAGACTACAGCACTAAAGTACTTGAAGAGTCTAAATTGGTAGTTAAAACTTCACTAAACACCAAAGGTCGTGGTTTTTCAGGTGGTATGAAGCGACATAACTTTGCTGGTGGACCTGCATCTCATGGTCACCGATTTGGTAGAAGAATTGGATCAATTGGTAATGCTGAGTGGCCAGGTCGTGTACAAAAAGGTAAAAAGATGCCTGGACAGTACGGAAACACTAAAGTTACAGTAAAAAATGATGTTGTTTCATTTGATGCTGAAAATGGAATCTTAGTATTAAAAGGTTCAATCCCTGGTCATAATGGTGCTAGAGGATTGGTAAGGATTGTTAAATAATGAGTACAACAGTAATTAAAACAAGTGATCTTCCTGAAGCGTTTTTAGAAGTTCACCCACATAACCTTTACCTCTATTGTAAAGCTTATGCATCTGGACTTAGATCCAACACAGCAAAAGCCAAAACCCGTGCAGAAGTTCGTGGTGGTGGTAAGAAGCCTTGGGCTCAAAAAGGTGGAGGACGAGCGAGAGCTGGTTCTACAAGATCTCCTATTTTTGTAGGTGGTGGTGTTGCCTTTGGTCCTTCAACCAATAGAAATTATAAGCAAAAAGTTAACAAAAAGCAGAAAAAACTTGCACTATATCATGCCTTGGCTGATCTTGTTGCAAATGATAAACTTTTTGTTATGGATAGTGTTGTTATCGAATCAGGTAAAACAAAAGATGCGAGAGCATTTGTTTCTGATCTTGGACAGAGAGATGTATTGGTAGTTAAAGAGCTTATAGATGATAAAACATTTTTGGCATTTAGAAACCTTCAAGATGCATACCTTGTTGAATCAAATGAGCTAAATGCATACCTTGCAGCAGCATATCACTCTGTAGTGATAGAGAAAGCTGTTTGGGATAAATTGACGAAAGAGAGCTAAGATGGCAGATATTACAGATATTAAATCAATACTATACACAGAAAAAACTCTTGCTATGCAAGAAGATGGTGTAATCGTTGTTCAAACTAGCCCTAGAATGACTAAAAATGGTCTAAAAGCAGTTTTTAAAGAGTACTTTGGAATTAACCCATTGAGAGTGAATTCAATGAGAGTTAATGGTAAAGTTAAAAAATTTAAAGGTATCGAAGGTAAAAGACCAAACTTGAAAAAGTTTTATGTATTTTTACCTGAAGATGCAAAAATTGACAGCTTAGCAGTGTAAGGAAGAAGAAATGGCAATTAAATCATATAAACCAACCTCTGCAGGGCGTAGATATATTACTAACCTTGATAGTGGTGACATTACTGCAAAAGCTAGTGTAAGAAGTCTTCTTAAAAAGCTTCCAAGAAGTGCAGGTAGAAATAGTAACGGTAGAATTACATCTCGTCATAGACAAGGTGGAGCTAAAAAATTATACAGAATTATTGACTTTAAAAGAGATAAGTTTGGAATCGAAGGAACAGTAGCTACTGTTGAGTACGATCCATATAGAACTTGTAGAATTTGTCTAATTAAGTATGTTGATGGTGATAGAAGATATGTGCTTCAAGCTAAAGGTATGAGTGTCGGTGATAAGATCATGTCAGCAGAGTCTGGTCTTGATATCAAGACTGGAAATGCGATGAAACTTAAATCAATTCCTGTGGGAACACTTGTTCATAATATTGAGTTAAATATCGGTCAGGGTGGGTCTATGGCTCGTTCAGCTGGTGGTTATGCACAGATTATGGGTAGAGATGGTAAATATGTTTCACTTAGACTTCCATCAGGTGAGATGAGATATGTTCTTGGTGAGTGTATGGCAACTATCGGTACTGTTGGATCAGAAGATTGGTCAAATGTTGTTCTTGGTAAAGCTGGACGACAGAGACATAGAGGTATCAGACCACAAACTAGAGGATCTGCGATGAACCCAATAGATCACCCACACGGTGGTGGTGAAGGTAAAACAAACTCAGGAAGACATCCAGTTTCTCCATGGGGTATGCCAACTAAAGGGTTTAAAACTCGTAAGAAAAAAGCTAGTGATAAGTTAATTATCTCTAAGAGAAAGAAGTAAGGGTAAGAGATGGCAAGATCAACTAAAAAAGGTCCATTTATAGATGACCACTTAAAGAAAAAAGTTCTTAAGGCTAAAGAAGAGGGTTCTCATAAACCAATCAAAACTTGGTCAAGAAGATCAGTTATCTTCCCTGAGTTCATTGGTTTGACTATCAATGTTCACAACGGTAGACAATTTATCCCTGTATATATTACAGAGAACCATGTTGGATATAAGTTAGGTGAATTTGCACCAACTAGAACATTTAAGGGTCATAAAGGCTCTGTTCAGAGAAAAGGGTAGATTATGAGTAAAGCATTACTAAAATTTACAAGAGTAGCACCTAATAAAGCTAGAATGATCGCTAGAGAAGTTCAAGGTATGAATGCTGAATTAGCACTTGCATCATTAGAATTCATGCCAAATAAAGCAGCTAGAATCATCTCTAAGGTAATTGCATCAGCTGTAGCAAATGGAGACTTTGAACCAGAAGAGGTAGTTATTACTTCCTGTAGAGTAGACAAAGCAGCGGTAATGAAGAGATGGAGACCAAGAGCGAGAGGTACAGCAAGTCCAATCTTGAAACCTACAGCACATATCTTGGTAACAGTAGCAAAAGCAGAGGAAGCGTAATATGGGTCAAAAAGTAAATCCTATTGGACTGAGACTTGGTATCAATAGAAACTGGGAATCAAGATGGTTTCCAAAAAAAGAGAGAACAGCAGGTTTTATTGCTGAAGATTATCAGCTAAGAAAGTATCTTAAAAAAGAGCTTTTCTATGCAGGTGTATCTAATCTCATTATTGAGAGAACAGCAAAAAAAGTTAGAGTTACTATTGTAACAGCAAGACCTGGAATCATCATTGGTAAAAAGGGTGCAGATATTACTAAACTTAAAGAGACACTAACTCGTAAGTTTAAAAAAGATATCTCTCTTAATATCAAAGAGGAGAAAAGAGCTCAAGCATCTGCACAATTAGCAGCTGAAAATGTAGCTACTCAACTAGAGAGAAGAGTTGCATTTAGACGAGCTATGAAAAAAGTTATCCAAGGTGCGTTGAAGTCTGGAGCAAAAGGGATCAAAGTTTCTGTTGCAGGTAGACTTGGTGGTGCTGAGATGGCTAGAACTGAGTGGTACTTAGAGGGAAGAGTTCCTCTTCATACACTTAGAGCTAAAATCGATTATGGTTTTGCAGAAGCAAACACTACTTATGGAATCATTGGTATCAAAGTATGGATCTTCAAAGGTGAAGTTCTTGCAAAAGGTATCCAAGCTGAGCCAAAAGAAGAGAAAAGAGGTGGTCGTAAACCATCTAAAAGAAGAGGTGAATAGTTATGTTGATGCCTAAGAGAACAAAATTCAGAAAAGTTATGAAAGGTCGAAATAGAGGTAAATCTTTTCGAGGTAACAAGATTGAATTTGGTGAGTTCGCACTCAAAGCAGTAAGTGCAGGTAGAATCAACTCAAGACAGATTGAGTCTGCAAGAATTACTATGACTAGAAGAATGAAAAGACAAGGTAAATCTTGGATTAGAGTATTCCCTGATAAACCTCTTACACGAAAGCCTCTAGAGACCAGAATGGGTAAAGGTAAAGGTGGAGTTGAAGAGTGGGTTATGAACATTAAGCCAGGAAGAATAGTCTTTGAGGTAGCAGGTGTACCTGAAGATGTTGCAAGAGAAGCTCTTACATTAGCACTTCATAAACTACCATTTAAATGTAAAATTATTGCTGCAAAGGATAGTAATGAAATATACTGATATTCAAGCTAAAACAGTTGAAGAGTTAACTGTTATGCTAAAAGAGAAAAAACTTGAGCTTTTTACTCTAAAAGCAAAGCAAAGAACAATGCAGCTTACTAACACTAGTGAGCTTAGAATTGCGAAAAAAGACATCGCAAGAATCCAAACAGCTATTACAGCTAATGCGTCGAAGTAAGGGGTAAAAGTATGCCAAAAAGACAAATATCTGGTACTGTGATTAAGAAGTCAGGTGCGAAGACTGTCTCTATCGTTGTAGAGAGAAAAGTTATTCACCCTCGTTATCACAAGACGGTAAAAAGATTTAAAAAATATCTTGTTCATGATGAAAAAGGACAAGTAAATGTTGGAGATACAATCTCTGCTATTGAGTGTAGACCCCTCTCTAAGACAAAATCGTTTAGACTGTTAAATATTCTAAGTAGAGTTCAGACAGGAGAGACAGAATGATTCAAGGTTTTACAAGATTGACTGTTGCTGATAACAGTGGTGCTAAAGAGATCATGTGTATCAAAGTTCTTGGTGGTTCTAAAAGAAGATATGCTTCAGTTGGTGATGTTATTGTTGCTTCTGTTAAAAAAGCACTTCCAACAGGTAAAGTTAGAAAAGGTAAAGTAGTTAAAGCAGTTGTTGTACGAACTCATAAAGAGATTCAGAGAGAAAATGGTTCTTTAATCAGATTTGATGACAACGCTGCTGTAATTATTGATGATAAAAAAGCACCAATTGGTACTCGTATATTTGGTCCTGTAGCTAGAGAAGCTAGATATGCAGGATTTATGAAAATTGTATCACTTGCTCCAGAGGTATGGTAATGGCAAATAAAAAATTTAAAATCAAAAAAGGTGATCAAGTTATGATCATCGCTGGTGATGATAAAGGTAAAACAGCAGAGGTACTTCAAGTACTTACTAAAAAAGATGCTGTAATCGTTGCAGGTTGCAAACTAGCTAAAAAAGCTGTTAAACCAAACGAAGAGAATAAAGATGGTGGTTTCGAAAATAAAGAGATGCCAATTCATATTTCTAATGTAAAAAAAGTAGAGGCATAATCTTATGAGTAGAATGAAGCAAAAGTACAATGACATTACACCTGCACTTAGAGAAGAGTGTGGGATTAAAAATGTAATGCAGACACCTAAGCTTGAGAAAATTGTTATCTCTGTTGGTGCTGGTGAAGAGGGTAAAGATAATAAACTTATCCAAAATATGACAGATACTATCTCTCTTATTGCTGGTCAAAAAGCAGTAATTGTTAACGCTAAAAAATCAGTTGCTGGTTTTAAAGCTAGAGAGGGTGCACCATCAGGTATCAAAGTGACTTTAAGAGGAGCAAATATGTATAACTTTTTTGATAAGTTAGTATCTATTGCACTTCCAAGAGTAAAAGACTTTAGAGGGACACCACGAAAAGGTTTTGATGGTCGAGGTAACTACAACTTTGGTCTTGATGAGCAGTTAATGTTTCCAGAGGTTCAATTTGATAGTATTATTAAAACTCATGGTATGAATATTACAATCGTAACAAGCACTGAGAACGATAAAGAGGCATTTACACTTTTGGAAAAACTTGGTATGCCTTTTGCTAAAGGAAAGAACTAATGGCTAAAAAATCGATGATAGCTAAGCAGAAGAGACCTGCAAAATTTAGCTCAAGAGCATACACTAGATGTAACATTTGTGGTAGACCACACTCTGTATATAAAGATTTTGGTCTTTGCAGAATTTGTTTAAGAAAAATGGCTAACGAGGGTCTAATCCCTGGTATGAAAAAATCAAGCTGGTAAGGAGAAGTAAAAGATGATGACAGATATAATTGCAGACTCTCTTACTCGAATAAGAAATGCTGCACAAAGAAGACTGGATGTAACAACACTTCTTCACTCAAAAACAATTGAGGCGACTGTTTCTATTTTAGTAGACAAGGGTTACCTTGAGAGTTATAAAGTAAAAGAAGATGGCAACAAGAAGACAATTAAAGTTGTATTAAAATATGATGATAATGGTCATAGTGTAATCAATGAGTTAAAAAAGATCTCTAAGCCTGGTAGACGAGTCTATCAAGGTGCTGATGAGATTAGATCTTTTAAAAATGGTTACGGTACGCTAGTAGTATCTACTAACAAGGGTGTAATTGCTAACGATGAGGCATTTAAACTCTCTGTTGGTGGCGAAGTAATCTGTAGTATTTGGTAAGGAGTAGATATGTCAAGAATAGGAAAAAAACCTGTAACTGTTGTAAACGGTATTGATGTATCACTTGATGGTACTGCATTGGTTGTAAAAAAAGGTAAATTAGAAAAAAGACTTGAGACTTATGGTCGAGTTGAAATATCTATTGATGGAGCTGAAGTAACATTCGCAAGAGCTGGTGAGACAAAAGAGAGTTCGGCTTTCTGGGGAACTTATAGAGCACTGTTTGCGAATATTATCGAAGGTCTTGACAAAGGTTTTAAAAAGAGCCTAGAGATCAATGGTGTTGGTTATAGAGCTGCTGTTAAAGGTAAAGTTCTTAATTTACAACTTGGATTCTCTCATGATATTAACTATGAGATTCCAGAGGGACTTGAGATCACTGTTGAGAAGAATCTTATTCACCTTAAGGGAACTGATAAACAAGTTGTTGGACAAGCTGCTGCTGAGATTAGAAGCTTTAGACCACCAGAGCCGTATAAGGGTAAAGGTGTTAAGTATACTGATGAAGTTATTATCAGAAAAGCTGGAAAATCAGCAAGTTAATAGGAGCCTAAGATGTTAAAAAGTATTCAAAGAAGAAAAAACAAACTCCGTGCTCAAAGAAAAGCTAGAGTTAGAGGTAAGATTTCAGGTGTAGAGACACTTCCACGAGTTTCTGTTTTTAAATCAAACAAACACTTCTATGCACAAGCAATTGATGATGTAGCTGGTGTTACATTAGCTTCTGTTGATGGAAGAAAGATGGGTTTAAAAGCTACTCAAGAAGATGCTAAAAAAGTGGCTGTCTCTATGGCAGATACTCTTAAAGCTAAAAATATCGAAACTATTGTTTTCGATAGAAATGGTTATCTCTATCATGGTGTTGTTGCATCTTTTGCAGACACTTTGAGAGAAGCTGGAATTAAGTTTTAAGGAGAGAAGATGTTAGCAGAAAATATCGATAGAGAGAAGTTTGAAGAGAAGATTGTAAACATCGGAAGAGTTACCAAAGTTGTAAAGGGTGGTAGAAGATTTAGATTTACTGCACTTGTTGTTATTGGTGACAAAAATGGTACAATTGGTTACGGTACTGGTAAAGCAAAAGAGGTTCCTGATGCAATCAAAAAAGCCGTTGATGATGCATTTAAAAGCCTTGTCAAAGTAAATGTCAAAGGCTCAACAATTGCTCATGATGTTCAGCAGAAGACAGGTGCAAGTAGAATTATTCTTAGACCAGCAAGTGAAGGTACGGGAACTATCGCTGGTGGTGCGATGAGACCAGTACTTGAACTTGCAGGAATCAAAGATGTTATTGCAAAATCACTGGGTTCAAACAATCCTAATAACCTTGTTAGAGCTACAATTGATGCTCTTGCAAAGATTAAAAAGTAAGGGTGAATAATGGGTTTACATAATTTACAACCAGCACCAGGATCAACTCGAAATAGAAAGAGAATTGGTCGTGGTCAAGGTTCTGGAACAGGTAAAACAGCAGGACGAGGTAACAAAGGTCAAAAATCAAGAACTGGTTACTCAGCAAAAAGAGGTTTTGAAGGTGGTCAAATGCCACTCTATAGAAGATTACCAAAGATTGGTTTTAGCTCTAGAGTGATCAAACCACACTCAATCAATGTAGAAAAGAATAAAGCTGTTGCAGAGCTTGATGAGATTACTATGGAGTCTATCAAATCTGTATACAGACTTCAAAAATCTGTAACAAAGGTAAAACTTATTGGTGCTGGTGCAAAAGATCTTGCATCTAAAATCAAAGATGAAGCTGTTACAACTAGTGGTAAATAGCCATGAGTAATGCTTTAACTCAGAAGATACTGATTACTTTTGGATTTCTATTTGCTTATAGAGTTTTAGCATATGTACCAGTTCCTGGTGTAGATACTGCCGTTATAGCGTCATTTTTTGACTCTAACGGTGGAGCTGGAATGTTGGGAATGGCTAACATGTTTTCAGGAAATGCAATTCAGCGACTCTCTATTATCTCTCTAGGTATTATGCCTTATATTACCGCTTCTATCGTCATGGAACTCCTCGCTGCTACTTTTCCCAATATCGGTCAGATGAAAAAAGAGCGAGATGGTATGCAAAAGTATATGCAGATTATCAGATATGCGACTATCTTTATTACAATTGTACAAGCGATGGGTGTCTCTATGGGACTTCAGAGTATGACAGGACCAAATGGACAGAGTGCTGTTATGATTGACCCTGCGATGTTTACACTATTGACGACTGTCTCTATGTTGACAGGTACAATGTTGTTGATGTGGATTGGTGAGAGAATAACTCAAAGTGGTATTGGTAATGGTATTTCACTTATTATCTTTGCTGGTATTGTCTCAGGTATTCCTGCTGCGATCTCCAATACAATAGAGGGTGTCAATACAGGTGAGTTGAACTTCTTAGCTGTTCTTGCTATGGTAGCGATTATCCTGATTACTATTTTTGTGATTATCTATGTAGAGCTTGGAGAGAGAAGAGTGCCTATCTCATATTCTCGAAAAACTATTATGCAAAATCAAGATAAAAGAGTAATGAACTATATACCAATTAAGGTGAATCTTGCTGGAGTTATCCCTCCTATTTTTGCAAGTGCCGTCTTGATGTTCCCTCTTACAATGTTACAGAGTACTACTAACTCTATAGCTTTGGGTGTTGCAGATATATTGACACCAGGTGGAATTGTCTTTAATATTGTTACCTTCTTGTTTGTTGTATTCTTTGCATTTTTCTATGCATCAATTGTATTTAATGCAAAAGATATAGCTGATAACCTGAAGAGACAAGGTGGATTTATCCCCGGAGTTCGACCAGGTGAGCATACTAAAGAGAAGATCAATGAGATTGCAAGTAACTTGACAGGCTCAGGAGCTTTCTATCTAGCTGCTATCTCTACTATACCATTTATGTTGATTAATGCTATCGGTGCATCTTTCTTCTTTGGAGGTGTTGCTGTACTCATTGTTGTTCAAGTTGCACTTGATACAATGAGAAAAATCGAAGCTCAAATATACATGACTAAATATGAAACACTAGGTGCAGTGGGTCTCTAATGGCTATTGCACTTCGTAAACCAAATGAGTTGACCAAGCTAAAATTAGCTGGGTCAATCGTTGGTAAAACATTAAAATATCTCCAAGAAAATATCACTGTTGGAATGACTCTTAAAGAGATTGATCTTATGGGAGAAGCATTTATTCGTGAGCATAGTGCAATTCCTTCTTTCAAAGGTCTTTATGGCTTTACAGGCTCTGTATGTACCTCTTTGAATGAGGTATGTATCCACGGAGTCCCAACAGATCAGAAGATTCAAGAGGGTGATATCCTTGGTTTGGACTTAGGTACAAAGATAGATGGATACTTTGGCGATGCAGCAATTACTATGCCGATAGGAAAAATTTCTAAAGAGGATGAAGCTCTTATCGCTTGTTCAAAAGATGCACTCTATCATGCTATAGATAGTATCAGGGTTGGAATGCGATTCAAAGAGATAAGTCTTATACTAGAGACCTTTATTAGAGATAGAGGATATATTCCTCTAAGAGACTTTTGTGGACATGGTATTGGTACAAAACCTCACGATGAGCCAAATATTCCAAACTATTTGGAAGGTAAAGCAAAACAAGGTCCAAAAGTAAAGAATGGCATGGTATTCTGTCTTGAACCAATGGTTTGTCAGAAAGGGGATCAACCTATCATTCTTGATGATAAGTGGTCAGTGGTTAGTGAAGATGGATTGAGAACCTCCCACTATGAACATACAGTAGCGATTATAGACAATAGAGCTGTAATCCTTACTGAATTAGAGTAACAACTAGTAATATTTTACAAAGGAGAAAAAAATGGCTAAAGATGATGTAATAGAGATTGATGGAAAAGTAGTAGAAGCTTTACCAAATGCAACTTTTAGAGTAGAACTTGATAATAAACATATAGTTCTATGTCATATCGCTGGAAAGATGAGAATGCACTATATCAAAATCTTACCAGGTGATAAAGTAAAAGTTGAACTTACACCTTACAGTCTTGATAAGGGACGAATTACTTTTAGATATAAATAGGCTTTTTATATCTAAAAATAGAGAATACATATAACATGTATTCTTTTTATTTAAAAATTACTATTTTTTATAGTAGTATTATTCTCTCCATTATCGAATATAACACTTTTTACTTTTTTATTTACTAAGTATGCTAGTCCGTAATTTTCAATTTTACTATTAATATCATTAGATTTTTCTTTTCCTATAACTACTATAATTTCTCTATTTATCTCTTTTGGTACATCCACTGCTAATACAACAGAACCTTTTTTCTCTGTAAAGCTATAAATCAGTAGATTATTAGTTTTAAAGTCTACTGTTTGGCGTGTTAATGTATTTAAAAAATTTTCTCTATTCTCCCAGTTAGATTCCATTTTTACTTTAGATATGAACTGATCTAGTTCTATTTTTTCTTTAAAGACCGTTGTTTTAAAGTTTTCATACCCTTTATCTTTTAGTGCAATTGGTAGTTTTGTGATCTTGTCACTAATTTTAATTTTTGGCTCTTCTTGAGTAAGTTCCATAATTTCAGTTTTATTACATCCACTTAGTACCAATAGAGTTATGGCTGTAAGCATTATTCTTTTCATGCTAATTCTCCTTATTTTTTATTATTATATCATAATGTCTAAATGGCTTCAAGTAATAGTTTATACGCAGATTAGCTTATTTCTTTCATAAAAACTAACAATATAAGCGATTTATAACAAATTTTTGGTTATTATTCGCGACCTAAATCTAGGTTTAGAAATATACTGCGTGAAGAATTTTTATATAACAGGCACCGATTATATAAGAGTTGGTTGGGTCTAGATTCATCCAACCATGACGCAACAAGGTGCAAAAACACACTTTAGGAGTAACCAATGAAGGTTAGACCATCAGTAAAAAAAATGTGTGATGATTGTAAGATAATCAAACGAAAAGGTATCGTTAGAGTAATCTGCAAAAATCCAAAACATAAACAGAGACAAGGATAAGCATGGCACGTATATCAGGTGTTGATTTACCGAAAAAAAAGAGAATAGAGTATGGACTTACTTATATCTATGGTATAGGTCTTCATAGTTCAAGACTAATTCTTGATGCAACAGGTATTGATTATAATACACGAGTTTATGAATTAACAGATGCTCAAGCAGCTTTAATCCGTAATGAGATTCAAGAGAAATTTATGGTTGAAGGAGATCTTAGAAAAAAGGTCACTATGGATATTAAAGGTCTAATGGATCTTGGTAACTATAGAGGACTAAGACACAGAAGAGGACTTCCTGTTCGTGGTCAAAAAACTAAGACAAATGCTAGAACTCGTAAGGGTAAAAGAAAAACTGTTGGTGCAGCATAAGAAGGTAATGACAAATGGCTAAGAAAAAAGCAAAAAAGAATATTGCTAAAGGCGTAGTGTATGTTGCTGCTACCTTTAACAATACAGTAATTACAGTTACTGATGAGATGGGAAATGTTATTGCTTGGAGTTCAGCTGGTTCTTTAGGATTTAAAGGAAGCAAGAAGTCAACTCCTTTTGCTGCTGCTGAGGCAGTTGCAGATGCAATGAAAAAAGCGATGGAGCATGGTATCAAAGAGGTAGGAATTAAGGTTCAAGGACCTGGTTCTGGTAGAGATACAGCTGTTAAGTCAATTGGTGCAACTGAAGGTATTAGAGTAACATGGTTAAAAGATATTACTCCACTACCTCATAATGGTTGTCGTCCTCCTAAGCAGAGAAGAGTTTAATCACTATTCGTGATTGAATTTATATTTAATAGAATAATTAAAGGTATTACAAATGGCAAGATATAGAGGTCCAGTTGAAAAACTAGAGCGAAGACTTGGTGTTGATCTCGGCTTAAAGGGTGAGAGAAGACTAGCAGGGAAATCAGCTTTAGAAAAAAGACCATACCCTCCAGGGCAACATGGTCAAAGAAGAACAAAATTAAGTGAATATGGTGAACAGCTTCAAGAGAAGCAGAAAGCTAAGTTCATGTATGGTGTATCTGAAAAGCAGTTTAGAGCATTGTTTAAAGAGGCAAAAAGACAAGAGGGAAATACAGGGGCAACTCTAATTCAACTTCTTGAGCAGAGACTTGATAATGTGGTCTATAGAATGGGATTTGCAACTACTAGAAGATTTGCAAGACAACTTACAAATCATGGGCATATCCTTGTTGATGGTAAGAGAGTAGATATTCCATCTTTTAGAGTTAAATCTGGTCAAAAAATTGAGATTCGAGAAAAAAGTAAAGCAAATACACAAGTAGTAAGAGCTATGGAGCTTACAAACCAGACTGGTATGGTTGAGTGGGTAGATGTCGAAAAAGATAAACTTTTTGGTATCTTTACAAGAGTTCCAAATAGAGATGAAATTTCAATTCCAGTTGAAGAGAGACTAATCGTTGAGCTTTACTCTAAGTAAGCAGTTAGGTAATAAAGGCAAAGTATGAAAAAAATTAAAGTAGCACCATCTCTTCCCGAAAATGTTGAAGTAAATGAGCTTGGTGAAAATAGATCTGAAGTTATTGCCTACCCTTTTGAAAGTGGTTACGCTATTACACTTGCACACCCGTTGAGAAGACTTGTTTTGGGTTCCTCTTTGGGTTATGCTCCTATATCTGTAAAGATTGATGGTGCGGCACATGAGTTTGATAGTATCAGAGGAATGCATGAAGATGTAGCTGTATTTATTATTAATCTTAAAAATATTCGATTTAAGCTCCCTGAGGGTGTAGAGAGAATTGAGGTTAATTATAGCTTTTCAGGACCTAGAAATATCACTGCTGTAGATTTGATTACAGATGATATTGAAGTCGTAAATCCTGAATCATTCCTTGCCACTCTTAATGAAGATGCAGAACTCAATTTTACAGTGATTATTGCTAAGGGATTAGGGTATGTGCAGAGTGAAGATATTAGAGATGAGATTTCAGCTGACTCAATTGCTCTAGATGCATTTTTTACACCTGTAAGAAGATGTAACTATGAGATTGCTAATGTTTTAGTTGAAGACAATCCTAACTACGAAAAGATTATTTTCGATATTGAGACAGATGGTCAAATTTCACCTGTTGATGCCTTTACTAATGCTTTAGAGACAATGTATAAACAACTATCTGTCTTTAATGGAGTTTTGGATGTAGAGATCAATGCTACACCTGTAAAAAGAACAACTGATGATAGTGAGATCAAAGCATATCTTGAGCAGATTGATTCACTAGGGTTAAGTGCTAGATCATTTAACTCTCTTGATAGATCTGGTATCAACTATGTTGGTGAGCTTGTACTTATGAGTGCAAATGAGATAAAAAATATCAAAAATCTTGGTAAAAAATCTCTTGATGAGATAGCTGAATGTTTAGATAACTTGGGTTATGGTGAAGGTTTTGAATTGCCAGATATTACACGAGTAAATCTAATTAAAAAAATTGAGCAACTAAAAGAAAGCTCGGAATAAAAGGAAAAGACAAATGAGACATAAGCACGGATACCGTAAGCTGAGTAGAACTTCTGCTCATAGATCGGCATTGTTAAAAAATCTCTCTATTGCTCTTATTAAAAGTGGAAGAATTGAGACAACTCTTCCAAAAGCAAAAGAGCTTAGTAGACATTTTGAAAAACTTATCACAAAGGCTGCAAAGGGTGAAAATGCACACAGAGCAGTTTTTGCACTGTTGCAAGATAAAGTTTGTACTAACAAACTTGTAACAGAAATTGCACCAGAGTATGAAGATAGAAATGGTGGATATACAAGAATTATAAAAACGCGTATGCGTAGAGGTGATGCCGCACCAATGGCAATTATCGAACTCGTATAGTTTCTCTCTTCATTTAGGAGTCCTATTTAGGGCTTCTCTCTCCTTTAATCTTTTTTATATTATTATTTTAATTTTTAAAATTTATTTTTAATTTATTTTAATGATAAATTGTGATAATTTAATTTCCATTTAAAAAAATATTTAATATAATGATATATATTAGTAGGAATAGTTAAGGGGGTATTAATATAAAAACACAGATGAGATTATCATCACACAGGAGTTTATTATGTCAATAGAAGTTGTAGGAGCTGTTCTAGTTTTGTTATTATTGGTCTTATTTAAGAAGAGAAAACGAGTTCCTCGTCTAGGGATAAGTCTATTGAAACTATAAAGGCTAGAGTTTAAATTTATGTGGCTTCTCTTTTTTTATGGAGAGTATCCACAGCCTATTTATAATATAGTAGATAAAAAGAGAGACGAAGACAGAGTAGGGTATAGTACCTACATAGAGAGGAATAAGAATATTATCCCAATTATTGCTAAACCAATTAAGGGTTAATTCTATATTTTCTAATCCCTCATGTCCTAATATGAAGTTGCCTGTTTGGTACTCCATATAGTACATAAAAGGCATAGTAATTGGATTACTAAGCCAAACCATGGAGATAGCAATTGGAACATTAAATTTAAAAAATGGTGTCATTGAAATAACTGCTAACATCTGCATAGGCATGGGGATAAATCCCCAAAAAAGTCCAATTAATATACCTCTTGATATAGATTTTCGATTGGTTGAGAGATACTCTCTTGGAATTTTATATTTTTTTATAAATTGATCTATTTTTCCATTAGCTTGTTTCTTTTTAAAGATTTTTCTGATCATCTATTTACCATTGTTTTAATTTGCTATATTGTAATCTCAAAAAGTTTACATGTTATTGAAACGATGATGATTTTACTCTACAAATACTGATAATAGCTAATAAAGTAGTAATATCCTCTTGACAAAGTAGAGATTATTATGTATAAATATAATAATTAAACCATTTTGGTATAATTATATAATATAAATTTAAGGAGAAGCTAGTGCTTCCATTTACAGATGAAGAGTTAAAACCGATTGTATCAGATGTTATAGATAAGTCAAGAGTGTGGATTAGACAAGATGGTGGAGATGTTACTTTAATCGATATCATCGATGGTATGGTCTATGTACAGCTACAAGGTGCTTGTGTAGGTTGTGGTAGTTCAGGGACTACACTAAAGTTCGGTATTGAGAAAGAGTTAAAGAAGATGATTCATCCTGATATAACAGTGATGAATGTTCCCCATGGGTGGGAAGATAAATTAAATCAACTAGGATGAGTTATGAGAAAAGTAAGTATCAGTAGATTGTTAACTAGAGCAGAGGAGCAGTTCTCTTTTGGAGAGTATGAACAGGCTTTGATGACATATGGATTGTTATTAAAAGATTATCCTACTCATGGTGATGCTAAGATAGGTGCTTTTCTTTGTGACATTGGAATAGAGAGTGGAGAAGAGGCACAAGCTCTTTTTGACTATTATCAGATCATCAAAAAAGAGCAAGATGATGCTCAGGAGGTTATGATTAAGCTTATTTCAACTCTTGATAGTACAAAAAACCAAATTGGAAAATTTTTATCTGCTGCTGAAGATAAGACAGAGTATGAAGATGGTATAGGATATAGAGATTTTTTACAGTTTGTCGAAGATCGAGGTGATTTCTCAAAAGCTTTTGAGGATGTTATGTTCTCGACAAAAGTAATTCTCAAAGGAAAAGATGAATATATCGACTTTATTGATCAACTGATTGATAAAGGAGAAGAGAAATTGGCTGAACAATTCTTGGATTCTATGAGTAGTACTTTTGGAAAAAGTCAGGATATATATAAACTTTATCATAAATTAAAGCAAAAATAGTATTATATGCTCTAAAAAAAAAGAGCATTAGGTGAAAATAGATTACAACTTAGATGGTTATTCATATATAACCGATGATACATTAAAGATTGCAGAGGATACTCAATTCCTTTTGACGACACAAAATAGTAAATATTTTGAGAAACTTGCTATTAATCCCTCAGTTATTACGCCTAAAGAGCTTATTGAGAAGTGGAATTTAGATACTATCAAGGCAGTAGGTGTTACTGGTACAAATGGTAAAACTACAGTTACTGCTGGTATCTACTCTTTTCTTCTTGATTTAGGTGAAAAAGTTGCACTGCAAGGTACACGAGGTTTTTTTGCGAATGAGGAGCGTATAGAGGATAAGAGTATGACTACTCCTTCAATATTAGAGATACTTCATAATATGAAAATAGCAAAAGATAAAGATTGCGACTATTTTATCATGGAGGTTAGCTCTCATGCTATAGATCAGGAGCGAATAGAGGGAATCTCTTTTGCACTCAAGATTCACACCAATGTGACAAGTGATCATCTTGACTATCACAAAACAGTAGAGGAGTATCGAGCAGTAAAGAGCCGATTTTTTGCTGATGAATCCCCTAAACTTCTAAATAAAGATGATATTAAAAATATAACTTATAATTTTATTGGTGCTCAAAGTTATGGAGTTGATGAACCAGCAACTTTTAAAGTACAAGCTTTTTCACTCAAACATGGGATTATTGCAGGAATTAAACATCTCAGCAAAGAGGCAACTTTCCAATCCCCTATGGTAGGACTCTTTAACTTATTCAATCTTATGGCGGCTGTTGGAGCTACTACTATGCTTACAGGTAGAGATATTACAGAAGTGTGTGAAGTCGTCTCTAATTTTGCAGGTGTCGCAGGTCGTATGGAGGTTGTGAGTACAAATCCCTTGGTTATCGTTGATTTTGCACATACCGATGATGGAATGTTACAGGTATTAGATAGTATGAAAGATAGGGACATCTCAGTGGTCTTTGGTGCAGGAGGCAACCGTGATGAAGGCAAGAGACCAAGAATGGGTGCTGTTGCTGCAAAGTTTGCAAAAAAAGTATATGTAACCAATGATAATCCTAGAGATGAGAAGCCTGAAGATATAATCAATGATATTCTATCTGGTATAAAAGATCAGTCTTATGTTCGTGCAATGGTAGATAGAGCTTTTGCTATACAGGAGGCATTGAGAGAGTTAGGCGATGATGAAGTGTTGATGATTCTTGGAAAAGGAGATGAGGATACGATGGAGATAGCAGGTCAAAAGATTCATTTTGATGACAGGGAGGTTGTTCGAGCCTTACTTCAAGAGCGAGAGGAAGTAAAATAATTGAAACATTTTAAATACTCTATAATTTTTACGGTGGTGGCATTGGTCTCTTTAGGCGTGTGGGAGTTTCATCAATGTGGGGATTTAGGAAAAGTATTTACAATACTCTCTATCGCTACTATACTAGGAATAATGGAGGTCTCATTGTCTTTTGATAATGCAGTGGTCAATGCCTCTATTTTAAAAGGATGGGATGAGTATTGGAGAAAACTTTTTTTGACCGTAGGTATTATTATAGCTGTATTTGGTATGCGTCTACTTTTTCCTATAGTTATTGTTGCACAGACAGCAGATATAGATATGTTAACTGTTTGGGATTTAGCTCTTCACTATCCTGATATATATTCTGAACAACTAACAATGCATCACGCAGAGATCTCAACCTTTGGAGGGATGTTTCTACTTCTTGTCTTTTTAAATTTTCTATTTGACTTAGATAAAAAGGTACATTGGTTTGGTTCAATTGAAAAGAAATTTTCTCAATTGGGTAAAATCGAAGCCTCGTCTACACTAGTTGCTCTTTACCTTCTAGTAACAACTCTAGCCTTTGTTGATGGAGATAAAACATCAGTTTTGATAGCAGGTATTTGGGGTATTATGGTCTATCTAAGTGTTCATGCTCTTGGTGTAATTTTAGAACATCTCAATGAAGATAAAGCTAAAGTTGCCTCAACTGTCGCCAAAGGAAGTATAGGTGGGTTTATCTACTTAGAGATGCTTGATGCTTCATTCTCTTTTGATGGAGTTATCGGCTCTTTTGCTATTACCAATGATATTATAGTTATTATGGTTGGATTAGGGATAGGAGCTATGTTTGTTCGATCTATGACAATATATCTTGTAGAGAAAGGTACACTTGACTCTTATATATATTTGGAGCATGGTGCTCACTATGCGATAGGTGCGTTGGCTCTTATCATGATATTTACAAGTACAGGGTTACATGTTCCTGAAATTGTTACAGGATTAGTGGGAGTCTCTTTTATTTTAGCTTCTCTCTACTCCTCTACGCGACATAAAACCTAACTCTCTATTATATAGATAATTTCGGTTCTATTTTTTTTCTTATGGATCTCATCTATAGATAACTTTTCTATAGGGAGATTCATAAACTCTTCAAGAGTTTCAATCTTAGCCTTGGCTATCTCTCTTAGCACAATACCTCTATAAGCTTTTGCCCAGTGACTGACAACTTTTCCATTTTTTATAAATTTTAAAGTGGTATATGCTTTGGTTGGCTTGTAGAACTTATCATAAAAAGTTGCTCTTAGATCTAGTATATCTTCCGATTGAAGATAATCCTCCATAAGATAGCTCTGTTTTTTGTAAAGTTTTTCAGGTTTTAGATCTCCTATCGATTCACCCTGTTTGAGTCGATATTCAGGGATCATATCATCTGCTCTCAAAAAACCAAAAAGATTTGAGCAGAGTATTGCGTTATTATCTATATACTGTTGTGCCTCTCTATTGAGTTGATTATATCCTAGATAATCAAAAGCTACTCCTGTGTATCTCTCTATAGCTTTCATGGTTAGTTCATGAACTATATCTTTGGTGTGATACTCTATATCTTTCTCTTTTTTTAGACCGAACATTTTAGAGAGTACTTTTTTATCATTTTTCTGTATGATATTAATATATCTATGAAGAAGCTCTGTTCTTGTCTGAGTCAAATTAGAGAATAGAAGTTTATTTAATATAAAAACATCTCTACCTCCACCTACTTTTGTTTCACTTGGAGCGAGAAGAATTTTCATAATAAAAGCCTTGTTTTTAGTGAATTATAGCAAATTTACAAAAAAAATTATTTTTTTTCAAAAAACCCTTGACATCATTTTTATTTTTGTCTATAATGCGACTCCATTTAAAGAATGACTTTAAATGAATGGTGCTGATGTAGCTCAGTTGGCTAGAGCAGCTGATTTGTAATCAGCAGGTCGGGGGTTCGAGTCCCTTCATCAGCTCCATTAAAATTTTATCAGTGTTTGACCAGAAAACAATATAACAAGACGAATCGGTGAGTTACTCAAGTGGCCAACGAGGGCAGACTGTAAATCTGCTGACTATGTCTTCGAAGGTTCGAATCCTTCACTCACCACCATGTTATATTTAAATATTTAGACGCGGGAGTAGCTCAGTTGGCTAGAGCGTCAGCCTTCCAAGCTGAGGGTCGCGGGTTCGAGTCCCGTCTCCCGCTCCATGGTATTTTTAATCTGGGAGCTGATGTGAAATTTTATTTTTTATTACTTCACATTACTAAGACTCACACAAAATCAAACACTCATAAACTTTTATAATGATAGAAATTTAATCAATGCCCATATGGCTCAGGGGTAGAGCACTTCCTTGGTAAGGAAGAGGTCGTGAGTTCAAGTCTCACTATGGGCTCCACCGAACGATGTATGGACAAAAGTATTATCCAAAAAATCTTGTTTAAAAACAAGACAACGATAATAGTTTTGTCCATATTGTTATGGTATTCAAGCAATATATAGTTATTCCTGATATAATGTCAGCGAAAATTAGAACTAAAAACTTAGGAGAAACAGATGGCTAAAGAAAAATTTGAACGAACCAAACCACATGTTAATATTGGTACAATTGGTCACGTTGACCACGGTAAAACTACATTGACAGCTGCAATTACTGCTGTACTTGCTACTAAAAATGACTCAGCATTCATGGATTATGATGCAATTGACAACGCTCCAGAAGAGAGAGAAAGAGGAATTACTATTGCTACTTCTCATGTTGAGTATGAGACTGAAAATAGACACTACGCTCACGTAGATTGTCCTGGTCACGCCGACTATGTTAAAAACATGATTACTGGTGCTGCTCAAATGGATGGTGCTATTCTTGTTATCGCTGCTACTGATGGACCAATGGCACAAACTAGAGAGCATATCCTTCTTTCTAAGCAAGTAGGTGTTCCATATATCGTTATTTTCTTGAATAAAGAAGATCAACTTGATGATGAAGATAAAGAAGAGATGTTAGAGCTTGTAGAGATGGAAGTTAGAGAACTTCTTGAAGAGTATGACTTTCCAGGTGATGATACTCCTGTTATCGCTGGTTCTGCATTCCAAGCATTAGAAGAAGCAAAAGCTGGTAAACTTGGTGAGTGGTCAGATAAAATTCTTGAGCTTATGGCTGCTGTTGATGAGTATATCCCTGAGCCAGTAAGAGAGACTGATAGAGATTTCCTTATGCCTATCGAAGATATCTTTACAATCCAAGGTCGTGGTACAGTTGTAACTGGTAAAATCGACAGAGGTACTGTATGTGTTGGTAACGCAGTAGAGATTGTTGGTATCAAAGATAACCAAAGCACAACTGTAACTGGTGTTGAGATGTTCCGTAAAGAGATGGATTGTGGTCAAGCTGGTGATAACTGTGGTGTTCTTATTAGAGGTATCGATAAAAGTGCTGTTGAGAGAGGTATGGTTCTATGTAAGCCAGGTTCTATTACTCCTCACTCTAAATTTACAGCTGAAATCTATGTTCTTACAAAAGAAGAGGGTGGTAGACACACTCCATTCTTTAATAACTATAGACCACAGTTCTATGTAAGAACAACAGATGTTACAGGTTCTATTACTCTTGGTGAAGGTACTGAGATGGTTATGCCTGGTGATAATGTTACTATTACAGTTGAGCTTATCAACCCAGTTGCACTTGAGCAGGGTACTCAGTTTGCTATCCGTGAAGGTGGTAGAACAGTTGGTGCTGGTAAAGTTGCAGCAATTATAGAATAGTCATAGGGGTAGAGCGAGTCTCTACCTCTAAATTTTAGGAGAGACAATGAGAGAAACAATTCACTTAGGTTGTGAGAAGTGTACTAGAAGAAACTATCACACCACTAAGAATAAAAGAAACACTACTGGAAAACTTGCTTTAAAAAAGTACTGTAAGTGGTGTAAGTGTCATACTACACATAAAGAGATGAAACTTTAATATAGTTTTTTATCTTGCTTTTTCTGGAGAGATATTATCCAAATATCCTCTCTTATTCTTAGGCCAATAGCTCAGTTGGTAGAGCACTGGTCTCCAAAACCAGGTGCCGGGGGTTCGAGTCCCTCTTGGCCTGCCATAATTAAAAGGTAATTACAAAAATGGAAAAATTAACAACATACTTTTCACATGTTAAAGCAGAGATACAAAAAGTTATATTTCCGACAAAGGTACAGATTAGACAAGCATTTATTGCTGTTTTTATCGTTGTAACCGTTATATCAATATTTTTAGCACTTGTTGACTGGATAATGTCATCAATAGTTTCTGCAGTGGTTTAGGAGCGAAGATGGCATTTCAATGGTATGCGATTCAGGTTTATTCTGGTAGCGAACAAGCTGTAAAAAGAGGCATAGAACTACTTGCTGTAGAGAACGGAATTGAAGATAAAGTAGAGAGTATAATAGTTCCTACAGAAGAGGTTATTGAGGTTAAAAATAGAGAGAAAAAGATTACAGAACGAGTTTTATACTCTGGTTATGTTTTTGCCTGTGTAGATTTAGATACAAATCTATGGCACAAAATACAATCTTTGCCTCGTGTCTCTAGGTTTATCGGTGAGGGTAAAACAGCCACACCATTAACCGAAGCAGATATTAAAGTTATTTTGGACAAGATGGAAAACAAATCATCTCCAAGACCAAAAGTTGACTTTGAAAATGGTGAGATGGTTCGTATCATCGATGGACCATTTTCTAACTTTACAGGTATGGTTGAAGAGTATGATCTTGACCATGGTAAGCTAAAACTTAATGTTTCCATTTTTGGTAGAAATACACCAGTAGAGATACTCTATACACAAGTAGAAAAGATTTTATAAATTATATATACTGAAGCCCAAAAGCTTCAGTAATAGAAACTAGAAGAGTTTGTATTACTGAAGTTTTTATTTAATCTAAAACTATTTAACTTAAGGAGACAATGATGGCAAAAAAAGTAACTGAAAAGTTTAAACTAATGATCCCTGCCGCTAAAGCCAATCCCTCACCACCAGTTGGACCTGCACTAGGTCAAAGAGGTGTTAATATTATGGAATTTTGTAAAGCATTTAACGAAAGAACAAAAGATAAAATGGGATTCAAGATTCCTGTTGAGATCACTGTTTATGCCGATAGAAGTTTTACATTTGAAACCAAACAACCACCAGCATCGGAGCTTATCTTAAAAGCAGCGAATTTAAAAAGTGGTTCAGATAACCCTCTGAAAAATAAAGTTGCAACATTAACTTCTGCTCAAATTGATGAGATTGTAGAACTCAAAATCGCTGATTTAAATACAGATGATAAAGAGATGGCTGCAAAAATCATTATGGGTACTTGTAGAAGTATGGGTGTTGAAGTTATTGCATAGGTTCGATGAAATCGAATAGGTTTTTTTGGTCGGTCTTACCGACCCTACATAATACCACTTTTCAGAGTGGGAGATTTATATCGTGGAGAGATAGATGGCAAAAAAAATAAGTAAAAAAAGAGCATTGCTCTTAGAGAAAATAGATAGTGAAAAGAGATACTCTATAGCAGATGCAGTGGCACTTCTTCCAGAGCTAAAATCAGCAAAGTTTGACGAGACTGTAGAGGTTGCACTGAATTTAAATGTTGATCCAAGACATGCTGATCAGATGATTAGAGGTTCAGTAATTCTTCCAAATGGTACAGGTAAAACAGTTAGAGTTGCAGTATTTGCAAAAGATGATAAAGCTGATGAAGCAAAAGCAGCAGGTGCTGATATTGTTGGTACAGATGAACTTATTGATCAGATCAAAGAGGGTATTATTAACTTTGATACAGTAATTGCCACACCTAACATGATGGGACAACTTGGTAAAGTAGCTCGAATATTAGGACCAAAAGGTCTTATGCCTAACCCTAAAACAGGTACAGTAACTATGGATGTTACAAAAGCTGTTACAGAGGCAAAAGGTGGAAAAGTTAACTTTAGAGTTGATAAAAAAGGTAATATCCATGCGGGTATTGGTAAAGCAAGTTTTGGAGCAGATAAAATAGAAGAGAATCTTACTGCTTTTATGCAGAAGATAAATAGAGCAAAACCAGCAGCAGCAAAGGGTAGATATATCTTAAATGGTGCATTGTCTTTGACTATGAGTCCTGCTGTTACTCTTGATACTACAGAACTTTTAGATATGAAAGCATAAGCTTAAAGCTTAGAACATAAAATCAATTGATTTTATGTTTTTTCCTTTATGCTTGGCATAATTAATCTTAGACTAAAGATATTAGGGGCGAGAGCTTAATATAAGATCTCGAAAGAGATCTGTCCGTTTATGAAACACCCTAATAGAGGTCGGAAGGAGAAAGAATGACTAGAACTGAAAAAGAGGCTATTGTTAATGAACTATCGACTGCGTTTACTGATCAAGGTGCTGTAATTGTTTGTGATTACAAAGGTATGACAGTTGAAGCACTAGAGGGTGTTAGACGACTAGCAAAAGAGAATGATGTAAATGTACGAGTTGTAAAAAATACTCTTGCAGGGATTGCACTTAAAAATGCAAACTGTGAAGAGATGGAGCTTGTATCTACAAATATCTTTATTTGGGGTGAAGATCAGATTGCTACTTGTAAAGTAGCAGATAAATCTGCTTCAGAAAATAAAGATCACTTCTCAATCAAGTCTGGAGTAATAGAGTCAAAAGTTGCAGACATCGCTACGATTAATGCAATGGCTAAACTTCCAGGTAGAGATGAACTTCTCGGTATGTTACTTAATGTTTGGAATGCACCAGTGCAGAACTTTACAATTGGTTTACAAGCACTAGCAGATAAACTAGAAGAAGAGGCGTAGGGTTGGTTTAACCGACCATCTATGAAAGGGTGACCTTTATTGTTACCCTTTTTGAATATAAAAATTTGAAAAGATAAATAAGGAAATTAAAAATGGCAACAACTAAAGAAGATGTATTAGAGTTTATCTCAAACATGTCAGTACTTGAGCTTTCTGAGCTTGTAAAAGAATTTGAAGAGCATTTTGGTGTATCTGCTCAAGCTACTGTAGTAGCTGGTGGTGCAGTGGCTGAAGCAGTTGAAGAGCAGACAGAGTTTGATGTTATTCTTACAGGTGCAGGTGCTAAGAAAATTAATGCTATTAAAGTAGTAAGAGCAATTACAGGTCTTGGTCTTAAAGAGGCTAAAGGTGCTGTTGAAGGTGTACCAACTACACTTAAAGAGGCTATCTCTAAAGATGAAGCTGAAGCGATCAAAAAACAAATCGAAGATGCAGGTGCTACTTGCGAACTTAAATAATTTTTATTTAAGTAAAACTTTTTCAAGTAAGAATTTTAATAGTAAAATCTCTTGCTTGAAACCCTCCTTGTACTGCATTAGTAACAGTACAAATCAATTAAAATCGATATAGTGATAAGCTATTGCGCAATAGTTTTTTTGTATATCCAAAATATACATTTATCTAATAATAACATACATAATTAAAATGAGGTTTGCCCATGTTAAACTCTTTACACTCAGGAAATAGACTAAGAGTCGATTTCTCAAAAACTCCTCGACAAATTGCTGTTCCAAACTTACTTCAACTACAACAAAAATCTTATGATGATTTTCTTATGATTGGTGCTAAAAATAGAACTGAATCAACTATTGAAAAAGTATTTCGTTCTGTCTTCCCACTAAATGACCAACAAAATAGATTGACCCTAGAGTATAACGGGTCTGAAATTGTTCAACCTAAATATACTATTAGAGAGTGTATGGAGAGAGGATTGACCTACTCTGTCTCATTAAAAATGAATATCTCCTTGACCATTTGGAATCGAAATGAGAAAACAGGTGAAAAGCTTGATCCAAAAGAGATTAAAGAACAAGCTGTCTTTGTAAGAGATATTCCTCTTATGACCAACCGAACATCATTTATCATTAATGGTGTTGAGAGAGTTGTTGTAAATCAGCTTCACAGATCTCCTGGTGTTATTTTCAAAGAGGAAGAAGCGACAACTGTTGTCAATAAGCTTATCTACTCTGCTCAGATTATCCCTGATCGTGGTTCATGGCTCTATTTTGAATATGATGCTAAAGATATTTTATATGCTAGAATTAATAAAAGAAGAAAAATACCTGTAACTATTCTATTTAGAGCCTTGGACTACTCTAAAGAGGATATTATGAAACTATTTTATAGTAGCAAAGAGGTTTTTGTTCGAGATAATAGATTTGTAACTAAATTTTCAGTAGAAGATTTTGCCAATAGAGCTCCTTATGAGGTGCGTGATCTTGATGGAAATATTGTTGTTGCTGCTGCAAAAAGATTAACCAAGAAGAAGGCACAAAAGCTTATTGATGAAGGGTTGAAGTGGGTAGAGTATCCACTAGAAGTGCTTATCGAAAGATATTTGGCTAAACCAATTATTGATAACGAGAGTGGAGAGGTTCTTTATGATGTTGTGACTCCTCTTGATGAGATGAGACTCAAAAGAATTATTGATGCAGGTATTGAAACTTTTCATATCGCAGATGACTTGGCAGATGGTTCCGATGACTCTATTATTAAATCATTTATTGCAGATCAAGAGTCTCTCAGATTACTTAAGCAGACAGAAGAGATAGAGGATGAAAACCAACTAGCAACTATTCGTATCTACAAAGTTATGAGACCAGGAGAACCTGTCACTGCTGAGGCTGCAAAAAGTTTCTTGAGACAACTATTTTTTGATCCAGAGAGATATGATCTTACTAAAGTTGGTCGAATGAAGATGAACCATAAATTGGGTCTTGATGTTCCTGAATATGTGACAGTGATGACTGCTGATGATATTATCCATACCGTTAAATATCTATCAAAAGTCAAAAATGGTTCAGGTCATATCGATGATAGAGATCACCTTGGTAACAGAAGAATTAGAGCTATTGGTGAGCTTCTTGGAAATGAGCTTTATAATGGGCTTACCAAGATGCAAAAAGCAATTCGTGATAAGATGACTACCCTTTCTGGTCAACTTGATGAGTTGATGCCTCACGATCTTGTGAACTCTAAAATGATTACTAATACTATTTTAGAATTTTTCTCGTCAGGTCAGTTATCACAGTTTATGGATCAGACTAACCCACTCTCTGAAGTAACACACAAAAGAAGACTCTCTGCACTTGGTGAAGGTGGTCTTGTCAAAGAGAGAGCTGGTTTCGAAGTTCGGGATGTTCACCCAACACACTATGGACGAATTTGTCCAATCGAGACTCCAGAGGGACAAAATATTGGTCTTATCAACACCTTGGCAACTTATGCAAAGGTAAATGATTTAGGATTTATTGAAGCACCTTATAATAAAGTTATTGATGGTGTTGTTCAAAAAGAGATTGTCTATCTTACTGCTACACAAGAAGAGGACTTGGTGATTGCTCCTGCATCTACAGAAGTTTTAGATAAAAAAATTGTACATGATCTTATTGAGACTCGTTGTAATGGTGAAATTTTGCTAAATGAGACAAAAAGAGTATCTCTTATTGATATTTCTCCACTAATGGTTTCAGGTTCAGCCGCAGCACTTATTCCTTTCTTGGAGCATGATGATGCTAACCGTGCGTTGATGGGGTCAAACATGCAAAGACAAGCTGTACCTCTACTCAAAACAGATGCTCCTGTTGTAGGAACTGGTATGGAGGCGATTGTGAGCCGTGATGCTTGGGAGTCTGTCAAGGCAAAAAGAGCAGGTAGAGTAGAGAAGGTTGACTCTAAAAATATCTATATTTTAGGTGAAGATGAGGGTGGTGTATATATTGATCACTATCCAATGGAAAAAAATATGAGAACCAACCAAAATACTACTTTTACTCAGACACCAACAGCACAGCTCGGTGATGTAGTAGAGGCAGGTCAAGTGATTGCTGATGGTCCAAATATGGATATGGGTGAGTTGGCAATTGGTAAAAATACTATGGTTGCCTTTATGCCTTGGTATGGATATAACTACGAAGATGCAATTATCATCTCTGAGAAGATATTAAGAGAAGATACTTTTACCTCGGTGCATACTTATGAAAAAGAGATTGAAGCTAGAGAGCTTAAGCATGGTACAGAGGAGATCACACGAGATATTCAAAATATTCGTGAAGATGAGTTGACTCATCTTGATGAGAGTGGTATTGTCAAAGTTGGTACACATATCAAGCCAGGTATGATTATGGTTGGTAAAGTATCTCCAAAAGGTGAGATCAAACCAACTCCTGAAGAGAGACTTCTTCGTGCTATCTTTGGTGAAAAAGCTGGTCATGTTGTCAATAAATCTCTCTACTGTCCTGCTTCTATGGAGGGTATTGTTGTTGATGTTAAGGTCTTTACTAAAAAAGGTCAAGAGAAAGATGCAAGATCTATTCAGTCATATGAAGAGGAGAAAGCTGTTCTTGATGGAGAACACCATGATAAACTTCTAATGATTGACAAAGAGGAGTTGCTTAGAATTGCAACAATGCTCTCTCGATCAGAGCTTGTAGATGATGTAACTGTAGATGATAAACTCTATGAAGTAGGAGATAAGATCCCTGCTGAGGTGATTATTGATATAAATAGATTTGCTCTTCGTTCAGTAGTTCAATCTTATGACTCTAAGATACAAGCAGAGTATAATTCTGCGAAAAACTACTTCCAAAGACAGAAGAAGAAGCTTAAAGATGCACATGAAGAGAAGCTTCATATTTTGGAAAAAGATGATATTTTGCCAAATGGTGTAACTAAGCTGGTAAAAGTTTATGTTGCGACTAAGCGAAAGTTAAAAGTTGGGGATAAGATGGCTGGACGACACGGTAACAAAGGTATCGTCTCCAATATTGTTCCTGAGATAGATATGCCTTATACTAAAGAGGGAAAAACAGTTGATATTATTCTAAATCCACTGGGAGTTCCTTCTCGTATGAATATTGGTCAGATTCTTGAAGTTCACCTAGGTATGTTGGGTAAAAAACTTGGAGAGCAGATTCAAGAGATGTTTGATGCAGAGAAAGAGACTATGATCACTGATCTTCGTGCTAGGATGACAGAAATCGCAGATATTGCAAAATTAATGAATGCTAAAGAGACATTAGAGAAGTTGAGTGATGATCAACTGATAGACTATGCAAGAGACTGGGCAAATGGTGTGAAGTTTGCAACTACTGTATTTGAAGGTACAAATCAAGAGGAGTTTGATAAGTTGTTTGCGTTGGCAAAAATGGATGCAGATGGTAAGACAGAGCTTTATGATGGTAAAACAGGTGAAAAGATGTTGGAGAGAGTCAATCTAGGATATATGTATATGCTAAAACTCCACCACTTGGTTGATGAGAAGGTTCATGCTCGTTCAACTGGACCATACTCACTAGTAACACAACAGCCTGTTGGTGGTAAAGCACTCTTTGGGGGACAAAGATTTGGAGAGATGGAGGTCTGGGCATTGGAGGCTTATGGTGCGTCGCATATTCTAAAAGAGATGTTGACTATCAAGTCAGATGATGTCGATGGACGAACAAGAGCCTATAGAGCGATCACTAGAGGAGAGTCAGTTCCTGAGTCTGGTGTCCCTGAGACCATGTTCGTATTGACAAAAGAGCTTCAAGCCCTAGGTCTTGATGTAGATTTATTTGAGAAGAAAAAAGAGGATGTATAATGAGTGATTTTTTAGATAATTTGAACCCTATTGATTTAACTTCAGAGGATAGACCAACAGATATTATGGCGATGCGACTTCGTGTTGCTAGTCCAGATAAGATATTGTCTTGGAGTTATGGTGAGGTTAAAAAGCCTGAAACCATCAATTATCGTACTCTAAAACCTGAGAGAGATGGACTTTTTTGTGCTAAAACCTTTGGACCTGTAAGAGATTACGAGTGTCTATGTGGTAAGTACAAAAAGATGAGATACAAGGGTGTCGTATGTGAGAAGTGTGGTGTTGAGGTTACAACTTCTAAAGTAAGAAGAAACCGAATGGGTCATATCGATCTAGTTGCTCCTGTGGCACACATATGGTATGTCTCTTCTCTTCCATCAAGAATTGGTACACTTTTGGGTGTCAAGATGAAAGATCTTGAACGGGTACTATATTATGAAGCATATATCGTAAAAGATGCAGGTTTAGCCTCTTATGATAGTGAGGGAACAACTCCTCTAGCAAAATTTGATGTACTTAATGAAGAGCAGTTTCAATCTATTACTCAAAGATTTCCAGAGTCTGGGTTAGATGCAAGAATGGGTGGTGAGATAGTTCAAGAGCTTCTTGCTGATTTGGATCTAGTAGAGATGTTTGCTAGTCTAAAAGAGGATATTTTAGCTACTAAATCAGAAGCTAAAAAGAAGACTATTGTAAAAAGACTAAAAGTAATTGAGTCATTTCTTGATTCAGGAAATAGACCTGAGTGGATGATGTTGACTATCTTGCCTGTTATGCCACCAGATCTTAGACCACTAGTTAGTTTGGATGGTGGTAAGTTTGCTGTATCTGATGTCAATGATCTCTATAGAAGAGTTATCAACCGAAACCAGAGACTTAAAAGATTGGTAGAGCTTGATGCTCCTGAGATTATTGTCCGAAATGAAAAAAGAATGCTTCAAGAGTCTGTTGATGCACTTTTTGATAATGGTAGACGAGGAAACTCTGTAAAGGGTGCAAACAAGAGACCACTTAAATCTCTCTCAGAAGTAATCAAAGGTAAACAGGGACGATTTAGACAGAACCTTCTTGGTAAACGGGTTGACTTCTCTGGGCGTTCTGTTATTGTTGTTGGTCCAAACCTTAAGATGGATGAGTGTGGACTGCCTAAAAAGATGGCAATTGAGCTATTTAAACCACATGTTATGGCAAAGCTTGAAGAGAGAGGATATGCTACTACTCTAAAACAAGCCAAAAAGATGATTGAGAAAAAAGCCAATGAAGTTTGGGAGTGTCTTGAGGATGTAGTTGAGAGCTATCCTGTTCTTCTAAACCGTGCTCCAACGCTTCACAAACTTTCAATTCAAGCGTTTCACCCAAAATTGATTGATGGAAAAGCGATTCAACTTCACCCTCTAGTCTGTGCGGCATTCAACGCCGACTTTGATGGTGACCAGATGGCTGTTCATATTCCTCTATCATCAGAAGCGATTGCAGAAGCTAAGATTTTGATGCTAAGCTCAATGAATATTCTTCTTCCTGCTTCAGGTAAAGCGATTGCTGTACCTTCTCAGGATATGATTTTGGGTCTCTACTACTTGACACTTGAAAAAATAGGTGTTGTTGGAGAGCATAAACTATTTGCCAATGTCAATGAGGTAATTATTGCTAATGAGCAGGGAGGATTGGATCTAAATGCCAAAATTAGAACCGTTATCGAAGGAAAAATTGTTATAACAACAGCAGGAAGAGTTATCTTGAATGATATTATTCCTGATTATGTCCCACAAAGTTATTGGAATAAAATTCTAAAGAAAAAAGATATATCTGCATTAGTCGATTATATCTATGCCAACAGTGGTATCTCTTATACTTCTATTTTCCTAGATGACCTAAAAGATATGGGGTTTAAGTATGCAACTAAATCAGGAGTATCTATCTCTATCGATGATATTAAAGTACCTGATAGTAAAGAAGAGACTATTCTTAAGGCAAAAGAGTCTGTTGTTGAGATTCAGAAACAGTATGGAAAAGGACTCCTTACAGAGCAGGAGAGATACAATAAGATTATTGATATTTGGACAGATACCAATAACTTTGTTGCAGGGGAGTTGATGTCTCTTATCAAAAAAGATAAAGATGGATTCAACTCAGTACATATGATGGCTGACTCAGGTGCTAGGGGTTCAGCAGCTCAGATTAGACAGCTCTCAGGGATGAGGGGACTTATGGCTAAATCTGATGGGTCTATTATTGAGACACCTATTACCTCTAACTTCCGTGAAGGATTGAATGTTCTTGAGTATTTTATTTCAACTCACGGAGCTAGAAAAGGTCTTGCTGATACAGCGATGAAGACAGCGAGTGCAGGTTACTTGACACGAAAGCTTATTGATGTCGCTCAAAATGTAAAAGTTATTATGCATGATTGTGGCTCTCATGAAGGTGTTGATGTCGCTGATATTTTTGTAGGTAATGAGATGATCGAACCACTATCTGATAGAGTTTATGGTCGTGTAATTGCAAAAGATATTATTGATCCTATTACTAATGAAGTATTGGTTAGTGAAGGGACAATGATTGATGAGGATTTGGGTAGACTCATCACTGATGCAGGTGTTCGTTCGGTCAATATTCGAACCTCTGTAACCTGTAAAGCACCAAGAGGAATTTGTGCAAAATGTTATGGTTTGAACATGGCTGAGAATAAAATTGTAAAAAAAGGTGAAGCCGTTGGTGTTGTTGCTGCACAATCTATTGGTGAACCAGGAACTCAGCTTACTCTACGTACTTTCCACACAGGTGGTACGGCTTCAGCGGGTAAAGAGGAGAGACAAGTTATTGCAAATAAAGAAGGGTTTATCCGTTACTATAACTTGAATGTTTATAAGAATAGTGAAGAGAAGTTCCTTGTTTCAAATAGAAGAAATGCAGGTGTTCTTTTAGTTGAGCCAAAAGTTAAATCACTTACAAGAGGTCGAGTTTCTGTGATTCATTCTCATGATGAGATCACTTTAGTAGTTCAACAAGGTGCTCAAGAGCAAAAATATACTGTCCGAAAGATGGATGTTGCGAAGACTAATGAACTTGCAGGTGTTGGTGGAAAAGTTGATGGGAAACTCTTTATTCCTTTTGAAAATGGTGATCTAATCTCAGAAGGAGATTCGATTGTAGAGATTATCAAAGAGGCTTGGTCTGTTCCAAATCGTATTCCATTTGCAAGTGAAATAAAAGTTGAGGATGGAGCTCCTGTTACTCAGAATATTTATGCTGAAGCAAAAGGTACCGTAAAATATTTCCTTCTTAAGGGGGATTATATTGAACGAATCAGTACTATTAGAGAGGGTGAACATGTAACCGAAAAAGGTCTTTTTGCTGTTATTGTTGATGATAATGATAGAGAAGCTGCAAGACACTATATTGCTAGAGGTTCACTCATTAAGTTAGAAGATAATACCGTTCTCTCAAGAGGTGATCTTATCGCTGCACCAAAGAGTGATGATCAGGTAATTATTGCTGAGTGGGATCCATACACAGAGCCTATGATCGCTGAATCCAATGGTACGGTTAAGTTCCAAGATATTGTTGCAGGAGTTACGGCTGTCGAACAGTTTGATGAGCTAACAGGGGAGAGTAGATTGACACTCAATGAGTATATCCCTGGCTCTTATAAACCTGCTATTATTTTGGCCACAGATGATGGTGAGATTATCACCTATGCTATTGAGCCTAAGACCTCTATTTTTGTGATAGATGGAGATAAAGTGAGTATTGCCGATATTTTGGCAAAAACGCCAAAAGCTGCACAGAAATCGAGCGATATCACATCAGGTCTTCCAAGAGTATCAGAGCTATTTGAAGCAAGACGACCAAAAGATCCAGCACTGATTGCTAAGATTAACGGTACAGTAAGTTTTGGTAAACCGCTTAGAGGTAAAAAGAGACTTATTCTCACTGATGAAAATGGTCGAATGGTTGAGCAGTTTGTCGATAAGCAACGATCAGTTGTTGTTGCCGAGGGAGACTTTGTTCATACAGGTGAAAAGCTGACAGATGGTACAACCTCTAGTCATGATATTTTGGCAACACTTGGTGAAAAAGCTCTCTATGAGTATATCGTGGAAGAGGTTCAGATGGTCTATCGTAGACAAGGGGTTAATATCTCAGATAAGCATATCGAAATTGTCGTCTCTCAGATGATGAGACAGATTAAAGTTGTTGACTCTGGTGATAGTAAATTTATTGATGCGGACTTAGTCTCTAAAAAGAAATTTGTTATAGAGAATCAAAAAGTTATTAGACTCTCTGGTGAACCAGCAATCGCAGAGCCATTACTTATAGGTATCACAAGAGCAGCGGTTGGTGCAGATAGTATTATCTCTGCAGCTTCATTCCAAGATACAACAAAAGTATTGACCTCAGCATCTATTGCTGGAACAGTTGATACATTTGAGGATCTTAAAGAAAATGTTGTTATTGGTCGTCTAATTCCAGTAGGAACAGGTATGGTCAATTTGGAGAATGTCACATTTTCTACAGAAGATACCATATAGATCCTCTCTCTTTACTAAACACCTTTTTGGGGTGTTTAGTCTCCTTTTTAAACGAGAAAAAATCACCCATTTAAATTTAAATTAAAAGCTACTTATAGAAAATAATACTTGATAAAGAGTATTTGGATATAATATGCACCATTTTCTAAGATTGGGAATACCCAATCCAGATTTTAATTTAAATAAAGGAATTGTATTGCCTACAATTAATCAATTAGTTCGTAAAGAACGAAAAAAAGTGATTAAAAAATCAAAATCACCAGCACTAGTAAGCTGTCCTCAAAGAAGAGGTGTATGTACAAGAGTTTATACTACAACTCCAAAAAAACCTAACTCAGCTTTGAGAAAAGTTGCAAAAGTTAGATTAACAAGTGGATTTGAAGTTATATCTTATATTGGTGGAGAAGGTCACAACCTTCAAGAGCACTCAATTGTACTTGTAAGAGGTGGAAGAATCAAAGATTTACCTGGTGTTAAGTATCACATTGTTCGTGGTGCATTGGATGCTTCTGGTGTTAATGGTAGAACCGTTGCTAGATCTAAATATGGTACTAAAAAACCTAAAAAATAGTTAGATTAAATTAGATAAAAAAATAAGACCCAGTTTGCCTCATTTATCCTTAGGGGAGACAAATTGAGTAAATCAATATATTAGATTGAAGGAAGATATATAATATGAGAAGAAGAAGAGCACCCCAGAGACCAGTATTGCCAGATCCAGTACATGGCTCTAAAGTTTTAACAAAATTTGTAAATGCCGTAATGTTAGACGGAAAAAAAGTGACAGCAGAGAAAATTATGTATGCTGCACTAGAGAGAATTGAATCAAAATCTGGTGAAAAAGGTATTGAAGTATTCAACAAGGCAATGGATAATATCAGACCTGCAATGGAAGTAAAGAGTAGAAGAGTCGGTGGTGCAACTTACCAAGTGCCTATCGAAGTTAGACCAGCTAGACAGCAGACACTTGCGATTAGATGGTTGATTGACTCTGCAAGAAAGAGAAATGAGAGAACTATGGTTGAGCGTCTCTCAAACGAGCTTATGGACGCTGCAACTGATAAAGGTTCTGCATTCAAGAAAAAAGAAGATACATATAGAATGGCAGAAGCGAATAAAGCGTTTGCTCACTATAGATGGTAAGGGACTAAGTTAT
>Ga0256827_10000038_pt1 | contig 64398 bp, 63 predicted proteins | sample CV84metaG_FD_185977 | JGI IMG/M metagenome (GOLD analysis project Ga0256827, IMG submission 185977) | Hydrothermal vent microbial communities from East Pacific Rise, Pacific Ocean - CV84 | ecosystem: Environmental > Aquatic > Marine > Hydrothermal vents | place: Pacific Ocean: East Pacific Rise... | reverse complement strand
CAGGCACAAGCTCATGCAAAACCCCTGCAAAAAGCAAACCAAATAAAATATAGATTGCCATCGCATTACTTAAATCAATCAAAGCATCTATAAAAAGTGTTATATATTCCATTGTTTATCCTTTTTTAAACTCTACCCTATTTTTATAATAAAGAGTATAGTAAATGGATAAAACTACAACAAACCCCTAAAATCTTCCAATTCAAACAGCAATAAATCTTTGTCTTTAGAGTTTTTTAACTCATTAGAGAATCCATTTTTAGAAAAGAGTGCAAAAACATCGACTTTTAATCCTGACTTCCCTGCTTTTTGTCTGAGTTTAGAGAGTTCGCTTTTACAGACATGTCGATTGGTGTATTTGCATTCGCCCAGTAGAGTTCTGCCGTCTTTATGTTTTGCCCAAATATCAAACTCGGAATGCACATCCCAATAGTTTCCATTGATAACGAGCTGATTGTTATAATAGCTATTGAGTAACTCTTGAGATAGCTGTTCAAAAACAAACGAGTGCAAGCGTGAGAAGTGCTGTTCAAAATTTTCAAAAAATCTTTGGCTTTTGCCTTGTATTAAATCTTTATGATAGGGTTCTACAAAACCAAACCAGAAACGATGAAAAGGATTTTTAAAACGAATTTTTGCCTCTATTTTATAAGAGCGTAAAGACTTTTCTAGTTTTTGATTAGGGTATTTTTTTAGTGGGGCTTCTCTGGATGCTTCAAACTCTATAATTCCAAACTCTTCGAGTTCATCAAGTAGGCTCAGACCTAAACTCTCGCCTATTCGTGCTTTGCGAAAGATATTTGACAAACGACCATCGCCACGAGCAGTAGCAATAAGTAAGAAACGATACGGCTCTTCGATAAGATATGAGGGAGAGATAAGTTCGTTCAAAATTTTATACTGTTCTACAAAATTAAAACGAATAATAGACTCAAGGTCATCAAAAAAATCAAGTTCCAAAGACTCCTCTACCCCTCCAAAAACTGAAAAAAGTTCAATGGCTTGTTCCAGTTCTAAATAAGCAAAATGATTAAAAAAATTTTGAAACTTTGTTTTAATAGTACACTTCCTATTTTAGACTTTTAAATATTGTAATATTTTTTTTCTTTAGTTCCGATATAATAACGGCAAAAAAGCAAGGGAATACGTGACTGATGTTGATTTGGTGCTAAAGCATCTCAAAACAAACAATGTTTTTCTAACAGGTGGTGCAGGTGTAGGAAAAAGCTACACCATTACAGAGATTATACGTCTCTACCAAAATCAAAGCGATGAACAGATAGTAGCACTGGGTTCTACAGGTATTTCTGCTGTTAATATTGGTGGATTTACCATACACAGTTTTTTTGTTTTTGGTATCGCTTCAAACTTTGAAGAACTTGACCAACACGACAAACGTTCACGCTCACGGCTAAGTGAACTAAAAAAAATTCTAAAGGCTACCGACCTCATTATTATTGATGAAATTTCAATGGTTTCTTCCAACATGATGGAGATGATTGATTACCGTCTGAACTCTATGGGCTATTTAGGAAAAGTTCTTTTTGTAGGCGACTTTTTTCAACTTCCTCCCGTACAAAAATTTGGACAGACCAACAGCAACCTTTTTGGAGAGCGTCTCTATGCCTTTGAATCGGATGCGTGGAAAAGTTTTGCACCTACGGTTATTGAACTGACCGAGATGAAGCGAACCACGGACTCAGAATTTACCCATATCTTACACAAGGTACGTGTGGGCGAATGCGATAATGAAGTGATTAACTACATGTTAAAACTTGCAAATACGCAGATAAAAGAGAGTAATCCCACTTTTTTATTTGGGCGAAATGCAGAAGTGAATGCAACCAATAGAGCCAAACTAAATGCTGTTGATGCCGATGAAGAGTTGCTTTATGCCCTTTTTGAAGAGCATGAAGGACGCATTCATGAAAAACGTTTAGCCTCGTGGAAAAACATGTTACCTGTAGAGGAACAACTGACACTAAAAATTGGTGTTCCTGTACTCTTTACCACTAATAAATGGGGTAAGTACGCCAATGGAGAACGAGGCATTGTAAAACAGATAGAAGATGAGTATATTATTGTAGAGAAAGAAGAGGTCTATGTACATGTGGAACGGCATGATTTTGATTTGCTCGAAATGAAAAGTGATAAAGAGGGAAAAATCAACTCTATAAAGCTGGCTACCCTTTCACAATTTCCTCTAAAGTTAGCCTATGCTGTGACCATTCATAAAAGCCAAGGAATGAGCATCAATAATTTAATTTGTAATGTTGATAATATCTTTGCCCCTAGCCAATTTTATGTAGCCATTTCACGAGCCATTGACCCCAAAAACTTAAAATTGGATTTTAATCGTGGAAATCTTGCCAACTACATACAACGCATGGTTAACGTCGATAAACGTGTTATTGACTACTACACTCAACTGGGGAACAGCCACGTTATTAATGAAGAGTTACCCTTCTAATGCTCCTTTTTACCAACAAAATTCAATAAAAAGATATAAAATTCAGCAATCTATTATTTTTTATCATGTATAAATCAATTTCATCTCTCGGAGTGCTGAAAGGCTGAGATAGTAGATAATGCTACTAATTCCGTTGAACTTGAATTGGATAATCCCAACGTAAGGAAGAGAATATAAATTATTAAACGAATAGGAATTTTTAGAAACTTTTTTAAAAATTATTTGTTTACCTTATTTATCTTCTTTTTCTTTAATTATAATAATTAAGGAATATATAATGACAAAAAATTATAAAGATACACTAACAACATCAAATGAGCTTCTGACGAGAGAACCATTTCCTGCATCTACTAAAGTCTACCTAACGGGCGAAATTCATAAAGATATTAGAGTACCAGTAAGAGAAATTCTACTTGGAAACGAAACAAAACTTAGAGTATATGATACATCAGGTCCTTACACTGACCCAACTGTTGAGATTGATGTAGGAGATGGAATTCCTGCCATTAGAAAAGAGTGGATTTCAGGGCGTGAAGATGTAGAAGAGTACCAAGGGCGAATTATGGAGCCAGAAGATAACGGTTACTCTACTGATGAACAACTTGATTTTGTAACAGCTGGAGCAAAAGGGCTTGTACGAACACCTTTAAAAGCTAAAGCAGGTAAAAATGTTTCTCAGATGTGGTACGCACGACAAGGAATCATCACTCCTGAAATGGAGTTTATTGCTATTCGTGAAAATCAAGATGCAGAGATGAATAAAACTTATCTTCAAGATGAAGAGCGTGAAAAGAGACTCAAAGGCGAAAACTTTGGGGCAAACCTTCCAGAGACCATTACAGCTGAGTTTGTAAGAAAAGAGGTTGCAGAGGGTCGTGCTGTTATTCCATGTAACATTAACCACCCAGAAGTTGAGCCTATGATTATTGGTCGTAACTTCTTGGTTAAAGTAAATGCAAACATTGGTAACTCTGCTACAACCTCATCAATCGCAGAAGAAGTTGAAAAAATGGTATGGTCTACTCGTTGGGGTGGCGATACAGTTATGGATTTATCAACAGGTAAAAATATTCACACAACCCGAGACTGGATTTTACGTAACTCTCCTGTACCAATAGGAACTGTGCCAATTTATCAAGCACTTGAAAAAGTAAATGGTGTTGCCGAAGATTTAACATGGGAAGTGTTCAGAGATACTTTAATTGAACAAGCAGAACAAGGTGTTGACTACTTTACCATTCATGCTGGTTTACTTTTACATCATGTACCAATGACAGCTAAACGTGTAACAGGAATCGTTTCAAGAGGTGGGGCTATTATGGCTAAGTGGATGATTCATCATCACCAAGAGAACTTCTTAAATACGCACTTTGAGGATATTTGTGAGATTATGAAAACTTATGATGTAACTTTCTCTTTGGGCGATGGTTTACGCCCAGGTTCAGGAGCAGATGCCAATGATGAAGCACAATTTGCAGAGCTTAAAGAGTTGGGTCGTTTAACTCAAATTGCATGGAAACATGATGTTCAAACGATTATAGAAGGACCGGGTCACGTTCCAATGCACCTCATCAAAGAGAATATGGAGAAACAACTAGAGTGGTGTGATGAAGCTCCTTTCTATACACTTGGGCCCTTGACTACCGATATTGCCCCTGGTTATGACCACTTTACTTCTGGAATTGGAGCAGCGATGATTGGTTGGTACGGATGTGCCATGTTATGTTATGTAACTCCAAAAGAGCATTTAGGTCTTCCAGATAGAGAAGATGTAAAAGAGGGATTAATCACTTACAAAATCGCAGCCCACGCTGCTGATGTGGCAAAAGGTCACCCAGGTGCAAGAGCCAGAGATGATGCAATGAGTTTGGCACGTTTTGAGTTTAGATGGGTAGACCAGTTCAATATCGGTCTTGACCCTGAAAGAGCAAGAGAGTATCATGATGAAACCATGCCAATGGAAGCTGCAAAAGTAGCTCACTTCTGTTCAATGTGTGGACCAAAGTTCTGTTCTATGAAAATCTCTGCTGAGGTTAGAGAGTACTCTGATGAGTTAGAGATTCAACAAGGAATGGATGAGATGAGCCAAAAGTTCAAAGAGATGGGAAGCGAAGTTTACGTTGAAGCAGACAAAATAGAGACGGTTTAACGTAGGGGCGACCTCCGTGTCTGCCCAAAATCGTAGGGTGTTTTCCCACGAAAACACCGTCAAAACAAAGGTATAGGCATTCCCACCGAGACGGTGGGAACGAGCAAATATGCCAAGATAAAAAAGGGAAAAAATGAACATAGCAATTGTTGGGGTAGGTCTTGTTGGGCGTGTTGTAGCTCTAAATCTTTTAAAAGAGGGGAACCATACCATTACCCTCTTTGACAAAGACAGTAAAGAGGGTATAAACTCAGCAGGATTTACTGCAGCTGGAATGCTTGCCCCTTTTGCTGAACTTGAAACAGCAGAGTCGATTATTTTTGATTATGGAAAACGCTCTATTGAGCTGTGGCAACCACTGCTTAAAGAGATAGGTGTTTATGATGGATTTGCACAAAAAGGAACCATTATTACAGCCCACCCTCAAGATGTGGGTGAATTAGAACACTTTATAGGAACACTTAAAAGTAAAATTGAAGAGGCAAAAGAGATAGAGATGCTTGACGCTACGCAACTTGCCCAGATAGAACCCGAACTTGCTCAACATGCTAAATCATTTTTTCTCAAAGATGAAGGTCAAGTAGACTCTCAACGCTTTATTGCCTTTTCCAGTAACTATTTTGATATGCGACCTGAAATAACATGGCAAGAATTTACAGAAGTAACAACAATTAAAGCCAAAAAAGTACACTTAAAAGAGTCCATAGAAGAGTTTGATTGGGTATTTGATACCCGTGGACTGGGTGCAAAAGAGCATTTTTCTGATTTGCGTGGTGTTCGTGGCGAAGTCATTTGGGTAGAGTCCAAAGAGATAGACATACAACGCCCTACCCGTCTGCTTCATCCTCGATATAAAATTTATATTGTTCCTCGTGGTAATGGATGTGAAGGTATTGATTTAGAATATTGCAAAGAGTGCAAGATTTCACAAACTCCCAACTCGAAACGCTATATTATTGGAGCGAGTGAGATAGAAAGTGAAGACATGTCGCCTATTTCAGTACGTTCTAATTTGGAACTTCTTTCAGCTCTCTATACCGTTCATCCACAATTTGGAGAAGCAAGAGTCGTCAATACAGAGACTAATTGTAGACCAGCATTTAAAGATAATCTACCACGAATTGAAAACGAAGAGGGATTAACTCGAATTAATGGGCTTTATCGGCATGGGTATCTGCTTGCTCCTGCTGTGGTGGAGAAGGCTTTGAATGAAGGAATTTTAAATCAATAAATCATGGTGTTCGATAAAATCGAACCTACAAATCACAAACATTAATACGACATAACAACCGTAGGTTCGATTTTATCGAACGTTATATTTAAACAGGAGAGTTAAATGATAAAAGTTTCCGTAAATGGCGAGATACAAGAGATAAAAGAGAATTTAAATATTCATGAGTTAATAAGAGAGCTAAACTATACTCAAAAAGGTTTTGCTGTAGCCGTTAATACAAATTTTGTTTCAATTAAAAGCTATGAGAAAACCATTATAACCGATGGCGATACCATTGATATATTAGCACCCGTACAAGGAGGATGAGATGAATAACGACAGATGGGAAATAGGTGGAAAAACATTAACAAGTAGAATGCTTATCGGTTCTGCACTCTATCCAAGCCCTGCCAATATGGAAGAGGCAATTAAAGAGAGTGAAGCCCAAATTGTAACGGTGGCTCTTCGTAGACAATCAGCAGGAGAAGGTGGAGGGAATAACTTTTGGAACATTATTAAAGAGCTTAATATTCATGTACTCCCCAATACAGCAGGATGTCACTCGGCAAAAGAAGCCATAACCACAGCACAAATGGCACGAGAGGTATTTGATACCAATTGGATAAAACTTGAAGTAATTGGAGATCAGTACAATTTGCAACCAGACCCCTTTGAAACGGTAAAGGCTGCTGAAATTTTAATCAAAGACGGATTTGAAGTTTTTCCCTATACAACCGATGATTTGGTTGTGGCTAAAAGATTGGTAGATGTTGGTTGTAAAATTCTTATGCCTTGGGGTTCAATGATAGGTTCAGGAAAAGGGCTTATGAATCCTGATAATTTAATTGCTATTAGAAAACAATTTCCCGAACTTAAACTTATAGTAGATGCAGGAATTGGTAAACCCTCACATGCCACACAAGCCATGGAATTGGGGTATGATGGTATATTGTTAAATTCTGCTATTGCTTTAGCACAAGACCCTATTTTAATGGCAAAAGCCTTTAAAAATGCCGTAGAAGCTGGACATTTAGGGTACAAAGCAGGTACAATGCAAAAACGAGAATTTGCCTCTCCTTCTACTCCTACCATAGGAACTCCTTTTTGGCATCAGTTCAATTAATAAAGTTTAATAAAATTAAACTTTATTAAGCAAAATTGTGAACTTATTTTTCATTAAGAACAGATTAGAATCAAAATTTTATAAAAAATTGTTACAAATCCTCTCAATACAGTGTTACTAAAGGTTACCCATGTATAATATGGTTACACTTTGAAAAGAAGGGATTTCATTGAACAATACTACATTAATACTATTGGGTGCAGGTTCTGCCTCTCGTTTTGCTCTACCTCCTAAAAAACAATGGCTTTGGATTGGACACGAACCACTTTGGTTAAAAGTGGCAAATGAGTTTCAATCTATTAGTAATTTTGAAGATACTATAATCGTATCATCTCAAGATGATATTACAAGTATGTCTAATTTTGCTAACTACCATTTTGTTGTTGGAGGAACAAGCAGACAAGAGTCACTATTTAATGCACTAAAACAGGTAAAAACACCGTATGTATTGGTCTCTGATATTGCTAGATGCTGTCTTGATAGGGAAATGATCAAGCGTGTACTTTCAGCAAAAAACAACAGAACCTGTGTAGTTCCTACACTTAAAGTGGTCGATACCCTCTATTTGGAGAACACTCCTATTGATAGAGAACAGACAAAAATCATTCAAACTCCCCAACTCTCTTGTACTATCACATTAAAAGAGGCATTATCAAGAGATATTGAATTTACAGACGACAGTTCGGCTGTGGCATCAATGGGTGGAGAGATTGTTTTTGTAGAGGGTTCCGTTAAAGCTCATAAACTGACAACCGTTGAAGATTTATCTAAACTCTCCTGTTTAGATAAACCTTCAAATCGAGCTTTAACAGGATTTGGTATCGACATACACCCTTTTGAAGAGGGAAAAAAAATGGTACTTTGTGGAGTAGAAATTGATTCGTCTTTTGGCTTTAAAGCCCATAGTGACGGAGATGTTGCTATCCATGCACTGATAGATGCACTTCTTGGTGCAGCTGGTCTTGGAGATATTGGAGAGTTTTATCCTGATACTTCTGATGAATACAAAGGTGCTGATTCAAAAGAACTTCTAAAAGATACCGTTAAAAGACTAGCACATTTTGGTTATGAAATAGGGAATGTAGATTTAACCATTATTGCACAAACACCTAGACTTTTACCTTATAAAAAAAGGATGCGACTTACACTTGCATCCCTATTACACTTAACACCTAACCTTGTGAATATTAAAGCCACTACAGCTGAGAAACTCGGTTGGATTGGGCGAAAAGAAGGCGTAGCTGTTCAAGCAGTTGCAACACTATACTACTACGATTGGACAAAACAATGAAAATAACCATAATTGAAAACGAGCTCTATCTGGCTCAGAGCATCTCCAGTAAGCTCAGCCTTGCAGGTTATGAAACTGAGGTTTACTCTTCTATTAAGGAAGCTATTGCAACCAGTACAGGAGATGCATATTTACTTTCAACCAATCTTCCTGGACAAAATTTTAACTCTCTGATTACCAAGTATAAAGAGAAAATTATTATCTTAATGGTCTCTTATATCAACAATGACACCGTTGCTGCTCCTTTAAAACTTGGTGCAAACGATTACATTGTAAAACCATTTATGATTGAAGAGTTAAAGAGAAAGATTGAACACTATAAAGAGTACCAAACTTTAAAGAAATACAAAAATCTCTACAAAGAGTACAATGAATATCTACTACAAGATATAAAAACAGAGGACGATATAGACAAAATCTCCACACCTTTGATTGTTTTAACAAATTATGTTAAACTTATTGACAAACTTGCCTTTGAATATGCTAAACTTAAAGATAGAGTTTTAATTTTTGTTCCCTTAAGTTCTAAAGACTGGAAATCAAAACTAGAAAATGCTAATAAAAAACATATTCTATACATCTCCGATTTACAAACTTTAAAAAAGGCGGATAGAGAACATCTGTTTACACTGATAGAGGATCGTGAATTTATTATCTCCACTACTTCTGAAATTGAAACACCGTATAAGACTATTGAAATTAATACCGACAATAAGTTGTATGACCAAAATGAGATTTTGACCATTGATGATTATGTTAAATTTATTGTTAATAATTTCCAATACCAATACCCTGATACAGAACTCTCTAAAAAACTAGGAATCTCTAGAAAAAGTCTATGGGAAAAAAGGAAAAAATATGGCATCTTCAAGAAAAAATAAGCAACTCTATATAGATGCAGAGGCATTATCAACTCTGGCACTGGTACAAGAGGGCTTAATTTCTCCAGTAAGCAAACTAATGACGGAAGCTGAAGCTATTGAAGTAAGAAAAACCAAGATGTATAAAGGTGTTCCTTTTCCTTTTCCTTTTCTGTTAACACCAAAAGGTAAGAAAAATGAAGCTTGCTTAAGTAATTTGGAAAAGGGTGAAGTTGTTGACCTCATGCATGAGAAGAAATATGTTGGAACATTAACAGTTGATGAGACCTTTATTGTTGAAACAGATGAACGTCTAAAATGTATTTATGGAACAGCGGATCAATCTCATCCTGGTGTCAGAAATACAATTAAACGAATTGGAAGAATAGCCGTTTCGGGAGATTATACCGTAGAGTATCCTCTTATATCAGGTACAAAACGAATGGTTAAAGAGAAAATAGAAGAGCAGAATGCTGTTAAGGTATCCTCTATGGTATTATCAGCAAGCCCTCTAAATAGAGCCCATGAACGAATGATTCGTCAAGCAATTGATTACTCAGACTTGGTTGTACTCTTTTTATTAAAACCATTTAATACTACGGGATTACGTTACGATATTCGTCATACTGCATTAATGACCTTTATTGAAAATTTCTTACCACAAAACAAGGTTATTATTGTTCCATTAGAGAACTCGTATATCTTTGCAGGGTATAATGAGCTTATTTTAGATGCGTTAGTTGCTAAAAATTATGGCTGTACCCATTTGGTAGTCGGAAACAATCATGCAGGATTGGGTCTGTTTTATGATCAGGATAAATTAAACTCTGTTTTTGATGCATCCAAAGATATTAAAATAGAGATTACAACAGCAGAACAGTATGTTTACTGTAATAAATGTCGAACCTTGGTCAGTACAACCACCTGTCCTCATGGACAGCACCACCATGTACACTACCATTCGCCATCTATCTTACAACTGATTCATGCAGGAATGATGCCACCATCAATATTGGTCAGACGAGAAGTATCTGCCAGTATTTTAAGTGCTTTATTTCCAGATAGATTTGAACGATTACAAGAGCTTTATGATTCTCTTATGCCAAACGATGGTCTAATAGAAGAACACAATGAAGAAGATTTTTACATTAAACTTATGGGACTTTACCAAACAAGTTCATTAACTTAACATTTTTTAAACTCGGAATCGGAAGGCGTTGCCTCCGTTGTTCGGGAGTCAACTCTCCGTTTCCAAATATCACACATAAATAGGATATATTCTATGACATTAAACAGACTTTTTATAACCTTTGGAGGCTCTGGTTTAGCTCCAAAAGCCCCAGGAACCGTTGGTTCTTTTACAGCTCTTATTGTAGGGGTCGCCCTACTTCAAGTTATTCCGATGCAAACACTTTTTATGATTACCTTGCTTATTACCATTGTAGGTATCTTTGAAATTAATAAATATGAAAAATTGACCAACAGCCATGATGATAAATCCATTGTGATTGATGAAGTAGCAGGAATGTGGATTGCCCTAATGTTTGCCATTGCTTCTGCCAAAACAATGCCCTACGATTATGCTTATGAAATTGCTATTGTTGCCTCATTTGGAGCATTTAGACTCTTTGATATTTGGAAACCATCGACGATTGGGTTAATTGACCGAAAAGTAAAAGGTGGACTGGGTGTTATGGGTGATGATATTCTTGCAGGTATTGCAGGTGGACTGCTGACGATTCTTCTATTACAAGCCTTGAAGTATATTTTATAAAGTATCTTCTTGTGTAGGGTGCAAAACTGCCCCTATACTACAAATATTTCTACTTTAAGAGCTTTATAAAACTCTCTAAAACAACCTCTTTATACTGAACCAAACTCTCTTCTTTTAACTCTTTTCCTTTTCTTAATGGAACATGCAACTCTTCTAATTTTTTACGAAGTTTTGAATTCATTACTTGATCCATAAAAAAATCCTCTTTATTTAAATGCAAACTATCACGTAACGCATGCGAACGTTTAGAAATAGTTGAAGCATGATACAAGGCACGTCCCAAAAGGATGTAGGGAAAGTTCAAGTTTTTCATTGGTCCGACAGAGAGTTCTCGCTTTCCAATATTTTGTCCCAAAAGTTTGACTTCATATAAATTATTAAAACCGAATTTTGCCCCTACCCCACCAATAAGTCCACCCAGCAACGATGCTGTAAAAAATGTTGATCCTGCAAATAGTAAATCAACACCCATACCTGTTATTGCCCCTGCTGATGCACCTGTTAAAATCAACTCTTTTTCACTTAAACCAAAAATAGAAGCACTTTCATTAGAAAAAAGACCAACATCATCAAGGATTAATCCTTCTTCTACTTTACTGATACTCTGATGATTCCAAATCGCTTCAATTTTTTTCCTCTGCTCTTTTTCATAATGAACAATCGCTTCACGATACGCTACCTTTGCCAACTCTTCCTCTTTAGCATTTGCTTTTTCTCCATGAATCCTATAGGTATAAACAAAGGAGATTGTTTTCTGCATGTTTTCAACAATGGTATTAACCGTAAGGTCTATCTTTTCTTGATGCAAAGATTCCAAGACTTCTATGGCTATTTTAATGGGTTTTGTCCACTCCTCTTTGAGTTGAGACATGCTATCAAGCAGAGAGATATGGTCATCAAAAGTGGCTTTTATAGGATTAAATGTTCGTACCATTCTAAAGTAATGCCCTAAAGCACTCTTCCACTGTTCACGATAATCCTCTTTGCCAATTAAATTTAGAATCGCCATTGACGGTTGACCACACCAACGTAAAATTTCCATCTCAGTTTCATACTCTGCACCATACGGTTTTGAAGCATCCACAACATAGATAATTCCTGCTCCATCCACAATGGGTTCAAGAAGTTCTATCTCATCTCTGAATTTTGGATCATCTCGGTGTTTGGCTATAAATTTACGAACAACATCCGTTCGCTTATCTGCTGAAACAGGCTCTTGTTTCTTGAGCCAAGCCAAAACCCGTCTGGCTCGTTGAAAACCAGGTGTATCAAAAAGTTCATAAATAATCTTTCCATCAACCTTTAATGGGAATCCCCGTTTTACCTGTGTTGTCCCTGGGGTATCCCCAATCTGAATAGAATCGTCCAAGGATAATGAAGAGACAATAGAACTCTTTCCCTTATTCGGATGTCCTACAACAGCAAATTTTGGATAGTCATAACTCTTATTTTGCATCAATAACCCATACCTTTTTAGCTTTTAATCCTTCTATTTTCCGATTCCAAATCGAAAACTCTTTTTCGGTACTTCGGTAGTTATTTTCAGGCAAACCAAGAGGGAACAATTCAATTTCATCTACTCTAGGGTTCTCAATTAACTCTTCTAAAAAATCTACAAAGTCCATGGTTGGAGGCTCCCATGACTTTACATAAAGCAAAATCTTCTCTTCTGCTCGGGTTGCCACGGCTTCATCCTCTTCAAAAGAATGGCTCCCCCCTACCGAAGCAATAAAGGAGGCTCTGATTTGTTTAATATCATTAACCAATAAAACCTCATCATCCGAAAAGTTCCAAGCAATAATACTGTGATACGACTCTTCTATAACTTCAGAAGCCAGCTCCTCTTCACTCTCTGCGATACGCTCTTCTTCCTCGATTTCTTCTGTAACTTCTTCTGTTATCTCTTTTTTAGGCTCTACTATTATCGGTTCGGGTTTAGTTACAATGTCTAATTTTGGAAGTTTTGGCTCCTCTTGAACCGTTGTTTCCACAAGCGTTTTAACCTGTTTTTTATGCTCTTTTTTAATCTCTAAATGTTTCTCTTTTTTAGGAGCTTTTGTCTCTATAAAAGGGGTTTTAAACTCTTTTAAAAGCTTACGCACTCCATACAAGTCAAAGAATTCTTCTTTTATCTTTTTACTTAATATTCGAGCAGAAAATATCCAAAGAGCAAAACGTAAAACAACAGCATAAAAAAGAGTATTCATCGCTAAATATTGCCACCATGCACCTAAGCGATTGGCATTTTCTATCATAGTACTATCAAGCTTTTCTCCAAGTCGATAGTGTTGACTCAACTCAACCAATTCAACAGAAGGCATCAATGAAGGAAAAACAAATCGCCAAGGGGTAGCAATAAACTCTAAGAAACCATAAAAGCTTAACGCATCAACTTGTAAAGTAGTACTCCAAGCAAAAGCTATATCTTGGGTAACCACCACAAATAAAAGAGCTAAGAGTGTTCCTACAGAGAAAATTAGAGAGAAACGTTGCAAGCGTTCTATAAAAAGATATTTTTGCAAAGGTTTGGAAAGAAGTTCATCCAAAAATTCTGTTTTTTTATTCAGTGTAAATTTTGATAAAATTTTTTCAAACCAATGAAAAGGAAAGAGCATCTTTGAAAAATCCGAAATATTCCACTTAAAAAGAAGAGAAAAAAGTGTAAAAATCATGCTTAAGATAGGAAGAAGCGTAGCAAAAAAGAGATAGTAGATGATATTAACAGGCTCATTTCCACTATAACTTAAAAGACCAATTCCTACAACCAAACCAAAGAGAAGTGAAATAAAGGAAAGAATCGTATTCAGAGAAGTGGAGTATAACGAGAAGGTATCTGAATGAAATGGTTTTGCTATTCGAAAAGAATGTTCTTTTAACCATAAAAGCACTAAGTTATCAGAAGGTTCATGCTTTAACCCAAAAAGACGATTCTCTTTATGTATTCCTTGATAATCTTGAAAAAGTTGTTTAAAATCAAGATAAGATTCAATAGTAATTTTATGATTTTTATTTTGCATATAAGGCTTTAATTTTTTTAAGCCATTATACGCTTTTTGTACTTAATCTTCTTTTTTATTAGGTCGTTTATCCTCAGGAAGTTGACATAAATCGGCTTCATCAAACAACTCTCTCTTGGGAATAGCAATAGCAATCAAAATGACAACAACTCCAAAGATAATTGCTGTCATATCTTCATTACCTTTAAAGAAGTCTGTTAAAATATTTTTACCCAAACTTTCTCCCATTAAAGGCTTAAAAATATCATCATAATAGAGAGTAAATACCAATCCACCAAAAAGACCACCTATGGCTCCAACTAAAACATCAATTCGTCCCTCTGCAATAGAAACAGGTCCTGTACCAGGACATTTTCCCAAGATTGCCATAGAGATACCAAAAAGAATTCCTCCAATAATAAGTCCTTGAAGAATAATTGGTTTTACATGATAGTGGGCTTGACCTGCATCAATCATAAAGTAGAGACCAATACTTGTTAACCCTACTGTTAAAAAGAGCATCTTTGGGATAATGGTATCCTTTAACATGGCGAAGCCTGCAATTTTTTCAAACTTATCCACCCGTGTATATTGAATAATACCCCCAAAAATAACACCAATTAAAAAAACCAATGCCACAGAACCATGGTCTTGATGAATTACATTTTCAACCATTTGAAAGACCCTGTCTATAACCGTTGCATTACTATCATCAACTACAAATATTACGTCTGCCATTACTCTTTGCCTTTTGTATTATAAAAATATTTTCCAGTTACTACCAGAGTAACCATAACCACTCCACCAAAAATCATTGCCGAAATAGCAAGTTGACTCATCCCAGACATAAAGTGACCAGAGGTACATCCTCCTGCAAGTCTTGCACCAATAATCATGATAAAACCTGAAAAAAAGCTCCATAAAAGTCGAGAAATAATCGAATTATTTTTATAGGTTTTCCAGCCTGTCGGAATCAATGAGAAACGAAAACTTTTTGTAATAAAAACTGAAGTAATGAATCCTCCAAAAAGCACCCCTAAAAGCATGACTCCCTCCCAAGAACCTGGGTTTTTAATATGCTCTATATAGCTATATTTTTCAGGGTCTAAGTCAAAAATAAGTGCTGCTGCATAAGGAACATACGTCGATGCCCCAATTGGTCTGTCTGCTCCATAAATAGAGAATGTTAAAAGAAGTAAGCCTGACATCAAAATGCCCCCTACCCACCATGGTAATCTATTAGCCATCATTATAACCTTTATACTTTTCTTGGAAGTATAGCAAGATAACCCTTAATAAGTAAAATTCATTTATATTATATTTTTAATAAGTATTAATTATATTATTTCTTATCTATTTTTTAATCTTTTTAGTTTTTATTAAATAAAAAAGAAGCACTCAAAGGTAGGCTAGAGAATCGACTACTTTTATGTTTCAGACGATTTAAAAGATAAAATTGTTGATGCTGATATTTTAGACCAAGTAATGGGTTCCGACCACTGCCCTGTAAAGTTGGTTTTAGAGTTGTAAAACTTTAAAACACGATTGTCTTATTCCCATGAACAAAAACCCTATCGTTTAAGACAAAGTTCAACGCACGCGAGAGAACGATTTTTTCAACATCTCGTCCTGCTCGTTGCATGTCTTTCCACTCTAAACGGTGGTTAACAGGAATAACGTCTTGAGCAATAATTGGTCCTTCATCCAAGTCATCTGTCACAAAGTGTGCTGTTGCTCCAATAATCTTAACCCCTCGTTTAAAGGCTTGCTTATAAGGATTTGCTCCAATAAAAGCAGGTAAAAAAGAGTGATGAATATTGATAATCTGTTGAGGATATGCCGAAACAAAAGTAGAGGTTAAAATACGCATGTACTTTGCCAAAACAATATAATCAAACTCATGCTCATCAATCAGACTCATCACTTGCTCTTCATGCTCTTCTCGTGTCAACTCTTTGGCAGGAATACAGAAAAATGGAATATCAAAACGACGTACCAACCCCTCTAAAACATCATGATTCGCAATAACAGCTTCTATATCGGCATTCAATTCCCCTGCTTCATAACGAATCAAAATATCCCCCAAAGCATGCGACTCTTTAGTAGCTAAAATAACAATCTTTTTACGCTTAGGCACAATCACTTTGAGCCGAGCCTTCATTGGTGCAATCTCTCTTAAAGCATTCTCTAACTCAAGTACATCAAAAGTACCTGTAACCACGGTACGCATAAAAAATTTATTCTGCTCTTTATCCACAAACTCACGGTTAGAGTCAATGTTCAAATCTCTATCATAAAAGACTTTAGAAATCTTATAAACCAATCCTTTGGCATCTTCACAATCTATTAATACTCTTACTCGCTGTTCCATTCTTATCCCATATCTAATTAATGGTGGAATTATAGCAAATTAAATCCAGAGACATATAACTATTAATGCATTTTTTCATCAGTAAAAAGTTCAAAAATCACATCTATATTTAAAAACATTGGTAAAGGCTCATCATCTTTTATTGCTACAAATCCAAGATTCGTATAAAAACCGATAGCATCTTTTTCAGCCAACAGATAGATACCTGCACAACCTGCTAATTGAGATATTTGATAAACTTTAATAAATACATCTTTTAAAAGCCTTCTCCCTATACCTTGTCCTTGAAGAGACTTATCAACTCCCAACATATTTAACTTAACAACAGGTACAATAGGTGGTAGAGATAATGGTCTATTTTCAAATTCAAAATTATCTTTAGCAATAGAGAATGTATCCAAAGTATAAAACCCAACAAAGTGTTCATCGTCTTCTTTATCTAATAAAACATAAGCTTGACTAAAATGTTTTTTGACTCTTTTTTTTAGATTTTTTTGAACAAACTTATTTATCATTTTGTTGTTACAATCAAAGGCTTTAATACCTTTATAGGTTTTTAACGGGTCGAAGGTTTCTAGTTTTAGATTAGTCATTTATAAATCTTTATATAATTGTTCTCGGAATTATATCCTATTTTAATGAAAACATGTTAAAATATCCGTATACAGACCGTACAAAGGATTTAAAATGAGCAAACCAAATGATTTAAAAGATGCAAGAATAGAGTTCAAAACATCTAAAGATATTAAATTACTATTACAAGAAGTTGCAAACTCATTGGGTATGGATTTGAGTAACTTTTTAATCTCTACTGCCGTACAACGAGCCAAAAAAATTCAAAAAGAGGAGAGAGTTTTAATGTTATCAAATCAAGAGTGGAGTAAGTTTGAAGAGATTTTAAATACACCTCAGAAACCTACACCAGCACTTAAAGATTTAATGAATGTAGAAGGATTTAATTAGAAATATCAATATACTCCAAAGGCACACTATCGGTTAACCAAACTCCATTTTCAGAGAGATAGAATTCATAGCCTTTTTCAAACATCTTTTGTGCATCTATTTTAAGGAGAGCCACTTTTCCATGTCGTTTTCCTACGGCAATGGCTGTCTCAATCTCTTTTGAGAGATGTACCTGTTGTCGCTTTTGTTTTGTTAGCCCTATTTTCATGATAGAGTCCAAAAAACGTGTGGCTGTTCCATGATAGAGTACACTTGGAGGTTCTATCGCTTTAAACTCCAAATCCACATCAATTGAATGACCTTGATTGGCTCGAATTCGATTCTTTTTAATAATAAATCGTTGCTTATCATTTTGTGCTACTACCTCATCAATCAAGGCTCTGTCTAATTTAATATTTTTACTCTTTTCAATAAGCTCATCAATATCAGCCCAACCGTTTGCATCTAATTTTAACCCTATGGTTTGAGGTTTATGTCTTAAGAGTAGGCTCAAAAATTTACTTATCTTTTTTATACTGTTTTTATTCATGATTAGTTCTCTTATATTTTAAACCATTATATCAAAATAAAACAAGCCCCTACACCGTTAAATAATAATAAAGCTGTATAATCCAAAGATATAACTAAATAAGGATAAACAATGAAAAAAACACTTTTTTCTTTAATAACACTCGCTTCTTTGTTAACGGCTGATGGGGGCTGTGTTTTGGTGCAGTCAAACGATATGAATGTAACATGGAAAGCCTATAAAACGTTGGCAAAGCTTGGTGTGGGTGGGCAGTTTACAGGGGTTTCATATACACCTAATAAAAAAGAAGGAAAAAACTTTAGTTCTTTACTTGTGGGTTCTAAGGTTTCGATTGATGTCAGCAAAATAGATACCAAAAATGCAGGGCGAGATAAAACTTTGGTCGAGAACTTCTTTGGAAAGCTGAATGGTAAAACAATTGATGGAGTCATTGTTGGCATGAAAGCTGATGCAAAAGTGAAGGGGAAACGTGTTTATCATGGTTCTATTGATGTGAACATTACAATGAACAATCAAACCGTAAAGATTCCAATGAGATACAACTATAAAAATGAGAATTTTAAAGCAAAAGGAACCATAGACCTTTTTGATTTTTCAGCGAATGATGCATTAAAAAGTATTAATAAAAGCTGTTTTGATTTGCATAAAGGAAAAACGTGGAATGATGTCTCTATAGCATTTAGTACTTCTATAAAAGCGACACTTTGTAATACAAAAGAAACTAAATAAAAATTTATTGTGGGTAAAGCTACCCACAATAAATAATAGGTGCTTAGCCTATATGTAACATGTTAAACTGAATGTACCAAACAGATACAGATACTATGTATCCAACCAACACTGTCCATGCCAATTTCATGTGCGATGCAAAGGTATAAATTCCATGCATTTTACCCATAACTCCAACACCTGCTGCCGAACCAAATGAAATCAATGACCCACCAACACCTGCTGTCATGGTTACAAGCATCCATTGCTCTTGAATAACCATTGGGTCTGTACCCATATTTGGATTTGCTTTTAATACAGCAGACATTACAGGAACATTATCTACAATTGCAGATAAGAAACCAACACCAATATTTACAGCTGTTGCTCCAAACATATCGTAAAGTGATGTAAAGTACTCTAGGAATCCTAAGAAGTGAAGTCCACCAACCGCAGCTAAAATACCAAAGAAGAATAGAAGGGTATCGTTCTCTACTTTTGCAATCCAAGAAAATACATTTACTTGTGTTTCTGATTCACTTTCGTTTAATTTATAAACATAAAGTTTTAAAATAGCTAGACCAAACAACATTCCCCACATAGCTGGAAGATGGAGAGCTTGATGAGAGATGATGGCAAAGAAAATAGTTAATCCAAAGAGAGCCATAATTATTTTACCACCCTCTAAAATTTTAACTGGCTTTTCATCTACACTAAATGGTGGTCTTCCATCTGGTACAAAACGGCTTAGTAAAAATGCAGTTACACCCCAACCTAAAAATGCAGCAGGAAAAAGGAAAAGAAACTCTGTAAATTCAGCACGACCATCTACCCATACCATTAGCGTTGTAATGTCCCCAAATGGAGACCATGCTCCACCTGCGTTAGCTGCAACAACAATATTGATAGCACTTGGAACTAAGAACTCTTTGTTTTCTTTATCAATAGTTAAAAGTACTGTTGATAAAATAAGTGCTGTTGTTAGGTTATCTGCAATGGGAGAGATAAAGAAAGCTAAAATACCTGTAACCCAAAAAAGTTTATTGTAACTGTAGCCTTTTGAGACCAAGGCATAACGTAATGCTGAAAAAACTCCACGGTCAATCATTGCTTCAATGTAGGTCATCGCCACAAATAAGAAGAAGAAAATTCCTGATATTTCAACAATAAGATGATTAACCTCATGCTCTAAAATTTTTCCATCTAATCCATTTATAGAGAAATAGAATCCAATTAACATAAAAATACCAGTACCTGCTAAAAGTGCTGGTTTTGCTTTGTTAATTCTATACTTATCTTCCGTGGCGATAAAGTAATAACCAATAATAAACATGGCTAAAGAAGCCCATCCTACCCAAGTGGTAGCTAAGTGTAAATCATGCATAACAACTCCGTTAATTTAGACATAAAAGTCTAATAATTTTAATTTGTTATTATTATAGTTAAAATTATATTATTTTCATAACTATAAATTCAGAGCCTCTAAAAAGCTCTAAAGCCCGACATTTTAGTAACATTTAATTCTCAAAGTTTATGGGTATTTATTAATTTTCAATATAATGTGTTCCTAAACTCTCTTTTCGTTTCAATGCAGCTTCGACAATAGCTGAAGCTGTATTGAGTCGGAGTTCTAAAAGTCGCCCTATATCTCTGTTTTTCATATCGTAAATAGCATTCTTTGCTTTGAGTAGACCTTTTTTGGTTCGGATAACACCCATATCGTCCCACATAATTTTTCGTAAGCGTCGTTTATAAATCTTATCCTTTTCATGATGAACAATGTTTCTATACTCTTTATCAAAATTTGGAATTTCTACTTCATCTTTTTCTTTTTGCAAGAGATGGTCAACAGCTCTTTTTGCAAAAACAACGCCTTCAAGCAAAGAGTTTGAAGCCAAACGATTTGCTCCATGAACACCTGTGCTAGACGCTTCTCCTATCACATAGAGTCCCTCTATTCCTTCAACACATCCATCAGTATCACACTTTATACCACCAACAGCATAATGAAATGCTGGAGAGATAGGCACTCTATCTTGAGGGAATTTATAGCCAATGGCTTCAAAGCTTCGTGTAATATTGGGGAAACGTTTTGCAAACCACTCTTCATCAAACATGGAAAAATCTAGGTAAACCTCTTCGCCTGTTTTTCGCTTATGGTCAAAAATAGCACGACTGACAATGTCTCTACTGGCAAGTTCTCCTCTTTCATCATAGTCAAATAAGAAGCGTCTTCCATCTTCGGCTACAACATGAGCCCCTTCTCCACGAAGAGCCTCTGTCAAGAGCAATTTTCGTGCAAAAGGTGTTTTTACAAAAACCGTTGGATGGAACTGCATCATCTCCATATCGGCTAGCTCTATGCCTTTTTCAACACAGATACCATGTATATCAGCCGAAACCGTTCGCGAATTGGTATTAAATTCATACAGTGACCCTACCCCACCCGAAGCAATAATAACATCATTAGCCAAAATGGTTTTATGCTTATGGTTAACCAATGCTTTGACTCCAAAACAACGACCATTTTCAATCAATAAATCATAAACCAAAGTATTTCGTTGCAATTGATGTCTGTTTTGAAGCATCATAAAGTAGTGCATGTAGCGTCCTGTAGCATCACCTCCTGCATGAACAATTCGTTCTCTTGAGTGTGCTGCCTCTTTGGTATAGACAATATTACCCTCTTCATCCACATCAAATTGCATTCCTTTTTCAATAATGTCCTTTGTTGTCTGTAAAGAGGTACGGCTTAAAATTTCTACAGCTTCTTTATCATTGTGATACGCTCCTGCTTCCAAGGTATCTTGTACATGAGCTTCAATGTCATTTTCATTTAAAGCTGTAACCATTCCACCTTGGGCATAAAATGTGTTGCACTCCCAAGGAATATCCTTGCACACCACTAAAACCTTCTTCTCTTTTGGAATATTCATCGCAGCATAAAGCCCTGCAATACCTGCTCCAATAATCAGTACATCATATCTCGTCATTTCCTCTACCCTTCTCATAGTAAATAAAACTGATTATAATCAAGATTTATTTAGAGGTCTATTATTTGGCACATAATTAAACAGCTAATCGGTTAAAAATGCAAAGGGAGGTAAAATTAAATATCGAATGGTTATTTTTACTAAATAGTTAAGCTTCATTTAGTTACTATATTACATACGAGAAATATAATAATGGAGAGTAGTATGGCATTTTTTTCAAAAGAAAAAGAGACAAAAAAAGAGATCAAAAAACCACAACCACAGCAAAAAGAAAAGACTGCACCTGTAAGTGTAACTACAGAGACGACCATTTCTAAAAACATTACAATAGAAGGAAACATCTCAGGAACAGATGCAATTACGGTAGAAGGGACACTTTTAGGAGACATTACGGTAAATAACGTCATCATTGGTAAAAATGGTTCAGTAAAAGGTTCAATTACAGCTCAAAAGGTAATGATTAGTGGAAAAGTAGATGGGACAATAACCTGTAATGACTTAGATATTATGCATAATGGGTATGTAACCAATAATATCCATGCAAACAAAGTGATGGTAAGTGGAGAAATTTTAGGAGATGTATTAGCCGAAAGTTCAATTAATATTACTCCTACAGGAAAAATAAAAACCGATTCATTGGTTTCTAAACATGTAACCGTAAACGGTACGATTGAAGGTAAAGTATCTGCCTCTGAACTGCTTGCTGTTGGTTCAAATGGATTTGTTAACGGAGAGATTTCAGTTAAAAACATCAAAACCGATGAAGGTGGTCGTGTGATTGGAAGCATGGCAATGTATGAAGCTCCAAAGATTAAAAAGAAAAAAGAACCTGAGATGCTTGATGCTGTAATTGAAGAAAAATAACCTTTTTATTCTTGTTGGGAAGATTTTTCTTGCCAATAAGGATTTGCTTTATAACCACAACCTAACAACAACAGACAGCAAATAGATGCTATAATTATTTTATGAAACACGCCAATACTATTCTTTCTCATATTCAATCCCTACCTCAATTTAAAGTACTTAAGAGTCACTACTGTTATCAAAAGTTTATCGCCTCTTTATCCCCTAAGTTTCAAAAAGCCATTGCCTTTATTTATGTTCGAGACAACACACTGTTTATTGCACTCTCTCATCCTGGATTTAAAATGGAACTAAATTATAGTAAAGATTCATTAAAAGATGTATTAAACATGTTGGCGAGAATTGATAAAAAATGTCAAGCATTAAGAGCTTCTAAAGTAGTCCTTTTTAACTCAAAACACCTCTCTATAATTAAAAAAGAAAAAATAATAAGTATGGTTCCTTACTACAAAGAACACTCCTTAGGAACCTTTCATATTGAAAGTCAAGATAAGGAACTGATTGAAGCCTTTGAAAAGATACGAAGTTCTATCGAAAAGCAACTCTAATGCACGCAGAGATACTTCAAACCCTTAAAAACATACCAATGCAAGCAGGAGTCTATCAGTACTTTGATAAAAACGACAAACTGCTCTATGTGGGCAAAGCTAAAAATTTAAAAAATCGTCTAAAGAGCTATTGGCGATTTACACCTAATTTTCATCCTAATCCAACCTTGAACCTACGAATTCTTCGTATGCTGTCTCAGTCTGTACGTATTGAATACATTGTGGTCGAAACAGAAGCAGATGCACTTATTTTAGAGAACTCTTTAATCAAACAACTCAATCCAAAATACAACATATTGCTCAGAGATGATAAGACCTATCCTTATATCTATATAGATGAGAACCAAGAGTTTCCACGCTTTGAACTGACACGCAAGGTCATTAAAGGTAAAAAGATTCTCTATTATGGACCTTTTCCCCATGGAGCAAAAGTTCTACTTGATACGCTTTATGAAGTGTTTCCATTGGTTCAAAAAAAATCATGCTTGCGTGAAGGGAAAGCCTGTCTGTTTTATCAAATAGGAAAATGTCTCGCACCCTGCGAATTTAAGATAAGTAAAGAGGAGTATTCAACAATAGTTGAAAAGACAAAAAATGCCATTAGCAAACGAAAGGTCTTAATAGAGGTTCTTAATGAAAAAATGATGAACCTTGCTCGGGCTGAACGCTTTGAAGAGGCAGGAAAGCTACGAGACAACATTAAGACCATTGAAGCCTTGACCATTGCTTCAAATCTTGATTTATTATCAAAAGACGATATGGATATTTTTGCTATTTTAAATGGCGAAACAAAAGGGGTTATTGTTAAACTTTTTATGCGTTCAGGAAAAATCATCTCTTCCTCCTTTTCGACGTTTAGAGCTTCTACACTTTTTGATAGAAATGAAGCCTACAAACAAGCGTTATTAGAGTTTTACAACGATGAAGCACCTCAAATTGCAAAAACAATTTTAGTAGCTCATGAGGTTGAGGAGAATAAAAATTTATCCCAAATTTTAACTAAAAGACTCTCTAAAAAAATCACTATTGTCCATCCAAAACAGGGAACAAAGCTCAAACTTATCAATCTTGCACTTAATAATGCTCATGAAATTTTAAAAAATAATCCTAATCAAGAAGAGGAGATAGAGAGAAAAATAGCTGAACTTTTAGAATTAGATATTATTCCTTATAGAATAGAAAGTTTTGATAATTCACACATGATGGGGACAGCAACCGTAGGGGCAATGGTGGTTTGGTCTGAAGGGAAATGGCAAAAAAAAGATTACAGGCGTTATGCCTTGAAAGCCAAAGATGAATATGGACAGATGAAAGAGATGCTCAGCCGAAGAATTGAGAGTTTCTCAAAAAGTTCTCCACCAGATTTATGGATTTTAGATGGTGGCGAGACCTTAAGAAGATTGGCTGAAAAGCTTTTAAAAGCGTCAAAAACAGAGCTAAATGTTGTTGCCATAGCCAAAGAGAAGCTTGATGCAAAAGCCCATAGAGCAAAAGGTTCAGCAAAAGACATTATCTATACCAAAACCTCAGTCTTTGAATTAAAAACAACCGATAAACGTTTGCAATGGATTCAACGTCAACGTGATGAGGCACACCGTTTTGCTGTGGGCTACCATCAAAACAAGAAACGTAAAGAAGATACTCAAAACTCTCTTTTACAAAAAAAAGGGATTGGTCCAGCCACGGTAAAAAAGCTTCTCAATTATTTTGGAACTTTTCAAGCAATAGAAAATGCAACTTACCAAGAAATTTCAGTAGCGAGCAGTGAAAAAGTTGCTAAAATATTAAAAACATAAATTGTTAAATAATAATATTTTATCTATATAACAGAACACCCCTTATTATTTACTACAATTTTAAACTTGATATGATATTTTAATTTAAATGAACAAGGTTATATTAATATATATCTTAGTCTTTTTATAATAAAGTTATCTATAAGGTTAAGACCCAATACAAAGGAATGATGTGCATCGACCAATAGCATTAGATGTAGAATACACTTTTACAAAAAATCTAATATATGAAATTAATTTAAAAGGCATTATCACGTATGCCAACCAAAATTTTTGTGAAGTTACAGGATTTAGAAAATCGGAACTGATAGGAAAAAATCACTCCATTTTTAAGCATCCTGATGTACCTGATGTGATATATAATAACCTTTGGTCAACCCAAAAAAAATTAAAACAATGGTTTTCTACCTTAAAAAATATGCGTCGTGATGGAATGTATTTTTGGTCGGATATTCACTGTACGGTAAAATACGACAGTGATTCCAATATAGCTGGTTTTATTATTGTGCATAAACCAACATCAAGACTAAATATGGAAGAAGAGATTGAGCGATACGCTCAATATTGATTTAAACAATTAAGATATAAAAAAGAGTGAGGCAATTATGTATTACGGATACAATGATAATAAACAGCTATTAATAGCAGATCAAGAATTTATTAAACTTTTAGGCTACAGTACTTTTGATGAACTTATCAAAGGCGATATTGTTAATGCAGTTACATTTAAAAAGAACAAACTATCTATTACACAAAGCAATCAACATATAAACGCAGACTTTAGCCATACAGAAATGGAAGGGATAAAGGGTAGTTTTTACCTTATAGAGTTAAAAAATATCTCTATAGAGAAGACAAATCAAGGGAATAAAAAATTTAAACCGAACTATAAAGCCATCTACTTGGATGTTCATAAAATTTCCGAAGAGATTGGATTATCTGTTGAGGATTATAAACTTTATCTTGATAGTTTTATCGACCAATCTATTATTGATGAGAAACGGCTCTTAGAAGGTAATGATAAAGTTATTAAAAACTTATCAAATCTTGCATTAACACTAAAAATACCACATATCAATATTTTACTTTTGAAGATTCAAAAGCTTTCCCATCGTGAACGTATGCCAATGATAGATAAATATTACACTAAATTGGCACTGCTTACCTTGGAAAAGCCTGAAGATGAAGAGTTTGAGGACTTGTTCTTAGAAGATGATTTAGAAGAAGAGAGTAAAGAAGAAGTTTTAAACGCACGATTTACAGATTTACTCAAAACAGTACCCGCAAAAACAGAGAGCGACATAGAAGTAAAAGAAGAGGATTTTGAAGATTTCCTAAAAGAAGTTCATGTTCCAACAGCCGTTAAACCTCAAAACAATATTAAAGAGATAGAGCTTGAAAACATCTCTGCTTTACCTATCTCGTATAGCCCACAAACAGCTGCTGACGAGTTAAATTTACCCGTGGTATTGATTGAAGAGTTTGTGGATGATTTTATAGAACAAGCACGTCAAGACAAAGACCACCTATTGACTTCGTATTATCAAAAAGACATGGACAACATCCATGAACTTGGACACAAGCTCAAAGGGGCTGCAAGTAATTTGCGTATTAATGAATTGGCAGATATTTTAGAAGAGATACAATTCTGTACAGAACATGCAAAACTTGAAGGACTGCTCATTAAGTACTGGGGTCATTTCTTATCGTTAGAAGATTACATGAAACAGTTGAATAGAACATAAGAAGGATTCCAGTGCAACTTTATAATAGAATACGACTTATTAGTACCCTACCACTCCTATTGCTTTTTTTGGGGGCAAGCTACTTTATCTATAGCTCCTATACAAATATTGAAAAAAGTAAACGCTTAGAAGAGACTTTTACTCAAAACCATGAACTTCATAAGCTGATTTCTGGAATTACAAAAGAGAGAGGATTTTCCTCTATTGCTATTGCTACAGGACAACCAGACTACCTTCTTTTAGCAAAGGAGATTAATAAGAACGACATTCTTATTAACAACATCAAAGAGTCACTCTCTCAACAAGAGCTTGCAACTCTATCCGCTAAAATTTCTGATATTCGAACGTCTTTACAAGAGAATAAAACCAATTTTAGAGAACTATTTCATGATGGCTATAACGATACTCTCTTAAAAAATTTGGAAGAGAAACCGACAAACTATGATATTCATCTTAATGCTGATATTGAAGCTCTAAAAAATGCTCTACTACAACTTCGTTCAGATATTCATAGTAATGCCTTACAACGGGACTATTTAAGCTATTTTATAGCAGGGAAAAAACCTTTAAATACCCTCGAACTCTCTTTTCTAAACAGCATACGCAAGCACTTAAGTAGTTTTCAAAAAGAACAACTTGACGACAGCCTATTAAAAGAAGACTTGGAAATATACCTTAATCAGCCAAAGATTAAAACAGCTCTTGAAACGCTTGATACAACCTATGTAAAACTTCAAAAAAACTTTCAAAATGGTGCATTTAGCCTCTCTGTAGACCAATGGGTTCAGCAGAATAATCGTAAATTAGATTACCTCTATATTTTACAAGAGAAACTTGAACTCAGACTTCAAGAAAAACTTGAAGAGTATAAAACACTGCAATACATTATTTTAGCCATTGCAGGATTTATTATTTTACTTACCATTATTTTAACGATTATTGGAATCATCACACGAAAAGAGCTCAGCAGTAATATGAAAGATTTAGAAGAGATTCTAAACAATGCTGTTCAAGAAGCCGATACAACCTTTGAGGGGTCAAATATCTCTGCCATGAAAGATATTGACCTTCATAGTAACAAAGGGATGAAAGAGGCGTATAAGTTTATTGAACTGCTCATTGAAAATGCAAAATCAGATAAAATTGAAGCTTTGGAAGCCAACGAGTCTAAATCACTCTTTTTAGCCAACATGTCTCATGAAATCAGAACACCTCTCAATGGAATTGTAGGCTTTACAGAACTTTTAAAAAGTACTGAACTTAATAATGAGCAGAAAGAATTTACCAATATTATTGAAAAAAGTTCAGAAAACTTACTGGCAATTATTAATAATATTTTAGACCTTTCAAAAATAGAGAGCAACAAAACAGAACTTGATATGATTATTTTTGACCCTATTGTTGAGTTTGAAAATGCTGTAGAGACCTATGGGGTTCGTGCTTCAGAAAAGAATATTGAACTTAATTTCTTTTTAGACCCTGCCATAAACAAAAAGGTTTTAGGGGATTCCGTCAAGATAAAAGAGGTTATTATTAACCTTTTGAGCAATGCTATTAAATTCACTGATTTAGGTGGAAAAATATCCGTAGAAATTAAACAAGTCTCTTCGGTAGAAAATCAAACAGAGATTTCATTCTCAATTCAAGATGACGGTGTGGGAATGACTAAAGAGCAACAGCTCAATGTCTTTAATGCCTTTACACAAGCTGATGTTTCAATTACCCGAAAGTATGGTGGTACAGGTCTGGGTCTGACGATTTCAACCAAATTTTTAGAGCTGATGAATTCAAAACTTGAATTAGAGAGCCAAAAAGAGAAAGGAAGCCGTTTTTTCTTTAATATTATCTTTGAAGAGGTTTTAGAAAGTACCGAATTGGGAACAACACCTGCATTTGAAGAGGTTAAAATTTGTAAATTTAACTACGATGTACCCATACAGCAAGACATTTATCTCTCAAAGTATTTGGACTACTACCATGTAACAAACAGCTCATTCTCAACACCTGCTCACTTAAAAAAGTGTAATGAAAATGGAGAAATTAAAAGCATCTGGCTTGATATTGATGACTGTAGTGATGAAATTATTAAGACCATTCGTAAGCTAAAATCCAATAAGCTAATTTTACTTTCAAGCTTTTCAAATCGAAATAAACTTGAATCGCTAGAGATGAATGTTACACAAGTACTCTATAAACCAATTACGCCAACTAAAATTGTTCAAGGTCTGCAAGCCATTAGTCCAAAAGAGGAACACTCTGCTAAAAATAAGGCTCTTCAAACCCAAGAGTTTCCATTTCAAGACATTCAATTTGAAGGAAAAATATTGGTTGCAGAAGACAACTTTATTAACCAAAAGCTTATTAAACAGATTCTTCTTCGATACGGTGTTTCTGTGGAACTTGCAAACAATGGATTGGAAGCCTTTGAAAAACGTAAGAGTGAACAGTATGATTTAATTTTTATGGACATACAGATGCCTGTTATGGATGGTGTTGAAGCAACGCATGAGATTGTGAACTATGAGATAGAAGAGGAGTTAGCACATACGCCAATCGTTGCATTAACAGCAAACGCACTCAATGGAGACCGTGAACGTTTTATGTCTGAAGGCTTAGATGAGTACATTCCAAAACCAATAGAGACCAATGAATTGCTCTTTATTTTAAAGAAATTTTTACAACCCAAAAGCCAAGTTGAAGAGCCTATAAAGAGTGAGATAAACAAAGAAGAATCTTCTGTCAAAAAAAGTGAAAAAGTCTCCTTACTGCTAGAAAATGATAGCGATACCATTACAAACATCCTTATCGAAGAAGAAGTAATAGAAGAGAAAATCATACTGATTGCTAAAAAGAATCCTCTTGAATCACAAATTCTTTCAAAGGTAATTAACAACATGGGGTACAATATTGAAATCGTACAGCGTATTGAAGAGTTAGATTCCCTTATTCAAAATCCAAACTACGACATGCTTTTAATTGATAAAGAGTTAAAAGAGTTCAATAAAAGTATTTTACAAAAACAGCACTCAAAGATGAATGTTATTATGCTCTCTAGTAGTAAAACAGAGCCTCAACATTACAATAAAAATCTTATAAAAGAGGTGCTTTCAGGAATTATCACACGAGGAAAAATTGAGCAACTTATTCAAAAGTATAAAGGCTAAAAAAATGATTTTTAAAGTTTTAATTATTGATGATGATTACATTAACCGTAGACTTCTTATCTCTTTACTACAAAAAGCTCTCTATCAAATAGAGATTATTGAGTCCGTTGATGGCGAAGATGCTTTAGAAAAATGTAAAGAGAATCCAGACATTCAGTTAATTTTACTGGATGTTGAAATGCCCAATATGAACGGTTCAAATTTTTTAATCCACTATAAAGCAGATAAATCCTTACCTGATACACCTATTATTGCTGTCTCTTCCAATGATTTAAGAATCAAAGAGATACTCTCCTTAGGAGCTTATGCATTTATTCTGAAACCTGTAACAGAAAAGAAGCTTTTAACGGCTATTATGAAAGCTCAAAAATAATGAAGATATTCATAATATTTTAGAACATTAAACATATTTATGATGATATTTTATGTCAAAATATTTTTTTATACGTCTCTTTTAAAGGTTTTTTCAGAAAAAGAGAAAAAACTTTATTTTTCTTTTAAAAATTCTACTGTTTTTCCTCCTTTTTATATTAAACTTTTAACATATCAATTTTTCAAAGGAGTTAGATATGGAAGAGTTTTTTATTATAGGTAGACGGAAGTTAGATAAAAGTTGGAACTTAAAAGATTTGTACGAGCCCAATAATGCATTTGATTATTGTGAGCAAATACTGGACATTCCAGAAGAGTATATCATGGATGCAGAGATGAGTTCAGAAGGATTAGAGATTACTCTGGTCGATATAGACAATGAAGAGGATTGGTACATGCAACTTAAACGTGTTGCTTAACTCCTCATCGTTTCTGTTCTCACATTTAATGTGAGAACAAGTGATTGTAAATTAATTACAACCACATCCTCCACCAGATTTTGTATGTGCTGGTGCTTCAGAAGCTGCTGCTCCACCTGTACTACATGCTGATACACCTGGAGGTGTTGTTGGTTGAACAGCTGAATTATCTGCCCCACCCTCTGCATTTACTTTATCAATAAACGCCAACAGATTAGAAGCAGCTGTATGGTAACGTTTTGCTGTTTCAGAATCTGGATTATGGAAAGTAATAGGCTGACCTGTATCTCCACCAATTCTAATTGCAGGCTCTATTGGAACTTGTGCAATAAGCTCTGCATTATAAGCAGCTGCTACCTCTTTACTGGTACCCATTCCAAAAATATCCGATTCAGTATCACATGAAGGACAGATAAATCCAGACATATTTTCAACCACACCTGCAATTGGAATATGAAGCTTTTCAAACATATCCAATGAACGTTTTGAGTCATCCAAACTTACTTGTTGAGGTGTTGTTACAACAATACCTGCTGTTACTGGCACCGATTGAGCCAATGTAAGTTGAGCATCTCCTGTTCCAGGAGGCATATCAATAACCAATACATCTAACTCTGACCATAAAATATCTCTTAAGAACTGCTCAATCGCTTTCATAATCATTGAACCTCTCCAGATTAACGATTGACCATCTTCCATTAATGAACCCATTGACATCATCTCAACACCATACGCTTTTAAAGGCTGTACTTTGTTTCCTTGAATCTCTGGTTTAACACCATTTAAGCCCATCATCCGAGGAATGTTTGGTCCATAAATATCAGCATCTAAGATACCTACTTTTTTACCCTGCATTGCCATCGCAATTGCCAAGTTTACAGAAGTAGTTGATTTACCAACCCCACCTTTACCAGAACTTACCATTACAAAGTTCTTTACTTGTGGTGCAATATTTTTACCACTTACCGAGTTACTTAACTGTTTTGGTGCTTGTGGAGCTGTAATATTTACGTCTACTGCTAAAAAACCTAATTTTCTAAGTTCACTGCTTACCTCATCGGTAATTTGTGCTTTCACTTCTGGTGCAGATGAAGTAATATCTACAGAGATAACTGCTTTATCTCCTTGAATCTGTACATCTTTTACAAATCCAAACGTTACAATATCTTTTGTAAATCCTGGATAGGTTACATTTTTCAATGCTTCTAAGATAGTTTCATTTGTCATTAAGACTCCTAAATTTTATATATTTCCTACTTTTATACTTAAAAACATAAGAGCTAGCTTAGCTTCTCTACAATTCATAGCACTTTAGCATCAAATACTAGATTACTTCACTCTTTTCTATCTTTTAGATTTTAAATTTAAACGTGCATAACATTTAAAGCTCTTTGCTTAAGCTATTATTTATTTTAGCTATAGTATAAGTCTTATTCCAATCTCTCGGGGTGCTTTTAGGCTGAGATAACCCGTTGAACTTGAACTGGACAATACCAGCGTAGGGAAGAGAAGTATTTTTGTTTTGGCTAGAACAAGCACTCTTCCCTTTTCGGTACTGAATTAAAAAAAGGGAGATTCTATGAATCCAAAAAAATTAACATTATCGTATGTTGCACTCTCTGCACTTTTAACCCATACTGCTTTTGCAGACAATCAACTCGACCCCATTGTCGTTTCTGCTGATTTTAGAGAAGCAAAACTTTCACAAACCTCCAATGCTATTACCGTTATCGGCGAAGATAAACTCTACGACAAAGCATCACAGGCTCTTATAGAAGTTCTAGGAACAACGGCCAATGTAAACTTTTCAGAGGGTGGTTCAAAAGCAAAATACATTCAAATTAGAGGAATGGGAGAGCGTGGACAGTTTGAAACGCCTATCAATCCAAGTGTTGGCTTTATGGTCGATGGTATTGATTTTTCAAATGCTACTTTAGGGGCATCACTGTTTGATGTAAAACAGATAGAAGTACTCCGAGGACCACAAGGAACAACCTTTGGAGCCAATGCTCTAGCAGGTGTGGTTTCTGTTCAGAGTAATGAACCTAGTAAAGAGACAGAAGCTCATGTTGAAGCAACGTATGGAAATTACAATACCAAAGCCTTAGGTGTGGCTGTAGGGGGAACCCTTATCGAAGACAAACTCTTAGGGCGTATCTCTGTGTATAAAAATGATTCCGATGGATTTATTGAAAATGCACATCTTAATCGTAATGATACCAACGGACTCGATGAGCTTTCGGTTAAAACAAAACTAAAGTGGCTTGCATCCGATAAGCACACCGTAGACTTTACCTACATGCACATTGATAATAACAATGGATACGATGCCTTTAATGAAAAAAATTCACGAACCACCTTATCGGATGAACCAGGAAAAGACACCCAAAAAACAGATGCTTTTGCGTTAAAATCTACCTATCAAGTAAATCCTGCTTTTCATCTGGAGACCAGTGCAAGTCTTAGTAAAAGTGATATTGAATACTCGTATGATGAAGATTGGACATACACAGGTGCATACTACACCTCAAAAGATCAATATTTAAGAGATAAAAAACAAAAAGATTTTGATATAAGAGCCATCTCTGATGAGAAAGGTAGAATTTTTAACAACTCAACCGACTGGACAGTAGGTGCTTATTATAAAGACTTTACTAGTGACTTAGTTCGGAATAATACCTATTTCACAGCACCATTTAGCAGTAATTACCAAGCAAAAAGTAAAGCTGTTTATGGACAACTTAATCATGATGTATCCGATAAAATTGCTTTAGTAGCAGGAGTGCGTGTAGAGAGATTCACAACCGACTACAGTGACTCAGACAAAACAACCTTTAACGACACAAAAACGCTAAAAGGTGCAAAAGTAGGAGTAGAGTATAAACATAACAGTTCTCAACTCTTCTATGCAACGTTAACAAAAGGGTACAAACCAGGTGGATTTAACCCTGTCAGTGATGCATCAGGTCTACCAAAACAGTACGATACCGAAGCCTTATGGAACACAGATATTGGAATTAATGGAAGCTATCTTGATGGTAAACTTAAAAACAGAACCAACTTCTTTTATGGAGAACGAGAAAATCAACAAGTGGGTACATCGTATGTAACTGAGAGTTATAAATATACCGATTACATCTCCAATGCACGAAAAGGTCACTACTATGGGTTAGAGACCGAAGTTAACTACTACCCTACGGATAATTTAAGCTTTGATGCAAGTGTTGGCTTATTAAAATCAAAGTTTGATAACTTTACAAACCCTGTGGATAAAGTTTCTAAAGACGGTAGAGAGACAGCACAATCACCAAGCTATCAGTATAATGTGGGCGTAAACTACATGATAAATGACAACTGGAACCTAAAATCAAACATCACGGGGAAAGACAGCTACTACTTTTCAAATACCCATGACCAAAAATCAACATCGTACAAACTGTTTAATGCCAGTTTGGAATACATGAATGATAATCTCTCTGTAACCGTTTGGGGAAGAAATTTAAACGATACCGACTACCAAACAAGAGGCTATTACTTTGACAACTTTGGTACAGGTGCTGATTTGTATACACAACAAGGAAGCCCAAGAACCTTTGGTGTGACAATTGGGTATGATTACTAAAAAATAAATTTAGGATAGAGATGAATTTTGACCTAACAACGATTATTAATGCCTTTTCTCTTATGTCTTCATGGGAGATTGGAGCTTCATTTTTGGGTGTTGCCTATATTGTTTTTTTAGCAAAAGAGTCCCTGTGGGCGTGGGTCTTTGGATTTTTCAGCACCCTTATCTATACCATTATCTTTTGGGAGGGGGCGTTGGTCTCTTCCTCTTTTTTAAACTTTTACTACATGATTATGGCTTTTTATGGTTTTTATCTATGGAACAAAGGAACAGAAGAGGATAAACTAAAAATATCGACTCGTCCACTCTCCTATCATCTCAAAAGCATCACAATTGGTATCTTAATGACACTCAGTATAGGCTACCTCTCCAGCACCTATACCGATGCAAAGTTTGTCTATATAGATTCGTTTATTATGGTTTTTTCAATTATCTCCACATGGATGGTTACCCAAAAAGTTCTTGAAAATTGGCTCTATTGGATAGTCATTGATTCGGTTGCCATTGTTCTCTATTGGAACAACGGCTACCTTGCTACGGTTCTTCTCTTTACACTCTATATTATTTTGGGTGTCTTTGGATACCTCAAATGGAAAAAAGAGTTTAACCTTCAATGAAAGCAGAAGATTTAAAACAGTACGAACTCTTTAATAATCAAAAAATTATAGAGTTTAAACCCCTAGCACAACAGGGGCATTCAAATACGATTTTTTTCATCAAAACAGCCAATAAAAAATACCTTGCAAGAAAATTCAAAATAAGCCTTGACCGTAAAGCAGAGTTTCAAATACAAAAAAAAGCTTTTGATAAACACCTCGCAGGAAAACCCATTCTTCTTGATGTAAAAAAGGGCTTTATGATAACCGAATATATAGAAGGAGAACATAAAAATAAGTTAAATCAACAAGAGATTAAAAAACTTGCCCTACTCCTAAAAAAACTTCATAAAATAAAGATACGACAAAAACAGAATACCTTTAAAGAAAATTTTTCAGTTAAAGATACAAAAGTAAAAAAAGCCTTTATTATTTTGGACAAAGAGCCAAAAGAGTATGCCCTAGGACACAACGACTTACACGCTAAAAACATTCTATTTACGCCCACCACTATCAAACTCATTGATTGGGAATATGCTCGATATTCAGATATTTATTTTGATTTGGTCTCTATTATTATAGAATATAAATTAAACAAACAAGAGTCTAAGACTTTTTTAGAAAACTACTTTTATAGAAAAAAAATAAATTATAAAAAAATTGAAGCATTTACGCTTATCTATAAAGAGTTGTGGAGACTTTGGTTTGAGAAGTTGGATAAAGGGGAACTTTAGCTTAACATCCACATAAACAAAACATAAACAAACATAGCCTATAATTAATCTATGTTAAGCAACCAAGAGTTAGACCAATTTATTATTTGTAAAAAATGCAATACTCTGCATCAAAAGATTCCTCTTCACCAAGGGGGGAAGGCACTCTGTTCTAAATGCAATACACTTATCTATCGGCGAGATGACAACATGGTTGAGAAAACATTGGCATTAGTGGTTACAAGCCTTATCTCCTTGCTTATTGCTTTTCAATTTACCATTATTAGTATCAATATTAATGGTTTAGAAAAGAGCCTCTCACTTCTCTCACTCTTTGCTGTCTTATTAGAGCATCAACAATATGTGGTGGGGCTTATGTTTCTATTTTTAATTGTTCTCTTTCCTTTTATGATGCTCTCTTCCATGTTTTTTGTCCTTTTTTTTATGAAGATAAAAAAATATAGCTATGCCGTTAAGCGTTTGCTTATCCTCTTATCTCATCTCAAACATTGGAACATGCTCGATATTTTTTTTATCTCTCTCCTTGTTGCTATGGTCAAACTGTTTGATTATGCTCGAATAGAAGTGGGGATTTCATTTATAGCATTTATCCTAACCCTTGGCTTGGAGCTAATGATTACTAAAGATATTAGTTTTGATGAACTATGGCGAAACTATAAACAGACGTATGGAGACATTAATGATGATAGAACGGAGTAAGTTTATACGCTGTCATACCTGTGAAGCGGTCAATTATGAAGGGGGAAAAGAAGAATTTTTCTGTAGACGTTGCCAGAGTAAAATGCATCAACCAAAATACATATCTTACCATAGAACATGGGCATTTCTTATTACAGCTATTATTCTTTATGTCCCTGCAAATCTTTATCCCATATTGATTACAAAGCAGTTTGGGGTACAAACAGAAAGTACAATCTTGGGAGGAATTATCCACTTATGGGAGGTAGGTTCCTATCCTATTGCTCTTATTATTTTGGTGGCTTCAGTTTTTGTTCCTCTTCTAAAATTTATTTTCATAACCTATTTACTAATCTCAACTAAGTATAATGTTAACTCATCAAGGGTCGATAAACATAAACTTTTTTACATCACTGAAGCGATTGGACCATGGTCAATGATTGATGTGTTTGTAGTAATTATCCTCTCTGTACTCATTCACTTTTCAGGGGTACAGGTCTTTCCTGGAGCAGGAGCTACTTCGTTTGCATTGATGGTCTTTTTTACCATGCTTTCAGCACTCTCCTTTGATACAAAATTAATAAAGAAAGAGAATTAACAGATGCAAAAATATAATGCACCAAAAGTAAAAGAGTCCCGAGGGATTCAAGTACTTACCACTATTTGGCTTGTTCCTTTTTTAGCAATGATTATTGCACTGTGGTTGGCGTTTCAATATTACACAAAAATTGGTCCAACTATTAAAATTTCCTTCAAATCAAATGCTGGACTCATCGCCAATCAAAGCCAAATAAAACTGCGTGATGTTACCGTAGGAATGGTTACCAAGATTTCACTCTCCGATGATGGAAAAGGGGTCATTGTTCAAGCACAAATGAATAAAGAAGTCGAATCTTATTTAAACAACAAAGCAAAACTTTGGATTGTACATCCAGATGTAGGTTCACATGGGGTTTCAGGATTGGACACACTGCTTTCAGGTTCCTATATTGAACTTCATGGATTAAAAGATGAATACACTCAACATCAATTTATAGGATTGAACAGCCCCTATATTGATACCGATGCAGAAGGGACATATTATCTACTCTCTGCACCCAAAAGTTATAATATTTCGGAAGGTTCAAATGTTTACTACCGTATGATGAAAGTGGGTCGTGTTGAACGGGTAGGGATTGCTCCAAATGGAGAGAAGATTAACTTTACCATTTTTGTTGATAATCAATATGCCCAATACGTTAATAAAAAAAGTAAATTCTATGCACAAAGTTCTTTATCCTTAGATTTTTCACAAGGAAAGTTAGACATGCGTATTGCAAGTATATCGCATCTTGTACATGGAGGCATCTCTATCTATACCCCTCTGCATACGATTAAAAATAATAAAAATTCGTATAAGATAGCAAAAGGAGATGTCTTTCCACTCTATAAAAGTTTGAATCAAGTAAAATCCAAACGACTTATGGAGGGTGAAGAGAGTCAAATTTATACCTTTGTTTTCAGAAATAGCCAACACAAATTAGAGATTGGGTCTCCTATAGAGTTCCAAGGCTTCCAAGTAGGGTATGTAACTGATGTTGAAAACCATTTTGAAGGAAATAACCACAGTGTGCATTCTAAAGTTTATGCCCTACTCTATACCTCGGCATTTGTAGACAATAAAGAGAGTAATGGAAGCTTTGTTCTAAAAACATTGGTTGAGAAAAAAGGATTAAAAGCAAGCCTCAATCAAACCTTACCTTTAGTAGGAGCAGAATACATTGATTTGGTATTTGATACTCAAACAGAAGCTAAACTTGTAAAAGTAGGAGACCATACTCGCTTCCCAACACAAACAAAAAAGAAAACATCTAATCTTTTAACAGAGGTTCAATCACTTGTTACAAAACTCAAAAACTTACCACTTGAAAAATTACTAATATCAGCAACAGCATTAATTGATAATAATAAGAAACCTATAAAAAAAGTTTTGACCGATTTAGATAAAATTATTGTCAAAAGTAATAAACCCATTGAAAAGATATTAAACAATTTAGAAAAAATTATGAAGAACGTGAACAAAATGGTTAAAGATTTAAATAAATTGACAAAAAACAATGATTTACAGCAACTGCCACAGAGCGTTAATCATAGCCTCAAAGAGTTAGAAATAACATTGAGTGAATTTCAAACCTTTGCACAAGGCTACAATTCCAACTCTAAATTTTCAGCAGAACTCTCAGCCACCTTACTTGAACTTTCACTCGCTGCTGAGTCTATTGGTCGTGTAAGCCGTAAACTTGAACGAAAACCAAACTCATTACTACTAGGAGATGACTAATGAAAGCAATATTTTTTACAGCTCTACTGTTACTATTCTTTACAGGATGTAGTAGCAAAGAGTACTATACTTTTGGAGACAATGTACAGAACATCCCTATTTCTCATAACTGTACCAAAACCATTGCCATTGAAAAAATAAAAATCCCTAAATACTTAACCGATACTTCGATTGTCTACCAACTTTCTCCCTATCGTGTTATTCGACTCAAAAATGCTAATTGGTTAACCCCAATGAAAAAACGTCTGACCAATGTACTGATTGATTATTTACAAAAGTCATTAAATAATCCCAATATTTATCTTTATCCATGGGAGAGTAAAAAAGATACCGATATAAAGGTATCTATAAAGATAAAACGTTTTATTGCCTATAAAGATGAAGTCATTTTAGAAGCGAGGTATCAGATAAAAAATTTGAAAACACAAGAGAATCAAACCAAACTTTTTCATACCAATATACCCAGTAGCCATCATACGGAAGATATAATGGAGTCTATGGAGAAAGCTTATTTTAAACTTATTGAGGAAATAAAAAAAGATATTATTAAATAAAATTAAGCTTTGCATGAGTATAATAGATACATGAAAATTTTAAACCTGCTTTACTCTCTACTTTCAGCACTGTTAACGTTAAGTTTTATTTTGCTTATAGGGTTTATCATTTATATCTCTATTCCTATTAAAACAACCCAAACCGTTACTCTACCAAGAGGTTCGATTACTAAAACAATAAACCACTTAAAGAAGCAAGGCTATGATTTAAATAAACTCGATGCATATATTATAGACTACTTACTCAATCAGCCTAAAAGTGGTACCTTAACCATTGGAGAGGGAAGCATGAGCCGTATTGGCTTTTTACAAAAACTCTCTTCAGCTAAAGAGGCTGTTAATATTATAACCCTCATCCCAGGAGAAACACGTACGCTCTTTTTAGCCAATATGGCAAAGAAATATCACTTAAACCCAAAAAAATTGGAGCAAAGCTACAGTAAGTTTTCTTCATATAAAGAGGCAGGAATCATACCCGATACCTATCATGTGACTAAAAATAGCAGTGAAGAGAGTATTATAAAAACATTGGTAGAACAGAGTGAAAAACGTTATAAAAAAATGGCTATAGAAGCATTCCAAAAATACGATAAAACAGCGTGGCTTAGAGTCTTGACCATTGCCTCTATTGTTCAAAAAGAGTCTGCAAATAACGAGGAGATGCCTATTGTTGCCTCGGTTATCTACAATCGTTTAAAAATAGACATGGCTCTACAGATGGACGGGACACTCAACTATGGGAAGTATTCCCATGTAAAAGTAACACCCAAACGCATTCGAACCGATAAAAGTCAATTCAACACCTATGCACATAAAGGGCTACCTCCTTATCCTATTTGTTCCGTCTCTGTTCCTGCAATTAACGCCACACTCCATCCTAAAAAAACAAACTACCTCTACTTTATGCGAAATAAAGAGGGCGTTCATGATTTTACACACTCGTATCAACAACATTTAAAAAATATTGATCAAGTTCGATAAATCAAATGCTCTTAAAAAATACCTAAAGCCGTCATTGTTTCTATTGATAATTTAGAGGTTACCCCTAAACCTTTAGACTCTTGATAGGCTCTTACAGCCACTTTTGATTCCATACTCCACAGACCATCAACCTTACCGAAATAAAATCCTTGGTTGGTTAATGCTTGTTGAACTTTTTTAATTATTTTAGGTGTCAAAGCATCTTCACAAACCATGGGCATCCATTTAGAGTATCCTTTGGTACGCTCTCTCTCTGTAATAACGGTAATGTATTCAGCAGGAATAACCACTTTTTTAAAGGAAGCTTTTTGATAAATTTTTTTAATTTTGACCATTTGATATTTTTTAGGAGTAACGGTTTTTTTACTGCTTGCAGGTGTCACAACAATTTGTTGAGAAATCTTTTTATATTGAGCAGGAGTCTCCGTTAAACAAATTTTATTACACTGACTGTTCAAACGTGTAGAAGCACTTTTCAATGAAGCATCTGACCAAAAGTACTTCTCCTCTGCACTCTTCTCTTGTTTCGCTATTGTTTTATAACGAGCAGGTATTACTATTCTCTGTTCATGAACAGGAGTAATACGTTCTTCAATCTTTATAGTCTTATACCGTGGAGTAACAGCAACCCGTTTTTCAACAGCAGGCTGAAGCACCACTCTTTTAGTTAATTCTTGGTATTTAGTAGGTACTTCTGTCAAACAAACCACTTCAGATTGATTACATCCCCTATTTTGACAGGTTGTTTTTTTCCACTCAGTATGTGCAGGTTCTAGGACAAGCTTGTCTTTGATTTTTTTATAAACAGCTACCGATGGAAGCAGTTTAGCTGAAGTACTGTCGGTCATAATCTTTTTACGACGTATTTTATAAGTAGCAGGTGTGACAACAATACGTTCACTTGCTTCTGAAGTTAAAATCTTTTCGGTTAGTGTCCGATACTTCTTGGGTTGATAGTGTTCATAGAAACACGTTCCTACTTTAGCATGAACAACGTCCATTCCTGCACGCGATGCTGAATCCACACAGGAGTTAAATGCTTGAGAAGCGTTTGTCTTTAAGCTCTCTCTCCAAACCTTTTCTGAAGGCTTTACTAAAACACGTCTATAGACCATTTTATACACAGCAGGAGTGACAATAATCTTCTCTTTTGCATCACGTATTTGAACTCTCTCTTCTTGCCAAGAGAACTTTGCAGGAATAACCTCATATTTAACACTGGCATCATTTAAAAGTACCCGTTTCTCAGACTTAATGTGTGTTGTTTTGCTGTACTGAGGGGGGTAAAATGATTTGGTAAAACATTGCCCAGGTTTTGCCCTTAGGGGCATTTTATCTGTATCGGCACAGCTTAGGGTTAACAAAGCAGTAACAATCCCTATTTCTCTAATCATACTTAATTCCTTTATTAAAAAACCTGCTATTCTACACAAAAAGCATCAATATACTATTACATATAAAAATTAATATTTATTTTTTATTATTTTATACAATTTTTTATGCTAAATTTCAAACAAATGTTTATAAGAAAAAGGAAAAACCTTGAAAACAATTTTAATTTTCCTCATCCTGCTTAATAGTCTCTTCGCCAACGATATACTACGTCAAGAAAACCATTCTGAGCAAGGATGTACCATACCTTTCTTTAAAACAAAAAAAACAAGCTGTTCTACAGAAATAGAGAAAAAAAGTACAAGCAATGAATCAAAAAGAAAAAAACAGCTCAATTCAATATTAAATAATATTAAAAAATATAAAAAGAAAAATGAAGATGAGAAAATAAAGTTACAAAAAAAGTTAGAAAATCTAAAAAAAGAGTTCAAGAGATACAAAGCTAAGAAAAGAAAAGAACTCAAACAAATAACGACTCAACTAAAAACGACAAAAAAGAGTCTTTCAAAAAGTAAGAAAAAATTACGTTCTCTTCAAAAAAAACAAAAAATTATACGCAAGAAAATTATACGCAAGAAAATTGTGCCTAAAAAAGCTCATCCCAAAAAAAGTGTTCCCAAAAAAAGTGTTCCCAAGAAGAGTGTTCAAAAAGAAATCGTTGTAAAAAAAGTAAAACCTCTGCCCCAGGTCAACAATCTTCCATGGGTAGAAATTATCGTCGAAAATAACCTTAATATTTATCAACTGGCCTTAAAATATTACGGAGATAGAGAACGCTATAAAGAGATATACTCAGCAAATCGACACCTCATTGGAAAAAACTTAAAAATATATAATGGAATGTCCTTAAAAATTCCAATGACCAATCAATTTGAAGAACAGCCTATGATATTAAATACACAATAATACAAAGCAAGCTACATAGTTTTATATGGTAAAATTCCACCAAATTTTTACTAGTTAACAAAGGTATATTATGGCAAAAAAAGAGATTAAAAAAGCAGTATTAGCGTATTCTGGTGGGCTTGACACCAGTATTATTTTAAAATGGTTACAAGACGAATACAACTGCGAAGTTGTAACCTTTACGGCAGACCTAGGTCAAGGCGAAGAGGTTGAACCTGCTCGTCAAAAAGCCTTAGCAATGGGAATTAAACCTGAAAACATCTTTATTTTAGACTTACGTGAAGAGTTTGTAAAAGATTTTGTATTTCCAATGTTCAGAGCAAATACAATTTATGAAGGCGAATACCTTCTAGGAACATCCATTGCAAGACCACTAATTTCTAAAAAGCAAATTGAAATTGCAAATGAAACGGGTGCTGACGCAGTAAGTCATGGAGCAACAGGAAAAGGAAATGACCAAGTACGTTTTGAATTGGGTTACCTTTCACTCAACTCTGATATTGCTGTTATTGCACCTTGGAGAGAGTGGGACTTAAACAGCCGTGAAAAACTTTTAGCATATGCAGAGACTCATGGAATCAAAATAGAAAAGAAAAAAGGTCAAGCATCTCCTTACTCTATGGATGCAAACTTACTGCATATCTCTTACGAAGGTTTGGTTCTTGAAGACCCAAGCAAAGAGCCAGACGAAGATATGTGGTTATGGTCTGTTAGCCCAGAAAATGCTCCTGACCAAGCCGAATACATTACTATTGAGTATAAAAATGGAGACCCAATTGCAATTAATGGCGAAGAAATGAGTCCTGCTACTATTTTGACAGAGCTTAACGCGTATGGAAACAAACATGGAATTGGTAGAATTGACATTGTTGAAAACCGTTACGTAGGCATGAAAGCACGTGGATGTTACGAAACTCCAGGTGGAACGATTATGCTTAAAGGTCACAGAGCCATTGAATCTATTACTTTAGATAGAGAAGCTAGTCATTTAAAAGATGAACTCATGCCAAGATATGCAAAACTCATTTATAATGGTTACTGGTGGTCTCCAGAACGTGAAATGCTTCAATCAGCTATTGATGCAACACAAGAGCATGTAGAGGGAACCGTTAGACTAAAACTCTACAAAGGGAACGTAATGGTTGTTGGAAGAGAATCAGAAAAATCTCTCTTCTCTGAAGCTCATTCAACATTTGAAGAAGACGATGTTTATGACCAATCCGATGCAGAAGGGTTCATTAAACTTAATGCTCTTCGATTTATTATTGCAGGTAAAAACCGAAAATAATCTCTACTCCGTAACGTTCTGTTACGGAATTCTCTCTTAAACGGTACCTCTATTTTTTTAAAAAAAAATTTAATTATGTTATTAAGTGTTATTTTTCAATAAAATTACATAAAAAATGAATTATTTTATATAAATTTCGTTAAAATATACTATATAACTATTATAAAAAGGAGTTTAAAATGATTTATAGACCCATCGTACTGGACGAGGAGATAAAATTTTCTAAAAAAAAGTTTATTGTGAGTAAAACGGATTTAAAGGGAAATATCATTTTTACCAATAAGAATTTTTCCGAAGTTTCAGGATATACTGAAAGTGAACTCATAGGACAACCTCACAATATTTTAAGACATCCAGATATGCCACAAGCCGTCTTTTATCTGGTTTGGCAAAATCTATTGTCAGGAAAAGCCATCTCAGGGGTTGTTAAAAATCTTGCAAAAGATGGACGATACTACTGGGTTATTGCCGATTTAGAACCAAAGTTTAATGCACAAGGAGAGATTACTTCATTAACTGCATTTAGACGTGCAGCCCCTCAAGATGTTATTGATGCTGCGACAGAACTCTATGCAACAATGTTGGCTATTGAAAAAAAACATGGAATGGAAAAATCAATTGCCTATCTACAGGCATTTTTAGAAGAGCATGATATAAGCTATGATGAGTTCATCGCTGAACTCATTAGACCAAAAGGTATTTTGGCTACATTATTAGCTGCCTTTAAAAGGCTAATGAGTTAAGAAACTAGTGCCAACCTAAATGCTCGGGTTGGTCAATAAACTTATCCGTAACAGGTATTTTAAGCTTCATTCCTTTTCTTAGTTTCTTACTTTTAGGAATAACCTCTTTATTTGCTTCATAAATCAACGAAGCTTCCTCTACATCACCATAATAGGTTGATGCCAAATCAGCTAAGGTTGTTTCAGTTGAAGAAACTACAATATTTACCCATGTTATGTTTTTGGGGGCTTCAGTTAACTCTAGCTTACTACTCTCTGTTGCAGACAATACATTTATAGTACCCAAAAATATTAATACTGATGCAGTAAAACTCCATTTAAACAGTTGGTTTTTCATCTTTATTTCCTTTTAATAATCATTAAAAGTTATTATACAGTTGAGAAACTTATAAATTAATAATAAATTATTTATATAATCTTAAACAAAAGAAATTATGATTAGAGGGGAGTGTACCTACTATGAATAAGTAGGTACAAAAAGAAAAAAGATTAGTTTGTATCTTGGTCTACAATTTTACCTGCAGAAATCCAAGGCATCATTTCACGAAGAGAGTTACCTGTTTTTGTAATAAGTTTCTCTTTATCGTTTGCTCTTTCAGCATTCATTCTTGGGTATCCTGCTTGACCTTCTAAAATAAAGTCTTTCGCAAATCTACCATCTTGAATCTCTGTAAGAATATCTCTCATTGCTTGTTTTGACTCAGCATTGATTACTCTTTTTCCACTTACATAATCTCCATACTCAGCTGTATTTGAAATAGAGTATCTCATATCAGCAATTCCACCTTCAAACATAAGGTCAACAATAAGTTTTAACTCGTGAAGACACTCAAAGTAAGCAAGTTCAGGAGCATATCCAGCTTCTGTTAATGTTTCAAAACCAGCTTGAACTAAAGATGCTGCACCACCACAAAGTACTGCTTGCTCTCCAAATAAGTCTGTTTCTGTCTCATCTTTAAATGTTGTTTCAATAATTGCAGTTCGTCCACCACCAATAGCTGATGCATAAGAAAGAGCAAGTTCTTTAGTTGTACCACTTGGATTTTGACCAACAGCAATAAGGTCTGGAATACCACCACCTCTTACAAACTCAGAACGTACAGTATGACCTGGAGCTTTTGGAGCAATCATTGTAACGTTAATGTCTTTTCTTGGGTTTACTCTTCCGTAGTGAATGTTAAAACCGTGTCCAAATGCAATGGTAGCACCCTCTTGAAGATTTGGCTCAATCTCATTTTCATAAATCTCTTTTTGATTCTCATCTGGAAGAAGAATCATAATTACATCAGCTTTTGCTGAAGCTTCTGCTACCGTAAGTGTCTCAAAACCTTTTGCTTCAGCTTTTGCCCAAGAAGAACCATTTTTTCTTAGACCAACAACAACATTTACACCTGAATCTCTTAAGTTTTCAGCATGTGCATGCCCTTGAGAACCGAAACCGATCATTGCTACTGTTTTTGACTTAATGATACTTAAATCACAATCTTTGTCATAATATACATTTAATGTTGACATTGTTTTTCCTTGGAAGTTAAAAAATTTCGCGATTATAGCGTAACAATACTTATGTTAATTAGGTTATTGATGTATAATATAGTTTAACTTTAAAAAACATAAAAGAGGAGCTATAAATGCTGGAGTTTTTAACAATCAATTTACTTTGGTGGCATTGGGTTGTTTTTGGAATTTTTTTAATTACACTTGAACTTTTCATAGGTACATTTATTCTTTTAGGTTTGGGATTAGCATCCATGATTGTAGGTGTTTTGGACAAGCTATTTCAAACTTCTTTAGCCACAGAACTCAGCTTATGGATTCTACTTTCAATACTCTCTTTAATCGTGTGGTTTAAATATCTGAAAGACCCTTCGATTGAGAAATCAGGGCAATCAAACTACTCCTTAGAGACCTTGGGTACCATAGAAAAAAGTATCAAAATAAATGGTAGAGGTTCCGTACACTTTGACACACCTGTTTTGGGCAATACCCTTTGGACAGCAACAGCAAAAGAGAGATTAGAAATCAATACACGTGTTAAAATCATAGAGATAAAAGGGCAACTTATCGAAGTTGCAAAAATATAAAAAATTATTAAAGGATTTATAAAATGGAAGGCTTAAATATACTCATTATCTTAGTAATAGCTGTCGTTATTACACTATATAAAGGAATTAAAATTGTTCCCCAAGGCGAAGAGTGGGTTGTAGAAAAATTAGGAAAATTTTCACGAACTTTACATCCTGGGTTAAACCTCATTATCCCCTACGTTGACTCTATTCGTCAACGTATCTCTACTCGTGATATTATTATGGACATTCCTCAACAAGAGGTTATTACCAAAGATAATGCTGTAATACGAACCAATGCTATTGCATTTGTACGCGTAACCAACCCAAAAGATGCTCTTTACGGAGTAGAAGATTTTAAACTGGCAATTGCAAGTCTGATTATGACTACCTTGCGTTCAATTATAGGAGAGATGAAACTTGATGAAGCATTAAGTAACCGTGAAATGATTAAGGCTCGACTAAAAGAGGGAATTATTGATGATGTAGCTGACTGGGGAGTTACCGTAAAATCGGTAGAGATTCAAGACATCAATCCAAGTGGTTCAATGCAAGATTCAATGGAACGCCAAGCAGCAGCAGAGCGTGAAAGAAGAGCCATTGAAACCACAGCCGAAGGAAACAAAAACGCAGCGATTTTAGAGGCACAAGGTAAATTGGAAGCCTCTAAATTAGAGGCTCAAGCACAGGTGGCATTAGCAAATGCTTCAGCAAAAGCAATGCAGATGATTGCCCAAGCCACCGATGGAAAAGAGTTGCCTGCCATGTTCCTACTTGGAGATAGATACATCAATACCTTAGAAAAAATGACCCAATCTCCAAACGCTAAATTTGTCATTTATCCTGCTGATATTCAAGGAGCTATCAAAGGCATGCTAGGCTCTGCATTTACAAAATAACTACACGTTTTTAAACGAGAAGATGCCTATTCATAAACAGGACTCTTCTCATAACGTAAATAATTGATTTGATCTAATAACTCATCTACCTGCATGTTTTCTTTGTGCATCTTAATAATAGCTTCTGCTTGATAGAGAGAGAGCGTATGCTGTTGATAATAAGTAACACCATCAATAATAGACGAAGCCAATTTCAAACCATATTTATACTCATTGTAGTGATTTAACTCTGTATACAAATCAATCAATTTCAAGTGAAAATATTCAGCCATCTCTATTTTCTTTTGACTTCGATAAAAAGAGGCTAAATCTTGAAAAATACCAGCCACATACGAACCGAATTGTGTTGGATTTTCCTCTGCCAATTCAATGTAGTGATTTAATGATGCTCTATACGCTGATAGTGCCTCTGTATATTCATGTTGTGTTGTGTATATTTTAGCTAAACGATGTAGAGTCAAAGCCAGAGTCTCTTTGTATTTTCTAGGCTCTTGTTGATGAAGATAGAGTAAAATTTCAAGAGCCAAGAGATAAACCTCTCCTGCTTTATTTTGTCTATTATGTTTAAAATAGAGTGAAGCCAAATCGTGAAGTGTCATCGCAAGTTCAGGTTGATACTTATCCGACTCACTTGTTACTAAACGTTGATAGATATCCAACGCTCCCATATAAGCATCTCTTGTCTCTTGAAGTTTATTTTGTTCATCACAAATAATAGAGAGATAATTATAGATATTTAATACTTTTATTTTAGAAGAGTCAAACTCTTCAGGAGTTAAACTCTTATAGACAGCTAATGCTTTAGTATAAAAATATTCTGCTTCTTCATACTTATACTCTCTTCTATACAAATTGGCTATATCCGTATAATTTTTAGCCAAAATATAGGTATTTTTTACCGACGTACTGTCCAATACTTTTTTGATAATAAAAATAGACTGTTTATAATATTCTATTGCTAGAATAGAATTATTCTCTTCTTTATAAATAACAGCCAAAGAGTTTAAGGTTGTCACAAGAAGAGAGCCATAGTAATTTTTATTGACTCTCAATAATTTTTTTTGAAGCTTTAGAGCTTTAAAGTACAACTCTTTTGCAATGTGAAACTGACTCTTCTCGTGGTAACTCTTTGCCGAGTTAGCAAGCGATTTTTCGATAAGCTCTTCCATAATTGTTTCTAAATTGTACATAATAAAACTCCTTTAATTCATAATACAAATTAAATGTGTATTAAAAAGGAGAAAAGAGAAGATTTTTCTTGAAATATAAAAATTTCTACAATAAACTGTATTAATAGTAATTATTTAACATAGTATTTAGTATAGAGTAGATGAAATTTAATATTTTTTAATAAGATTTGAAATATTAAACTTTTATGGTTATGCTTCACTAAAAAAAGGAAAAAATCAACAATGAACAAACGATACAATGCTGTCCTTACTATTGCAGGCTCTGATTCAGGTGGAGGTGCAGGGATACAAGCTGATATAAAAAGTATCTCTGCTAATGGTGCGTATGCTTCTACGGTTATTACAGCGAGTACGGCACAAAATACCCAAGGAATTACGGATATTCATCCTATGCCTCTAACACATATAGAAGCTCAACTGGATGCTGTTTTAAGTGATATAGAGTTTGGAGCTGTCAAGATTGGAATGCTTCACTCATCGGAAGTGATTAGAGTAGTAAAAGATAGCCTAAAAAAGTATACTATAAATAAAATTATTTTAGACCCTGTGATGATTGCCTCATCGGGAGACAAACTGGTCAATGATGAAGCGATTAATACGTTAAAAGCATTTTTGCCCTATGTCTATCTGATTACACCCAATATTCCTGAAGCAGAACTACTTTTGGGTCACAAGATTAACTTAGAAAACATTAAAATATCAGCTACAGAACTGGGCGAAAAGTTTTTAGTGTCGGTTCTACTAAAGGGGGGACATCTGGAAGCCCAAGCACTGATGACCGATACGCTGTATATATACGAAAGCAAAAAAATTGTAAGCATTCACAATCCAGCTGTAAAAACAAAACATACTCATGGAACTGGCTGTTCCTTGTCTTCGGCTATTGCTACCTATATTAGCTTGGGATTGGAGTTAGAAGAGGCTGTTATCAAAAGCTGTCAATACGTCAATGAAGCCATTGATGCAGGAAAAGATAAAATTTTAGGCAAAGGAAACAGTCCTATTAACCATTTTAAAATCTGATAACCTCATCTTAAGAAAGCTAAGATATAACCTTTATTAACATAATATATTATAAGAAAGAGAGTCATAATGAGTCAACATAAACACTATAAAAACCCTATTGCTAAAGATTTTTTACCCACTACCCGAGCAGAAATGGATAAACTCGGTTGGAGACAGTGTGATGTTATTTTAGTCTCGGGCGATGCGTACATTGACTCTCCATTTATTGGAGTAGCAACCGTTGGGCGTATGCTTGAAAAGCTTGGCTACAAAGTAGGAATGATAGGTCAACCAGATATCAAAAGTGATAAAGACATCAAACGACTGGGCGAGCCACGACTCTATTGGGGCGTAAGTGGAGGAAGTATTGACTCTATGGTCTCTAACTATACGGCTACAAAAAAGTTTAGAAACAAAGACGACTATACCCCTGGTGGAATTAACAACAAGCGTCCTGACCGTGCTGTGTTAGCCTATTGTAATCTGATTCGTCAACACTTTAAAGATACCGTGCCTATTGTTTTAGGTGGAATCGAAGCCAGCTTACGTCGTGTAACCCATTATGATTATTGGTCAAATAAATTGCGTAAACCTATTTTGTTTGATTCTAAAGCAGATATTCTTATCTATGGAATGGGCGAAGAGGCAATTCGTGAACTAACCAAAGCAATTGACAAAAAAGAGGAGTGGAGAGATATTCGTGGACTCTGCTATATTGCAAAAGAGCCAAAAGAGAATTTTCATACCATGCCATCGCACAAAGAGTGTCTAGCCGATAAAGAGAAATACATTGATTTATTTGACCTCTTTTACGATAACAATGACCCTATTTCTGCCAAAGGGCTTTGCCAACCCGTAGATACCCGTTACTCCATTCAAAATCCTCCTTGTGACTACTTGAATGAAGATGAGATGGATGAAGTATCTGCTCTGCCATTTACTCGGGAACTGCACCCTTACCACCGACCCGATGGAAAAGTAAAATGTTTAGAGACCATTAAGTTTTCGATTATGACCCACCAAGGGTGTTGGGGCGAATGTAACTTCTGTGCAATTGGAGTCCACCAAGGGCGAACCATACGAACCCGAAGTGAAACCTCTATTGTAAAAGAGGCAAAAGAGTTTAGAGAGTACAAAGATTTCAAAGGAATTATCTCTGATTTGGGTGGACCTACTGCCAATATGTACGGCTACGAGTGTGACAAAAAACTAAAACTTGGAACGTGTGACCATCAGCGTTGTGTTGACTCCAAGCACTTATGTGGTGCGATGAAACCAAATCATGGACGTGTTATAAACATGATGAAACAAGTGCGAGAAATTCCAGGAATTCGTAAAGCGTTTGTCTCGTCGGGTGTACGCTATGACCTTATAACCGAAGATAAAGGGCATGGGTACTCTTATCTCAAAGAGATGGTAAAACACCATATCTCTGGACAGATGAAAGTTGCCCCTGAACATACCGAACAGCATGTACTTGACTTGATGGGAAAACCAAACAAACAGACATTGGTCGATTTTAAAAAGCTTTACGATAAACTGAATAAAGATATGGGTAAAAAACAGTACATGACCTATTACCTTATCGCTGCCCACCCAGGGTGTACCGAAAAAGACATGCATGCACTCAAACGTTTTACCACCAATACGCTAAAGATAAATCCTGAACAAGCCCAAGTATTTATCCCTACCCCTGGTACGTACTCTGCTGTTATCTACTATACCGAACTCGACCCTGTTACGCGTAAAAAAGTGTTTGTAGAGAAAGATATTAAACGTAAAGAGAAACAAAAAGCAATCGTTCAAGCCGAAATAAAAAAAGGTTTTAAAAGTGGCTTTGCAAGTTAAGCTCAATTAAGTACAATGAGTAAAAAACAGGAAAATAGATGAACAGAGAAGAGATAATAGAGACCCTTAAAGATACCTATTCACGAGAAATTAGAAAGGGATTGGTTCGTAGTATTTTAGAAAAAGAGAAAACAGAGAATGAGTTAGAGATTCAACAACAATATAAGTTAATGAATCAAATATTCTCTTATGTTCTACAACAATCGGGTTGGAAAATGGGCGAAAACTCTTCAAATTGGGATGCAAGCCCTTTAAAGATTATGCAGGATGTCTTTCCTAAACTCTCTACAAGTAAATGGTACACAGAACAGCTTTTAAATACCAAACAAAATGTCGAGGTTCAGGTTCAAGAGAAATAAATGTTATTTTTAAGTACAATGATAAAGACAATTAAAAAAAGAGGTCTCCATAATGTTAAAAAGTTTGATTATTGTACTTATTATTGTGATTATACTTGCCATAGGACTAAATTTTGATATTTTTTCTTCAAGTAAAGAAGCAGTTATTCAAAAAAGGCCTACAACGATAGAAGTCCCCCTAAAAAGTAGAGAAAAAGAACTCCATAAAAATTCTAAAAAAAACCCCATTATACATGAAATCAATAATACAAATAGTGAAAATAATTTAAGTATCGAAGTTGAAAAATTACTCAAACAAGCACATCTTCTCTTCCGAGATTCAAAAGATGCTGAAGCCTTAGAACTTTATAAAAAAGTTATTCAAAAGACGAAGAACAGTCAAAAGTTAAAAATATTAGAGCAGTTTACAGAAGCCTGTATGCAGATGGCATTTTTGTATCAAATTTATCCCAATTCAGATAAAGAGATGGCAATAGAGACCTACAATAAGGTTATAAATAAATTTCAAAAGAGTAAAAACTCGAAACTATTGGAATATTATATTACAGCCAGAGTACAACAATCTTACCTTTTTGAAAAAGATGAAAGAACCTACATCTATGATGAGTTAATAAAAAAGTTTGAAAACAATAAAGACCAAAAATTGCAAAAAAGAGTCGAAGAGTTGCTCATTGATAAAAGTTTTGAACTCATGGGGAAAGAGGATGAAGAGGCGATGGAAATTTTAGATAAACTGATTAGTAAATATGAAAAACGAGAAGGTAAAGAGAAGCTACCTAAAGCGATAGAACTTGCCATCCTCAACAATCTTGAACTCTCTATTATTACCTCGAATGACGATGAAAAATACGTTGACCTTGCAAATCAATATCTCTCAGATTCCCCTGATACCAAACCTCTTCTAGAGATGTTGGACATTATCAAGAATTCCCAATATTTAGAACAAGACGATGCTTTGGAAAGATGGAAAGAAGAGCATAAAAAGTACTATTTCGATAATTGGAGTTTTCAAGAGATGCGACGATGGATGAATAAAATAGAAGATACCGAAACACAAGAGAGAGTTCGAAAGTACATTGATGCTTTTGAAAACCATAAATATAATCGAGAAGGAAAAGAGACAAACATCCCTCTACCCCCTATAGACGATACCCCTCTTGAGGATTTATATTAATTCAGTTTTTTTCTTTTACGACGAATAAACCAAAAGATAAGAGCCAATCCAAATAAAATAGGTAATCCTACCTGAATCCAAGCAGAGAGTTTGAGCGTTTTATTTAAAATACCATTATGAGTCTCCTTATCTATCTCAACTCCTGCCATGTTTGCCATATGATTCATGGCTGAAATGGCTAAATCGCCTTTAGGAATGCTTTTATGACAGGCATAACATGCGCCTTCTCTATCAAGCTTAGAGCGTTGTTTGGCACTCAAAGGATTTGCTAATGTCCAATGGTTATCAACCGTTTGTACTTGTGTTCCATTTTCATCTATCATCACGGAGTAATCATGTTTTAAGTTTGGAATAGCAGGTATCTGTTCATCCACTTTTTTAGGTAAAACCTTTCCATCAGCTGTCATTAAATCAATAACAGCTGTTTTTGTTTGGTCTGCAAAATATTTTCCACCATTAATCCCCATACCTAAGGCTTTTTTAGAGGTATGACAACTCTCACAGGTTCGCGATTTTTTAGAGATGGTATGAGGATTCACTTGCGACATGGTAATGGCATTTTGTCCCTCTTCTCCTGCACCTTCTACATTGGGTATTTTTACAATATGATTTTGGAGCAGTGCTTTTCCATCTTTTCCAATAACGGTAATTGTTGTTTGACAACCTGGAATCGTTGGCGATACCCTCCCCTCTCCATTGACGCTTAGAGCAGGATTTTCCCAACGTAAATAACTTCGTGTTTCGGTTACTTTACCGTCTACTAAAAAATCTTTTAAGCTTTGTTCTCCTGTATTTCCATGAACATCATGAGCATGGGAAGCAGCTAAATAATCAGGGTTCTGTTTACCTTTGGAATAATCTATCTTTACATGACAACCATAACATTGTGGAGCCCACGTCGCATGACAGGTATAACACTCCAATTTATTGGTATGTGCTTCTATCTTATCCATTGAAACCAATGCTTTTTTAGAAAGCTTTTTATCTTCTTTGAGTTTTTTTAAGGGTGTCAGCTCAATATCTTTTCCCGATGCAAGATGCATCATGATTTTATTGCCATGACGCACTGCTTTTGTCAAAGGATTTCCACGAGCCGACAACAAGAAACCATCGCCTGTATCTTTGGGAATTGCCCCTTTTTTAAGATACTCTGCTAAAGTTTGTGTTGTTCCTCTGGCTTTTCCCTCTTTTGGACTTAAAGCAAACTCATCAGAGTAACCAAGGGGTAACTCCCACGGATATTTTTTGGTTGTTCCATGACAATCTTGACACTCAATCTCGACAGCTCCAAGGTTCGCTCCCGTCATAAACCCATCGCCATGCATATCGTTTGAGGTATGACAATCTTGACAGAGCATCCCCTTTTTATAATGAATATCTTCCGTTAAATGTAAATAACGTTTGGTATGAAGTTTTGGCTGACCATTCCCCTCAGCATCAAAAGTACTCTGATACTCTGTTTCCATCAATCCTTGGTACGAAACCCCTATTCGTTTTCCACGATTATGACAAGTCGTACAGGTTTCAACAGGGACACCAGAATAGTGTGTTCCATGAATATTAACTTTTACTTTTCGCGAAGATTGAATTTGATGGGTCAACATATGCCCTGCTTTATCATGAGGAATCTTCGTATCGTTTCCTTCATAAAAGCCCTCATTAGAATAAGGAATATGACAAGAAGCACAACCCATACCACGGAAATCTCCTCTACGGCTTCGTCCTTTTCCACCTGTATGACAACGCAGACACTCTTGACGCAGATAGGTGTAGACAGAAAGAAGTGGGTCTTTTTCTACCTCTTCAGCTGTTGGTGCTTTTGGAAGCATGGTTGATTCTTTTGGAAAGGCCTGTGGTTCTTTTTTTGAAAGCTCTTTCATGTACTCTTGATAGGTTTTCGTTCCCAAACGCTCATGAGCATTTACGGAGTTGTAATTGGATTCAGTATGGTTGTAGCCATCAGACTTTCCAAAAGACCACAACGCTCCATGAATTTTTCCTGCTTCGGTATTCATCAACGAATTCCATTGAGCTTTTACCTGCTCTACATGACACATTCCACAGGTATTCACATTAATCCATTGACTCGTAGGCGAAGGGTAAAACTCTTTTGGACCTTTATGACTCTTAAAATAATTTAGTGTGCCAGAGTGCGATAGATTTTTATCATCACTGTTTGGATTACCCCCATGACAGACCACACAATCGTTTCCTTTTGCTCCTGCTTTATCAGCAACCTTCAAAATTTCTTTCATCATCTTGGAGTTTGAATCACGAATGTGTTCAATACCATTATGACACGAAATACAAGAGTTGGCAGAAAGCAGTGTAATAAAGCTTGTAAAGAGTAATAAAAAGAGTGTTTTTTTCATCAGTAAATCCTTTAGGCGTATTTTACCAAAAGGATTTACTTAAAGAGGTAAGATTAGTATTCAGGTTGATATAAATTGTACTCGTAACGCTCTCCTAAACATTTTGAAGCTTCAAGCGTATCATCAATCACATCAGGTTCGGTAGAAGCCAAACAGTCATCATTAATCGTTGCAATCGTACCCAAACCTTTCTGCATATAGAGATAAGAGATATCCTCTTTCGATTCAACAATACCGTTGGTATAGGCAACAGAATTAACATACTGTTCATCAACTTTTGTCTCTACAACAGTTTTTGTCATACATTTTATTTTCATAATATCATGTTTATCATCATAGTTAATATACTCAAAGAAAAACTTTTCATAACGGTTAATGATACTCTCAAGCGTACATTCCTCTTCTACCTTAGTCTCTTCTTTCCCTATTTCTTGAGAACCTATTTTCAAGATTTTAACCTCATCTTTTTTGAGATAATTGGAAACCATATCCCCTACATTTAATTTTCGTGTCATTACTTTAGTACTGTTTACATCAGCAATATACTCTTCAGTAATCGTTGTATCTTTAATACTCATACGTCTCTTCAGTTGTGAGCCTTCTGTAATAGAAACTCTATTTGATTCAAGAACCACCGTATTAGTATAGGGACGGTTATTAAGTTTTCCATCTATTTTTGTAACATTAGTGTAGGCTTTACTCATATTTTTACTTGGCAAATAGTCAGCTAAATCATTTTTTTTTGTATCTGAACTCGAAGAACCACATCCAGCAAATGCCACGATAGACAATAGTAGTATTAAATTTTTATTCATTATTCTTACTCCATAATTTTATTTTATACATAGTATAATATTTTAATTATTTTTATTTACTTAAAATTAATATATACTATTTACGACCAAATTTTAGTTTATAGAGGAGAGACAGGGCATTGAAGGTGCCTTTTCAGCCATTTTACGAACCACTTCATCTTCCTCTTCTTCGGTTTGCACCTTACCCACAACACAAATCTCTTTTTCAGTAATTTTACTGACCAATGAATAGGGTGTTATTTTCTCTACATCATCTTCATCTTCATTCACTTCTAAACGAAGAATCATTGCCGTTGGATTATCAAACTCTTGACGTTTGTATCGCCACTCTAATTCCAAATTTAACGAGATAAATCCTTGAGAGACAAGAGAATCAAAATCCAATTCGTATCGTTTATTATCTCGCGTTAAAATAATTCCTTGTTTCGTATCCCCTTCTATCACAATTACTTTCATTCCAGCAAAGGATTCACACTCTTCAATACTTCCTAAATTATCACTCTCTAAGGTTTGACAATCTTTTTGAGCAATGGAGGTATAACTGCTCTCATACATAGAGTCTCTAGGAACCTCTTTCTCTTCAGCTTTAATTAAACCCTGTCCAAAAAGGAACAGAGCCAGCACATAAGTAAATGTAATTTTTTTATTCATTATACATCCTTTGCATTATTATAGGACGTTTTCAATAATTTTATAATTAGGATAAAAGGTTAATTTTTATTTATTTAATAATTTTAATCTTTAAATAAAATTACTTTGAAGAGGTCTCTTCTCTTTTCCATAGGGCAAGTGTCAAACCTGCAATTAAATAGAGCATTGGAACTTCAATACTCCATGCACCGTGTTCGCCTAAGGTAAAAAGTGTTTTTTGATGAACTAAAAAGAGAGCAACGAGCATATTAAAGGCAACAATTGCACCTGAAATTCTCATGTATTGACCAAATATTAATAAAAGAGGAGCAACAATTTCGCCAATATAGACACCATATTGAACGTATTCACTGTAGGGTATTTTTAACCCCACAAGCATTTTTTCAATAAACTCTGTTCCATGCATCACTTTATCAATACCATGAAACAGAAGTAAAACACCTAATCCAAAACTTAAAAAACGTAAAGCTCTATTATTCATAACTCTAATCCTTTTTTAGAGCTTATTATAACGAAGTTTTACACTATTCTTTTTTATTTATTTAAATTCTATACTGTGAGCATGAATGGTACGTTTATCCAAAGGGGGTAACTCCATAAAGTTAAAGGTGTAGATAGCATCTAAATAGTGCTTCGGATTTTTAGGGGCATAGAATTTTAAACCTTCAAACTCTATTTTTTGCAGAGGAAATATCTCATCCATATCAAACCATGCAGCGACATCAGGCATTTTACCAGAATAGATAACTTTTATATCTTTTTTCTCCCAACCTTCATGCATTTCATTAACTGCTTCGAGCAATGCTTTTCTCACTTTGGGATGGTCTTTTCCATCTGGGGTATGAAGACTAATAGACGATACATCTCGAATAAGCTTAAAAGAATCTTCATAAAAGGCTTGATGAAACTTGGTATGGGGAAGAGTTAACATAGGAAAAATATCTACAAAAACACCTTGATGATAATCAACCTCTTTATCTTTTTCATGAAACTCTACTATTTTTACCTTATTTGAGCGAAGCTTCATGTAATCAAATTTAAAGCCTTTATCCGTTGTAGAAGTTTGAAAAAAAATATTTTCAGAGAGTTCAGTTTGAGCTATCTCTTTAAATCTTCTATAATCCTCTATAGGCATAGACAAATCAATATCGTCGTCCCAAGGGATAAACCCTTGATGACGAACAGCACCTAAAAGTGTGCCTGAGTCTAACCAGTATTTTAAATTGTATTTTTCACAAATAGCATCAAATTCTACTAGCATTTCAAGCATTACTAATTGAGCTTCTCTTAAAATTTTAGGGTCTATTGCCATTGGAACTATTTTCTCTCTATTTTATAAAAATCGTACAGTGCATTAATTAATACATCCGTATAGGCTCGGGTCATGTCTCCCATATGAGAAACTCTAAAAATAGTATCACGTTCTGCTCCACCATTTGGACAAACCATTACTTTGTACCCATCTTCTAAACCATTTACAATATCCATTGCTGACTTTCCATCAGTTGGAGTTAGTGTTGTCATTGCATTTGGCATGTAAGGAGTGTACTCTTTTAAAGGCAGGTCTTTAATCGAAGCTCTAAAATACTCGGCAATATCTTGTGCCTTTTTAATACTCTGTTGTACTCCACCACGTCGATTAATCTGATTTAATCTCGCTTCAAGTTGCAACATAATAGTTACAGCAGGAGTATAAGGTGTTTGACCTCGCTCTCCATTAGATAAATAGTCTTTAAAGTTAAAATATAAACTCTTTATATCTTGAACTTTTTCCAAGGCTCTTGGAGCTAAAATAACCATGGTTAACCCAGGAGGTAAGGCTAAACCTTTTTGAGAACTTGCAATTACAACATCAATGTTTTGCTCTGTCATATCAATAGGGTCAGTAACCAACATAGAGATGGCATCTACAATATAGAGTAAATCGTTCTTTTTAGCGAACGCACCCATCGCAGACAAATCATAAAGATGCCCAACTGATGTCTCATGAGCATTGACAATTAGTGACGTATAATTTTCTTTTGGAGCTAGAGTTTCGATGTCATGCAAATTGGTATTCGACACTTTAAAGTCGGTATGAGGAACATCATGAACAGCACAAATGTCCACAAAACGACCACCAAAACCACCACCATGAACAACTAAAGCATTGTCATCCTTAGTTAACAAGTTCATCACTACCGATTCCATCCCTGCTGTTCCAGAAGCTGTTAAAAAGATAACTTTTGACCCCTCTGGAGCATTAACCATCTCTAATAACCCTTTTTCACAAGCATAGGTTACATCAGAAAATTCACAGTTTCTAAAATAAGGAGTCTGTTTTGCTCCTACTTCAAGTATCTCTTCTGACATTTTCACTGGACCGGGGGTAAATATGTAGTAATCTTCGTATATCATCTATTTTTCCTTCTTCTTTTTTGTTTTTGTTTTCTCTTTTTTACTCTCATTGTAATCAAGTAACACTCGATTAATTGCCACCATATCTGATGGAGTCAACTTTTTAGATTTTCGATTACCTCTTTGAATCAATGAGGTAAACTCAGCAATCATATACCGTAAACCATCTCCTTCGAACTCATAGTTGAAGGTTTGACTTTTATGTGCATCTTCAAAACGAACATGAAATTTCTTGGTTAACCACCAAGGAGCAGGAATATAAATATAGCCTCTTGTTCCTGAAATCACTGCATCACCTTCAGACTTGATTCCTGTTGCCATACGAGCAACCCCTATCGCACCATTCTTATGTTGACTAACAATTAAATTAGAGATATCGTAGCCATTCTCTTTCTGATCAAAAAAGGAAATCTTTTTACGTTTTCCCAATACTTTATTGATTAAAAGCGAAGGATAAGAAGAGAGAATATTGGTTGCCCCTTGTGCAATAAATTTATGAGAATAGTCTTTTTCAAGATAGAGAGAGGTTCGTGTTGCACGAACCTCTTTAATCTCTCCAATAATACCTGTTTCTAACTCTTTTAAGAGTTGATTAAATGCAGGAAGAAATGCTGTTTTAAGTGCAGTAAGAAGCACTCTTTTCTCCTCTTTTGCGATAGAAAGCAACTCTTTTAACTCATTTTTTTCAAGAGCTAAAGGATTTTCACACAACACATGTTTTCCTGCTTTCAGTGCTTTTTTTATCAGCATATAATGCTGTTCAAGAGAAGTATCAATATAAACTGCTTTGATAGAAGTATCTAAGAATTCATCGTAATTGTCATGACCATAGGCAATCTCATCATTTCCTTTTGTAAATGCTTTCAGTGCTAAAAAATCTTCATCATAAATACGATTTATTTTAACATTGGAAACAAACTGAGCTTCAGCAATAAAAGCTTGAGTATCACGACCCAATCCTGCTATTCCCATTTTAATAGTAGAAAAGTTCTCTTTTCGTAATTTTGTACTTGAAATACCTTCTGTTCGTGCCAAATACTCTACATGAGTATATTCATTTAGGTAATCAAAAGCCCCTACCCAATCATCCCCAATGGCAAAAATATCAACATCATACTTTACCATATCTTCAGCTTTTTGATTTTTATGCGTCTCAACAATCACTTTATCTACAAAATCTAAAGCTTCAATCGCCTTAACACGTTTCTTTGTACTCTCAGAAACATTCAGTTTACCCCTAGAGCGATCATAATTTTCATCGGTAACCCCAACAATAAGATAATCCCCAAGAGCTTTTGCTCGTTCGAGTAAATTCATATGCCCTACATGCAACATATCGTATGTTCCATAAGTAATAACAGTTTTTTTATCGTTCACGTTCACTTATCTCCCTTATAACTATAGTCTTATTTAAGATAACATATTATTATAAATAAATTCCATTTGTTTTACATAAGATATAGCTATTTAAATCATAAGTAAAGAAATGAAACGCTTCGATACTCATTTTATAAATAAAAAAGGGAACTATCTAATTTATATTTTATTTTATTTCCAAAATTAATTTTAATAATAAAGCTTTTTTTTATATGTATAGGAGTATTATTTGAGAATAATAAACGATATAAATATCTAGGAATAAACAATGCTTATAAATAAACTTTTTGACACGGCAATCATTGGTGGTGGTGTGGCAGGAACTTCTTTACTTTTTACCTTGGCTCGCTATACAGACATCAACAACATTATACTCTTTGAAAAATACGATGAAGTAAGTCAACTGAACTCAAATCCAAAATCAAATTCACAAACCTTACATGTAGGGGATATAGAGAGTAATTATAGCTACGAAAAAGCAGGAAAAGTCAAAAAAGCTTCTTCTATGGTAGCACATTATATTCAAAATTTTAATGAAGTTGATAGTGTTGGTTTTAGAAAAGATAAAATGCTTTTAGCTGTAGGAGAAAAAGAGGTTTCTGAACTCAAAGAGCGTTACTGTAAATTTAAAACACTCTATCCTTATCTTGAACTTTGGGATAAAGAGTTTCTAGCAGAGTTTGAACCGAAACTGGTTGAAGGAAGAGAAGAACCTATTTTAGCAATGGGAGCAAGAGAGCAGATAACTACTGTAGATTATAAAAAACTGAGTGAAAGCTTTGTACAACAAGCTCTCGATACCGAAAAAAACATACAAATGCGTTACAATGAAGAGGTCACAAAAATAGAAAGAAATGAAGATAATACATTTACCATTACTTCAGATACTACAAGTTTTAGAGCTAAATCGGTAGTGGTTAATGCAGGAGCCTACTCTCTTCTTTTTGCACAATCTATGGGCTATGGTAAAGAGTATGCTATTCTACCCATTGGAGGAAGCTTTTTCTTTACAAAAGAGAAGCTTTTAAACTCCAAAGTCTATACTATGCAAAATCCAAAGCTTCCTTTTGCAGCCATTCATGCTGACCCAGACGTTACCCAAGAGTGGAACACTCGTTTTGGTCCAACTGCTTTTGCGTTACCAAAGTTGGAACGTTATCATGCACTGCATGTAAAAGATTTAATCTGTGCCTTGAATATTGACAAAGATGTCACAAAAGTTTACATGAGTCTCTTTAAAGACAAAACCATTCGTCGATATATTCTAAAAAACTTTATCGAAGAGATTCCCTTAGTTGGAAAAGAGGTATTCGTTCGAGATGCAAAAAAGATTATCCCTTCTATTCGTGTCAAAGATTTAACATTTGCTGAAGGCTATGGAGGCATGCGTCCACAAATCATTGATAAAAAGAAACAAGAACTCCTCTTAGGTGAAGCAAAGATTGAAGAAGATGGATTGGTCTTTAACATGACTCCAAGCCCTGGAGCAACAAGTTCACTCTCTATTGCATTGAGTGATGCTCTTAGTGTCTGCAAGATTATCGGTTCCAATTTCGATACAGCAAAACACGAAACAGAGATTCAATCCCTCATCGCTCACTCTGAGGTAGCACCCGTAGCAGTTAAAGAGAGAGCATAAATACACTTTTGCTATAATGTCAAAAACACAAAGGAAAAAAGATGGCAGTAGACCATTTTGCCCATAAATCAAAATCATGGGACATGAGTTCCAAACGCGTTCAAAATGCTAAAAGCATTGCTGAACTGATTATTGACAATGTAGCACTCTCTTCAAGCATGAAACTCATGGATTTTGGAGCAGGAACAGGATTGTTGAGCTATTTTATAGCTCCTCATGTCGATACCATTGTTGCCGTAGACAATTCGCCTTCAATGCTTGAAAAGTTTAAAGAGAAATCTATAGAGTTTGCTTGTAAAACAGAAATAGTAGAATTGGATTTAAGTCAACAAGAGCTAGAGCAAACATTCGATGGAATTATCTCTTCAATGACCATGCATCATCTAAAAGAGACCAAAGCTCTTTTTAAAAAATTCTACAATATGCTCAATGAGAATGGTTTTATTGCCATCGCCGATTTGGACAGCGAAAACGGAACCTTCCACAGCGACAACACAGGTGTTTTTCATTTTGGATTTGAACGAAAAGAGCTAGAAAAAATCGTCAAAGAAGTCGGTTTCAAAGAGATTCGCTTTGAACTTGCAAGTACCATCAAAAAACCTCATCATGAGTTTACGGTCTTTTTGATGTTGGCTAGGCGATAGAGGTTATTTTATAATTTTTATGCTTAATATTGGTGCGATGGCAATCGCCCCCTACGGAATTTTATTAACAAAATACTTCAAAAAGATTAACCAATTATGAAAATAAAACTAGCCACCTTCAACCTCTACCAATTCGCAAAGCCTCCATATGCATGGTACACTAAAAAAGAAAAATTTAACGAAGAGCAATGGATTGAAAAAACCACATGGATAAAAAGTCAAATACTCAAAATGGATTGTGATATTATTGGGTTTCAAGAGGTCTTTTCAAAAGATGTCTTAGAGAGCCTAGTCAAAGAGTTGGGTTTTGACTATTTTGAAACGGTCGATGTAGCAAAGCTTAGTAAAAAAACGTACATTACGACTACCGTTGCTATCGCTTCTAAATATCCTATAACAAAAATGCAACGGGTAAAAGTAAACATTCCTAGTTTAAAGAAACATAACTTTACAAGCCCTTTTACCTTTGCACGAGTTCCGATAAAAGCGACCATTATGCTTACTAATAAACAAGAGCTTTTAGTTTATGTAGCTCATCTAAAATCAAATAGAGATAATGAATTTGAGTATATTTTTAACAAAGAACATGATTTAGAGCATAAGAAAGAGCTGGTCTCAAAAGCGTTAGAGGGTACATCGGCTACCTCTTTACAACAACGATTATGCGAAGCGTCATCGCTTTTCTTTAACATGAAAAGAGTCAAAGATAAGCCCATAGTATTTCTCTGTGATTTTAATGATAAAGAGTTTTCACTAACCATTGATGCCTTGAGTAATCCTAAATATCATGATGAAATAAGTGAAGAGGATTTGCTTTTATACGATGCTTCTTACTATTATAAAGAGGTTGTACACAATCCCCACCCCGAAGCAAAAGAGCCACAACGAAAACCTACGAGTTATTTTTTAGGTAGAGGAAATGTATTGGATTATATTTTTATTTCAAAGCATTTTGAGGTAACTAATTATAAGGTTTTAGATGAGCATCTACATGAACATGGCGTGGATCTATTGCTAAAAAGCGACCATGCACAGGTGGTTTGTGAAATGAGTATCAAGGAAGAGAGTAAATGAATAATTCAAAAAAACTACTAGCACTCAACAAACCAAAAGGCTATATTGTCACACGTTCTGATGAGCTTGGGCGAAAAACTGTTTATGACCTTCTGCCCGATTGGGCTTTTGATGAAGGGTGGATGCCTATTGGACGGCTTGATTTGGAATCTAAAGGGCTTCTACTTTTTACCACTGATGGAAAAATAGGTAACTTTTTGACCAAGCCAAAAGGGTGTATGAAAGTTTATGAAATTTGGGTTCGAGGTCATGTAACGGATGAACACATTGCACAAGCTAAAAGAGGCGTAGAGAGTAAACATGGTCTGCTCAAAGCGTTAGTAGTTGAAAAACTCGGCATGGGTGGAGCAAAAACAAAACTAAAAATAGTTATTGATGAGGGAAAAAATAGACATATACGCCGACTCTTTGGAGCGATGAAAGACCCAAAATTTGGAACACCTCTAAAAGTTTTAGAGTTAAAACGAGTTAGTATTGGTAATTTTAAACTTGATATAGAGAGTAGTCAGTGGCGTTGGCTTAGTGTTGAAGAAGAGAAAAGCTTAATTCCTAAGAATTAAGCCTCACTCTATGCCTCGCTAGAACCTTGAGTATTTCTACTTCGTCTACGTTTTCTATTACGATTACGGCTGTTTCCACCACTCTTCTCTTCGCTACTCTTCTCTTTTGTTTGTTCGTTTGAAGTTCGATGACGACCTCCACCACGTCGCCCTCTTCCTCCAC
>Ga0256827_10000037_pt1 | contig 65705 bp, 70 predicted proteins | sample CV84metaG_FD_185977 | JGI IMG/M metagenome (GOLD analysis project Ga0256827, IMG submission 185977) | Hydrothermal vent microbial communities from East Pacific Rise, Pacific Ocean - CV84 | ecosystem: Environmental > Aquatic > Marine > Hydrothermal vents | place: Pacific Ocean: East Pacific Rise... | reverse complement strand
GAGATTCCTGCTGGTCGGCTGTAGAGTTTGTTGGCTGTGATGTAGATGAGCATAATGGTCGCTGCTGTCATGAGTGATAGGTCGAAGACGTATTTGTCCAGATTGATATGCAAATCGCCTACCAACGCAGCACCACCGATAACCATGGTGGTATTGGCAAGGTTTGAACCAATAATGTTTCCTATTGCCATTTCTACTTTGCCTTTTAAGGCTGCCGAGACAGAAACCACTAATTCGGGTAAAGACGTACCAAAACTGATTAGACCGACACCTATAATCCATTCGCTCACACCAAAACTTTTGGCAATACTGGATGCTGCATCTACGGCAAAATGAGCTCCTACAATAACAAATATGAATCCTAAACTTAATAAGGCAATACTTTTTAGCCAAGAGAAAGGCTCTTTTGAATCTTCTTCTAAATTATCCGTACCTAAGCCTTTGGAGTCTTGAATTAAAAAGAGTAAATAGGCAATCATTAGAATAATAAGCAAAATAGCATCAAAGGTATTGATAACACCATCTATTGCCATGAGTAGAAACATTAAAATAGGCATTAATGCCCAAATGCTATCTTTTGCAAAAAAATCACGTTCGGGAACAAAGCGTTTAGAAATGATAAAAATAACGGCTAGAACAAGAGTAATGTTTAGAATATTACTTCCTACAGCATTGGCAATCGCAATTTCAGGCTTTCCCTCTAAACTGGCAGCGATACTGGTTGCCATTTCAGGAAGACTTGTTCCTAGGGCAATGAGTGTTGAGCCTATAATGAACTCTGAAATGTTAAAACGTAGTGCAATCCGTTCACTTTGATTTACAATAAAATCAGCACCAAATATTAAGCCTCCCATGGCTAATATAAATATTACGACATCCATTAATTCTCCTCCGTTCTTATGATTAAACTTTTTGGAAGATAAAACTTGTGAATCGTCTCTTCCTCTTTTTCTCTCATCTCTCCATTATCAGTTTCATGGTCAAACCCCAAAAGATGAAGCATCCCATGTATAAACAAGAGAGATAACTCATCATTTTGGGTATGAGCAAACTCTGTGGCTTTTTGCCGAACAAAATCAGCAGAGATAACAATAGAACCAAGAGGCATCTCCTCAGAGCCTAGGATTATATCGTTGTCAATGGGGAAACTTAAAACATCAGTGGCTTTATCTTTTCCTCGATACGCTTTATTATAGTGTTGAATGGTTTGATTGTCGCATAGTGTAAGATCAACTTCTCTTGATGGAGAACTTGTTGTTAAACTTTCTAAAATTTCTTCTAAAAGCTTGCTGTTGATAGTGAGTGTTGTAAGGTTTTCAATGTTTAACATAGGGAAGAGTTTACCTAAAAAGAGGTAAAATGTCTGTAAAAAAGGTACAGATTTTATGAAAAAAGCAGTATGCATTATTTCTGGAGGCATGGACAGTGCTTTGGGAGCAAAAATAGCACAAAACGAGGGGTACTCGATTATTGCCTTGCATTTTAATTATGGACAACGAACAGAAAAAAAAGAGTTGGAATCTTTTAGAAAAATTACAAAAAAATTACAATGTATAGAGAGCTATGAGATAGACTTGGATTTCTTTAAACAGATAGGAGCTTCGGCGTTGATTGATGACTCTTTGGATGTTCCTACCGATGGAATAGAAGAGGGTGTACCGATTACTTATGTTCCTTTTAGAAATGGTATTTTTATCTCGATTGCTACAGCATTAGCCGAAAAACATGGGGCAGAAGCACTCTTTATCGGTGTGGTAGAAGAGGACAGCTCTGGTTACCCTGATTGCCGTGATACCTATATTAAATCCATGGAAGAGTCTATTAACTTGGGTACGAAAGATGAGACTAAAATAGCGATAAAAATGCCCTTGGTGCATATGCAAAAATCAGAAATTGTTTTAGCATCACTTGAATTAAATGTTCCGTTAGAAGATACATGGTCGTGTTATAAAAATGAAGAGCAAGCCTGTGGTATCTGTGACAGTTGTCGTTTACGTTTAAACGGTTTTAAAAAGGCTGGTGTAGTTGACCCAATTCAGTATGTACAATAATTCAGACCTTTCTTATCCTAATTTAGCTAGAATCGTCGGCAAAAATACAAGACGATTGGAGCTAAATTCATGAAGATGAACGGTGCACAAATGGTTTGTGAAGCACTGATAGCCGAGGGTATAAAAACCGTGTTTGGTTATCCAGGTGGTGCTATCATGAACGTATACGATGAAATTTATAAGCAAGATGGCTTTGAGCATATCTTAAATAGGCATGAACAAGCTTCTGTTCATGCTGCTGATGGTTATGCACGAGCTACAGGAGAGGTTGGGGTAGCGATGGTAACCTCTGGTCCTGGATTTACGAATGCTGTAACAGGATTAGCAACAGCGTATATGGACTCTATTCCTATGGTGGTTATCTCAGGACAGGTTCCACTCTCTTTGATTGGTACGGATGGTTTTCAAGAGATTGATGCCGTAGGAATTTCAAGACCCTGTACAAAACATAACTATTTGGTTCGAGAATTGACCGATTTACCTCGTATTATGAAAGAGGCTTTTCATATTGCACGAACAGGAAGACCTGGTCCCGTTTTAGTGGATATTCCTAAAGATATTACAGCTGAATTTGGAGATTTTGTTTATCCTAAAGAGGTCAATATCCCAAGTTTTAAGCCTACCTATAAAGGGAACACCCGTCAGATTGAAAAAGCAGTTGATGCTATTTTAAAAGCAAAAAAACCACTTCTTTATATTGGTGGGGGAGTTGTTTTATCGGATGCTTCGGATTTGGTTCGTAAATTGGCAGAGATGGGACAGATTCCAGCTGTTGAAACCTTGATGGCTCGGGGTGTAATGGGGGCTAAAAACCCATTGCTTCAAGGAATGCTTGGAATGCATGGTAATTATTCGTCAAACATGGCAATGTCTGAGACCGATTTGGTTATCTCTTTGGGTGCACGTTTTGATGACCGAGTAACAGGAAAACTTTCAGAGTTTGCTAAATACGCAGATATTATTCATATTGATATTGACCCTGCAAATATTGGTAAATTAGTGGATGTGGATTATCCTATTGTTGGTGATGTTAAGATGGTTCTTGAAAAGATGATTTTAAGACTTGAAGGAAAAATAAAACCTTCTCGTTATTCAGATTGGCTTGAAGTGTTGGAGCGTTATGACAATTTGCATCCTCAATCGTATGTGGATTCTGATGAGGTTATTAAACCACAATGGGCAATTGAACGATTGGGCGAATTGCTTGGAGAGAAAGCGATTATTACTTCGGATGTTGGACAGCATCAAATGTGGGCCGCACAACACTATCCGTTTGATAGACCACGTCAATGGATTAACTCGGGTGGACTTGGAACCATGGGCTTTGGTTTCCCTGCTGCGTTGGGTGCGAAAAAAGCATTTCCAAACAAGACGGTTGTTAATATCACAGGAGACGGTTCAATTTTGATGAATGTTCAAGAGTTGGTAACGGCTGCTGAATATAAAATTCCTGTTATTAATGTTATTTTAAACAATCACTTTTTAGGAATGGTTCGACAGTGGCAGACCTTTTTCTATGAAGAGCGTTACTCTGAGACGGATTTAAGTTTTCAACCAAACTATAAAGCATTAGCAGAAGCGTGTCATGGAATTGGTTATGATGTTACAACTAAAGCTGAGTTTGATGAAGCAATTAAAGATGCTATTGAAAAAGACAAGGTAGCCTTTATTAATGTACAAGTTGCACGATTTGAAAATGTTTTACCAATGGTACCTGCATCAGGAGCATTGTACAACATGATGTTGCCGAAAAAAGAAGATAATATGAAAGGAGAAAAGTAATGGAAAATGTAAGAAGAGTAATCTCTGTTTTAGTTGAAAATGAGAGTTCTGTACTTTCCCGAATTTCAGGACTTTTTGCTGGGCGTGGTTATAATATAGAGACGTTAACCGTAGCTCCTGTTCCTAATTCTAATTTATCTCATATTACGATTGCTACCAAAGGCAGTGCACGTGTGTTGGAGCAGATTACAAAACAGTTGCATAAACTTGTTCCTGTGTATAAAGTAATTGAGCATGAAGAGATGGTTGAAAAAGAGATGGTACTGGTTAAGTTTCCTATTGAAGAGAGCTTAGCTGATATTCAAGCTCTTTGTAGTACTTACAATGGTGGTATTGTCAACGTTGGTGTGAGCATGTTGGTCGGTATGGTTGCTGATGAACCGTGCCGAGTACGCCATTTTATTGAAGCAACACAACGTTATAATCCAATTGAAATTGTGCGTGGTGGAGTGGTTGCAATAGAGCGATAGTTTTCCACTATTTTACCTTGTTCCCACGCTGAGCGTGGGAATAAGAAACATTTAAAGATTAAAAAGAATTAAATATGAAATTAAGTCAACTATGCCAAGAGATTAATCTTGAATTTTCTGGCGAAGATATAGAAATAACTGGGCTTCATACACTTACTGAAGCAACCCCCTCTCAAATCTCTTTTTTTAACGATAAAAAATATTTAGACCAATTACCCCTAACCAATGCAGGAGCTGTTTTTGTAGTGGAACAGCATGCACATCTGTTGCCCAAAACAACCATTGCTTTGGTTACGGATGAAGCGTATCTAAAATTGGCATTGGCTTCAAAGTTTTTTGCACCTAAAATAGAGACCAAAACAGCTCATCCTCATATGGGTAAAGAGTGTGATATTGATAAACGGGTACGTTTTGGAAAAGAAGTTACTCTTGGCGATAAGGTTATTATTATGGCAGGGGTATATATTGGAGATAATGTAAGCATTGGTTCAAATACACTTATCTATCCAAATGTAACGATTTATCATCACTCGAAAATAGGTTCTAATTGCATTTTACACGCAGGAACGGTCATTGGTTCTGATGGTTATGGTTTTGCTCATACGAAACTGGGCGAACACGTTAAAATTTATCAAAATGGTAATGCTGTTATCGAAGACGATGTTGAGATAGGGGCAAACTGTGTGGTAGACCGAGCTGTGTTTGGGACAACCTATATTCGTAAAGGCACAAAACTGGATAATCTTATTCAGATAGCTCATAACTGTGATGTAGGAGAGCATTCGCTTATGGCTTCACAAGTGGGCTTGGCAGGTTCGACCACAACAGGACGAAATATTGTGATGGGTGGACAGAGTGCCAGTGCAGGGCATTTACATATTGGAGACTTTGTAACCGTTGCTGGAAAAGGTGGGGTAACCAAGTCGCTTGAAGGTGGGAAAACCTATGCAGGTTTCCCTGCAATTGAGCATAAACGATGGTTAAAACTACAGGCTAAAATAGCTTCCTTGCTAAAACGTAAAACTTCCTCATAAAATAAAAAAGTCCCAAGAATACGGTGCTGAAAAGTAGCCAACTTGGGACATTTTTTAATAGATAAGTAAAGAGAGAATTAAAGTTTCCTTTATAGGTGCTTTTCAGAAGTTTTGCTTTGAAGCCCATTCTACTTATAAACTTGGCTTCTCCCATTTTACTCATTCCTTTTAATCCATTCTCTCCATAAGTTGAGGCATACAGAATATTTTTTGTTTTAGTATTTGGCATAAGTCTGCTATATCGTAATGCACTATTGTTCGTAATTTTTAGTAACATTGGACTCTTTTTCCCAAATTTTGAAGTAAAATTCATGGTTTTTGTTAGCCCTTTAAAGTTTTTGGTATTTTTTAAAAGCTCAAGAGTCTGATTTAACCCTACTTTATTATAAAGTTTATAGATAGGTTCAAGCAGACCTTTGATTTTATCAAGAGATTTTGTCTCTTTTGCTATTCGTGCATGTTCTATAAGTTTGTAATTGAGCCATAAAGGAAGTTTTTTGGCACTCTTTGCATATTTTAAAACTGAAATAGAAGTTTTTACAGGAGCTGTTGCACCCAAAGTATAAATGGTAGAGACAGTAGCAATAAGACCCAACGAGGAGAGGGCGATAACTACTTTATCTATTTTTTCATTATTGTAGTAGTGTGAACCCTCTATAGATAAATCTCGTATATCTCCAATAAACAGAAAGTCAGATGCAATTGCAGAGGCTTTTCCTATATCTTCATCAGATTTTCCTTCTACTATACCCTCTATAAATTTCTCTTTTTTATACTCATAGCTTTCTCGTTTTTTTCTAATCGTTATAAGTAACTTTTTACTCTCTGGATTCTCTTGAACGTAGTTGTATTTTATAAAATAGCTAAGATACTCATCTGCTTCAAGATATTTCTTTTGATGTATAAGTTCTTTTGTATGAGGAATGGGGTCTATGTGTGCAAGTGTTCTAATATCAAACACTTTTCTCTCTTGCAGTAGAAGCAAAGAGAGAGTAACAAATAGAATAATTGATATATAGATAAAGGGTCTATATAAAAATTTCATCCAAGATAGTGTTAACGTAGTCGTTAGCTTTAAAAGGAATGAGGTCATCAGGTTGTTCTCCTGTTCCTATGTAATAGATTGGCATTTGCAGTTCATGGGCTATTGAAAGTACCGAACCACCTTTAGCTGTTCCATCCAGTTTTGTAATAATTATACCATCTATACCTATAAGTTTATTAAAAACTTTTGCTTGATTTATACTTGAACTTCCTTGAGTACCATCTAAAATAAGCATTTTTCGATGAGGTGCATTCGGTAGAGCTTTATTTGCGATACGCACCATTTTTTTAAGCTCTTCGCCCAAGTTGGTTTGAGTATGAAGTCTTCCTGCTGTATCAATAATTACATGGTCTGTTTTTTTTGCTAAGGCAGATGAAATAGTATCGTAAACAACGGCTGAAGGATCATGCCCTTGTTGAGTGGAGACAATCGGTACATCCAATCGTTTTGCCCATCGTGTTAGTTGTTCTATAGCTGCTGCTCTAAAGGTATCGGCTGCACCCAAGACGACAGACTCTCCATTTTTTTGATGCATTCGTGCCAGTTTTGCAATGGTGGTTGTTTTTCCTGCACCGTTTACACCAATAATCATCTCAACAAAAGGTTTCGCTTTTACATCTGTTTTCCAGTCTGCTTTGTATTGAAAAACAGATATTAATGCGTTGTAAGCATTTCCTCTATTGATTGAACTTGGTAGCTCTTCTAAAAACTTTTCAATCAGCTCGTAGTTGACATCAGCCTCTAAGAGAATGTCTTCAAACTCTTCTTGAGAAATCTTCTTTTTTTTTACGGGTGCTACCTCTTTGATAGCATCATTTGTTCTACCAAAAACTTTTTTTAGTATATTAAACATTGTGTATGGACCTTTTTTATCTTAATTGTTTAGTTTTAGTAACAGTTGTTCTATATCGCTCTCTATCATCTCTTCAGGCATGGATCCCTCATAGTGTGTAAAGTACTTTCCCTTAAAAAACAGAATCATAAGGGGCATCGGAAATTCCTTGTTTAATCGTAATTTTGGGGTAATCATGTAGGCAAATTTCAAATTTTCTTTTTGATTTTTTGAGATAAAAAAGAGTGCTTTTTCTGCATTAATAAATTTTTGAAAAGCATCATCCTTAATATCATCATGTACCAACGCACCAATGATAAATAGATATTTTTTAAACTTATTTTGCAGGTTGCTTAAATGAGGAATTTGACCTCGACAAGGGGGACACCATGTGGAAAAAAGTGTAAGCATGACAATGGGTTGTTGAATGTTTGAAAAATGATAAATATCATCTTTCATTTTTAGAGTAGAGGTTTGACCTTGTAAATCTTCAAAGGTAAACGTGTACTCTTTTGAAGGAGGTTCTGGTGTTGTGGGTGTTTTAATGCTTTGAGTAATGTTACTGGTTTTAGGTAGGGTGCTGTTATCTGAAGATGCTTTTGGGATAGAATCTAAGACTTTTTTTTCTGTAGAGTTGTCGTTACATGCAGAGAATAAAAGTATTAGTGCTAAAAGTAGATAGAATTTATGTTTCATTTTTAAATATAGTCTTTTTATAAGTAAATTTTAGGGATTATATCAAAAAAAAGATAAAGTACAAAATTATGGATAAACAAAAATTTAGAAAGCACTGTTTAGAAAAACTCAGAAGTAAAAAGAGGGGGAATCGTTATGCCCTTGATAAATTGGTAGTTAAACAACTTTCGGCATTGATAAAACACCGAGATTCTAAGGTAATAATGCTTTATATTCCTTTGAAAATAGAGATTAATATATCTAGTTTAATAAGGCAGTTAAGAAAAGAGAAAAAGAGTGTTTTAGTCCCATTTATGGAAGGTAAAAGCTTTAGCTTGGTAAAATATAGATTGCCTTTAAAAATAAAAAAATTTGGTGTAAGAGAACCTAATAATTCAAACAGATATACTAAAAAAATAGATTTAGCGATAGTCCCTATACTTGGGACAGACAGCACATTAAGACGTGTAGGATTTGGTAAAGGATTCTACGATAGATTTTTTGAGAAAAATAGTAAAAACATTAAAGAAATCATATTTGTTGGACGAGAATATTGTGTTAGTTCTGAAATTATAACCCAGAGTCATGATATTAAGGGTAATGGATATTTTACACCTAAAAATAGTTTTTTAAATGAAAACCAAGGATTTAGGCTCCTTAAATAGGAGAAGATATGATAGAAAATACATTAATATATATTATTTTTATGCTTTTGGGAGTGGGGATGACCTATCTCTTTATGCGTAATGAAAATAATAAGCAATTTAAGCATCTGGAGACGGAGGCAAAAGCAAAAGCATCTGCAATAGAGTATGAAGCAGAGCATGTTTTACATGAAGCACAAGTAAAAATTAAAGAAGAAGAGGTGCTTTTAGATAAGAAATTTCAAGATAAAATTTTAGACGTTACAAAGCAGACAACCGAGCTGGATTTAGAGCGTAAAGCTCTGCGTAAAAAAGAGAAGGATTTATTTAAAAGTAAAAAGAATATAGAAAAAAAAGAGAATCGTTTAGAAGTATTAGAAGAGCAAAAGAAAATAGAGATAGATTCCCTTATTTCTCTGCTCTCGAAAGGTGCAGGATTAACTAAAGAAGAGGCTAAAAAGCATCTTTTAGAGCAGGTTTTAGAAGAGTCTAAATTGGAAATAGCACTTAGCGTGCGAAAGCAAGAAAAAATTGCAGAACAAGAGGCAAAAAAACGGGCCAATTATATTTTATCCCAAGCTGTGACTCGTTATGCAGGTGAGTTTGCAGGCGAGAGACTTATTAATATCGTGAATTTACCCAGTGACGAGCATAAAGGTCGTATTATTGGTAAAGAGGGGCGAAACATTAAAAGCCTTGAACAACTCTTGGGGGTTGACATTATTATTGATGAGACACCAGGGGTTATTATTGTTTCAAACTTTAATCTCTATCGACGTGCTATTGCAACCAAGACGATTGAACTTCTAATCAAAGATGGACGAATCCACCCTGGACGAATTGAACAGGTTCATGCTAAAGTAAAAGAGGAATTTGAGCAAAAAATTCTGGAAGATGGCGAAAATATTGTTGTTGAATTAGGTCTTTTACCAATGCATGAAGAGTTAATGAAACTGCTTGGACGAATGAAATATCGTGCCAGTTATGGGCAGAATGCCTTGGCTCATACACTAGAAGTGGCAAAATTGGCAGCCATTATGGCAGCAGAGATGGGTGGTGATGAGAAATTGGCTTTACGTGCAGGATTGTTACACGATATTGGTAAAGCATTGACCCAAGAGCATGGAGGAAGTCATGTTGATTTGGGGGTTGAAATTTGTAGACGTTATGACGAGCATCCAACCGTTATTAATGCAATTTATGCTCATCATGGTCATGAAGAACCTGACGGAGTAGAGTCGGCTGCCGTTTGTGCTGCTGATGTATTAAGTGCAACACGACCTGGTGCCAGACGAGAGGTTCTTGAAAGTTTCGTCAAACGGGTTAAGGATATTGAGACAATTGCTCTCTCTAAAAAAGGGGTTATTGATGCTTTTGCTATTAACGCAGGTCGAGAGATTCGTGTTTTTGTAGATGCAGGAAAGATTGACGATGCAAATATCTATTTATTGTCTAAAGAGATTGCAAAAGAGATAGAAAATAAGATACAATATCCTGGCGAAATCAAGGTTAATGTGATTCGTGAAAAAAGAGAAATTCAATATGCAAGGTAGTAAGGTGTTTGATAATTGTAGTAAAATTAAAGCTCATATGAGAATGGAAGAGCGTTATGAAACGCTAAGTTTGATTTTTGAAGATAACGAAGATTTATGTAAAGAAGTAACAGTAGCTATTGATAAAGTAAAAGCTGAAACAGGAATGACCCCGTTTATTTTTGAAAAAATCTCTAAAGACAGAGCTGATTTACATGGAATTATTATAGAATTTCATGACGATATACATAGAGTAGGTGGAGGTTTTTTTACAAAGCTTCTTGTAGAACTAAAAATTGATAAATGTGAGACAGATATATGAAAAAAATAGTATTAACAGCGATAGCAATGCTTTTTATAGCATTTACAGGATGTAATGCAAAAGATACAAATGCAACCACTCCTAAAATGGATAATAAAACAGCTACCCTAGAGAACTCTGATAAAAAACAAGAAGAGACATTGGTTAGCATCAAGACCAATCAAGGAGAAATCATTGTAAAAATGTTTCCTAAAGTAGCTCCTTTGGCTGTTGAAAATTTTGTGACCCATGCAAAAGAGGGTTATTTTGATGGTTTAATTTTTCATCGAGTTATTAAAGATTTTATGATTCAAGGTGGTGATCCTACAGGTACGGGTAGAGGTGGAGAATCTATTTGGAAAAAAGAGTTTGTTAATGAACATTCTGCAAATGTAGTATTTGACCGACCATTCTTATTGGCAATGGCAAATCATGGACCAAATACCAATGGTAGTCAATTTTTTATTACAACAAAAGCAACACCGTTCTTAAATGGAGGCTATACCATTTTTGGAGAAGTAGTTTCTGGTCAAGATGTTGTTCGGAAAATTGAAAATACCAAAACAGCAAGAGCTGATAGACCTGTAAGTGATCAAACAATGATCAAGGTTTCAGTTAAGAATTAATGCAGAAAATAGACCTTGATTTATTGCGTCAAGAGCGTTTAAAATGCCTTGACTGGAAAAATGTAAAACGTTATTGGGAGGCTATTTTAGCTCTCCCTAACCCCTCTACTATAGAGATTAAGCTTGGCGATGCTGTTGAAATCTTAACTACAGGCTTAACTCCAGAAGATGAACAACAAATTTATGAATCAGCTAAACTTATACACCCTTGGCGAAAAGGTCCCTTTCAAATCTCTGAAACTTTTATTGATACTGAATGGAAAAGTAATTTAAAATATGATTTGTTACGTCCTCATTTTAATCTTAAAGATAAAATTGTAGGCGACATCGGTTGCAATAATGGTTATTATCTTTTTCGGATGACAGAAGATAAGCCCAAAAGGTTAATTGGTTTTGACCCTTCTGCTGTGACCTATTGTCAATTTAAATTTTTAGACCATTTTATACAAAGTAATATAACGTATGAACTTTTGGGTGTAGAGCATGTAGAGTTTTATGAGCATAAATTTGATGTCCTTTTTTGCTTAGGTGTTCTCTATCATCGGGCTGACCCTATTGGAATGTTGAAATCTCTTTTTAAAGGGCTAAATGAGGGAGGAGAGCTTATTTTAGATACCTTTATGATTGATGGAGATGAAGATGTCTGTTTGACACCACGTGATCGTTACTCTAAAATGCGAAATATTTACTTTATTCCTACGGTACCTGCTTTAAAAAATTGGTGTTATCGAGCAGGATTTGATGAGATTGAAGTTTTAGACATTGTTAAAACAGAACCTTCTGAACAACGTCGAACAGAATGGATTAATACACAATCATTAGATGACTTTTTAGATAAAAATGACCAAAATAAAACGGTAGAGGGTTACCCTGCACCTAAAAGAGTTTATATAAAGGCTAAAAAACTAAAGAAAATAGACTAAATAGTAAATTTATTTTCAAATGAGCAAAAAATAAGGTATAATTAAAGTAATATAAGTTACTTCAAATAACTTTAAGAAAATATAATTAAAAGTATTAAAAAAATATCTTATCTTTAAATAAGTGTTATTTTGATATAACTTTTTACTATATCATAAATTAGGATAATAATGAGAATATTAACCATTGGTTTTGATGATGAGTTTATAAAAGAGTTGGAGATTGAACTTGAAAAGTATTTTATCTGTATTGTTGATAATGCAAGAGATTTATACGATGCAACAAACTTCACAGACTTTAGGCACTATGAACTAATCATTATCGTAGATGAAGGAGAACGCTATACCTTAGAAAAGTACAGCAATGAAGTAAAAAAGAAAAAAAGAGAGACAAAAATTATTGTTTTAACAAAAGATATTGAGAATCAAATTCCTCTTTTTTCTTTAGGTGTGGATGATGTGTTGATTAATCACATTGATTCAGTAGAACTTATCGCTGTTCGAGTTCTCTCAAATATGAGAAAACTTTTTGGAACACAGATAGATGTTGGAAAATTAGTTATCGACATTGCCAATAAAAAAATAGAATATGATGATAAGATAGTATCTTTAAATGGTAAAACATTTGATATCTTGGCGTATTTGGCATTAAGAGAAGAGAGAGTTTTTTCTAAAGATGAAATTATTAATGCTCTTTGGGAAGAACCTGAATACGTTTCTGATAATACTGTCGAAGTGGCAATTAACCAAATCAGAAAAAGATTAAAAAGTATTTTAGGTTTTCAAGTGATTCATACAGTACGTAGAAGAGGATACAAATTTTCTTATGAAAAGTAAACTCTGGACTTAATCCAGAGTTTTACAATATAAGCTTAATTATTTTTCACATAATTAAGCCATATTGGCATTCCTCGCTGTTCTTGTCGTAGTGTGGTACTCATACCATGACCAGGATAAACAGTAAAATCATCCTTGATTTTCATTGCTTTCTCTAAACTTTTAGCCATTGCTTCTCCTGATGAGAAAGGAAAGTCCCAACGTCCTATGGATTGTTGGAAAAGGAAATCCCCTGAGAACCATACATCTTCTATCTCTATAATAGAGTTTCCTGGTGTGTGTCCTGCAAAATGACGGTATTGAATCTTAATACCTTCAATCTCTAAAAGTTCATCATCATTTACTAAAACATCTGCCTTACTTTTAGGAGGGTTCTGTCCTAAAACACACTTTTTTAACATAAAAGCATCGTCTTTATGAATATAGATGGGTATTTTTAGTTTCTCTTTTAACTCTGCATTTGACCAAATATGGTCATAATGTCCATGTGTATTTAAAATAGCAACAGGATTTGTTGTGTTGTTGAGTACCCATGAAGTGGCATTCATCCCTGGATCAATAATGAAATCTTTATGGTCTATCGTAACAATATAGCAGTTGGTTTGGGTTGCACCCATGGGTTGAATTTTAATTTCCATCTTATTTAGAATTCCTATTTTATTTGGTATAATCGTGTTATGAATATATATAACGTTTTAGAAGAAGCGATTACAAGTGATTGCATCGAAATCAAAGAAAACCTCACACAACAATGTTTGGAGTATTGTAGCCAAAATGAATTTATATCCTCCCAAGGATTTTCTCCACTTCTCTTTAAAGAACCGTCATACCATAATAGATGTACGATTGTTGAACCCAAGGCATTGAAAACACGAAAAGATTTTGACACTAACGAAGGTTTAGGCACTCTGGTACATGCTATTGCTCATATTGAGTATTCGGCGATTGATTTAGCATTGGATGCTGTTTACCGATTTCCTGAAATGCCTATAGAGTATAAAATTGATTGGTTAGAAGTAGCAGAAGATGAGATTCGACACTACAAGATGCTGAATGATTTATTGAATAGTTTAGGATATTCCTATGGAAATTTTCCTGTACATTGTGGACTTTTTGATGCTTCTATCCATACAGCAGAAAGCAGTTTAGACCGTATGGCGATTATTCCTCGTTATTATGAAGCGAGTGGCTTAGATGTTAACCCTCAAATTATTAAAAAATTGGACAATAAACGAAAATTGCCCAATGTTAAAAAGTTGATTGAGGCACTTACTATTATTTATGATGAAGAGATTGTTCATGTACAAAAAGGGGACAAATGGTTCAAATATCTTTGCGATAAAGAAGCGTTGGATTATTCTATTTATTTTAATATTTTAAATAAGTATAAACTTTTAAGTAAATATCGTCCACATATAAACGTTGATGCTCGACAAAAAGCTGGATTTTCATGTGTCGAGTTGGAAAAATTGGGAGATATAGAGTGCAAATGAATATATAATAACAAAAAATATTAAAATTAATTTGTATTAACATGAAATTTAATGAAAATATAGTATACTAGACACTGGATAAAAAATAAATAAAGTGAAATAATATGCAAAATAAAATAGAGTTTTTTAAACCATCAATTCATGATAATACAAAACAATATATAGATGACGTTCTAACATTTTCGGATAATCAAAAAGTTGAAAAATTAGAGAACTCATTTAGAGAATTCATTGGGTGTAAACACGCAATTGCGACGAGTAACGGTACTTCTGCACTGCATTTAGCAATGTGTGCTTTAAACTTTAAGCGAGGGGATAAGGTCATTTGTAGTATAAATGTTTTTCCTTCAATTCCTCAGGCAGTACGGCATTTTGATGCTGAACCAATTTTTATTGATATTGAAAGTAAAAATTACAATATTGACTTAAACAAGTTGGAAACTGCTCTAAAAAAGAACCAAAGTAAAAAGCTAAAAGCAATTGTTGTGAACCATATGGCAGGAAACATTCTTGATTTGGAAAAGGTGTATGCTTTAGCAAAAGAGTATAAAGTAAAAGTTATTGAGGATGCCTCCAATGCAATGGGTGCAAAATATCAAGGGAATTACATTGGAAATACAGGTGCAGATATTACTATTTTTTCCTTTGCTCCACATCTATGCAACTCACTTGTAAATGCAGGTATGTTGGTTACCAATGACCCTAAAATACATGAACGTGCCGACCTTTTAGCCTTTCACGGTATGAAAGGAAAAATTCGTGATGAGTTTGGAAATGTTAATTACATTTATGATGTTGTTGATATTGGTTGGAAATACGATTTAGGACAACTTGAAGCAGCGTATTGTTTGGCTGATTTTGAAGCCTTGAAAAAGAAAATTAAAAAAAGACAAGAGATTGCTTCTAAGTACAATGAAGCTCTTGCTGATTTAAAGCATGTACGTTTACCGAACTTGGTAGATGGCGATATTGTCAGCCAATATATTGTTGAAATTGATAAAAATCGTGACTTTTTTGTTAATGAACTTAAAAAAGAGGGAATAAGTATCTCAGTACATTATATGCCTTTGCATTTAACAGAATATTATAAACAAAAATATTCAATGAAAGTTTTTGACTACTCGGTAGCATTGGGATGTTTCCAACGTGTAATGTCTTTACCTATCTATCCTTCTTTAACTGATGATGAGGTTGTTGCTGTATGTGATGCTGTTAAAAAAGTGGCTGCTGCTCATATTTAAATGAGTACGCATCAACATCCTGTCTCTTTTTTTGAGAGACTTTTTTTTAAACCCAATATTCTTGATTGGGTTATTATCTCTCTGCTCTCTCCTTTCGCTTTACTCTATGCATCTATAATGTTTCTTCGAAGAATTTTTACACAAAAAAAGAACTATTCTATTCCGATTATTAGTATAGGCAATCTAACGGTTGGAGGGTCTGGAAAAACCCCTTTTGTCATCGCCTTGGCTTCTCGTTATGATAAGGTTTGTATTGTCTCTCGTGGTTACGGTAGACAAAGTAAAGGTTTGCTTGAAGTGAGCCGTAATGGTCATATCTTGACGGATGTTTTTTCTTCAGGAGATGAACCGATGCTTATGGCAAAATCTTTAAAAAGTGCTTCTGTAATTGTAAGTGAAAATCGTCAAATTGCTATTGATATAGCCCTTAGTAAAGGGGCAAAGATTATTTTTTTAGACGATGGATTTAATCGTGTAGAGATTAAAAAGTTTGAAATTCTTCTTTTTCCAAAAAGTATTAAAAACTATTTTCCTTTTCCTGCCGGTCCTTTTCGTGAATTTTATTTCTCAAAGTGGTTTTCAGATGTGAATCTTTATGAAGAACTTGATTTTAAACGAGAAGTAACGTTTAAAAATGAAACAGAAAAAATGCTTCTTGTAACGGCTATTTCGAATCCTGAACGATTAAAACCCTTTTTACTTGGAAAAAATATTGTAGGGGAATATCTTTTAGAAGATCATGCCTATTTTGATGAAGAGCTTTTAAAAGAACGAATGTTGGCTTTGGGTGCTACTTCTCTTTTGGTTACAGAGAAAGATGAAGTGAAAATGAAAGACTTTCAGTTGCCCCTTTCAGTTATGCAGTTAAAATTACAGATTAAAAATACTGTTTTAAAGAAAATTGACAGCTATATTGGAGAGTATAAGTATGAAAGATAAACTGGATATTGTAAAAACCCTTTTAGAGGCATTGCCGTATATTAAAAAATTTAGAGATGAAAAAATTGTAATTAAGTATGGTGGTTCTGCCCAAACTTCTGACTTACTTAAACAACAGTTTGCACAAGATATTGTATTGCTTCATACCGTGGGAATGAAACCGATTATTGTTCATGGTGGTGGAAGAAGCATTACGAATTTACTAAATGATTTGGGGGTTGATACCAAATTTGTTGATGGACAACGAGTAACGACTAAAGAAGTTATGCGTATAGCAGAAATGGTACTCTCGGGAGAGATTAATAAAGAGATTGTTTCTCTACTGAATAATCAAGGGGGATCAGCCATTGGTTTGTCTGGGAAAGATGCGAATCTTTTAGAAGCTATTCCTAAAGATTTTGAAAATTTTGGATACACAGGAGTGATTCAAAATGTTAATCCTAAAGTTGTTTGTAATATGCTTGATGATGGATTTGTACCTGTTATTGCTCCGATTGCTTCTGCTTCTACTCTTGGACATCCTGGTTTTAACATCAATGCTGATTTAGCTGCAAGTCAAGTAGCGATTGCATTAAAAGCAAGAAAGGTTGTTTTCTTAACCGATACAAAAGGTGTTTTAGATAAAAACATGGAACTTATTTCTACTCTGGATATTAATAAAACAAACGCTCTTAAAGCAGACGGGACGATTCATGGTGGAATGGTTCCTAAGGTAGATGCCTGTATCGAAGCTCTACGTGGGGGAGTTAAAAAAGCACACATTATTGATGGACGGGTAGAACACTCAATATTATTAGAAATTTTAACATCGGCAGGTATTGGAACTTGTCTTGAGTTGTAAAATATTTAAGTTTATATGAAATAATTTAATTATATTTTTTATTTTATATTATTTCGTTACACTTCTTTTTGTCGATTAAAAAAGAGTATATTAAAACTTTTTGTTAACACTATTTTCTGTATACTCTTTTTATGAAAGAAAGCATAAAAATATTTTCCCGAGACCTTAGAAATTCATTTAAAGATTTGTTACCCATTATTCTTGTGGTAGCATTTTTTCAGACCTTTATTATTCAATCAATGCCTGAAAATTTGACTTCTATTGTTATTGGACTTACTATTGTTGCTGTTGGGTTGGCTCTATTTATTCGAGGATTAGAGTTGGGGATTTTTCCTGTTGGAGAGAATCTTGCTATTGATTTTGCCAAAAAGGGTTCAACCTTTTGGCTTTTACTCTTTGCCTTTACTATTGGATTTTCGACAACGGTTGCTGAGCCTGCTTTAATTGCTATTGCAGATAAAGCATCGATTATATCAGGAGGATTGGTTGATGCCTTTTGGTTAAGAATGACCGTTGCCTTCTCTGTTGGTTTTGCAATTACGCTGGGAACACTTCGTATTCTTCTTGGACATCCCATTCAGTATTATATTATTTCAGGATATATCCTTGTTGTGTTGGTAACTTTTTTTGCACCAAAAGAGATTATCGGTTTGGCATACGATAGTGGAGGGGTAACTACTTCAACGGTGACCGTTCCTCTTGTCGCTGCTTTGGGTATTGGTTTGGCATCAAGTATCAAGGGTCGTAATCCTGTTATTGATGGTTTTGGACTGATTGCTTTTGCCTCTTTAACCCCAATGATATTTGTACAGGTGTATGGAATCGTGGTCTACTCCTTTGCAGATGCCTCTTCAACGATTGTTATTAGTGAAGTTGCTAAAGTAACTCAAGAGGTAGCAGAAGTACATAGTTTCTCTTTTGTCAATATGATATTAGAGCTTTTAGGAGTTATTAAAGATATTTCACCTATTTTAATTGTTATTTTCTTTTTTCAATATGCAATTATTCAAAAAAAAGTGCCTCATCTACCCAAAATAGTTGTTGGTATAGTGATGGTTATTTTAGGTCTATATGCCTTTATTGTTGGTTTAGAAATGGGACTTTTCCCTATTGGAGAGAGTATTGCTAATGACTTAACACGTCAAGATAATAATCTTCTTATCTATCTATTTGGTTTTATGATTGGTTTCTCAACAACCATGGCAGAACCAGCACTTTTGGCAATTGCGATTAAAGTGCAAGATATTTCAGAAGGGGTTATCAAGCAAAATGTATTGCGAACTGTGGTAGCATTAGGGGTGGCAATCGGTATTGCCTTGGGAGCATATCGTTTGGTTCAAGGCGATCCAATTCACTACTATATTATTGTGGGATACAGTTTTGTTATTATTTTGACCTATTTTGCTCCAAAACATATTATACCTATTGCTTACGATACAGGAGGTGTAACAACTTCAACCGTTACGGTACCATTGGTTACTGCATTGGGAATTGGTTTAGCAACAAATATTGAAGGTAGAAATCCTCTTATTGATGGATTTGGATTGATTGCCTTTGCTTCACTCTTTCCTATGTTAACGGTAATGGGATACGGTATTTATGCAGAATATAATAAACGTAAGAATCTTGAAAAAGAAAAATTAGAAGGAGCTAAGTAGATGAAGTTTACAGCATTAGTAGCTATTATAGAAGATAAAGATGAAGAGGCAGCCATTGATGTAGCCAAAGAAGCTGGTGCAGGTGGTGTTACGATTATTCATGGGAAAAATATTGGTCTTGAAGAGAAAAAAGTGTTCTTTGGTTTAACATTAGAAGAGAACGTTTCTCTTCTTCTTTTTATTCTTCCTCGTAAACTCTCTATGAAGGTTATGAAAGCGATACGTGCAGAGCTTAATTTAGATAGTGCTACTAATGGAGGTCTGATATTTACACTACCATTAAGTCATGTTGCAGGTTTAGATACAAAGGAACTGCATAAGTTTGAACACGATATAAAATCAATGATATAGAGAGTTTTTTACTCTTTATATGAAAACTCTTATATATAAAATATTTAAAAGGAATGTGAAATGCTCGTTGAAAATGTAATGACCCCATCGGAAAAGTTAATAAAAGTTTCGCCTATGGCATCGGTAAGAGATGCCTTGGAGCTTATGAAAAAGAATTCAGTACGTTCTGTTATTGTTGAAAAAAGTTCTTCTGATGGAGCTTATGGTTTGGTAACCTTTAAAAATATCTTGCAAAGTATTGTTGCCGAAGATGGAGACATTGATTTATTAAATGTTTACGATATCGCTGCGATTCCTGCTGTATCGGTATCGGCAAAGCTCAATATTCAATATGCTTCAAAAATGATGGTTAATCGAAGTATTAAACGTCTTTTAATCATTGATAACAATGAACTTCAAGGTATTTTGACCATGAGTGATATTATTGAAATTCTGATGGAGAGTGTCGAGTAGAGTCGGCTAAAGCCGACCTCTAATAGGCTTTGATTTTATTTAAAATAGTTTGAGTAATCTTTTCCATACTCTCTGTAGCATCAATTAAGAGGTAGGGAATATCAAGTTTCTCTAAACTCTTTTTCATATGGCTTTGAACAGAGATAAGGTATTCTAGTCCACGTAACTCTATCCCATCAAGACTTTTTTGCGAAGTTCGCTCTTTTAGTGTCTCTATATCAATCAGAAAAAGTATAATTAAATCAGGAAAGTTACCTTCTAATGCAAAGCTGTTTAGTTCAACTAAATAGTTAAATTCAAAATCTCCATTTGCCAAAGCGTATCCAATCCCCGATAAAAATCCTCGGTCAGAGATAATCGTCTTGTCTTGATTCACTTTAATCACTTGCGTATAGTGTTCAGCTCTATCGGCTAAAAAAAGTAGCAGTTCTGCTCGTTTTGAAGAGAGTGAATCTTTGAGTAAAATCTCTCTGGCTTGTTTCCCAAACTCTGTTCCCCCTGGCTCTTTTGTAACGATAACATTATCAAGTTTTTGAGTTATCAGTTCAACTTGGGTACTTTTTCCACAAGTATCAATGCCTTCAAAGAGTATGTACATCTATAGAGCCTTTTTTGTTAAATTGGATTGAATCTCTTCAAGTATGCAATGAGGTACAAGATGTTCAATTTTACCATTAAAGGGTAAGAGTGAACGAACAATAGAGGAGCTAATAAATGCATACTCTAAGCTGGGCATCAAAAAAATAGTTTCAAGCTCTTTTTTTAGTGAAGCATTGGCATAGCCCATTTGGAACTCATACTCAAAATCACTCACTGCTCGTATACCCCGAATCACAATATTGGCTTCTAACTCATCGGATAAATCAACCAGTAGAGATGAAAAACCAATGACCTTTACATTTTCTAAGGAGTGTATGGGCTTTTTTGCCATCTCTATCCGTTGTTCAACACTGAACATAGGGTTTTTCTTTGGATTATTGGCAACAGCTACAATAATCTCATCAAACATGCTTGATGCACGGGTTATAATATCTACATGTCCATTAGTAATGGGGTCAAATGTTCCAGGGTAAATTGCTCTTTTCATATTATTTCCACCTTTTATATAAATTGTTTTCGATGCCCAGTACATCGTACCATTTTCCAATAATAAATCGTTCCATTTCGTCGATGCTTTGCTTTTCTGAATAATATCCCAATACAGGTGGAGCAATAACAACATTGAGTCTTGCTAACTTTTCCATATTTTCTAAAGCAATGGCAGAAAAGGGGAGTTCTCTAGGGGCTAAAAGAAGTTTTTTTTGTTCTTTGAGTGCTACCGAGGCAACGCGTGTAACCAAATTATCTGCAATTCCACAAGCTATTTTTGCCAAGGAGTTCATACTGCAAGGAATAATAGCCGTGGCATCTACTTGAAAAGAGCCAGAAGCAATGGAGGATGCAATATTACTATTGTCATGAAAGGTAATGTTGCTTTTTTCAAAATGGTTAACGGTTAACGCATTGTTCGATGTAATAAGATGTACATCAATATCTTTTGGAAGGTATTCTATAAATTTAATGCCAAGTTCAATACCTGATGCACCTGTAATGGCTACGACTAATTTCATTAGTTTCCTATAGTAAATAGATAATATTTAATTTTATCAAATAAAAATAATAGAGGAATTATAACAAAAAAATAGAAAAAGTTTAGGGAAAAATAAAAAGGAGGTGGTACCACAGGTCGGATTCGAACCGACACGCCCTAAGGCAGAAGATTTTGAGTCTACCAAGTCTACCAGTTCCATCACTGTGGCACATCCCAATAATTAAATTGGAATGCAATTATACAGTGATAAGCTTAAACTATTATAAAATAGAGTAGATTATGCAACCGTATCTTTTAAAGATTTACCAACTTTAAATTTAACAGCATTTCTTGCTGGAATTTGCACAGTTTTACCAGTCAATGGTACTCTTGCTTCTCTTGCTGCTCTTTCTACTGTTGAAAATGAACCAAAACCAATAAAACTAACTGTTTTTTTAGCTTTTAAAGCTTCTGTAATAGTCTCTAATATCGCGTTAAGTGCCTCATTTGCATCTTTTTTAGATAAACCCGATTTATCTGCTACTGCATCAATAAATTCTGCTTTTTTCATTAAATCATCCTTTGTAATAATTAAGTTAGATTAATTCTACAATTTTTTTTTTAAAATAACAAGAAATTCATTCAAATAGTGTTGAAAACAGATTAAAACAGCGATATTTTGGGAGTTTCTTCAAAAAAATGTTATAATTTTCTAAAATTTTTAGGAGTTTTAGTGCATATACTTATTATTATATTTTTCATTCTTTTTCTATATGGTGCTTTCTCAACAATATTTCATTCTACTGAAACGGTAGGACAGATAGGTAAAGTTTATGGAGAGACGAATATACGGTTGTTTGGGTACTTGGCTTACATTGACTTACTCATTCTTATTTATCCTTTATATCAACTCTATAAGAATAAAAAACTCTTAAAAGATATAGAGTTTTATGTGGGTTGGATGATTCTACTTATATCGCTTATTTTGTTACAAAGTCTAGTTGTAAATATTTATAACAGTGGAAGTATTGGCTTAACCCTTTACGAATTTTTATATCCTTACATAGGCAAAGCAGGATTATGGCTTTCATGGTTGCTCTCAATGAGTATTGGTTTCATTCTGATTTTAGATGAAATCCCGAACTTAAAAGGAACAATTAAGAAAATAACAAAATATAAAAATCTTATTTGGGAAAAGCTCTCTCCTCTTTTAGCACAGATTGATAATCCATTTTTTGATAAAAAAAGTACTGATAAAATGACCACGATTGTAGCACAGCGAAGAGTTCGGAATAAAGTACCACCAAAAAGTTTAGAATCAAAAATACCTAAAAAGATAGCACATGGTAGTAAAAAAAGAAAATTTCCTCTTAGTGAAGATGAGGTAGCAATGTTAGAAGATAGACCGATTGACGATATTGGTAATATTAAAATTAAACCAAGCACAGCAATGAAACCATTAAAAAAGAAAAAGCAGAGTAAAAAAAAGGTGCTAAAAGAGACTATTCCTCCTGTGATTGAGATAGATGAAATAGATGAGATACTCAAAGAGGAGAAGATAGAAGAAAAAGCTTCTGCTATCTCAGCAGTTAATATTCTTGAAGAGTTAGAAGAAAATCGGCAACTTATGGATGAGTTAGAGAAAGGTGTACTCGAAAAACCAGAAGATTTTATATTACCCTATTTGGATTTTTTAGAAGAAGCACCTAGTAAAAAAAGAAAAATTGATGAAGATGAGATAGATAGAAAAATTCATGAGCTTAAGGAAAAGTTAAAACATTTTAAAATTTCTGGAGAGGTAATGGATTATTATTCTGGTCCATTGGTTACAACGTTTGAGTTCAAACCCGCAGCGAATGTAAAAGTTTCTAAAATTTTAAATTTGCAAGATGATTTGGCCATGGCACTTCGAGCAGAAACTATTCGTATTCAAGCACCAATTCCAGGTAAAAATGTTGTGGGGATAGAGATTCCTAATGATTCATTTGATACCATCTATCTGCGTGATATTTTAGAGAGTGAAATTTTTATAACTTCAAAGTCGCCTTTGACCATTGCTATGGGGAAAGATATTGTCGGAAATGCCTTTGTAACCGATTTAAAACGTTTACCACACTTGCTGATTGCAGGAACAACAGGTTCTGGTAAATCGGTAGGAATTAACGCTATGATTCTTTCACTGCTCTATCGAAATGACCCCGACAGTTTAAAGTTGATGCTCATAGACCCTAAAATGTTGGAGTTTTCTATCTATAATGATATTCCCCATCTAATTACCCCTGTGATTACTGATGCAGTAAAAGCGATTGCAGCTTTATCCAATATGGTAGGGGAGATGGAACGCCGTTATAAAATGATGGCAGAGACGCGAACAAAAAACATTGATACCTATAATGAAAAGATGAAAAAAAGAGGTCAAGATACCATTCCTTTTATTGTTGTGGTTATTGATGAGTTAGCCGACCTTATGATGAACGGTGGAAAAGATGTTGAGTACTCTATTGCAAGGCTGGCACAAATGGCGAGAGCCTCGGGGATTCACTTAATTGTAGCAACACAACGACCAAGTGTGGACGTGGTAACAGGGTTGATTAAAGCAAATTTACCATCAAGACTCTCGTATAGAGTAGGGCAACGAATCGACTCTAAAGTTATTTTAGATGCTTTAGGGGCAGATAGCCTTTTAGGAAAGGGGGATGCTCTCTTTACGCCTCCTGGCACAAATGGACTGGTCCGAATACATGCTCCTTGGAACTCCGAAGAGGAGATAGAAGAGATTGTTGAATTTCTAAAAGAACAGAGAGCCCCCGATTATGACGAACGTTATTTAGTCCCCGAAGAGGGAAGCTCTTTGGTAGGAGTTGGTATTGTTGGCGATTTAGATGAGCTTTATGAGCAAGCCAAAGAGATTATTATTACTGATCAAAAAACATCCATCTCCTATTTACAACGAAAACTACAGATAGGATACAACCGTTCAGCAAACATTATTGAGCAACTTCAAGAGATGGGTGTTTTATCGCCTCCTAATAATAAAGGGCAACGGGAGATTATTCTTTAGGGTTAAATTTTTTGTGTAAATTTAGATATTGAAATTGATTTTTTATAAATAATGACTATTTTATTCACTCTTTAATAACAAAAGTAATATCATTTATTAATACTTACATTAAGGGGGGCAAGAAATAAATGTTACGATTATCTTTTCTATTTGTGGGACTATTTGGTTCAAGCTTATTAGCTACTAATCAGATACAGATTACAGGTGTGGTACAAGCAAATGCGAATACTCAACTAAAAACTACCTATGTTGATGGGCATCAAATTCAACAAGATATTTTAATTCAAACAAATCATAGAGGATTAACACTTTCTCTTACACCTCCTCGTAGATTAAATACAGGTTCTTCTTCTCATATGTGGTTAAATAGCATTCCTATGAGTAATAATCCCTTAGATTTTTCTAATAATATTCATGCAAAGCCTACAAGAGTAGGAGAGTTAATTATCTCTAAAAAGAAAAATAAAAAGAGCTATGCTTTAACGGTTGCTATTAAATAGCTTTACTTTTTATTCTCACTTTTTTTGTCATTAAAAATAATATATTTTTTTATATCTTTTTTCTTTGGCATTTTAATAGATATTGTTCCTAAATTTATTAAATTTTTTATATTATCTTTAACTTCAAAATTAAATTTAGCTACACCATCGTATTGCTCTTCTCTAATTAAAGTAACATTATATGTTCCGATGTCAACTTGTTCTACCGTAAAGTGACCCATATCATTTGTAAATCCCATAGATTTCTTACCTGTATCTCTGTTAAATAATTTAAAGGCTTTTTTCTTGATAGGTTGATTTGTCTCTTTATCTACAAGTGTTCCTTTAACACTATGTAGATTCTGAACTTTAATATCCATTACAGAACCACTTTTGTAGTTACTATAAAAATTTTGAATATTTTTTTCTAAATCGATTCCAAAATCAAGTTCACTTTCATTAACACTAAGTTCTTTTTGGCTGTAATCTCCTATTTGTACAGCATAAGAATTATAGATATGGTCTTCAATATTTTGGTATCCATCTAATCCTAAAGGTTGTTCTAATTTACTATCATTATTTACAATGACGAAGCTAGAGTTGATAGGTTCAGTTATGGTTGCTGTATTACCTGCAAAGACGAATCCTGTTGAGAGTTGAATTCCTAATGATTGGTTCTTTGTATTACTATTTTTATTATTGTTCATGGTATAGGTTGTATCTAATTTAAATTTTTCATCTTTTAAATTGGTTTGTATGTAGTACTTATCTTTTTCTGTAGAGTGGTCATATTCCATATTATTGGATAGAGCATATTTTCCTTGTGAGGTATAAGCAGAGTTTAGTTGATGTTGCTTCTCTTTAATCTTATTTGTATAACTGATTCTTTCTCTCCCTAATCTATACTCAAATGTAATGTAAACCATATCTTCTCTTGGATTATTCTCTTTCTGTATAGAGTTAAAATCAACTCTTGTATCAATTGTATCAAAGAGCTTTTTATATACTTTAACACCAATTTTTTTTTCTTTCTCTTCAGCTTTTGTATATTGTGAAGCAGTCACTCCCAAGTTTATACCCAGACCTATAGGGGTATATATATTGGCACGATAAAGTGTTGTCTCTTCACTTTTTTTGTGTTTATAATTATTTAGTCGTTTAAAATCTTCTCCACTATTTTCATATCCAAGGTTGATATTTAAGCTTCCTATATTTGCTCTGTAGTCTATTCCTTTTTTTGTATCTTTATATTTTTCCGTTTGACTATAAATAATATAAGGGTTAAAGAGTCCAAAATTTGTTCCAATAAGAAACTCTACAGCTGTAGCTTTGTATTCATTCGTTGCTTGAATACCACATCTTGTGGTAAGTATATCGAATAGACCATAATCAATATAGGCAGAGATTAATTTTTCATCTTTATTATAGACAAATTTATTCTCTTCTCGTTTTGATGTAACACCTACCCCTAATCCGTATTTTATTGTTCCCTTTTTTAAAACTTCGCTGTAGCTAAAATCATTAAAAGAGATAAATTCTATTTTTCCATTATCCTCTATAATTTTTAGTTTTACTTGGTTTAGCCCATTGGGAATACCCAAGTCATAAAGATTGTGTGTTCCTGCATTAAGGTGGAGGATTTTATCTCTTTTGTCATTAATGTAAATCTCTATACGACTACTGTTTTTTAAAAAAAATTCATAACTATTGACTCTTGAACTGTTTTGAGAAAAATCGCGACTTAACTCAACTTTCTTTTCAATACTTACACCCAATGCTTCAGGGTAAGACATTCGATATTGGCTTGGAAGAAAGATATCTCCTATCGTATATCGTAATTGATTCTCTTCATCATCTTTTACTACTCTAATTCTATCTCGATAGAGGCTTCCATCTTCTTCTCGATAGTTGACTCTCCCCTCTACTACAAAGTCTTTGATATTTAGAAACATATCACTTGAGGCAACAATAGGAATTCGTTGAAGTGAACTATTTTCATTGCTGTCTCTGTAGTATTCATTGAGGTATAAATTAATACCACCTGAGAACGCTTCTGGGATAATAGAACCTTTTAAATTTACACTCCTATGTCTATTAAATTGAACTTTTGATGCTTTTTTTAGTTGAGGAGGAATAGAGACTTCAATGGTAATGTTATCTCTGTCATAGTTGGTTTTGATACCCATTTGATTGAGTGTAGAGAGTGGGGTAAAATTGTCCTCTTTTACTTTGTATTGAAATTTTTTTTGGTAACTCTTTTTTAGAAGTGAAATAATATAATCTACAGTCTCTTTCTCTATAGAAATATATTCATTCGCATCAATTTTAACCAAAATTTCATCTTGTATAATACCATTTACCTTTAAAGGGAAATAGAGTTTTTTATCGGAAGCTTTCTTTTTAAAAGCTTTTTCAAATAGTTTCTGAGCTAGGGCATTGGCATCTTCTTTACTGTGCTTCTTCTCTGTAGCATGGAGTAGAGAAAAGAGTATAATTGATAGTAGTAGAATACCTTTCATCTTGTTACTCTAATGAAATGGTTACATTGATAATAGCTTCATAACTTCCTGAAATTAGAGAGCTACTGATAGTTTCTGTTTCAAATTTGATTACCCCTATAGTACTCTCTCCTGTATTTTCTCCACTTAATGCTGTGAAGTATTGATTGTTAATAAATGGAGTATTATTAAAATAATAGTTTAGTGGTATTTTATAGTTACTATTAATTTTACTGACGAGTTTTGTTGTATCAAATGAGAGTTTAAAATTTTGTTTGCTATTACTTTTTATAAATAGACTTTTTTCTATGCTATTTTTTCTATTCAAGTCAAATGAACCATAGTTAACGGTTGCATCAAGAAATCGTTGACCATTAGTGTATGAAGAGACAATATCAAAACCTGCTACTGCTACAAGAGGCACATTCGCAGAGATGTTTAAATAGTTAAGTGCTTGACTATTGTAGTTATTACTACTTAATGCCATATCAATCTTATTATTGTATGTTCCATAGGTTTGTGCAGAATAGACAGAAGGAATAGTTACCCTTATATTCCCAACAACAGTATTTCCATCTCTACCACCTTCGCCATCATTCATTAGGGTAAATAGCACATCACTATTGATACTACTTCCTCGATAAGAGAGAGTGATTCCTATAGATTCACTTCCTTGTGTAAGAGCCAAGATATTACTCATTTTCATACTTATAGCTTCTGTTGTATCACTTTTAACATAAATAGGAATATCAATATATCTACCATTACTAGATACCTCTACATTTGAAAAATCTATCGAGATTGGATTTAAAATAATCTCCCCATCATTTGCTATGGGTAAGTTAGCACTATCGCCCACCACTAAATATGAGGCAAAAATATAGTTAGAAATGAATATAAAAACAATTATAAAACGTTTCATTAAATACCTTTCGTGTATTTATAGATAAAAAATTATCTTTTTTCTAAGCGAATAGCTGTGATTTTTCCAGAAGGAAGTTTGAGATTTGGAAGTGTAAAGGTATTGTTATCTTTGGCTAATACTCGTCTGAACTCAGCCTTAAGCGTATCGTCCTCTGTTAATTTGTACTCTTTGCCATTAATAGTTACAATAAAGTTAAAGTTTTGTGTATTTGGAACACTACTTGCATCTCCACTATTGTTGATAGTCATTTTAACAACACGTCTATCATTTTTTGAGGTTAACTCTTCAAATGATTCTACTTTTAGTTGGTCTTGAGCATTTGCCTTATGTACTAGAAGCAATCCTTCATAGGTAAGTCTCATTTTTACTTGTGCTTTTATTGTATCTGTTGGAGCATTCTCTACTTTATCACTTACATCCACATCTAGCTCTTTAGCGATAATTCTATATACCTCTTCTTTATTTGGTAGTGTATTTGACATATATCGAACACGAATTTTTTTTGTTGCATGTGAAGTAAGTACAAATTGAGAAGGGTAAAAGGATACTTTGTCTGTAGCTTCTCGTTGCTCTTTATTATTATGGTTTTTTACCAGTTTTTGAACATCAAAGTTAACAGCTACAGGTTCTTTTGTAGGGTTATAAACAGAAAAAATCATGTGTCTTTTCTTTTTGTGGTCTAAAACTTGTAACATTGGTTGAAGAGTAACACTAAGTGCGAAGCTTGATAATAGAAGGGTTAACAGTAATATCTTTTTCATAAAAATCCTTAAGTATAAATTAATGAAAAGAGTAGAGATATTCCTTTCATTAATCTACTATAGATAGCAAAATATAAGAATTTATTTGCTATCTATCGTGTTACTGTGCGGCAATAATAACATCAAATACAACACCATAATGACCTTCTGGTTTATCTGGAGAGGTAATATTTTTTTGTTCAATGATAAATGTACCAATACTTGAGGCTCCATCATTTGTACCCGATGTCAATTCTACTACAGGATGATTTTTTATACTATAGGCAGAACCTTTGAGTGTGTATTTCATTGCGACCAAGTTCTCTTGTGGTTCATCAACAAGATGTCCTGATAAAAAACCTGAATTTGGATTTGTATGATCTACTATTTGTATGCTTGTTCCTGTACTTGAATTGGTCTTTGCATAAATCTGTTTGGTAACAGGTGCAATTTTACTTCCCAATGGAATAGAACCAATATCAATCACAATATCTTTAAAAGTAAAAGTATTGTCTAACAAATTTTCAGTAATAGGATTATCAAATCCAACAATAGCCGCAGGAGGAATACTACCATTAATAGTTATACCTTCAGACCACATGGCTGTAGCAATGGTTGCTGTAAGTAATATAATTTTTTTCATAGCTCAATCCTTTTTAATCTTTCTATGCTAAAAAAGACTTATCTAAAATATTTTAGATAAGTCCACTTAGTATATTAGTTTTGAGCAATTGTTGCAGTAATTGTTGCAGTGTATGCACCTGAAACTTGATCAGCTGCTGGGTGTGCAGTTGTTGTAAATTGATTTGCAAGTGCAACACTACCATCATTGGTTCCACCTGTAAGAGATTGTGCTGTTCCTGCAACAAAGTCTACACCACCAAGTGCATAAGTTGTAGGTACAGTATGTGTTCCATCACTTAAATCAGGAGTTGTTCCAAGAGCAATACTTACTCCATTGTTTGAGTTTGTTTTAACGAAAACATTTTGATTATCAACATTGTCTTGATCTAATGCTAAACTTTCAAATCCTACAACTGCATCTTCGAATGCAAATGTTCCAGCAACTAGAGTTCCTGCAGGAGCTGAACCAAATGATACTTGAGCACCAGCTAAAACTACTCCGTTAACAGTAATTGTGTCAGCAATAGCACCTGTAGTAAATAGTGCAGCAACTGCTGCGATTGATAGTAATTTTTTCATTATAAATCCTTTTTCTTGTTTATAAAGGTATAGTGTGCTATAATGAATTACACTTTATACCTATAGGGTGTTAGCAAACTTTCCTCGTCAAAGTTTGGTTTGCGACTTAAACCTGTCTCTCTAACTAAAAAGAGGGACAACCATGAGAATTAAATCCCCATCCAACATTTTATATCTGTATGAGTTTTCTCATGAGAGTAGTATAACAGAAAAAACTCTTCAAAAAGTTAGATTTTGCTAATTAATATTTAATTTTCATCAAAAAACACTAAAAAACTTACTATTCAATAATTATTAACCTAATTTTAAATAAAAAAATTATTTTTTAAATAAATAAAAAAATGATATTTTAATAAAAAAAAATTAAGAAAACCCCGTAAAATAGACTGTTTAGAACTTAAAATTTCTCTATATAGTATTTATACGGCTATTTTTTTATATATACTACTTTTTTTTAAAAAAATAAAATTAAGCTATTGGAAATTTCTTAAAAATTATTTATGTAATAAATTATATAAATAAAATTATATAAAGTTCTATTTTGTTTTTTTAAAATTAAAAAGATTATTATATAATTAAAATTAATAGATATTAAACTAATTCTTTAGAAGCTTTTTGTAATATATCTTGACTACCATTATTTGTACAACCAACTCATTGAAATAGAAAAACTATAATTAAATAAGTGGAGAAAATCATAATGAATAGAGTAAAAACCACTTCCCTCCTATTGGTGGGTAAGGATAAAGAGAAAGAGTATTTTGAAAAGTATTTTAAAGATGTGTTACTACTTAAGAATAATAGAGAGATTTTTGAAGTCTACCAAAAAGATATTTTTTCCACAATTTTTTTAGATTGTGATTCAAGGGAGAGAGATGCACTTGATATTTGTAAAAAAATTCGAGAACATGACCATAAAACTGTAATGGTACTACTTAGTCAAGAATTAGATAAACAGAAGTTATACAAGGCACTACCTCTTCATCTTGCTGGGTGTATCTTCCGTCCTTTTCAGCTAGAGCAGGTTGAAAATGTACTCTTTAATGTTAACTATGAGTTAGCATTTTTATTGAATGATGCTGTTTGGCTAAAGGAGGGCTATCATTTTCATACGGATCAAATTATATTGCATACTTCTACACATCAAGAGATTAAACTAACTAAGAATGAACTTAAATTGTTGAATCTACTAATTAAAGAAAAAGATAAACTTGTGACTGAAGAGTCAATAGAATATTATATTTGGGAAGATGATTCTTTTGAAACAGATTGTAGTAGTAGATTAAAAAATTTGCTTTATAATCTTAGACGAAAACTTCCTAAAAATAGTATTTCAAATAACTATAAATTAGGGTATAGGCTTATACATGTTTGATAAAGCTTTTTGTTTTTTTGATAAATATCTTTCTGTAAGTAGATATTATGCTAATATAATGAAGGAATATATTAAGAAAAAATAAATCGTATAAGGCAGTTAGCCAAAGTGATTTTATGATATTCTATTTTTAATTAAAAGTGGAGAATTTGACGTGACAGAAGAAAAATTATTACAGGTTAAAACGGCGGGGTTTGTTATTAAGCCAAATGCCCCTGAAATGCGTCCTGTTTATGATGAAATAAAAGAGAAATTTCATGCTAGAGGAATTAGAGTGCTTTTAGTGGAACACTCAGCGAAAATGATTGGTTATGATGAGGGTATAGATTTTACTAAACTTTGTAAAGAGTCTGATTTTTTAGTCTCTTTAGGAGGCGATGGAACCTTACTCTCTTTGGTGCGAAAATCCTACAATAATCATAAACCTGTTCTTGGAATCAATGCAGGAACATTAGGTTTTTTAGCTGATGTTACTTTGGATGAAGTTGATCAATTTTTAGATAATCTTCTTATTGGTCGCTATCGAATTGATGATAGAATGATGATTGATGGCTATATTCAAACAGCAGATGGTCGTAAAAATTTTTATGCCTTTAATGATGTGGTTATTACTCGACCAAGCATCTCTCATATGGTTAAAATAGATGCCTCTATTGATGATGAATGGTTCAACACATATAGGGGAGATGGTTTAATTATATCCACACCTACAGGAGCTACGGCATATAATTTGGCAGCAGGTGGTCCTGTAATGTATCCCTTGACCAAAGCCTTTATTATGACGCCTGTGGCGGCACACTCTTTGACCCAACGCCCTTTGGTGTTGCCATCGGATTTTACTATTAATTTGACCTCTTCAAAAGACAGAGTGATTGTTATGATTGATGGACAAGACGATTATGAGATGCAAGCAGGAGAGGTGTTGGTTATTAATGGTGCAGAGGTTGGAGCAAAGCTTTTGCATAAAAAAGAACGAAATTACTTCTCGGTATTACGAGAAAAACTCTCATGGGGCGATATAGAATAATATGATTAATAGAGTATACATAAGAAACCTTATTTTATTTGATGAGGTTGATATTGAAATAGAAAATGGATTGGTTGTTTTATCTGGTCCTTCAGGAGCAGGTAAATCCCTTTTTATGAACAGTATTTTAGCTACTTTTGGTTATGGAATAGCCGAAGCTTCTCTTTGTGAAGTTTCGGTAACCAAACCATTAAAATTAAAAAGTGAAGCCTATGCGTTAGAAGATGAATTAACCTTAAAAGTATTAAAAAAAGAGAAAGCACGTTACTATTTAGAAGGGCAACACATCTCTAAAAAAGTTTTAAATGGACTGTTCTCTCCTTTTGTACAGTTTCTGTCAGTACGTGACAAGAGTGGTTTTGAGAGTAAAAATCTGATAGATATTATTGATAACTCTTTAAGTTCTAAAGATAAAAATTTTAAACGAATTCTTAAAGAGTATCGTAAACGTTTTTTAAATTATAAGCTAAAATTAGAACAGTTAGAGAAGATAAAACGGGATGAATCCAAGCTGATAGAGTTAATAGAGTTTACAAATTTTGAGATTGAAAAAATAGAAACAATTGCTCCTAAAATAGGCGAAGACCGTGATTTGATGAAAATCAAACAGCAACTTTCTCGAATTGATAAAGTAAAAGATGCATTAGAGAGTGCAAGTGATATATTTAAAGCAGAAGAAGCCGTCTCTGAGGTGTATCGACTTTTAGAAAAGGACAACAGCTTTTTTATAGAGTTTATGAATCAATTAAGAGTGGATTTCGAGGAGATTGAGTTGCTCTCTGATGAGCTTGCTGAAGTTGATATTGAAAATATTTTAGACCGACTTGAAAAAATTTCAACACTTAAGAGACGTTATGGAAGTATTGAAGAGGCTTTGGAATATGTAAGGTTAAAAAAAGAGGAACTCAAAGGGTATCAGAATATAGAACAAGATAAAAGTTTGTTGGAGTCTTTTGTACAGATGGAATACAGTGAACTTGTTATTTTAGCCAATCGTATTGGTACTAATCGAAAAAAACACGCTCTTATTTTAGAAAAATCTTTAAAAAAGTATCTAAATGAATTAAAACTGCCTCCCATTACTTTTGTGTTTAGTAGAATCTCTTTGGATAGTTTCGGAGAAGATCGAGTCTCTATTGATTTAAATGGTTCTGTTGCTGAAACGTTGAGTGGTGGAGAGTTTAATCGTGTGCGTTTAGCTTTGATGGTGGTTGCTCTTTCTGGGGCAAAAGATGGAGGTGTCTTAATACTGGATGAGATTGATGCCAATGTAAGTGGAGATGAGTCGATAGCCATTGCAAATATGATTTCAAAACTCTCTTCTGTTTATCAAATCTTTGCTATTTCACATCAAGCACATTTAGCATCTAAAGCCAACCAACATCTGTTAATCTCCAAGGTTAAAGGTAAAAGTCATGTCAATATTTTAGACAAAGAGGGAAAAATTGATGAAATTGCACGAATTGTTGCTGGAGAGAAAATGAATCCAGAAGCACTCTCCTTTGCCAAAAAATTATTATCATAAATACCATTTTATTTATAAAAATTAAAAAAATAATTTAAGTTTAATTTTAAATATCATATAATTCAAGAATAATAAAAGAATAGGAGTATTTAAAATGTTTGATAATAGAGAAGATGAATATTTAAAAGCGACACAAGATGCACAAGTGAATACCCATACAAATAAAGGTGCTATTAATGGGGTAATGATTATTTGGAATTTATTTCTTCTTGCATCATTCACTTTTCTAGGATACTTAGGATTTAACTATTTAAAGAGTGAAACAAATTTATTTAATGATGCTCTTCCTCATCAAACAGCTGTTATGGGTGTTAGTCATACTAAAAGTGACAGTGAATATCTTAAAATGTTAAACTCTATGGAGATGGATATTGTGAATACCAAAGAGTTGAGTTTAAGTGCTGCGATGGACGATGTTATTAATACCTCAACCATTAAGGATGACTCTTTATACACACAAGCTATTTCTCAGGAGATTGAATCTGATTCTAATATCTACCATAAAAATTCCAGAGTTATTTTAGTGGAAAAAGGCGATACCTTGGGAAGCATCTCTGAAAAATACTATGGAAACTCAATGAATTTTGATAAAATTATTGAAGCAAATGAAAAATTAAATAAACATTCACAAGTAATCCATATTGGGCAAAAGCTTAATATCCCTTATTAGTATCAAATTTTCATAGTTGTTGCCAATTCTCTTGATACTATACTTTTAACAAAAGAAAATTAGGAGATTGAAAATGTTTAATAATAAAGACGAATATGTAGCAGCAACAGAGAAGGCGAGTATTAATCAGTATGCTAAAGGAAATAGACGAGGGTATAAATTAGGTATTTTTAATCTCTTCTTACTTACAACCATTGGTGTAATGGGGTATGTAAGTTTTGATTCTTTAAAAGATGAGTCTAACTTTTTAGAGGGCATTACTCTTTTAAATACAAATAAGCCTGTAGAGATTAAAAGTACAAGCGACAGTGAATTAATTAAAATTTTATCGACAGTTGATATTGCAGAAGAGAAAGAGGGGTTAGAATCATTAAGTTCAGCGATTAATGATGTTGTGAATGATTCAACATTAAAATATACTTCTTATGCTAAGGCTCTTTCGGATGAGTTAGATAGAGATGCTGTACGAACAATTATCGTACAAAAAGGCGATACCTTGGCGAGTATTTCAGAGAAATATTATGGAAATGCATCGGCTTATGATAAAATTATTTCTCATAATAAAACGTTAACGAATACATCGCATACAATATTTCCTGGACAAGAGTTAAATTTACCTTACTAGACGGTTTTTCTGCTAGAATTCTTTTTTTAAATAGATGAATATAGAATAAGGTTAACGCGATGATTATAGATACCCATTGTCATTTGGATGATGAGCGATACAACGATGATATAGATGCTGTAATTTCCAGAGCAAAAGAGCAGGGAGTAGAACGTTTTATTATTCCAGGGGCAGACCCAACGACACTAAAACGAGCTGTAGAGCTTTCAGAAGAGTATTCTGAGATTTATTTTTCTGTTGGAGTACACCCTTATGATGCTGAGAATTATGATAAGAATTTTTTGAAAGAGTTTGTATCGCATCCCAAATGTGTGGCTATTGGTGAATGTGGACTTGATTATTTTCGTTTGCCTAAAGAGCAAGAAGAGATTATAAAAGAGAAAGCTTTACAAAAAAAAGTGTTCATTGATCAAATTGAGTGGGCAAAAGAGCTTGAGTTACCATTAATTGTTCATGTTCGTGAATCTTCGGATGATTGTCTTGAACTTTTGGAGCATTATGCAGGAGAGATGGGGGGAGTCTTACACTGTTATAATGCAAGTGAAGTGCTGTTAAAGTTAAGTGATAAAAACTTTTATTATGGTATTGGGGGTGTTTTGACCTTTAAAAATGCAAAAAAACTTATCAATGTTTATCCTAAAATTCCTCAGGATAAACTCATTATTGAGACAGATGCACCCTATTTGACACCACACCCACATCGAGGAAAGCGTAATGAACCTGCTTATACTGAATTTGTTGCTCAAAAAATGGCAGAAATCTCCTCGTTTAGCTATGAAGATGTGGTTAAAAACACAACAAAAAACGCAAAAAAACTTTTTTTAAAACTTGCATAAAAATTAAATATAAATTTTTATTTTAAAATAAATTTAAGGTTAAAATTTAAGTTAGGCTATACTATAATTGTAAAAATATACTTATAGGAATAGCTATGAAAATTTATCAAATATTAATATTTACCCTCCTTCTACCCACACTTGCTTTTTCTAACTTGCGTGATGAATTTCCAAGTTATAGCTACATCTTTACAGAATTTGATGTTCAGGATAATTTTATTGATAACCCTGAATTTAAAGAGTTTGTACATCAACATAAATATGATTATCGAAAACGTTTTGTCAAAGCAGTAAAGCAAGGAGGATTGGTCATTCCCATGATGAAAAATATTATCTATGAACGTGATATTTCTCCAATTTTTCTCTATATTGCTATGGTGGAGTCTGAATTTAATACCAAAGCACGTTCTCATACGGGAGCAGGGGGCTTATGGCAAATTGTGGTTAATACTGGAAAAGAGTTAAAATTGACCATTAATAAGGATGTGGATGAACGTTACGATCCTGTCCGTTCTACAAACGCTGCGATTAAGTATCTCTACCGTATTAATAAGAATTTGAAAAGTTGGTACTTGACAACGATGGCATATAATTGTGGAAATGGTTGTGTAAATCAAGCAATTAAACGAGCAGGAAGCAGAGACTTAGATATTTTAATGAGTACTCATAATTCATACATTAAAGAAGAGACTAAAAAATACATTCAAAAAGTTTTATTAATGGCGATGATTGGCGAAAATTATCTCTTTAAAAAGAACGATAGAGTTGGTGAGATGATGTATACCTTGCACAGTGATGGTATTACTCCTGTCAATGTTCGCTCAGGCGAAAAATTGTCAAACGTGGCATCATTATTAAATATGAATCAACGGTATTTAAATAAAATAAATCCACATTTAAAATTAGGACATACACCGTATAATCGTGCGTATAGAATGAATATCCCAAGTTCAAAAGTAGAAGATTTTAATAGACATTATGCAGGTATCTCTGGACAAAGAAATGAATATCTCTCTGCAAATGTCTATTAGGACTTTAAAAAAAAATTAAATATAAATATAATAAGGTGTACATAATGAAAATACTACTTAGTAAACAGATTTTAATGCTCCTCTCTTTTGTGTTTCTCTTTCTTAATACCTGTATGGCAGAAAGTAACTCACAATGGAAGAGTGTTAATTCAAAAATAGATAAAAAAGATTGTGTTGATTGTTATGCAAATTTAGACTTCAATAAAAAAACTCCTAAAGTTACGAAGAGTAAAGAGGAGACGGTTTATGCATTTAATGATACAGCAAGTGAACCAAAAACTTACAGTAATAATGGCTATACCTATAAAATGACAGCTTCTGATACCAGCACATCAAGCACAAATAGAAAAGCGTTAGAATTTAATGATAAGGTCTATTTAAAAAAGAAGAAAAAGAACACTATTAAAAAGGCTTATGATACTACTAGCATCGCCATTCAAGTAGGTGCATTTAGACACTATAGAGGTGCTAAAAAGTACGTTAAAAAGTATGCTATACTTTCATCAAAATATAAAGTGACAATAAAAACAGGTGCAAAAGATCAAAAACCACTATACCGTGTTCGAATAGAGGGCTTTTCTTCTCGGAGTAAAGCAGAAGAATTTAAAAGAAAGTATGGTTTGGTAGGGGCATTCCTCGTGATGAAGTAGCACCTTACTCGAAGGAAAAAAAATGACAGAACTCTCACGAGAGACAAAAGAGACGCAAATCTCTGTAAAACTTGAACTTTACGGTCAAGGAGAATCTACCATCAATACAGGTGTTGGCTTTCTTGACCACATGTTGGAAGCATTAGCCAAACATTCTCATATGAATTTAGACGTAGTCTGTAAAGGCGATACTCATATTGATGACCACCACTCGGTGGAAGATGTCGCGATTGTTATTGGTCAAGCACTTAAAAAAGAACTCTATCCTATTAAAAATATAGAACGTTATGGAAATGCCACGGTGGTTATGGATGAAGCCTCAGCTACTTGTGATTTAGATGTCTCTAATCGTCCTTTTTTAGTTTTTGAAATGCCTGAAATAATGAGTGGTAAAATAGGAAACTTTGATGTCGAATTGGTTGAAGAGTTTTTTAGAGCCTTTACCTTTAATGCTTCACTTACCTTACATCTTATCTGTAACCGAGGACGAAACAAACACCACATAGCAGAAGCATCTTTTAAAGCGTTGGCAGTGGCTCTTCGTCGTGGAGTTACCATTAATGAAAATGCAGGAATTCCAAGTACCAAAGGGGTTTTATAATGGCAATAGAGCTGATTGTCTTAGACGTAGATGGTACATTAACCGATGGTAAAATAACCTATACTCAAGATGGAGATGAGGTTAAATCGTTTTGTGTCAAAGATGGTTTAGCAATTGCTTCGTGGATAAAATTGGGTAAACAAGTAGCTATTATCACAGGGCGTAACTCCAAAATAGTAGAACGACGAGCCAAAGAGTTAGGTATCAAGCATTTTTACCAAGGCATTCATAATAAACAAGAGGTTTTAGAAAATTTATTAGAAGAGTTAAATTTAAGTATGGAAAATGTAGCTTCTGCTGGAGATGATTTGAACGATTACAAGATGTTAAATGCTTCAAAACGCTCTTTTGTCCCACTCAATGCTTCTCTACACGTTCAAAAAATAGCAACCGATATTTTAGATGCTAAAGGTGGAGAGGGTGCTGTTCGTGAAATGTTGGAGTGTTTAATTCGTGATGAAGGCTTAGAAAAAGAGTACTTGGCTTTATGGTACTAAAAATTGAATACATTCTTATTTTTGTCACGGCAATACTACTTCTTAGTATTTTAGGGATTAACCCCTCTTCAAAGCCTGCTATTAATTCAAAAGGAGATAAAGAAGTTGTTTTTAAAGACTTCTCTCTCTTTGAGTTAAAAGTAGACCTTGAAGGTAAAAAAGTATTTGCACATAAAGCGATAAAACACACAAACTATTTGGACTTAAGAGAGGTTAACCTCTCTGATGAGAATGGTCATAATATTATCTCTACAAGAGCCGTTTATGAAGATGATGCTGTTTTTATGAAAGACGATATTAAATTTACTAGAAATGATGGATTGACCTTTACCACCAAAGATTTAAGTTATGATTTTAAAAAAGAAGAGATAGAGACCTTTAGCCCTTTTTTATTAGAGTTTCACGGCAATACTATCGAAGGGGATAACTTGGAGTATAATATGAAAGATAAAGAGATTTCTGCTGATAATATTGTGGCATCAATTTTAACGGCTACGGTGCTGTAATATTTGTAATTCTATCAAATTTTTTTAAATAATTATTAAAATTTAATGAGGTTACTGCTGTTCGACCCAAAGCAAAATGTTTTGATGATGACCCCCAAACCGTATGGATAATAAACGGTTCGCCTTGATAGTTCCCAATATAGAGGACAATATGACCTTTTAAATGAAAGATACTTACTCCTGCTTTTGCCCATCTGTTGATTTGTTGAACTCTTGGATTTTTATCAAACATCTTCATCTCTACTTTAGCGTTTCCTACTTTACTTTGAGAAGCTGAATTTCGAGGTAGTCTCAACCCTGTTGTCGCATAAATCTCTTGTATAAACTTGGAACAGTCCTGTTCCCCAAACATTCCCCCCCAACCATAAGGTGCATGTAAAAATTTAAACGCTTGGCTTAAAATATTTTGTTGCGAGTAAGCTAAATAGCCTATATGAACATTGCTCTGTTTAACCGTAGCATTGGTAAAAGTTAACGCTCCGTTATCATTACGTGTAGGAACACGAACCATCATGCTATCGTCAATACTCATAATATACGGTAGTCGAACCCCCATACGCATGTAGTCATGGTAAACACCTTTAATAAGCAGAGGTGTTTTTGCAGAAGTGGTAACAATAAAATTTTTAGAATCTAAATAGTCTAAAATATCTTTTTTTTCTCCAAAAGCAATGTCCATATCACGAACCCACCCCGAGCTTGTAGGTCCAACTCCATAGTGCCAAGCACCATCTTTACTTGTGTGTAAAATTGCAATAGGAGTTGCAATATCCAGTGCCGAGTTTTGATTCCTATCAAAATAGATTTGATTTTTTGCTTTTATCATTACCTCTTCAGTTGGAATAATGCGTTGATTGGTGTAATTTATAGTTAATGCATAACGGGTTTTTTGATTTTTAGCAGTAAGGTCATCTAAATTTAACTCTTTTTTTAACTCTGTATAGAACGCCAAAGAGATTGAACTGTTATCTGAAAAGTACTTCACTCGATTTTTTAGCCCATTAAAATTTTTTAAAAGAGTGTTTTTTATCCATCTTGAGCTGTAATATTTATTAATGTCTTTAAAATAGTTAAGCAAACCCTGCTTATGAGCAATCTCATTATTAAAACGTTCAATCTCTTTTTGACTCATAATAACTTTATCGGCTTCATCCAATTGACTAATCCAAAACTCTGCAATATTTAAATGCCGATTTGGATTAACAATAAAGATAGGTTGTTTCTTCTTTGAGTGTGTTAGTAGAGGTTTATTGTCGCCTATATCTTGACAAGAGGTAAGAAGAAGTAGAATAAAGAGGAAGATGATTTTTTTCATAGGAGATTATAACAAAAAAATCAAGATAAAATTTAATAAAAAAGGAATATAATGGCTTAAGAGGGACAGACCTCTAAAACATTTATTTAACAAAGGATTTAAAATGCCAAAATATGCAAAACTTAAAGAAGCTATTGCCAAGACAGAGAAATTATCAGAAGAACAAAAAACACAAAGTGTGAAACATATAGAAGAGTGGATGACAGAAGATAGAGCTTTTGGACTTATTTATGATGAACTAGTAGAGTACAATATCGCTTTTAAAGAGATTTTTAAGGATTTAGGTTTGGTCTAACAATCAGAACTTTTTGATACAATGCCGTTAATAAATTGTAGGGGGCGATTGCTATCGCACCAATTAATAATATTGATATTTCAACAATGGTGCGATGGCAATCGCCCCCTACGGACATAAGGGCATTATATTGGCAACAACAGCAAAAACAATCAAACAACTATTAGAAACTCAAATCCTAGTCATCGACGGTGCAACAGGTACACAAATCCAAAACCTAGAAATCCCCCAAGAAGCATGGTTAGACGCTAAAGGTGTAGACCAAGAGGGTTGTAATGAACTCCTCAACGCAACAGCCCCTAAACTTATGCGAGAAGTTCATAATGGCTATGCCAAAGCAGGGGCAGATATCATTAAAACCAACACCTTTGGAACAATGCCGTGGGTACTCGATGAGTATGACATGGGAGAACGCTGTTATGAACTCTCTAAGCTAGGTGCAGAGATTGTAAAAGAGGTTTGTGATGAGTACGCAACTCCCGAAAAACCACGTTTTGTTCTAGGCTCAATTGGACCGGGAACAAAGCTTCCCAGTTTGGGGCATATTCACTATGATGAGATGTATGAAGGCTATAAAATAACAGCCTTAGGCTTAATAGATGGTGGTTGTGACATCTTTATGTTAGAGACTTGTCAAGACCCACTACAGATTAAATCAGCCCTTCATGCTTGTCAAGATGCCAATATTGAAAGAGGGGTAGAGCTTCCTATTATGGTCTCAGTGACCATTGAGCTTAGTGGAAGTATGCTCATTGGAACAGATGCTACCACCATTGTAACTATTTTAGAGCCGTTTGATATTCTCTCACTTGGCTTCAACTGTGGAACAGGTCCAGACCAAGTTAAAAAGCACTTACGAACCCTTTCGGAGCTTTGTAATATTCCTATTTCTGTTCATGCCAATGCAGGTCTACCACAAAATAGAGGGGGTTACACCTACTATCCAATGGGACCCGATGAGTTCACTGCTAAACAGTTAGAGTTTACAGAGTTTGATGGGGTCTCATTTTTAGGTGGATGTTGTGGAACAACACCTCAGCACATTCATGCACTTCAAAAAGCTGTCAAAGGGATGAAGCCTAAAAAGCCAAGTGGTAGCATAGAACCCAGCATCGCTTCACTTTTTAACAGTACTGAACTCTTTCAAGAACCTGCACCACTGCTTATTGGAGAGCGAAGCAACTCAACTGGTTCAAAAGCCTTTAGAGAGCTTATTATCGCTTCTGATTATGAGGGAACACTAACCGTTGGTCAAGCACAAGTTCGTGATGGAGCTCATTGTTTGGATGTGAATGTGGAATTCGCAGGACGTGATGGAGCTAAAGATATGAAGGCAATTATGGAGCTGTATAATCAAAAAATTCCTTTGCCTTTAATGCCTGATGCAACACGTGTAAATACCATGGAAGAGGGCTTAAAGTGTATTGGTGGAAAACCCATTATTAACTCGGTTAACCTTGAAGATGGAGAAGAAAAATTTCACGCTATTTGTAAGTTAGCCAAAAAGTATGGAACAGCCTTGGTCTGTCTGACTATTGATGAGGTGGGAATGGCTAAAACCAAAGATGACAAGGTAGCCCAAGCCGAACGTATGTACGATATGGCTGTAAATATTCATGGCATTGACCCTCGAAACCTTATTTTTGATATGTTGACCTTTACCGTTGGTTCGGGGGATTTAGAGTACCGTGACGCAGCGATTCAGACACTTGAAGCGATTAAAGAGCTACATATAAGACACCCCGAAGTTGGCTCAACCCTTGGGCTTTCAAATATCTCATTTGGTCTTGATATTCATGCACGTAGATTTTTAAACTCGGTCTTTTTACACCACTGTTTAGAAGTTGGTTTAACAACCGTTATTATTAATGTAAAGCACATTGTTCCACTTAGTAAAATGAGTGATGCCGACCGTGATATTTGTGAAGAGTTGCTCTTTAACCCAGATGACCAAACGCTTTTTAGATTTATAGAACATTTTTCTGATGTCAAAATAGAAGATGAAGGGGCAGATGAAGCCTATGAAGCACTCTCTCACGAAGAGAAAATTGCCAAACTTCTACTAGATGGAGACAAAGAGAGAATGATTCCATTGGTAGAAGAGGCACGGCAAACCATTGAACCTGATAAAATAGTCAATGAAATTTTGATTGATGCCATGAAGGTAGTAGGGGAGCTGTTTGGTTCTGGTCAAATGCAGTTACCTTTCGTACTTCAATCGGCTGAAACCATGAAAACTACGGTGGATTACCTTAACCCATATCTAACCAAACAAGAGAAAGAGACAGACACCACCTTGGTTGTAGGAACGGTTAAAGGAGATGTTCACGATGTGGGTAAAAATCTTGTGGATATTATTCTCTCCAACAACGGTTTCAAGGTCATTAACGTAGGAATCAAGGTTCAGTTAGAGACCTATTTAGAAACCATGGAAAACAATGACATTCAAGCCATTGGAATGAGTGGGCTATTGGTAAAATCAACAGCCGTTATGAGAGACAACCTAGAGACCATGGCAGAGATGGGAATTGAAATTCCAGTACTTCTTGGTGGGGCAGCGTTGACACGAAGTTTTGTAGATGATTTCTGTAGACCTATATACAAAGGACCTATTTTCTATTGTCGTGATGCCTTTGATGGGGTTATTGCGATGGGAAGAATTGAGAAGTACAATGAAGATAATTCTGTAGGTTTAGAGACAAAACTTGCAGGAGATATGAATAAGGTAGTAAAAAAAGTTGAAAAAGTAGTTATTATCCCTCCATTTGAAGAGATAAAACAGCCTGAACAGGTTGATATTCCAACCCCTCCATTTTGGGGTAGAAGAGTGCTTCAAAAAGAAGACTTAGATATGAACATGATATTTGACTGGGTCAACCAAAAAACTGTTACCAAAATGCACTGGGGTTACAAACGTGGAAAGATGAAACCTGATGAGTACAAAAAGATGATGGAAGAGAAAGTTTTCCCTGCCTATGAGCGACTAAAACAGCAGTTTATAGATGAAGATTTGTTTGACCCTACCATTATCTACGGTTACTACCCTTGTAGAAGCAACGACAAAGAGCTGTATTTATTTGACGAGAGTGAGGGGTGGAATGTGGATGCCAATGCTTCTCGTGAATCTTTTGATGAGGTTAAAGATAGACATACCGTAAAGTTTGAGTTTCCAAGACAACGAAAGAAACCACACCGAGCCTTAAGTGATTTCTTTAGACACGATAGACATGATATTATCGCTCTAACTTGTGTAAGTGCAGGTTCAAAGTTCTCTGCTTATGAAAAAGAGTTGTACGAAAAAGGGGAATACCTAGAGTACAATATGGTTCATGGTTTCTCTGTAGAACTTGCCGAAGCCTTAGCCGAAGTAGCCCACAAGCAGATAAGAATGGATTGGGACATTCTAAAAGAGGATGAGGGAGCAACTTTACGTGATGTAAGAATGAGACGTTACCACGGTTCACGTTACTCATTTGGTTACCCTGCTTGTCCTGACTTAGAAGCTAGTAGAGAGCTGTTTGATGTCTTGAAACCTGAAGAGTTTGGAATAGAGCTTAGTGAGACGTTTCAGATACATCCAGAGCAGAGTACAAGTGCTTTGGTGGTGCATCATGAGAAGGCTGGGTATTATTCGGTTTAGATTTGCAATAATATCCGTAGGTCGGGATGTCCTCTTCCCGACAGCAACAGGTTCATAAATATGTCATTTTAATTATCGGAATTGGGGTGTCTATACCCAAACATTAAAATTAATCCTTCACATGTTGAGCAATTAAATGAATAGCCATTCCATAAGAAGTAGAGTTATTATACTTAGTCAACACTCTAAAATTTCTGCCACCCATCCAAACATCATCATGCTCTTTGTTTCTGTTTTTTAATAGATAGGCTTTGCTTTCGTTAAAAGGTTCTGTGGGTTTAATTCCCATTTTTCGTAGATAGCTTAAAGAGAGCCTTTTTTTATGGCTTGTTCTAAGTTTTTTGAATCTTTTACCATTAAAATTGGTTGGTACGGCGACTACAGCTCCTTTTACCCAACCTTTAGAGTGCATAAAATTGGCAATAACTCCAATACAGTCTTCTAAATCCCAAGGGTCCTTGATGCCATCTTTGTTGTAGTCCATTGCATATTTTCGTTGTATGGATGGTACTTGTTGAACTGCACCCATTGCTCCTGCAAATGAACCATATTGGGTGTAGATGTCTCGGTTCTCTTCTCGCATGAGTAAAAATAGGTTTTTGAATTCGGATTTAAAGAACTTTTTCATACGGTTTTTATGAAAGGCAAGTGTTGCTAAAGAGTCAAGTACTCGAAAATCGCCTGTGAAGGTTCCGTACTTACTTTCGACACCCATGAATCCTACAATGTAGTCCATGTCAACGTTGTACTCTTTTTCGGCACGTTTTAGGGTTTGGTAATAATTTTGTTTAAACTCTTTTGCTAGTTGCAGGGTGTTGGCATCTAACACATGGTCTTTGTAGCGTTCCCAACTTCCATTGGTGGTGTTGATTTTATATTTTCCTGTGTATCTATCAAGTGTCTCTTTGTCTAACATGGCATTGTTAAGAACTTCTTCTATGTAGCTACGTTTAAAATGGTATTTTTTGACCATCATATTGACAAATCGTTTTACCTCATTTTTGGCTAGAAAGTTATAGGGTACAGGAGGAAGTGGCTCTTTTGCTTCAGAAGCCACAAGCAGAAAGGGGATAAATAGGAGTAGGGTTATTGTTTTTAATATTTTCATGGTAAAAATCATATCATAATTTAAAGCTCTTTGGTTATTTTCATCCCCTATTTAGCACTTTTTGACTAAAATAACGCAGAAAAATCTCCCATAAATTAGGAACATAAAATAATGTCAAAACCATTAGAAAATTTAGATGATGTATTAACGTCACATAAACTTAGCCAACTAGAGTACACCCATATATTAGAAATTTTGGATGGACGACATCCAAATATTGTAGAGCTTGGTATTTTTTCGGCAATGTGGTCAGAGCATTGTTCTTATAAATCAAGTAAGAAATATCTTAATGGTTTTCCAACAAAAGCTCCATGGGTTATTCAAGGGCCAGGCGAAAATGCAGGGGTTATTGATATTGGTGGTGGTATGGCTGCTGTATTTAAGATGGAATCACACAACCACCCAAGTTTTATTGAACCGTATCAAGGTGCTGCAACGGGTGTTGGTGGAATTTTGAGAGATGTCTTTACTATGGGTGCTAGACCTGTAGCAAACATGAATGCTTTGCGTTTTGGAAACATCAAAAATCAAGACAACACATCTAAATATCAAAGACACTTGGTAAAAGGCGTAACCGAAGGTATTGGTGGTTATGGAAACTGTATGGGTGTTCCAACGATTGGTGGAGAGGTGTCGTTTGATGAATCGTATAATGGAAATATTTTAGTTAATGCGTTTGCTTTAGGTTTATGTAAAGCAGATGAAATTTTCTTAGGAATTGCAGAGGGTGTTGGAAATACCGTTATGTATGTGGGGTCGAAAACAGGTCGTGATGGTCTTGGTGGGGCAGTGATGAGTTCAGATTCATTTACAGAAGAGTCAAAATCACTTCGTCCAACGGTTCAAGTAGGAGATCCATTTATTGAAAAACTTCTTCTTGAAGCGTGTTTAGAGCTGTTTAAAACCAAAGATGTTGTGGTTGGAATCCAAGATATGGGGGCTGCTGGTCTTACAAGTTCTGCTTTTGAAATGGCTGGTAAAAGTGGTTCTGGTATGATTATGAATCTTGACCAAGTTCCTGCTCGTGAAGAGGGAATGACTCCTTATGACTTTATGTTAAGTGAATCTCAAGAGCGTATGCTTGTTTGTGTCAACAAAGGGAAAGAGCAAGAGGTTATTGAAATCTTTGAAAAATGGGACTTAGATGTTGCAGTTATTGGAGAGGTAACCGATACAGGACGAATGGAACTTACATGGTATGGAGAGACCGTTTGTGACATGCCAATTGCTCCTGTGAGTGAAGAAGCACCTATTTTGGACAGACCAACTACCCGTCCTAAATATTTGGATGAGCTTTCAAGTAAAACAGTTGACTCTTATGAAAAAGTAGAGAATCAAAAAGCATTTGAAACTTTGGTTGCTTCAATGGAAGTGGTTGATAAAGCGTGGATTTATGACCAGTATGACTCTATGGTACAGACCAACACCACAAAAGCACCTGGTTCATTGGATGCAAGTTGTATTAGAATTAAAGAGAATGGTAAAGCCTTGGCAATGTCTGCTGATTGTAATCCTCGTTACTGTTACATTGACCCTGAAAAGGGTGGGGCTTTGGCTGTTGTTGAATCGGGGCGTAATGTTGCTATGTCTGGTGCTAGACCTCTTTCTATTACAGATTGTTTGAATTTTGGTAACCCTGAAAACCCAGAAGTGATGTGGCAGTTTGCACAAGCATGTGAAGGAATTAAAGAGGCGTGTTTAGAGCTTAATACGCCTGTTGTTTCAGGAAATGTATCGCTTTATAATGAAACCAATGGGGTTTCTGTATTTCCTACACCTGCTATTGCAATGGTTGGGTTAAATGAAGATGAAAACAGAGTCCTTCCTTCTGCCTTTCAAGCTGAAGAGAATCATTTGATTCTTATTGGTGATACCAACATGGAGTTTGGTGGTTCGTTATACGTTAAAGAGTTGTTTGGAGAGACAGCAGGTTCTTTAGCTGATATAGACTACGCGAAAGAGCTAAAACTTTGGGAGCTTGTGATTAATGCCAATGCCAAAGATCTTTTATGTTCGGCAAAAGATTTAAGTTCTGGTGGATTGGCTGTTGCTTTGGCAAAGATGTCAGCTGTATCGGGTAGAGGCGTGGTTGTTGGTGTTCGAGTTGACGATGAGAGAGCCATTTTTGAAGAGTCTCAAAGCAGAGCAATTTTAGAAGTAAATAGTAAAGAAAATCTTGAAGCCGTGATTGCAATGGCTAAAGAGATTGGAATTAAAGCAGATATTATTGGTAAAATTGGTGGAGATGTTGTTAAAATTAATAATGTTGAAATGAATTTAAATAAACTAAAAGAGGTTTATTTTAAAAGCTTTAAAGAGGTTATTGAACAAGATATTTAAATATCTTGTTCAGGGTATAGAAACGATTTTAACTGGAGATAATGCAGTTAAACTGTTCGGCTTTTTCATCATAAACAGGTTCTGTATTGTCCATGCAGTAGTAGAGAGACATCGGAAGAGAAGGCTCTATTAACTCTATTCCCATCTCTTTTTGTTGTTCATAATATAACTCTTGTTCATCTGGGTTTGCAACAAACTTTTCAGGAGCAGGAATTATGGTGTTTATCTCTTCTTCTGTTTCTGGATTTAATACTTCATTTTCTTGTTGAATGTATTTTTTATGACCTAAATAGAGAACATCCAGTTTAAAATTTTCGTGTTTTACTTGAATACTTTTATCTAAGGCGGTAAGAAATCTAGGATGTTTTTTCTCTATATTTTTAAAGGTATAAATCTTATGTGGCATGTTTTTTGATGGACTAAATTTTTTTACATCTATGCGACATTGTCCGTTTGAGCAGTTTAACCCATCTGCTGTTGTGCTGGTTGTTAGTATTGATAGTGATAAGAATGTTGATATTATAAATTTTTCTTTAGCTAACATTTATTTTTTCTCCATAGTCGTATTGTGCATTTTTTCTATACATATTATGGCTGAAATAACGTAAGATAAGGTTAATTTATAGGACACTTTTTCTGAAGTATAAAAAAAAGTGTCACAATCGTGGAATTTTCTCTTTAGCTAAATATTAAATAATATAAAAAAATTAAATAAAAATATGTTGTTTCTTTAATACTTGTTTTTTGTTAAATAATATTTGATAAATATTATTTAAAGATTAAGATTTTTTATTAGGAAACCCTTTCCATTCGGCTATTGTGTCGATACTTGGAAAGCCATCAAGTATCTCTTGAGGTTGAAAGTTTGGTTTGTAAGAAAATGCTTTGCATCCCTCAACCCAATAACCTAAGTAAATCCAAGGAAGTTCCAGTACTTTTGCAAGCTCCACTTGATAGAGTAGGGAGTAGGTTCCTAAAGAGAGTTGAGGATAGTCAGGATCGTAATAGAAATAGATGGAAGAGATACCATCATCTAAAATATCAATCAAATCAACACCAATAAGTTTCCCATCTTGAATATAGAGAACCTCTTTTCCAAAGTCGTGAGCTCCTTCTACAAAATTTTCTCGGTATTCTCGTGGAGAGATATTACGATGTGTCCAATCATCTTTTTTTTGTTTAAAGGCATGGTATTTATTGTACAACTCAATATGAGCTTGAGAAAGCGTTGGCTTTTGAATAATAATTTCAGTGCCTTTATTTCGTTTAATAGATTTTTTTTGTGATTTACGAAGTTGAAAGTTTCTGACATCTATTCTAATGGATTTACATTCATTACAACCATTACAAATAGGATGAAAGTAATAGCATCCAAAACGACGCCAACCTCGGGAAATAAGTGCTGTATTATAAGATTGAGTAGCTTTTTCTATGTGTTTATAGTGCATACGTACAGATTTGTCAGCTATGTAAGCACATTCATAATCTAACATACAAAAATCAGTTGATAATGGGGGGGTAGCTGTAAAAATTGTATCGTTCATAAGAAGAATTTTATCTAAAAATTGTCAATTTATAGTAAAATTTCATTTATTTTTAAAATGAAGGGGAAGGCTTGTATCTTTATCAACCAACAAAAGGCTATGCGTACAACAGTGATTCAATTTTTTTATACGATTTTATCTCTGGATTTCAGCCTAAAGGTTCACTCTTAGACGTTGGCTGTGGCGTGGGCATCGTATCGCTTTTACTTTCTAGAGATTTTAAGGTTTCTACGACTATTATTGATAAACAAAAGAGCATGTTACTGTATGCAAAACATAACTATCAGATAAATAATTTGGAAGTTGATGCATATTTAGGTGATTTTATAGAGTTTTCTGAAGATAAAAAATTTGATTTTGTGGTTTCAAACCCACCTTTTTATGATTCGGCTGTGATTCAAAGTGAAAATGAACATCTGAATATTGCTCGTTATGCTCATCATCTACCTATTGTTGAGTTTATTGCCAAGGTTAAAAAGGTTTTAAAGCCAAGAGGACGTTTTATATTCTGTTACGATGCAAAACAGGTGGATAGGCTTTTACATACATTAAGAGAGAATAAAATTAATCCAGAAGTTTTACGCTTTGTTCACTCTAAAATAGATAGAGAGTCTAAGTTGGTTATGATTTCGGCACGAATGAACTCCAAGTCATTAACAAAGATACTGCCACCATTTATTGTTTTTGATGAGCAGAGTAACTATTTGAAAGAACCCAAAGAAGCATTTTTAAAAGCAAACACACAAAGTATTAAAGGAGATTATTAACGAATGAAGAGAGATTTATTAACAGAAGATGGGTATGATTATACATTTACTCCCTCTGCCTGTGAAGCGTGTGGGGGTGCATGTTGTACGGGAGCGAGTGGTTATATATGGGCGAAATATCCTGAAATTGAAAAAATGGCTGAATTTTTAAAATTAAATATAGAAGAATTTGCTACAATGTATCTTAAAAAAGTTAAGCATCGCTACTCTTTGATAGAAAAAAAGCTGGATGATGATAACTATGCGTGTATTTTTTTTGATAATAATAAAAAACAGTGTACAATATACTCTGTAAGACCACGCCAATGTCGAACTTTTCCATTTTGGGAGACATTTAAGAACGATAAAGAAGAGGTAAAAAAAGAGTGCCCAGGAATAATAGATTAAAGAATAGACTAATTTTAGTCTTAACATTTGTAGTTTTGTTGGTTGTGGGGTGTACGAGCTATGTACCACAGAGTCAAATTGTACCTGTAGAAGATCTTGCACGTTATAATCCTAAGAACTTTGCCAATAAAAATGATGTATTAACGCGTACGGATATACATGAAGATACATGGATTGTTCAAGCCATTTTTTATGAGCAAAATAATAATTTTAAAAAAAGTAATTATTATTATAAAAAACTTTATAATAAGACAGGAAAAGATGAGTATCTCTTAAAAGAGTTAAAAACAGCTCTCTACTCGGGGGTAACTTCGGGCAATATTCTAAAGTTAAAAGAGTACGTGGCAACACACCCTAAAAATTTAGTGGCTAAACGGCTCTTGCTCTCTTCGTATTTATATGAGAAAAAATACAAAGAAGCCAAAGAGGTAAGTGTATTGCTATTGAGTGAATCAACCGAGGCTGTAGATTTTGAACTCTCTGCAAATCCTTATATCTTTACAAAAGATTATCCGAAGGCTGTAGAGTTATTAACAGAGGCATATACACGAACTTATAATGAAAATATTTTATTAAAAATAACGACCATATTGGTTAATTATATGGGAAACATTTCTGAAGCGATTCTTCGTCTCGAAAATCATAGAACAGCACATAAATGCAGTGAAAAAGTCTGTATACAGCTTATTTCTATCTATTTCCAACAAAATAATATTTCTAAAATAATACCTCTGTATAAAGCACTTTATGCTTCTACAAAAAAAGAGGAGTATGCCGAGAAAGTAATTGAAAATTATCTTCATCTTAAAGATTATGATGGAGCTATTGCCTTTTTGAAAAATGAGTATAAAAATCCTGAATTACTTTACTCTTTGTACATTGAGTCTAAAGCCTTTGATAAAGCGGACAAACTCTCTCGAAAATTAATGGTAGAGACCAATGACCCTAAGTGGTATGCTGAATCGGCAATGTCCTTGTATGAATCAAGTACCGATAAAAATAATAAAGCGATGCTAGCAGAGGTTGTTAATCGTTTTGAAATAGCAATGAAAAATGGTATTGAAAATACGATTTATTTGAACTATTATGGTTATATTTTAATAGATAAAGAGATTGATGTTAAAAAAGGCATGAAAATTATTGAAAAAGCTTTGATTGAACAGCCCGATAATAGCTACTACTTAGACTCCTTAGCATGGGGAAATTATAAGCTTGGGTCTTGTAAAAAAGCGTTAAAATTAATGAAGCGAGTGGTTGACATAGAAGGTTTAAAAGAAGAGGAAATTCGTAACCACTGGGATGCAATTCGTCAGAAGTGTAACGAATAATAAATTTAGAAAAACAATAAGAGGGAAAAAAATTGGCACAGATATTAGATGATATTATAAAACAAACAAAAGAAGATTTAGAGAAGAGAAAAATTGATTATCCATTGGAGTGGTTGGGACGTTCTTTGGCGTACAATCCTTTTGTCCCTAAAGATGTAAAAACAGCGTTACGTTCTACAAAAGAGAATCCGTATCGAATTATTGCAGAAGTTAAAAAAGCAAGCCCAAGTAAAGGGATTATCCGAAAAGATTTTGATCCAATGGTTCTTGGTCAAGCATATGAAAAAGGGGGAGCTGATTCACTCTCTATTTTAACTGAACCACATTTTTTTCAAGGCAATAAAGAGTATTTGGGTATGGTACGTCGTTATACCTCAATTCCTTTGCTTCGTAAAGATTTTATTGTAGATAAATATCAACTTGTGGAAGCCTTGGCATTTGGAGCAGACTATGTGCTGTTAATTGCTATGGCACTGACAAGGAAAGAGTTAAAAGAGTTGATTAATTATACGCGACATTTAGGGATGGAAGCTTTAGTTGAAATTCATGATAAAAAAGATTTAGCCAAAGCAATTTTCTCTGGAGCAGATATTATAGGGATTAATCATCGTAACCTAGAGACCTTTGATATGGACATGAAATTAAGTGAAAAGCTTATTCCCTTGATTCCTAAAAATAAAATTATTGTAGCCGAGAGTGGTATTACAGACCATGATACGGTTAAAGAGTTGAGTCGAGTGGGAGCAGATGCTTTTTTAGTAGGTGAACATTTTATGCGTCAACAGGACGTGACTCAAGCTGTAAAAGATTTAAAATACGGAAAAGAGTAGAATGACCAACATTGTCATTACAGGATGCTCTACGGGAATAGGTCTAGCAACGGCTAAATATTTACAGTCCCAAGGTATTAAAGTCTATGCAACGGTTAGAAATTCTGCTCATTTATCGGTACTTCGGGGAGCAGGGTTGGAACATGCAATGCACTTGGATGTAACGAATCCTCATGATATTGCCCGAGTTATTGAAAATGTTTTAGAGGAAGATGGTAAAATAGATGTTTGGTTTAATAACGCTGGTTATGGTCAAGCAGGTGCTTTAGAAGATTTGGAAACGGATTTTTTAAGAAAACAGTTTGAAACCAATGTGTTTGGCTTGCATGAATGTACTCGACAAATTATCCCTGTTATGAGAAAACAAGGTCATGGAAAGATTATTCAGCACTCTTCTGTGTTGGGTTTGGTTTCTTTATTTGGACGAGGTGCATACAATGCTAGCAAATATGCAATAGAGGGTTTAACCGATACTTTACGTTTAGAGCTAAAAGGGACAAATATCTATCCGATTCTTTTAAATACAGGACCGATTACATCAAATTTTCGTAAAACAGCGATGAAAAAACTCCAAGAAAATATTGATATAGAGAACTCTCTGTTTAAAGAGAAATATATAGAAAGTTTGACAAAAGATAAGTCAAAAGTACCTTTTAATGAAGAGGCAATTTCTGTGGCTCATGTGGTTCATAATATTATTGTAGTCAAGAAACCAAAACCACGATACTATATAACCAAAGCAACAACACTTTTGGGGTATTTAAAACGTTTTCTAAGTACTTCTTTATTAGATAAAATCTTATGGAAGATTGGGTAATGAGGATTTTATTCCTCTAGTGTTAATTAAAAAATAGGAACTAAAAATGGACAAAATTAAAATAGGTGTAGTAACTACCTCGGATAGAGCAAGTCAAGGAATATACGAAGACATTTCAGGTGTAGCAATTATGGATACGATGAAAGAATATCTCTTAAATGAGTGTGAGTATGAGTACCGATGTATTCCTGATGAGCAAGCAATTATTGAAACAACATTAATTCAATTAGCTCGTGATAAAAATTGTGACCTTATTGTAACCACAGGTGGAACGGGTCCTGCACCTCGTGATGTAACCACAGAAGCGACTGAAAATGTATGTCAGAAATTGCTTCCTGGTTTTGGAGAGCAGATGAGAGCTGTGAGTTTACAGTATGTACCAACAGCGATTTTGTCTCGTCAAACAGCAGGGATTTGTGATGGAGCATTAATTATTAATCTACCAGGTAAACCAAAATCTATTCGTGAATGTTTGGATGCTGTTTTCCCAGCTGTTCCTTACTGTATTGATCTTATTGGTGGTGCGTTTATGGAAGCAGATGAAAACGTTATTAAAATTTTTAGACCAAAACAGAAGTAGGTTGTTATGAATATTGAACGAATTGAAAAAAAACTTCAAGAGATATATGCTGATTTGGAACAAGAAGTTATGGAGGTATTAATGAATGAGTCTTTTGATAAAAAACAGACTAATTTACGGATGCAACCTTTAAAATCAACTAAGAAAATTTTAGAGAATGCTTTAGACAGCATTAAAATGGTGGATAGATTAGCAAAAGAGGATTTAGAGAAATGATAGAGCCTCAAACCCAAGGACTCCTTATTTGGATGATCCTCTATTTTGTTCTGATTTTAGGTCTTTTCTGGACACTTTATCGAGCTGTTAAAACAAAAAATATAAAATACGGATATGCTGTTTTGTTAAATGTTATTTTCATGGTATTGTTACTTTTTATATAATTTATATAGTTAATCCACAATTTTTTGGCAATATTCCAACATATAATTTAAATAAGGAACTTTCTCTATGAAACTATTATTATTACTCTCAACACTTTTTGCCTCTTTATCTGCAAGTATAACGCTCCCTTCTAATTTCACAACGAACTTTCAGCAGACCATTACTAATGACCATGGTAAGGTTATTAAGTATAAAGGAACGGTTTATTTTCAAGATTTGGTCGAGGCGATTGCTGATGATTCTGGGATAGAGCAGAGTTATATACGAAGTTTGTTTAAATGGAACTATACAGCACCATCAAAAAAAGAGGTTTGTACGGATGGAATTCAACTCACTGTGGTTGACCATGATTTAGAACAAGTAGCAAACTATTTGGTTGATGAAGGTATTGATTTAAAAGCTATTTTATCAGTAGCAAAAAAAATCAGTGAACAGGACTATCAAGCAGCTTACAAAGATGTGGAGTACCTTATAACCCTTGATAGTAAACAACAACTTTCAAAAATTGTTTATGTTGACAACCTTGATAATCGTGTTAAAATTTTGTTTTCAGAGATGAAATATAATGGGAAAATAGATAAAAAACTTTTGGAGTGTACTGCACCTAAAGAGTACGACAGAATAAAAGGCTAGGGTGTGGAGAGAGTTTTTGCTAATTTTCAGATAGATAATGATTTCTATGTTATGTTGTTTCTTTTTTTACTCATTACAATTATTATCTCTACGGTAATCGTTGTTTTTGTGACTAAAATTCAGACCTTAAGTGTTATTTTAGAGCAAGCAAAAGAGATAGACCGAGCCAAAGAGGAACGTTTATCTTTTTTGAATACTGTATGGAATGATGAAAAAATTGACAAGATTAAACTGCAAGAAGAGTTAAGGTATTTAGAAAATAGTAACGAGAAGCTTCAACGTGCTGAAAGAATAGTTACTAAACTGCAAGAACAGATAATTGAGCAAGAGAAAGAGCATGTGGATGAAGTACATGCTAAGAAGACACTTTATGATGAATTAAAAATTCACTATAAAATATTAACCGAACAGCTTGAAAAAGCAGAAGAAGAGGCATTTGTTGTTAAAAAATCGTATGAAGAGTTAAAAGAAAAAAATACGTTGCTTTATACACAAAATAGAGAATTAGAGATTAAATTCTCTGAACATCAGAGGCAGACTGTAGAAAAAATACACATGATGGAAGAGCATCGGGGCGAACTCAAAGAGGAATTTGCTGAACTTGCTTCTAAAATTTTTGAAGGAAACTCCAAAGAATTTACAAAGCTTAGTCATGAAAGCTTAAGTTCCCTTATGAAGCCGATGGAGTCTCAAATTTCTGAATTTAAACAACAGATTAATACTTTATATTCGGATGAATCCAAAGATAGAGCAATGCTAAAACAAGAAATAATCTCACTAAAAGAGCTTAATCAACAAATCAGTCAAGATGCCATAAACCTAACCAATGCTTTAAAAGGTGAAAAGAAACAACAAGGGGTTTGGGGCGAGATGATTTTAGAAAAAGTTCTAGAGTCCTCAGGGCTTCGTAAAGGCATTGAGTATACTCGTGAAGTCTCTCTCAAAAATAAAGAGGGTAAAGTGTATCGTCCTGATGTTTTAGTACATCTTCCTAATAAACGTGATTTAATTATTGATGCAAAAACATCGCTTATTGCTTATGAAAAATTTATTAATGCCTCTTTAGAAGAGCCTAAAGAGTTGTATTTAAAAGAGCATACAAAAGCATTACGAAACCATATTAAATCATTGAGTGAAAAAAACTATGAGAATCTTTTAGGTATCAATAGCTTGGATTTTATATTTATGTTTGTTCCGATAGAAGGAGCCTTGGCTGTAGCATTAGAGAGTGATGCAACCCTGTACGATAATGCTTTCAAGAAACAGATACTTTTAGTCGGTCCGACTACATTATTGATTGCGATGCGTGCCATAGAAAACGTATGGAAATATGAAAAACAGAATCAAAATGCTAAAGAGATAGCTACCAAAGCAGGTGCATTGTACGATAAATTTGTAAATTTTTCCAATGATATGGTTAAAATTTCTAAACAGTTTGACACTCTACAGGGAAATTTTGAATCGGCTAAAAAACGTTTAAGTGAAGGTCGTGGAAATATCGTAAGACAAGTAGAACAGCTTCGAGAGATGGGAGCAAAGACCAATAAAATGATACCTGAAGAGCTGGGTTAAAAATAGTTGTATACTTATTCTGTGGTAATTTTTTATACCACAGATTGCTCTTAAGCATTTATCTTTAGGCTAAAAGCCCTTTAACCACAACATTAATGCGTCCACCATCAGCTTTACTTCCAATAACTGCTTTGGCTCTGCCCATTACTTTTCCCATATCTTTCATGGACTCTGCACCTACTTGGGTAATGATCTCTTTTAGAGTTGTCTCTAACTCTTCATCGCTCATCGGTTCTGGTAAATAAGCTTTAACGATTGCCAATTCTGCTTGCTCTTGTTCTACCAAATCATCACGACCTGCCTCTTTAAATTGAGCCATTGCATCTTCACGCTGTTTTGCATATTTTACTAAAATGGCTTCCAAGTCAGCATCGGTTACTTCTCGTCTTTCATTTACTTCTATATCTTTTACAGCTACTTGAATGTTTCTTAGTGTGTTTCTTTTTAAAACATCTTTAGCTCTCATTGCATCTTTTATATCTGATTTTATTTGTGCGTTTAAATTCATGGTCTATTTCTCCTAGATTTTATGGGATTATACTATAATCGTATTATGAAAAAATTAACAATCGAAAATAAAACATTTAATCTAAAAGATATTAAGCAACTCTATCCTGCTGTATTGGTTAAAACAGGCTATAAAAATGAGGTAGCAGAGATGAGTTTGGAGTGGATTGACATAGAATCAAAAGGACGAGTAGAGATAGATGGCTATGGAATTTTTATCCGTATAGGCGAAGAGGAAAAACACTCTTTTCTCTACCCTAGTCGAGAAGATTTAGAAACAGCTCTTGCCCATTTATCGGCTCAAATTAATAGCTAAACTTAAGAATCTAGCACTCTCTAAGCAAGAATAGTCTATGATATGCCTACCAAATATGGAGACCCAATGAGTACTTTTCAATTTTTACTTTTTTTAATTTCAGCTGTCGTTTTTTATCTATTTTTTAAACAATTATTTTCCAGTTCTTTCCCTAAGCGTGGTGTGGACTTTGAAGCCAAGAATGAAAACGAACAGATAGGGGGCGTGACAGAAATGAACAAAACGTTCTCTACACCAGCAGTACAATTATCACGTGTTCAACAATTAAATGCAATGGCTGATGAGTCCATTGAAAAAGAAGATTATACTGAAGCAGATAAAGCTCTTTCGAGTGCATTGATATTAGAATCCGATAATCAAGAGATATTATTAAAATATGGTTTTGTTTTGATGAATTTAGAACGATTGCCTGAGGCAAAAGAGACGTACTTTCATGTTCTCAAATTGAATCCATCTGAAGATGTAGCTCATGTTCTTTTAGCAAATATTTTGCATAAAATGAATGAGAATGAAGAGGCAGTGCATCATCATAAAATAGCCATTGATTTAAATAAAGAATCGGCACCTCATGCGTATAACTTTGCAAATACACTCTATGATATGGGTAAAAAAGAGGAAGCTTTAACCTTTTATAAACGTGCTTTTGAACTGGACAGTTCACTAAAAGAAGCTCAGAAAATGATTAAAGAGTTATCATGAGTGGAAAAAGTTTTTTAAGACAAGAAGCAACTTCTGAAATTATTGAAAATGTTGCTTCTTTTTGTGCAGAGTGCTATACTCCATTATCTGAAAATGAGACCATCTTTTATGATATGAAAAATTATCGTTATCTCTGTTCTTCGTGCCAAGAGAACATTCAAAATGAGCTTATGCACATTTGTGATGCTGTAGATGTAGATATTGTTGATGATAACAGTGGACTTTTTATTTAATCGTACAGCATGAATGAATATCTTATAGTCTCTGCCTTTAGCATTTTTATCCTTTGGATGATTACCATTAAATATTATGCTAAACGCCATCAATTTTTTGTGTCTGCTTTTTTAGACTCTATGGACAATATTTCTATTATTACAAATTCTAAAAAAATTCTAAACATTAATAAAAAAGGTCTCTCTTTTTTTGGATCATCTACAATTGCTGAGTTTAATGCTTCTTATTTTTCCGTAGGTTCTCTCTTTATTGAAGAAGAGGGCTGTTTAGGAAAGCACAGTTTAGGCAAAAATTGGTTACAAAAAATTGAGAACAATAAAGACGATAGTATCAAAGTTAAGCTTCTGAATCAAGAAGATAAAGAGTTCTATTATTTTCACATTAAAGTCAGTAAAATAGCTTTTTCTAGGGAATATTTACTACTCTTTCATAATATAACTAAAATAGTAGGAGAGACAAACAAGGTTATAAAACTTGCTGAACATGATGCCTTGACAGGTATTTATAATCGTGTCAAACTCAACACTCTTTTTCCTGATTTTATCTATAATGCAAATCGCTATGATAAAGATTTTGCTGTTATTCTTTTTGATATTGACCATTTTAAAAATATTAACGATACCTACGGACATAATGTGGGAGACAGTGTTTTAATTGAATTGACCTACATGATTAAAAATCTTTTACGAGATAACGATATATTTGTACGGTGGGGTGGAGAAGAGTTCATTGTTGTCTTGCAAATCGCTTCTTTATCAGATGCTTCCAAATTGGCTTCTCGTTTGAGAAAAAATCTTGAAGAGCATCCCTTTTTACATGTAGGAAGAGTAACTTGTAGTTTTGGAGTGACCGAATTTAGAGATGGCGATACCCAAATGATACTCTTAGAACGTGCTGATGAAGCACTGTACGAAGCTAAAGATAATGGACGAAATCGAGTGGTTACGAAATAACTAAAATCTTTCACTTTAAGTTTTGCAAGAACTCTATTACAGGGATATAGACTCTTCCAAATACTGAACAGCATTTAAATAACTAAGGTTATTGAGCTGAACCCCTTTATAGGCAATATCAAAGGCTGTTCCGTGGTCTACAGAGCTTCTTTTGATGGGTAGATTTAACGATACATTAATTCCTTCATCAAAATAGAGGGCTTTGAGTGGGGCTAAGCCTTGGTCGTGATACATGGCGACAAAATATCGGTAATGTTTACGAGAGTTTGGGGTAAATGCTACATCGGGAACAAGGGGTTGGGTATAAATTTCTTTCTTGATTATTGTATGAGCCATATTTGTAGCTATTATAATACTCTTCTCTTCATCTCCCAAGACTCCATCGTCTCCTGCATGGGGGTTTAATCCTAAAAGAGCTACTTTTTCATCTTCTCTTAAATTCTCTTTTATTGCATTGTAAAAATCTACTAAAAAAGAGCTAAGTTTCTCTATATTTTGAACCTCTTTAGAGACTTGCTGTAGAGGAATGTGTTCGGTATACAGAGCCACATACATGGCAGGGCAACCCAACATCATAATGGCATCTGCCATAAAGAAATCACGCAAGGCATCGGTATGACCTTTATACTCTATCTCTGCCATTTCCCACGCTTTTTTATGGATGGGTAGGGTCATAATACCTTCTACTTTTTCAGTTTTTGTCAACATGACACCATTTTCAAACGAAGCAAAAGAGTACTCTCCACTCTCTTTTGTTACTTGTGCAGGTTCTATACTAAAATAGGGAGCAATGGCTTCAACGGTTACAAAATCTTTTGGAATGGGTATATTTAAGAGTTTAGAAGCCTGTTCTAGCATCTTTTTATCAATGCAATAAATAGGGTCAACATTTTTTTTAATACGCTTATGGTTCTCTAATGCAAGTTGAATACCAATACCGTTTAAATCCCCGATGCTAATGGCTACTTTTTTTCGTTTTGGCATTTTAGGAACTCTTCAACGGATAAGCAGGGCTTTTAAATCTAAAATAGCCTGTTCTAAGCCTGTAAATATCGACCGTGCAATAATACTTTGACCAATATTTAGCTCTTCAATGGTCTCAATCTCTACAATAGCTTTTACATTTTCGTAGTTAAGTCCATGACCAGCAGCGACTCTTAAATCCATCTCTACAGCGTCACAGCTTAATACTCGTAAGTTAGTTAGTTCTTCTTCAAGCATCTCGATAAGTTGTTTTCTTGGAAGTTCCAAGGCTTTAATATGGTGGTGGGTGTTCGATAGGTTTGCATAGAGCATCGCGTAGATATTGGCATATTTCCCTGTATGAAACTCTATCCACTCGACACCCAAATCTTTTGAAGTTTCAAGATTCTCATATGTTGGGTCTATAAAGAGTGAAACCTCTATTTCAAACTCTTGTAGTTTTTCAATAGCTTGTTTTAATCGAATATTATTAGATACCAAATCCAGCCCACCTTCTGTAGTTACCTCTTCACGTTTTTCAGGAACAAGGGTTACACGATGAGGTCGCAGTTCACAAGCAATTCGTATCATTTCAGGGGCAATAGAACACTCTAAGTTTACAGGCAAGGTAGAGAGATAGATAATGTTGTGTGCATCGGTATCTTGTATATGTCTTCTATCTTCTCGTAGGTGGATAGTTATTTGGTCTGCACCTGCATGTTTTACAATTCCCAAAGCATCTAATGGGTTGGGGTCGTTAATCTGACGAGCCTCTCGTAGCACTGCAATGTGGTCTATATTTACACCTAATTTCATCTCTTCTCCTAAAATTCATCAAGAGAAATGGTTGTTTCCTCTTTTTTAACTAAATCTTTTACCCAAATAGTGCCATCTCTTAACTCATCTTCGCCAATAACAGCACAATATCGGGCATTTACTTTATCGGCACCTTTTAGGTGTGCTTTTAGCTTTTTAGGGCTGTACTCAAGTGTCACTTTATCGGTCTGTCGTTTCTTTGATGCTAATGGAAATAGAGTATCTATTGCCTCTGCATCCATTGCTCCAATATAGTATCCTTCACGCTCTTTGGTTGGCATCTGAACCAACTCCATAATCCGTTCGATTCCCAATGCAAATCCTACAGCAGGGGTAGGCTTTCCATCTAAGAATTCTACCAATTTATCATAACGTCCACCACCTGCAATAGCTGATTGAGAACCAATATTATCGCTTACAAACTCGAATGCCGTTTTGTTGTAGTAATCAAGTCCACGAACTAAGTTTGTATCAACTTCATACTCTATATTTTCACTTTTAAGTAATGTAACTAATTTATTGAAATCACTATCACAACTATCACAAAGATTCGTAATAAGTTTAGGAGAATTCACTAATAACGATTGACACTTCTCATTTTTACAATCAAGCACACGAATAGGATTTGTAGTAATTCTTCGGTTACAATCTTCACAAAGTTCCTCTTTGCATTCAGTTAAAAAGTTGATAAGTTTCTCTCTGTATGGTGGCATACAGTCGGGGCAACCCAAAGAGTTTATCTGTAGTTTATAACCAATTCCAAGAGCTTTAAATATATCGCCTATCATCTGAATAATGGTAAAATCTTCATAAACAGATGCTTCTCCAAAACTCTCACATCCAAACTGATGAAACTCTCGTAATCGACCTTTTTGTGGTCGCTCGTATCGAAACATTGGTCCATAGTAGTAAAATTTAAATTTAGCAGATTGCTGACGGTCAAATTTGGCTTGAACAAAGGCTCTAACCACCCCTGCTGTTCCCTCTGGACGCATACAGACATCGTTTCCACCTTTGTCTTCAAACTGATACATCTCTTTACCCACAATATCCGAGCTTTCGCCAACAGAACGTTTAAAGAGTTTTGTCTCTTCTAAAATAGGGGTTTCTATATATCCATATCCATATCTTTTAGCAATAGTTATAGCCGTTGTAACGATATGCACAAATCGTTCGCTCTCCTCTAACGTTAAGTCTTTCATGCCACGAAGTGCGTTTATCATCAATATTCCTTATTTTATTTGTGGAATTATACTCTTTATTTATAAATTTGTTCTCATTCTTGCTCTGATTGCTTTTAACGTAATCTTGATAATAGTTTTCTGCCACTAAATAAGAGTAAAATAGTCCTATTTGAAAAAAAAGCTCTATTTCCTATTCATATTTATCTTTTTTTATGCTAGACTTACTTCAATTAAACAGAATTGATAAAAGGAAAATGAATATGTCAGAACAAATATTTAACCCAAACCCAGAATTCGCAAAAGATGCTAAAGTAAACTCTATGGAGGCTTATTGGGAGCTTCAAAACAAAGCAATCGAAGACTACGATGGTTTTTGGAAATGTTTTGCCGATGAAAAGATTGATTGGATAGAGCCGTATACTTCTGTATTAGATGAGAGTGATGCACCTTTTTATAAGTGGTTTTCAAATGGTAAACTGAATGTATCAAATCAATGTATCGACAGACATTTGGCTGAAAAATCAGAGCAAAATGCGATTATCTTCGAAGGAGACAAAGGCGATGTTCAACACATTACTTATGGGCAACTCTCAGAGCGTGTTAACAAGTTAGCAAATTTATTAAAAAACAAATTTGGTGTTAAAAAAGGCGACAGAGTAGTTCTCTACATGCCAATGATTCCTGAAGCTGCGTATGCTATGTTAGCGTGTACTAGACTTGGTGCGATTCACTCGATTGTATTTGGTGGGTTTAGCTCAGAAGCACTAAAAGATAGAATCGAAGATGCAGAAGCAAAAATTGTTATCACAGCTGATGGTGCATTCCGTAAAGGAAAGCCTTATATGCTTAAAAAGGTGGTTGATGATGCCCTTTCTAATGGTGGAAAATCTATTGAAGCTGTTTTAGTTGTAAAAAGAAATAACGAAGAGATTACATGGGTAGAGGGTCGTGACCACTCTTACAACGAGTTAATCGAAGCAGAGTCAACAGAGTGTCCGTTTGAGCCAATGGATTCAGAAGACCCTCTATTTCTTTTATATACAAGTGGTAGTACAGGAAAACCAAAAGGGGTTCAACACTCAACAGCAGGGTACATCCTTTGGGCTCAAATGACGATGGAATGGGTATTTGACCTTAGAAAAGATGATGTTTATTGGTGTACAGCCGATATTGGTTGGATTACAGGTCATACCTACATTGTTTATGGTCCACTCGCAGCTGGTGGAACCACCCTTATGTTTGAAGGTGTACCAACCTACCCAGATGCAGGACGAGCATGGAAAATGGTTCAAGACCACAACATTACGCAGTTCTACACAGCACCAACAGCAATTCGTTTACTTCACAAAACAGGCGAAGATGAGCCAAGTAAATATGACCTAAGCAAACTAAGAGTTCTAGGAACAGTTGGAGAGCCAATCGACCCACCAGCGTGGAAATGGTACTACGAAGCAGTAGGAAACAGTAAATGTGCGATTGTTGACACTTATTGGCAAACAGAGACAGGTGGACACATGATTTCTCCTCTACCAGGAGCAACACCAATTAAACCAGCTTGTGCAACCTTTGCATTACCAGGGATTATCGCAGAAATCATCGAAGCAGATGGAACACCAACACCAATTGGAGAAAAAGGTTTCATGTGTATCACAAGACCTTGGCCATCAATGATTAGAAATATTTGGAATGACCCTGAAAGATTCAAAAAAGCCTACTTTGGAGATTGTAAAAAAGATGGCGAACCTGTCTACTTCACAGGAGATGGTGCAATGATGGCAGAAGATGGTTACATTACCATTACAGGACGTACCGATGACGTTATCAACGTATCAGGTCACAGAATGGGTACAGCAGAAGTTGAAGCAGCGATTGCAAAACATGATAGCGTAGCCGTTGTGGCAGTTGTGGGTAAACCTCACGAGATTAAAGGCGAGGGAATTTTTGCATACATCGTGCTAAAAGACCCAAGCGAAGCAAGTGAAGATTTAAAAATCTCCATCAACAAAGTAATTAAAAAAGAGATTGGTGCAATTGCTCTTTGTGATGCCATTGCTTTTGTTCCTGATGTGCCTAAAACACGTTCAGGTAAGATTATGAGACGTATTTTACGGGCTATTGCTAAAGGCGAGGAGATTACACAGGATATTTCTACGCTTGAAGACCCTAGTATTGTTGTGAAGATTGAGGGGATTGTTAAGGAGGGGTAAGCCTTGTTTTTGTCCCTGATTTTTAATTGGGGATAAATCTAACTTTTTTCCTATATAATAACAAACAAGGATAAAAATGAATAAAATAGGCATTAAAATTTTAGAAAATATAAGTTATGAACAGTTTGAACGATTTGAGTATCTGCTTCATTTTGATTTTGAGTATGACGACATGGAAAATCATGTCGAAGAACAAAAAGTTATTGAACTGGATATTGAAGAAGATGAAGACCGAGAGGAAGATTTGGAAGTTTTAGAAGCCTTATTAGCCGAATTGGATGGCACTTTAAAATATGAACTTTACAGTTTTGATACAGAGTGGAAGCAGAAAGCGTTTTCTGAATTGGTTTAGTGAAAAATTAATATTTATTAACAAAACTATGATAAACTGTTAACCTAATTTAATTAGGAGTACCGTATGATATTTAGTATCCCCTCAAGCAGTGAAATTACTACGCGTATCACAGAGACCGTGAGACGATTTCCACTAGCACTTATAAGCTCGATTATTGTCACAGCTATTCTTATCTATTTTATAGAGATAGAACCAAAAAAAATGGAGGGGCTATATCTCTCTTTAGCCAAAATTGCTCTGACTGGCTCTTTGGCAGTGTTTGTGTTTACGGCAAGCAGATTGTTGGGAGAGTCGATTAAAGGGCATAAGTTAAGCACACTTTTTGCTCTGTTTGGGGTAGTAGCTTACTATTTTATTTTGCCTGATAACTCCAGTGATTTTGAAGTAAGT